>Ga0209064_1001096_pt1 | contig 48543 bp, 45 predicted proteins | sample Inofromicrocosms_FD_187498 | JGI IMG/M metagenome (GOLD analysis project Ga0209064, IMG submission 187498) | Mouse cecum microbial communities from Vienna, Austria - Inoculum for glucosamine and mucus D2O microcosms (SPAdes) (version 2) | ecosystem: Host-associated > Mammals > Digestive system >...
TGCAAATATTATTCGCTGCCACTCAATAATTATTTTTTAACGAAGGGGCAAATAAAAAAGGTGCTGGGATATCGGTTTACACCGCTTCCTTAGCACCATTTTTGAAAATCATCTCTTAAAGTCAGGTTATTTTAAGAAAGTAAAGTAAAAAACAAGAAAAAATTATTTTTTTAAAATGTAAGCGTTTGCTTTAGATAAAGCAGAATCCAACATTTCGACCTGGAAGGCTCACGCATTCAGATACGAAGCGCTCGAAAAAGAAGAAAAAGGAAAGTCGACTCGTTTTTCTTCTTCATCCTATAGAGAAAAAGCATAGGTTTGCTACAATGAAATAAGAAAGAAGAATATTATGAAGAAAATACAAAAAAACTCACGAAGACATCCTTTATATGCGAAAAATGGGATGGTGATCACTGGCAATGTGCTCGCAAGCCAAGCCGGACTGCAAATGCTTATGCAAGGTGGAAACGCCATCGACGCTGCGATCGCGACCGCCGCGATGCTTACGGTCGTTGAACCAACAGCCAATGGACTCGGTTCGGATTGTTTTGCGATCGTATGGATCCATGAAAAACTTTATGGACTCAACGCCTCAGGAAAATCACCGGCTCTGCTCTCGAAAGAAAAAGTGTTGCATAAGCATCAAGATCATCTACAGATGCCTAAGTATGGCTGGACGCCTGTGACGGTGCCAGGTGCTGTTTCTGGTTGGCAAGCTTTAAGCAAACGCTTTGGAAAACTTCCTTTCGCTAAATTGCTTGCTCCAGCGATCGAGGCGGCAAAGCATGGTTTTCCTCTCCAGCAAGAAACAGCCCGCTTATGGTTGAAAGCGATCCAAAACGCCAAAAGCAATTGGCAAGAGCCTTGCTTTGATGCCTGGTTCTCCACGTTTGATCTTCCAGTGGAAGAAGGAAAGATCGTTAAACTTCCTCAAATCGCAGACGCGCTCGAGAAGATCGCAAAAAGTGGAGGCGAAAGCTTATATACGGGTCAGCTTGCCCAGCGCATCGAAGAAGAATCGATCAAATATGGTGGCTTTTTGAGGAAGTGCGATCTAGAACAACATCAAGTGGAATGGGTCGAACCGCTTTTTATCAATTATCGCGGATATCAAGTTTATGAGCTGCCACCCAATGGGCAAGGGATCACGGCTTTGATGGCGCTCAATGCCTTGGCATGTTTTGATGGAGAGGATCCGGATTTGCCGCATACCCATCTTCGTATTGAGGCGATCAAGCAAGCTTTCGCTTACGCCAAACGATATATAAGTGATCCAAAAGCGATGAACATCGATCCTTCTCTTTTGATTGATGCAAAAGTGGGCCAAGAAATGGCTAGCCGAATTTCGCTCGAAAAAGCAGGCAACGATTGGCTCCGTCCTTATGGCTCGGGCACAGTGTATTTATGTACAGCAGATCGAGAAGGCAATATGGTCTCGATGATCCAATCCAATTATATGGGGTTCGGGAGCGGCATCGTCGTCGATGGAGTTTCTTTGCAGAACCGCGGCGCCGATTTTTCTCTAGACGAAAACGAGATCAATTTTCTTTGTCCAAATAAACGAACGTATCATACGATCATTCCTGGATTTTTGTGTAAGGCTGGAAAAGCGATCGGTCCTTTTGGCGTGATGGGAGGCTATATGCAGCCCCAAGGCCATGTGCAAGTGATCACGAATCTATTGGACGAGCACCTAGATATTCAAGAGAGCTTAGATGCTCCAAGGTGGATGTGGCTCAAAGACAATGAACTCGAAGTGGAAACCGATTTTGATCCCGATGTGATCCAGGATCTAAAGCAAAGGGGACATCTTGTCAAGATTCAAGAAGAATATTCGCATTTTGGCCGAGGACAGATCTTGTTCCGTTTAGAGAATGGCGTATATATGGGAGCTTGCGAATCGCGGACCGACAGCAACATTTCCTGTTATTGAGAACATTATGTGATAAAATAAAACTAATTGGAATTTAGAGAGGATACTAAAATGAAACTATTAGCGAGTGATTTTGATGGGACTTTGAATTATGGCGATACGATCATGGAAGAAGATCTTGAAGCGATCAAAGCTTGGAAAGAGGCTGGAAACGAATTTGTGATCGTCACAGGACGTTCGTACGAATCCTTGAAAAAGCAATTGGATCGATATGATCTGCCCGTGGATTATGTCGTTTCGAACAATGGAGGCATGATCTATGATGGCTCTGGAAAAGAATTGATGGCGAATTATTTAGATACGATTACCGCTGTCGATATTTTGTACGCTATGCATGAAATTTCCGATGTCGCATCTTATGTGGTCAACGATGGCAAACAGCGCTATAGGATCGTGGTCGATCCAAATGTGAGTGAGCATAGATATCCTTCGATGCAGCCGACTTTAAGCGAAGAGGAAGTGCTTGATCTAGGACAATACGCGCAGCTTGTCATTTCCATGGGAAACCAAACGGATGCTTTAGAGCTCGCCAATCAGATCAACCATTTCTTCGGCTCGACCATCACGGCTTATCCGAATAATTTTGTGGTCGATATCGTTCCTAAAGGCGTCTCGAAAGGAAGCGGAATGGATTTTGTTTTAACATATTCTTCCGTGGATGACGATTCGATCTACGCGATCGGGGATTCTTATAACGATATCCCGCTTTTAGAGCAAGTTGAAAACTCGTATGCGATCGCGACAGCCCCAGAAGAAGTGCAAGAAGTGGCTAGCGAAACGGTTTCTTCGATCAGCGAGCTCATTCAAAAAAATATGTAAAGAAAGTAAAGGGGGATGTCACATTCATGTCAATGCAAGATTTGGCGGTTCTAGGGAAGCTGCTTCTCGACATCCTAGTCGTATGGGCTTTGATCTATTCAGGACTAAGGATTATCCGCAATAATTCACGGACGATCCAAATTTTCAAAGGGATCCTTGTGATCCTTTTGATCAAGATTGTCGCGGTTTTTCTAGGACTGAAAGCTTTGAGCGCCTTGATCGATACGTTTTTGAATTGGGGAGTCGTTGCGGTCTTGATCCTTTTTCAGCCAGAGATCCGATCGATGCTTGAAAAAGTCGGGAAAACAACGACGATCTTCAACAACAACGTGACCGAAGGCGAATACGTGCATATGATCAATCAGCTTGTTGAAGCGTGCACGGCGATGTCGAAAACAAAAACAGGCGCCTTGATCACGATCCAGCAATCGCAATCGCTTGAAGACTATATCGAGACAGGCATCAAAATGGATTCTGAAGTATCCAGCGAACTGATCAAGACGATCTTTCAATACGGAACACCGATGCATGATGGCGCCGTGATCATTCAAGGGGTCAAGATCGCGTGCGCGGCCGCCTATTTTCCGCCAACCACAAAAGATCTTCCAAGCAAATATGGAGCAAGACATCGAGCCGCTGTCGGGATCAGCGAGATCACCGATTCGATCACGATCATCGTTAGCGAAGAAACAGGCAATATCTCTGTGGCAATCCGTGGACAGCTGACTCAATACAAACCGGAAGGACTGCAGAGGCTCTTGATGAACAAGCTTGTCATTCCGGAAGCCGAAAGTTCCAATCTTTTAGATCCGATGATCCGTTCCGCAAGAAATTTCGCGCTCAATCGCTCCAAAAGGCAAGAGATCACGCGAAAAGAAGACGAACGCGTCAAAGCGATGGAAATCGTAGATCTCTATAGTCAGAATGGAGGCAGACGCAATGGATGAGAAAAAGAAAAGCTGGTGGGAGAGGGTCCAGAAAGAATTCGGAATAATCTTTTCGAAATTTTCGAAGCTTTTCGACCGCATCATCTACCACAAGACGAGTTCGATCATCGTCTCGCTCCTCGCGTCGATCGCGATTTGCGTTTCAGTCAGCTTCGATGATCTACGTTATACATTTTTCAATTCGGAAGCGGCCACGCTCAATGTCCCAGGTGTGAGTGTCGAAGTCAGGGCCGATACAGAAAAATATGAGATCACTGGCGTGCCTAGCTCGGTCGATATGACCTTGACAGGCGATCCGGCTGATATCCAAGCGTTTCGGAATCAATCCAATTCGGCTCTCGTGATCGCGGATCTGCGCGATTTTACGAGCGGAAAAAACGTCTGCATGCTGCAGGCGAGCAATATTCCGAGTCAATTGACTGTAGAGCTGAATCCATCGAGCGTCAATGTGGATGTGATCCCAAAATTGAACAAGACGTTCCCGATCCAGCTATCCTTAATGGTCGGTAACGGACAAAAGGAAAGCGATTTCGAAAGCATGAATTCAATGACAAAGACCGTCATGGTCAAAGCGACACAAGAAAAATTGAATTCGATCCGAATGATCAACGCGATCGTCGATACGACAGGGCAAGTCGGCGATTTTGAAACCGAAGCGCCGCTAGTGGCGTATGATTCAAGCGGCAATCGTGTCGATGTCGAAATGAATCCTAAAACGATTCGTGTCAGTGTGAAAGTGAAGACACAACAAAACGATGCCAATAAAGGAGATTAATATATGGGAAAATATTTTGGAACCGATGGAGTAAGAGGTAAGGCCAACGAAGATCTTACATTGGATATGGCGATCCGGATCGGTCAATATCTTGGCTGGTATTATGGAAAAAATAGACCAGCGAAGATCTTGGTCGGTAAAGATACCCGTTTATCGGGCGATATGTTTGAAGCGGGCCTCGCTGCTGGAGCAACGAGCACAGGCGCCGATGTTTATTTGCTGGGTGTTTGTCCAACACCAGCCGTTTCCTATCTCGTGAACAAAGACCGTTTTGATTGTGGAATCATGGTTTCGGCTTCGCACAATCCATATTATGACAACGGGATCAAAGTGTTCGATCACAATGGTCAAAAAATGGATGAAGAAGTTTTATTGGAGATCGAGAAGTATATCGATCACGAAATCGAGCTTCCTTTAGCGACAGGCGATCATATTGGCGAATACTTTGATTGGTCGGATGGTCTAGAGATCTATATGTCGTGGCTCAAGTCTATCGTTCCTGTAGATCTAAATGGGATGAAGATCGCGGTCGATCTTGCCAATGGCTCGGCCACGAGCACCGCGGTAGAAACGCTTTCCTCTTTAGGTGCCACCGTGGAGGCGATCGCCAATTCGCCTAATGGACTCAATATCAATTTGAAATGTGGATCGACCCATCCAGAAGAGCTAGTCCGGGTCATGAAAGAAAACGACTATGACATTGGTTTGGCGTTTGATGGGGATGCGGACCGGCTGATCGCCGTCAACAGCGATGGAGATCTGATCAATGGAGATTATGTGCTCTACATTTGTTCTAAATATCTAAAGGAGATCAACCATCTCAATAAAAATATGGTCGTGACAACCGTTATGGCGAATCTAGGCTTATACAAAGCGCTGGATGCCAATAAGATCGACTATATCCAGACAGCGGTTGGCGATAAATATGTATTCGAAGAAATGCAGAAAAATGATTATTATTTAGGTGGAGAACAATCCGGTCATATCATCTTTTATGAAAACGCGGTCACAGGCGATGGATTGCTGACGGCATTGAAGCTTTTGGAAGTCATGAAAAAAACCGGAAAGAGCCTGCAAGAGCTTTCGGAAGGCTTGTTCATCTATCCGCAGCTTTTGAAAAATGTCGAAGTCAAGGATAAAAATGAAGTTCTCAATGATCCAGGCTTAAAGGAATTGATCGCATCCATCAACAAGAAACTCGATTCGGATGGCCGGATCTTAGTTCGGCCAAGCGGAACAGAACCACTCATCAGGGTCATGGTAGAAGCGAAAACGGATGAGTTATGTAAAAATTATGTCGATGAGGTCGTTACTTATATTCAAGAACGCGGCTTTTAGGAGGATAGTTTATGAAACGTGTCATAAGCATTGTGGAAGATGAAAAAGATATCAATAATCTTGTCGCTCAATATTTGCGCAAAGATGGATATGAAGTTCATCAATATTATACGTATGAGGAAGCAAGCGCCCATGTAGGGGATGATGATGTCCATTTATGGATCCTCGATATCATGCTCGATGACAAATCAGGATTCGATCTATTGGAAGAGATCCGCTTGGAGGGCCCAGAGATCCCCGTGATCTTCATGTCGGCGCGAGATAAAGAATTCGATCGGATCATCGGTTTGGAAAAAGGGTGCGACGATTATATCACGAAGCCGTTCTCTCCCAAAGAACTCGTTCTACGTGTCAACAATATTATCAAGAGAACATATAAAGAAAACGCCAATCGGATCTCGATCGATGGCTATGAGTTGGACGAAGTACAGCGCAAGATCTATGCTGACAATGTCGAGATCGAGTTGACGACCAAAGAATTCGATCTGTTGATGATGTTTATCAAAAACAAAGGCATCGCCTTTTCTCGCGATAAGATCTTGGAGAACGTATGGGATGAAAACTACTTTGGCTCCGATCGTGTCGTGGACGATACATTGCGAAGATTGCGTAAAAAACTTCCTAACTTGAACATTCACACGATCTATGGATATGGATATCGCTTAGGTTGATCCATGAAACACAAACTTGGATTTTATTTTAAAAAGCTCTCATTGACCCAGCAAGTGCTGATGATCATATTGGTCATGCTGATCTTTTTGACTTTGTTTTTCACGTTCTTTTTGAACAAGAACATCGAGATCACGATCTCCAATCAAATGTATTCGGTGATGGATTCTAGACAAAAGCCGATCTTGAGCGCGTTGGAAGCCAATGAGCCAGTCACCTTTGACAACGATCTTTTTCGTTATTTGTCTACGGACTCCGTGCAGACCAACTGCATGATCGAAGACGATACGATCCAATTCTTGACCATTCCAGAGCATTCTTTTAAAAATGACGCGTTCTATAATTTTTTGATCGTCAAAGCCGATCAAATGCTCCAAGAAGGCGTGAGCGAAATGCATGGAACGATCGAGGTGGACGATGGTCCATATTATTATTTGATTGAAAAGTGTATTTCCAGAGGCAAGCCTGTGATCGTGGCAAGCTTTATGGATGATACGTACGCGAGTGAATTTCGAAGTTCTTTGATCGATTCGACCGTGTACGTGATGGTGGTCGCCTTTTCCTTGATCTTGATGATCTTGATGATCTGGGCGTTTTCGATCATTCATCCTCTCAATCAGATCCGGGTATATATTTCGCAGATCAAGCAAGGAAAAGATGTCGAACTCAATATCAAGCGGGAAGACGAGATCGGAGAAGTGGCTAGAGAGCTCATTTCGATGAAAGAAGAGCTTTCTAAACAACAAAACGCCAAAGAAGAGATGATCCATAACATTTCGCACGATCTGAAAACACCGATCGCCACGATCAAATCGTATTCGGAATCGATCAAAGATGGAATCTATCCATATGGCGATCTTGAAAGCAGCGTCGATGTGATCTTGAACAATGCGCAGCGTCTTGAAGATAAAGTCCATAGCCTTCTTTATTTGAACCGGATCGAATATTTGATCACGACAGACGCGGAAGGGGTCGTGACCAATATGAAAGAGGTCGTCGAGCAAGTCGTATTGAACTCGGCAGTCATCGATCCGGATATCCGTTTGATCACGGATGTAGAGGAAGTTTTCTTTGACGGGCTTCTAGAGGGATGGCGCGTAGCGATCGAAAACATTATGGAAAACGCCTTTCGATATGCAAAGACATATATCAAGATCGTCGTCCGCGAAAACGATATTCGGATTTATAACGATGGACCTAAGATGCCAGAAGACCGGATCGAAACGTTGTTCAAGCCATATGAAAAAGGCGAGGGAGGCCGATTTGGCTTAGGACTCTCGATCGTATCGAAAGTCACCAAGACCAATCACTATATAGTGAAGGGTTACAATACGGACGACGGAGTATGTTTTAGGATCTATCGGCCTATCACACAGAAAAAAGGACATAAGAGAGGGAAAAACAATGTTGGAAGTAGGAACGATTGGCAGCGGGATCATCGTTGATCGAATGATCGATACGATCAAGCAAGTTAACGGGATCCGATTGAATGCCGTCTATTCTAGAAATGAAGAAAGAGCGATGGAGTTCGCGAAAAGTCATGAAGCAGATCGGTTTTTCTGGGATCTTGATCAGTTTTTATCCGATCCCGATCTGGATGTGATCTATATCGCAAGTCCGAATTCGCTTCATTATGAACAAGCTAAAAAAGCTTTAGAACATAAAAAACACGTCTTGTTGGAAAAACCATTTTGTTCGACAGAAGAACAAGCCAAAGAGCTCTTTGAGATCGCTCGAAAAAACGGCGTGATGATCATGGAAGCGATCACAAATATCCATACGCCCAACTATCAAGCGGTCAAGTCCCATTTAAAAGAGATCGGCTCTATCAAGATCGTGCAATGCAATTTTTCACAGTATTCATCGCGTTACGATCAATATAAGCGAAAAGAAGTGACGAACGCTTTTGATCCAAAAATGGATGGCGGCGCTTTGATGGATATTAATTACTATAACCTCCATTTTGTGGTTGGTTTATTTGGCATGCCAAAAGCGCTCCATTATTTTATGAATCAAGGTTTCAACGGAATCGATACAAGCGGGATCCTCGTCTTGGAATACCCGGAATTCACGGCTGTTTGCGTCGGAGCAAAAGATTCCTCTTCACCCAATTGTGTTTATATTCAAGGGGAAGAGGGGACGCTCCGCATCGATCAAGCGAGTAGCGGGGTATGCGAACATGTCGATCTTCTTTTGCCTAAAGGCGATATGATCGGCAAAAAGAATTCGGGCAATCAAGGACAAGAAATCGGAATCGACCAAGGTTTTCATATGTATTATGAATTGAGCGATTTTGTCGATATGATCGAAAAGAACGATCAAAACGCGTATTCAGCCTATGAAGATCAAACCTTAAAGGTCATGAAGCTTGTCGATGAAGCGAAAAAACAAAGAAAGATCGAACGATAAAGAGGCGACGCCTCTTTTTTTATACATCATAAAAGTAAATCGGAAAGATATCATTATAATTAAAAATATCAATGATACTGGAAAAGGAGTGATAAATATGACTTGGCAGCAAATATTGGTCATTGTGCTTGGCTTGCTCTTGCTCGTAGGTGGGATTCCTGCAGTATGGCGCTTTGCTAAGGGGGCAGCACGAATCATTTTGTCGGTAATCATCTTCTTAGCTGTTATCGCTTTGATTTGGTGGGCTATTGTTGGTTTAGCCACCGCCGTATAATTAAAAAAACGGGACTTTTTAATTCGTTCCCGTTTTTTTTAGCAAATCTTTCGCTTCCTGGATCAAAGGAAGCATCATTTCGATTCTTTGAAAAGGTGTCATCAAATAAAATCCATCGCAATAGGGGAGCGCTTCCTTCATGATTGCTTTCGAGATCTGGATCGCGATCTGCTCTCCTTCTTTTCGATCTTTGTCTTTATACATTTCTACGATTCGAGCATCGATTCTCATTCCTGAAATCTCGTTGCTCAAAAACAAGGCGTTTTTATACGAAACGATCGGGTAGATTCCCGCTAAGATCACGCCATTCAAATGTTCTTTCGCTTTTTTTAAGTTTTGAAGTCCTTCCCATGAATGGATCGGCTGCGTCAAGAAGCCGATCGCTCCATTCGCCTCTTTTTCTTTCGCTAAAACGAGCTGTTGATCAAAGTTATGAGCATTGATATTCAAAGCGCCAAAAAGAGCCATTGGACTTGACAGTTCGTTCATTTGATGCACGGCTTTCATGAGTTTTCGCGAATTAAAATGATAGACCGCTTTGACTTCTTCGATCGTATCGCTAGGAAGCGGATCCCCTGTCACGAACAATACTTGATGGATCTCTTGCGCCGACAAGCCAAGAAGCAGCGCTTTGATCGCGTTGAGATTTCTATCCCTGCAAGTGATATGAGGAAGAGGATCGATCCCAGTTTCTTTTTTGATCTTGCACGCTAGTAAAGAAGAATCGGCCCGCGTGCGGCCAACAGGACAATCGGCTAGCGTGATCAAGTCGACTCCTTCTTTTTGAAACGCGTAAACACCTTTCATAAAGGCGTCAAGCTGATCGTTTTTTGGAGGATCCAACTCGATGGCGATCGTATTTCTCCAGTCTTTGCCTGATCGAGGATGATCATTCTGGATAGTTCTTGGATTATGATAGGGAATATAGGAAGGAAGAAGCAGGATGGCTTCTTTCATCGCGGCTATATGTGCTGGGGTCGTACCACAGCAACCGCCAATCATTTCCACGCCCAACAATCGAATCTCTTTCATCATTTGAGCAAAATAGGCGGGAGAACCATTGTAATAGACGTTCCAGCCAAGAACTGTTGGATACCCTGCATTGGGCGATATATAGAGCGGCTTGTCGCATCGAACGAGTGTTTTTAAAAGCTCGAGCATATGTTTCGGGCCGACCCGGCAATTCATGCCGATCGCATCGATCGAGCTTTGCTCCAATGCATCATACAAAGACTGGATGCTTTCTCCTTGGTCGCTCATACCATTTTCGTGGATCGCAAAACTGACGAGAACGAACGCCTCGGGCGCTATTTGATGGATATGGTCGTTGATTGCTTCGATCCCGTTTAAAGAAGAGATCGTCTCAAAAAGGAAGGCGTTGATCCCATGCTTTAAAAAGAGATCGACCTGTTTCTTATAGATCGAAAACGCGTCGCCTTCTTGAGGACAAGGTCCAATATTGGCAAAAATAAGCGTCTCTTCATGAGCGGCTTCTTTGGCTTGTTCGATTTCAAACTCGATCATTGGCTCGATCTCACTCCATGGAAGCGAAGAGGAAGAATAAGAAAACGTATTCGTCTTGATCGCCATAGCTCCAGCATCGATATAGTCTTTCAAAACTTCCTTGCTCGTTTGGCTTCCTTGATAGGAATGCATCGCTCCATCGAAAAGAAGCGGACCTTGTTTGAGGAGGGTATCGATCTTAGACATGCTCGAATACCTCTTTGGCTATCCGGACTCCATCTTGCGCATCTTTTGAATAATAATCGGCTTGCATCTCTTTGGCGTATTGAGGCGTTAAAACAGCGCCACCGACCATGATCTTAGGCGGGCATTCGAGCTGGTGGAGCAGCTGGATCGTTTTCTCCATCGCAGGAAGGGTCGTGGTCATCAGAGCCGATAGACCAACAAGCCGGATCTTGTTCGCTTTTACAGTTTCGACAATCGTTTCCGCAGGCACGTCCCGGCCAAGATCGATGATCGTATATCCATAGTTTTCAAGCACTGTTTTCACGATATTTTTTCCAATATCATGAATATCCCCTTCGACAGTGGCTAGAACGATCGTACCTTTTGAATTTTGTTTCTCGCCCGTCTTGGCAAGGTGCTCTTTGATGCAGCCAAACACTTCTTGGGCGGCCTTGGCTGAAGAAAGAAGCTGGGGTAAATAGAGGATCCCCGCTTCATAATCGTTTCCAACACGATCCAAGGAAGGAATGAGTTCTCGTTCCACAACCTCAAGCGGCTTCATCGTTTTTAAACATGCTTCTCCAATAAGGCGAGCTTGTTTTCCCAGGCCTCTATAGATCGCTTCTTGCAGACTAAGTGTTTCCGTCGCTATTTGTGGTTCGGCTTTTAAAGCGTGGAAGCGCTCGATATACTTTTGCGCTTTTAAATCTTCGTTCAACAAAAGTCGGCTCGAAACGATCGTATCCATATAACGATCCACATTGACGTTGATGATCGGCAAATTCAATCCCGCATAGAGAGCTTGAGCTAGAAAGGCTTGCGTGATCTTTTGGCGGGCAGGAAGACCAAACGAAATATTGGAAACGCCAAGAACACACGAATAGCCTTCTTTTGAAAGTTCTTTGAGCGCATCGAGCGTTTCGATGGCTTGTTCAGGCTGGCTTGACACGGTCAAAGTCAGGGGATCGAACCAAAGATCGTTTTTTGAAAGATGATATTGGCTTGCCTGTTGAGCGATCCTATGCGCAAGCTCCACTCTTTTTTTTGCGGAATTTGGAATGCCCTCTTCATCAAGACAAAGACACACTAGCGAACAGCCATATTTTTGGGCGATCGGCATGACTTCCTGCATTTTCTTTTTTTCCGCGCTCACAGAGTTGAGGGCGCAGATTCCATTGTAAACACGAGCCCCTGCTTCAAGAGCGTTAGGATTGGAAGAGTCCAGCATTAAAGGAAGATCGATCACGCTTTGAAGCCGTTTGACGAGTTTAGGAAGCATTTTCACTTCATCCACTCCAGGATGACCTACGTTAACATCCAACAAATCCGCGCCTGCTTCTTTTTGTTCTAGGGCGATCGAAACGATATAATCGAGATCTTCTTCGAGAAGCGCTTGTTGAAACCGTTTCTTTCCAGTCGGGTTGAGTCGTTCGCCTATTGGATGGATCCCTTTTGTGCAGAAGGCGTAAAGTGGCGAACAAACCCATCCACCGGAATCAACTTCTTCTCGCACGATTTGCTGCCCTTTCAATTTTGCGATTTGCTCAATAAAAATAGGCGAGGTCCCACAGCAACCGCCAATATAGGAAGCGCCAGCTTCGACAAGGGATTCCATATGCTCATAGAATTCAGAAGCGCTCATCGTATACTTTCCGCTTGAAGGGTCGGGGAGTCCCGCGTTAGGTTTAGCGATGATCGGAAGAGAAGTCAAGGTCGATAGTTTTTCGACCATCTTGATCATTTGTTTTGGACCGATCGAGCAGTTGAAACCAATCGCGTTGGCTCCCAAAGCTTCCAAAGTTTTTGCCATGCTCTCTAAAGTGCAACCCGTGAATGTCCGTTCATTTTCTTTAAAGGACATTGTGACAAAGACAGGCAAGTCGCTGTGTTCTTTAGCGGCCAAAAGAGCTGCCTTTGTTTCGTAAAGATCGCTCATTGTCTCGATCACGATCAAGTCGGCTTCCTTTCCGGCTAGCACGATTTCTTTAAATTGATCATAGGCTTCTTCGAAGGTAAAGCTGCCCATGGGCTCCATCAGCTGGCCAAGAGGGCCAATATCCAATGCGATCTTACAGGCAGGCGCTCCTTTTTTAGCTAGAGCGATCCCGCTTTGGATACATTCTTTATACGAGTAGGAAGAATTTTGAAACTTTAAAGGATTGGCCCCAAACGTATTCGCGTACACGATTTGCGAGCCGACTTTGGCGTAGTCTCTAGCAATCGATTCGATTAGATCGGGCTGAGTCATATTGAGGGTTTCTGGAATTTCGGGAATGGCGATCCCAGAGTTCTGGAGGATCGTTCCCGTGGCTCCATCGAGAATTTTAACGATTTGTTTCATGACATGATTTTCCTTTCTTTCTATAGGGACATGTAGTGTTGAGCATGCAATAAGAGCATCCTTTGATCTTTGCGGGCTGTTTTTGAGGGCTGACTCCAAGAAAGGCGCTAACGCTTTTGGTGGGAAAAAGCATTTGGCTTTTTGAAACAAACACGCCTAGTCTTTTCGTTCCTTCTAAAAAGGAGACGATCTGGCTTTGCATCTTAAGAGGCAAGTCGCCATAGCCACACGAGAAGCGGTCGGTCAAATAGAAGGGCGCCAATTGTGCCTTGAGCTGTTGTTCAAAGGCATCTAAACACTCTTCGATATAAGCGGAACCGCATGCGTCCCATAAAAGGGCTTTTTTTGGATCGAGCAAAGAGTAACGATTGAGTTCTTGTTCAAAGGGGTGTCCGAGCGTGCATAGAAGCACGACGAGTTTTTCGCTCGAGCAAAGAAGGTCAAGAGCCATCTTCGATTGGAACGAAAAAGGAGCAAAGGAATTTGGGGATGTTTTGTCTAGGATCCGGTATTCGATTCGAAAAGGACAGACCTCCATAAGTCGGATATAGGTCTGTTCGATTTCTTGGAGCAAGGCGACATCCTTTGGATCGCCGTTTGCGTAACGGATCGCGTCCTGAATATTCATTTTTTTATTATAATAGAAAAAAGCTGACGAATCAGCTTTTTTTCACATTTCGATACGCCTTGACGCGTTTGACTTTCAAGCAATTCTCTTCGTCCGGAAAATGAACAGGATTGATTGGGTTTTCTTTGAATCTTATAAGGATATCTTGAATATCATAGTACAGCTCTTGCACATCCACTGGCCCATACATTCGGATCGGAAGCAAGTAGAGCGGTTTTTTGTTCTGGCAAGATTATAAATTCCTAGTTCTATCTACTTTTATTATGTCAAATGACATAGCAGTTAATAGCATAGAACATCTTCACTCAACCTAATAGAATAACCAGTCAACAAACAGATCAAGTGAACAATCTGCTCTCGTGGACAACTTTACAATTCGTTTGGCAGTCGTGTTTTCTGTTCGGAATATTTTGTCGAGCCAACCCGGGCTAAAAGCTCAGATTTAGCTTGACCGGGGATAATCCAATCCCCTCTATCCCATTGGCATAGGCTGTTGGGACTACTTTCTTCAGGATCTGTAAAGCGGCGTTTACATCCGCATTGATGAGCTTTCCCGTATCCGAGCGATACAGGCCACGTTTTATTCGGCGTCTGGCAGGGGACTTTCCCTGCTTCTTTCTCATCTTGTCGCCGTTTTCCCTGACAGGCATCTCATGATCGAGGAAGGATGTCTGGCTTGTGTAGGATTCTTCCGTTTCGACAACAACGATCCCTTCGAGGTTTGCCTTGTATCGGATCAGGTCCACCATCACCTGATGGGGGATGCCGATAAAGTTCTGATTGATCCTCTTTCCCATATGGCAGGAACGTTTCTGGCCTTTGTTCTTCCCGATGACGATCGTCGCGATATCATGGCTTAACGCTATATCAACGATGCGTCTGCTTGCTTCATGTGCAAAGCGGTCGATCTTCTGGTCACGGAAGAATTCAAGGCGGTCAAGACGTCTGCTTGAACGGGGCTGGTTCGAGAGATCATGGGTCTGGTACAGTCTGGCACGCTCCTTGTTGTAATACTGGTTGAGTGCCTTGATGGGGCGGCCGTTGATCAGGACAGGCTGGAATCCTTCGACATTGGAAGCCAGGGCAAATGCATTGTCCAGCCCAGGATCGATGCTCAGGTACCGGCCGTTATCCGGTTTGTAGGCGATTTCTTTATTTGTCCTGTAGACCACTTCAACAATGAATCGGCCATGCTGGGGGATGATCCTCACCTGCTGGATGGCGGTTGTATCCTTATGCTGGAGTTCGATACGGAAGTTGTCCAGCACGGGGATCTCGACATATCCGCCCTTGCGCAGTTTGGCTGTCTGATTGTCGATGAAAATCGTGGACCTTCCGCCTTTCTTGTGATATCCGGGCAGTTTCGGCCGTCCAGTGAATTTGTGAGGGGCTTTCCGATAAGCGTCTCTTGCCTTTTTCCAGGAGGTCATGTTCTGAGCGACAAGACGAAGGATCTGCTGGACAAGATGGACGCTGTTCATGGACGAGTAGATCATGCAGTCCTTCTGGTCTCTCGATTTTTTAAGACTCTTATCCAGCTGAGAATAGCTCATCCATTTGCCTTTAAACAGGGCTTGACGCACCCTGTATAAACCCTGGTTGTAGACGTTGTTCGCTTTATGGGCGTACTCGTCCAGCACTCTGTAATGGCTGTGGGAAGGCCGGATGACATGCCGCTCAACAAGATGTTCGTACTGGATTTCCGTCAGTTTTTGGCGACGTTGGGCATAGCTTTCTTCACGATTCCTGTTGGACTTCTGTCTTTTTGCCATCGCATTCACTTCCTTCTTCTATTCCGTCAGCCAAAGCCTCTTTGATCTTTTTCCTTCGTCCGGAATCCATCCTCATCGAAAAAGCGTGGAGCAGGCTGATGATCTCTTCGAATATTTCCTGCTGATCAGTCTTCTTGTCTTTCAGTTCAGACATGACGACGATATCGACATGGTATTTGGCGAACAGATATTTGAACAGATCGAACCCAACCCGGCTCAATCGATCTTTATAGGTAATGATCACAGTCGATACTTTCCCTGCGATCACCAGGTCGAGCAGTTCAAAGAACTCTTTCCTTTTCTCAAAAGATATGCCGCTGGCAATATCCTGAAAAGCACCGGCTACCTGATAGCCCTGTTTCATCGCAAAGTTCTGCAGGTTTTCCATCTGATTTTCCAAGTCGTGTTTCTGTTTGGGTGTCGATACCCGAGCATAGAGATACACTCCCCGTTTTTCGCCTTTGTTGATCAGTGCATAAACAGAATCTTCGTCCCAATCATACTGGCCGGAAGGAAGCTTGTTTGCTTTCAGGATCCCTTCCTTCCTCCATCTGAGCAGGGTGGAGCGGCTGATCTGGAGAATCTTCATTACTTCATGAGCTTTCATGTATATATTATATCATATGATATAAGATAGATATATTAAATTTAAATAATTATTCTATAGCGCTCGTTGAACTTTTTGACATCGCGGGCAAGATGAGGACACCGGATGAAAATGTCATAGGCATCGATCTTTTTGGATGCCAACAAAAATGGACAAAATTCTATTGATAACTCGGAGGATAATCCATACGTCTCGATGCCTTTTTTGATATGTTCGGCCATCGTGGTCGAGGAAAATCCGCCTCCACAACAAATCGCGGCTTTGATTATGACGTCTTCCTTTCTTTATCGCGTTTTTTGAAATACGAACTCATCTTCGCTCGAGTGCTCGGGACAAAACCGATAGTCTTGCCGGTCAAATTGTTTGATTTCATCGACCGACTCGATCCTATGCTCTGCCATATAACGGACCATTTCTCCACGCGCCATTTTCGCGTAGACTCCTTTTTCTTTGCCATCCACATCGAGAAAACGAACATCAATCAGCTTCTTATATGGGCGGATCGTTTTCGCGTATTCTTCGCTTGCTAGATTGAGGATGATGTCGTCTTCAAGCGCATCGGCGATCCGCGCACCCCAAAACGCGTATAAAGATCTTGGCTCGAACAAAAGTTTTGTCTGCATCTCTAAGCGATACGCTTCCACTTGATCGAAAGGACGCAAGATCCCATACATTCCTGAAAGGATCCGCAGATGGTTTTGAACATATTGAAGCATGTCATCGTCAAAAACATGAGGAGCCATATATTGAAAAGCGATCCCGGAATATGACAGCAAAGCGCACCCTTGTTCGGGATGCACTGTTTTATAGAGCGCTTCTACTTTTGCAAGAAGCTTGTCGCTGACCTTCATCATTTTTTTGAGCTCCATCGAAGTACAACCCGAAAGCAAAGCGCGCAGCTTCTGGCTTTCCTCGAAAAAAAGCGGTGTCGTATAGGGGAAGGGAAAGTCGTCGGTAAATTTCATTTGTTTCGTAGGCGAGATGATGATTTTTATAAAAATATCGTAACACGTTTTTCAAAAACTGCCTATAATAGAATCGAAATGGTAGAAGAATTGAGGAAGAGAAGGTTAAAATGAAAAAATTGCCATATGTTGATGAACAGGAAGTCGTTCATCTTTTTGAAGATCTTGTCAACGTGCCTAGCGTTGTCGCGTATTATCCGCAGATCCATGCTTGGATGGAGAAAACATTGAACGAGTACGGCTACTCAGTATTCTATGACAACAAACGAACCTTGTATGCTAAGCTGGAAGGGAAAGATCATTCCAAAACAGTGTGTTTTGGGGCGCATTTGGATACGATCGGCTTGATCGTGCGTCAAGTCGACCCGAATGGCTGGATCCAAGTTAAAAATCTGGGAGGGGTCAATTTTCATTCCATCGAAGGCGAAAATGTTTATATCCACACGCGCGAAGGAAAAACGTATACAGGAATGGTGATCCATCAATCACATTCTGTGCATGTGTTCGACGATGCCAAAGACGCTGTCCGCGATGTTTCAACGATGCGGATCCTTCTTGATGAAGAGGTCCATTCAGATCAAGATGTCTATGATCTTGGCATTGAGCATGGCGATCTCGTATCGATCGAACCGCGGTGTATCATCACACGCTCTGGTTATATCAAATCCCGACACATTGATGATAAAGCTTGCGTCGCCTCTTTATTGGAAGCGATGAAATGCTTAAAGGAGAATCAAATCATTCCTGAATACGATACTTTGTTCGCTTTCCCGATCTATGAAGAGATCGGGCATGGTGGAGCTTATGTTCCTAGCGAAGTCGATACCTATATCGCGTTGGATATTGGTTTGATCGGGCCAGATTATCATGGAACGGAAAAAAGTGTTTGTATCGGAGGGGCGGATGCGTACTCGCCATACGATTGGGAGCTGACTACGAGACTGTATACGTTGGCTAAAACGTATTCGATCCCTGCATGTATTGATATTTATTATCGGTTCGGATCGGATGGAACAGCCGCCATACGTGCTGGACAGAATGTAAAGGCAGCCGTCTTTGGGATGGGGTGCATGAATTCTCATGGCTATGAAAGGACCCACGTTTCTTCGCTTGTCGAAGTCTCACGTTTAGTCTTGGCGTATTTGATGAATGAAAAATAGGAAAAGGAGCGGATCAATCGTGATGATCCGCTCCTTCTTTGATATGTTCTAGAGCGACTTTCAATACTGAATGGATGTGTTCGTCATCCAGTTCATAGAAAATCGTTTTCCCTTGTCTTCTTGATTTGACTAGTTTGGCTTGCTTTAGAGCCTTGAGCTGATGGGAGACCGCGCTCCGCGACATTTTTGCGACATTCGCAAGATCGCTTGCGCAAAGCTCTCCTTTTTCAAGGGCCATCAAAAGCATCAAACGACTCGGATCGCTCATGATCTTGTAAAAATTCGCCAATTGTTCGATCTGCTCGGCGGCAGGCATATATTGGAGCGCGCTGAGGACTCTTTTTTCATCTTGAACATCGTAAAGAAAATCCATTCAGGTCCCTCCATTTCTTTCATAATTATAGTCGATGCGCTTTTTATTATCAAATGTGGAGTGTTTTCCGTTTTCAATTTTTCAAGAGTTAATTATAATTAACTTTGTAAATTAGAAATGAGGCGAACTATGACTCTAAAAGATATACCAAAGGGAAAAAGCGTGGTTGTTCGGCAAATCAACACCAACGAACAAACGCGACGGCGGCTTAGGACCCTTGGAATGCTGAGCGGTACCCCCATCGAGGTTGTTCAGCGCAAGCAAAATGGAACACTCGTGATCCGATTAAGAGGAACACGATTTGCGTTAGGAAAAGAATTGAGTGAACAAATCGAGGTAGAGGCATGAAAAAAGAGATCACTGTCGCATTTATAGGAAATCCAAACTGTGGGAAGACAACATTGTTCAACGCTTATACAGGAGCGAATCTAAAAGTCGCGAATTGGCCGGGCGTCACGGTGGAACGAATGGAAGGAGCGATCGAAGATCATGGTCATAAGATCAAGCTTGTCGATCTTCCAGGAACCTATTCCTTAACTTCGTATACGATGGAAGAAAGCGTATCGCGCGATTTTATCGTCTCGGATGAAGTCGATGTGATCGTCGATGTTGTCGATACTTCGTCGCTTGAACGTTCGCTTTATCTCACATTGCAGCTTCTTGAATTGAATAAACCAGTCGTGATCGCGGCCAATATGATGGATATCGTTGAAAAAAGAGGGATCGATCTCGATCTTCATCGGCTCTCTGAAATTCTTGGAGTACCTTGTGTTCCTGTGGTGGCGCGCAAGAAAAAAGGCTTGAAGGCGCTCATGCATGCTGCCCTCCATCAAGCGGAAGAATCGAACGCCATCAATCATCAGCCTATGGAAATTGAAAGAGATATCGTGCGCGATCACGCGATGATCTATACGAGCGATATCGAAGAAAAGATCGGTCAAGTCGAAGATCAAATTCCGCTTGAGGCGGATCGAAACCGATGGATCGCGATCGGATTGTTGGAAAACGACGAAGTGCTCCAGCAAAAGTATCCGCTCGATTTAAAAAAGATCGCCGGTGAATCGATCTCGGATCGGATCGTCAATGAAAAATACGATTATATCGAACGGATCATGCATGAAGTGCTCCTCGGCAAGGAAAGCAAAGAAGATCTGACAGACAAGATAGACAGTTATTTGACCCATCCTATATTTGGGATTTTGTTTTTCTTTTTGATCATGGCTCTCGTCTTTATGCTGACATTTACGATTGGTGATTATATATCCGGTTATTTAGAGACTTTGATCGAAATGTTCAATGACGCGATCCATAACTTCCTCCTTCAGATCCATGTATCCGATTGGCTCATTTCATTGGTATGCGATGGAATCATTTCTGGAGTGGGAGGAATTATTACGTTTTTGCCAAATATCACGATTCTTTTTATCGCTCTGGCCTTTTTAGAAGATTCTGGATATATGGCAAGAGTCGCCTATGTGATGAATGGCATCATGGGAAAGCTAGGCTTGTCGGGAAGAGCATTCATTCCTATGGTTTTAGGCTTTGGCTGTACGGTGCCAGCGATCATGGCGAGCCGCACTCTCGAATCGATGAAAGATCGAAGACGAGTCATGCTCATCACGCCATTCATGTCTTGTTCTGCCAAGCTGCCGACCTATATTTTACTTAGCGGCATGTTCTTTCAAGAACATGCGATGTGGATCGCGTATTCGATGTATTTGATTGGCATCCTTGTCGCGCTGGCGGTCGCATTTATAAGCTCCAAGATCGAAAAAGCGAAGGAATATAAGCCGTTGCTCATTGAACTTCCTATCTATAAAATGCCAAGCCTTCATACCGTATATGTTTACGTATGGGAGAAAGTGAAAGACTTTTTGCAAAAAGCAGGAACAACGATCTTTATCGCTTCGATCGTCTTGTGGGTCCTATTGAATTTTGGAATCCATGGCTATTCGAGCGATATATCTTCATCGTTTGCGGCGATGATTGGTAAGACGATCACGCCAGTCTTAGTTCCTGTTGGACTTGGTTTCTGGCAGATCGCGGTGGCCCTTCTTGCTGGGATCTCAGCCAAAGAAGTCGTCGTTTCGTCTCTTGGCGTCTTATTTGGGATCTCGGATCTGAATTCTGTTTCGGCGGAAGGAGGGATGCAGCAAGCGCTGCTGATGATCGGCTTCAATTCTTTGAACGCCTACTGCATGATGCTTTTTGTATTGCTTTATATTCCTTGCTTTGCCAGTTTGGCCACGATCAAGAAGGAATCAGGTTCTTCTTTATATATGTGGAAAGCGGCAGCTTTCCAGCTCGCGATCGCTTGGCTGATCACATTCGTTTTTTATCAAATCGCAAGAATATTCTGGGTGTGAAATTTCACACCCTTCTTTCTTGCTTTTTTTTTGGAGTGATATATACTAAAAACGTAAACAGTTGAATGATTGATAAATTGTTCAATCAAGGAGGATATTATGAGAAAAACGTATAAAATGGAAGTCGATTGCGCGACATGCGCCTCGAAGATCGAAGATGCTTTGAACAAGCTTGATGGAGTGAAAGAAGCGCGCGTCAACTTTATGACGCAAAAACTCATTTTAGATATTGAAGGGAAAGATATCGATACGATCTTAGTCGAGGCAAAAAAGATCGCAAAAAAAGTGGACCGAGATGCGGAGATCTATGCTTGATTTATGAGTAAAAAACAAAAAAAAGGGCTCTATCGTATTATCGTCACAGCCATCTTGTATGGGATCGCGATCTATAGTTCGCATGCTTTCGCTTTGAATACGTGGCAAACCATGCTTGTATATTTGATTCCTTATCTTTTGATTTCGTATGATGTTTTGATCAAATCGGCTGAGAATATTTTTCATGGCGAAGTATTCGATGAAAATTTCTTGATGTCTTTGGCTTCGATCGGCGCGATCGCTCTCAAGGAGTATCCGGAAGCTGTCGCGGTCATGCTTTTTTATCAAGTCGGCGAGTGGTTTCAATCGTATGCAGTCGATCGTTCTAGAAAGTCGATCGCTTCTTTAATGGATATCCGTCCAGATTACGCAAATATAGAAATTAATGGCAAGATCGAAGAAGTCGATCCGGAAGAAGTCAAAGTAGGGGATGTGATCGTGATCAATCCAGGAGAAAGAGTTCCTCTTGATGGTACGGTGATAAAAGGAACTTCGTTTTTAGACACATCCGCATTGACGGGTGAGTCTATCCCTCGATCGGCCAAAGAAGGTTCGGAAGTCATTTCTGGATGCATCAACCAAAGCGGGGTCCTTTACGTGAAAGTCAGTAAGCCGTATGTGGATTCGACCGTGGCTAAGATCCTGGATCTTGTCGAGAACGCTTCCAATAAGAAGAGCCGTTCAGAACAATTCATTACGCGATTTGCGCGTATCTATACGCCAGTAGTTGTCTTTCTCGCGCTGGCTTTAGCGATCATTCCTTCCTTGTTCGATGGGCAATGGAATGTCTGGGTCTATCGTTCTCTTTCTTTCCTAGTCACATCGTGTCCATGCGCGCTTGTGATTTCGGTTCCACTTTCTTTTTTTGGCGGAATTGGTGGCGCGAGCCGCAAAGGGATCTTGGTCAAAGGAAGCAACTACTTGCAGATGCTTTCTGAGGTCAAGACGATCGTGTTTGATAAGACAGGAACGCTCACCAAAGGGAATTTTCAAGTAACGAATGTTCTTCCGGTGGATATGAACAGCGAACAGCTTTTGCAGCTGGCGGCAAGTGTTGAAGCGTATTCTACGCATCCGATCGCTTTATCGATTCAAAAAGCTGCGCAAAAACCAACAAAACCTTTCGATGTGCTAGATGTGCAAGAAGTCGCCGGACATGGTATGAAAGCTAAAGTCGATGGTAAAGAAGTCATGATCGGAAACGAAAAAATGATGCGTTCCATTGGTTTGGAATCTTTGCCTCAAGGAGATGGATTTGGAACTTGTGTTTATGTATGTGTGGAGAAAAAATACGCAGGGATGATCGAAATCGCCGATGAAGTCAAAGAGGATTCGAAAGTCGCGATCGATCTACTTCGTAATTATGGTGTGAAAAAGTTTATCATGCTTACAGGAGATAGTGAAAGTGTCGCCCAAAAAGTCGCCGATCACTTAGGAATCGATGAATATCACGCTTCGCTGTTGCCAGCGCAAAAAGTCGAATATTTGGATCAGATCTTAGATCAAAGAGATCCTAAGGAGAAAGTCGCATTCGTAGGCGACGGGATCAATGATGCGCCTGTATTGACCCAAACGGATGTAGGGATCGCAATGGGCGCTTTAGGAAGCGATGCAGCGATCGAGGCGGCCGATATCGTCTTGATGGAAGATCAGCTTTCCCAGATCGTGACCGCGATGAAGATTTCGAAAAAGACGCTTTCGATCGTCTATCAAAATATAATTTTTGCTTTAGGGATCAAAATTCTCGTTTTGATCTTTGCGGCTTTAGGAATCACGAATATGTGGGTAGCTGTCTTTGCGGATGTAGGGGTGGCGATCTTAGCGATCCTGAATGCGATGCGTGCGATGAAAGTCGACGCCTAATCAAGATACGAAAAAAGCGGATCTTATGGATTCGCTTTTTTTCAAATTATGTATAATGAAGGACAGTTAGTTTATTCTAACTAATAGATTTATATCATACTTTTGATTCCTTTGACAAGCACAATAGTCATAATTGACACATTTTTTATTCTGTTCTATACTCAAAGCAATGATATCGATGAGGATATGATCGTGCGTGATCGAATGTAGAGAGAAGGGCGGCTGGTGAAAGTCCTTCGCAGAACGTACGATTACTCCCTCTGAATCGCCCTTGAAAAAGTGTGCCGTATTCTTGCGTTAAAAGAAATTGAGGTGCATGCGTGAAAAAAGCGCATGAACAAAGGTGGTACCGCGTGCGACAGACGTCCTTTGAAGTCTGTCGCTTTTATTATGGAATCAAGGAGGAGAAAATTATGGAACTTGTCAACGTTTTAGAAGATGAGCATTTAAAAATGCTGAATCATTCGGCAGCTCACATGATGGCCCAAGCGGTCAAGCGTCTATATCCCCAAGCTAAATTTTGGGTTGGGCCTGTCATTGCGGAAGGCTTTTATTACGATATGGATCTAGGTGATGTCAATTTAAAAGATGAAGATCTCGCTAAGATCGAAAAAGAGATGAAAAAGATCGCGAAAGATGGAAAACGGATCATCCGCAAAGAGATCTCGAAAGAAGAAGCGATCGAAATGTTCAAAGACGATCCTTACAAAGAAGATCTGATCAAAGATCTAGAGGACGGTACGATCACGATCTATTCGCAAGGCGAGTTTACGGATCTTTGCCGCGGCCCTCATGTCGATAGCGTCAAAGAATTGAAGAATTTCAAGCTGCTCAAGCATTCAGGTGCCTATTGGAAGGGAGACGCCAACAATAAGATGCTTCAGCGCGTCTATGGAATCGCTTTTGATACGAAAGAAGAATTGGAATCCCACCTGCAAGCTCTAGAAGAAGCGAAGAAACGCGATCATAAGAAATTAGGACGCGAAATGGGATTGTTCACAGTCTCTGAATATGCGCCTGGGATGCCGATCTTCTTGCCAAATGGAATGATCCTTCGAAATCTGTTGGAAAACTACTGGTACGATGTGCACACAAAAGATGGCTATCTGTTCATCAAGACGCCGATCATCATGTCTCGAGAGCTTTGGGAGATTTCTGGACATTGGGATCATTATAAAGAAAACATGTATACGACAAAGGTCGATGAGCGTGCTTTTGCGATCAAGCCGATGAACTGCCCAGGCGCTCTTCTTGTTTACAACACGGAACTTCGCTCTTATAAAGATCTTCCGCTAAGGATCGCGGAATTAGGGCAAGTCCATCGCCACGAGGCTAGCGGCGCTTTAAATGGATTGTTCCGGGTCCGGACCTTTACGCAAGACGATGCCCACTTATTCGTCCGTCCTGATCAGATCGAATCTGAAGTCAAAAACGTATTGTCTTTGATCGATAAAATGTACGGAGTATTTGGTCTAGAGTATTCGATCGAACTCTCTACACGTCCTGAATCTGGCTATATCGGAACGGAAGAAATTTGGGATGCTTCCGAAAAAGCGCTCGCGAACGCTTGCGTGCATGCTGGAAAAGAGTATGTTGTCAATCCGGGTGATGGAGCGTTCTATGGGCCAAAGCTCGATATCCATATCAAAGATTCGCTTGGAAGAGATTGGCAATGCGGTACGATCCAGCTTGATATGAATTTGCCAGAACGTTTCCATTGCACGTATGTGGATTCGGATGGTTCAAGAAAAACACCACTTATGCTTCATCGTGTCGTTTATGGATCTATTGAACGATTCATCGGTATTTTGATCGAGCATTTTGGCGGTCATTTCCCATTATGGCTTGCCCCACAACAGATCGTCATCATTCCAGTGCATCATGAAAAGCATGTCGATTACGCCAACCAAGTCAAAGACAATCTTGAAAAAGCAGGCTTGCGCGTGAAAGTCGATGATCGAAATGAAAAACTAGGCTATCGTGTCCGTGAAGCGCAAATCAAAAAGATCCCTTATCAAATCGTCGTTGGCGATCGTGATCAAGAAGAGGGAACAGTAACGATCCGTCAAAGCGGTAAAAAAGAAAGCGTGACGATGCCATTAGAAGAAGCGATCGAGCGCTTTAGAAACGAGGTAGAAACAAAATGTCTATTTGGAAAAGAAGCCGAATAAAAACAGTATGCTTCGCTCTTGCCTGCTTATTAGGAATGAGCGCTTGCGCATCCGCTCCTCAAAAAGAGGATTCTGAGCCCTATTCGATGCTTTGTCCTAACGGAGCGCCTGCTCTTGCGACCTTAGGAGCCGCGAATGTAGAGAATACCGTAATTTCTCGTGTGGAGGGAACAGATGCGCTCTTATCGGAACTGGCGAAAAAAGATGGTGAATACGATGTGATCGTAGCCCCGATCAATTTGGGCGCTAAAGTGTACAGTCAAGCGGAAGCCTATCAGTTGGCAGCTGTTGTGACGTGGGGAAATCTTTATGTTGTAGGCAGTCAAGATAAGGCTTGGGAAGATCCAAACAACAAGATGGCGCTATTTGGTGAAAACGCGGTGCCTGGTCTTGTGTATAATGATGTACTCGCCGATCAAGTCAAAGCCCAGACGACTTGGTATAATGCGGTTTCGGATGCTCAGCAAGCGCTTTTATCGAATCAAGCGGATCTCGCTCTTCTTGCGCAGCCAGCCGCTGCCGCGACGATTTCGAAAGCCAAAGAAAATGGAAAAGAGCTAAAGGTGATCGCCAATCTGCAGGAAATGTGGAAAGAAAAACGTGGAAACGATACGACAGGGTATCCTCAAGCGGGCATTTTTATCAAGAAAGATGGCAAAAAGAATTTAGACGCTTTGCTTACTGGCATTGAAACTTTTGATGAAAACGCGAACGAGAAATCGATCGTCGAGGCCGTAGAAGCTGCAGGAGCCGAGAATCTTGGCTTGCCTAACGCCCAGATCGCCGCCAAAACATGGGATGCTCAAAACATTCGTTATGTGACTGGACCGAATGCCAAAGAGCAGATCGAACAATTCCTTTCTTTGTTTTCGATCGCGCTTCCTGAAACGTTGATCGCGGAATAAGAATGAACACGATAGTTTGACTATCGTGTTTTTTTAAGCGATTTATTTGAAATACTTAGATAGCATGCTATAATAATCGATGTAGGAAGGTGGACCCAATGGAAGAAAGAAAAATTCTAAGTTATACTCTTGGCAAAGAAGCAGGAGAAAAATCGATCATTCGAATTTATTCAGATGGTCAACAGATCCAATATTTTGGCTTTACAAACGATGGAGAAGCATACGAGAAAACGTTCGCGATCCCTTTGGATGGACTCAAACGCTTTCGAAGGAGCCTACAGCCATGGCTTGTTCGAAATGGGGAAGTGGATCTGGAAAATCCGAATAACTATCATTGGACTTTAAAACTTGATTTGGATGGCGTTAGATCCACCACAATGGGGGAGATCGTTACCGAGGATGATTTTCAAAAGCTCAAAGAGAATCTTCTTTTCCTTCTGGTCGAGCTGGAAAAAGAATACGTGGAGAGAAGCTGAATATAGCTTCTTTTTTTGTTCGCAAAAAAAACGTGGCTGATGATCAGACACGTTCTTGCACGATCTTGAAACCTTTCGCTTCTAGGTCGTGTTTTATTTTTTCGATATGCTCATGGTTCCTCGTCTCAACAGTCACTTTTAAGAAGCAGGCATTGATATCCATGTCCGGGTCCCCATTATCATAATCGATCGTCACGACATTGCCTCCGTTTTCCGAGATCACCTTGGACACGCCAAGAAGTTGTCCTGGCTTATCTGTCAGAGCGATCGTAAAACTTGTTTTTCGGCCGCTGAGCAATAGACCGCGCGTCATGACACGGTCGATGATATTGACATCGATATTACCGCCAGAAAGGACGCAAACGACATTTTTATCTTGGATCGGCAACTTATTAAACATTGTAGCCGCCACCGCGACAGCACCCGCTCCTTCTACGACGAGTTTTTGTTTTTCCATCAAGGTCAAGATCGCGGCCGCGATCTCATCTTCAGAAACGGTAAATATATCATCCACATATTGTTTGACGAGCGCAAATGTATGATCGCCAGGATGCTTGACCGCGATCCCATCCGCAAACGTGTTCACAGAATCGATCGTCAACTGTTCATCTTGAGCGATGGATTCATACATGCTTGCCGCTTTGGTCGCTTGAACGCCATACACTTTGATATCCGGATTCAAGCTTTTGATCGTGAATGCGATTCCTGAAATCAAACCGCCGCCTCCGATCGGAACGACGATCGCGTCGATATCGTCGAGCTGGTCCAAGATCTCGAGGGCGATTGTTCCTTGACCGGCGATCACATCTTCATCATCGTAAGGATGAATAAATGTGTATCCATTTTCTTTGCATAAAGCGTCGGCTTTATCGTAAGAATCATCATAAGCGCCTTCAACGAGAACGACATTGGCTCCATAACCTTTGGTCGCTTCGACTTTAGAGATCGGGGCGCTATCTGGCATACAGATCGTACACGGTATATCGGCCCTCTGCGCCGATAAGGCGACCCCTTGCGCGTGGTTTCCTGCCGAGCTCGCGATGATTCCATGCTCTTTTTCTTCTTCGGAGAGCTTGCTGATCTTATAATAAGAGCCGCGGATCTTAAAACTTCCTGTGAGCTGAAGATTTTCTGTTTTTAAGTAAATGCGGTTGTCGCATGGGATATTTTTCGCCTCGATCAAATCTGTTTTTCGAACTACATTTTTTAAAACGGAATTGGCGTTGTATACTTTATCGATCGTTAACATTTCAAAACCTCTTTCCTAATCGCAAATCAGTGGTAAAATTATAGCACAAAAAGAAAGAAGGCTGAAAATGAATTTGAAAAATTTTGAAAATAAACTTCATACCTTGGCGGTGTTTCATAGCTTTTATCAATCTCCTCTCTGGGTCAAGCTCTCGGCTTATTTTCAAAGTCAAACAGAAGAGGAATTGCTGCAAAGCTATACCGATCTTTGCGCTTATATTTATTCGCAAGGCGGTGATCTTTCAAAGATCGTGGAGCGTTTCGTGCTGGATGATGAAAACTATTATCAGCTTCTGCTTCACAAAGAGTCAGGAAAAGAAGATTTGATTGAGCGCTCGATGATCCGCGAGCTTGAAATCTTGCAACAGCTTCATGACTTGAAAGGAGAAATGTTGTTTAAAGACCTCTCCTATCCTTATGAACTTCCTTCTTGGAGCAATCATGTAGCGGATCTTAAGCAGATGTATCAACAAAGACTTGAAAACTTGAATCGAGAAGGCTATGGGATCTTCGCTCGCTATCATATGTTTCAAGTGGATGAGAATGGGCTTGTTCCGATTCAATATCCGGATCCTCAATCGCTTGCGTCCATGACTGGATATGAGATCCAGCGCGACGCTCTGATTCAAAACACATTGGCTTTTTTAAAAGGGATGAAGGCGAATAACGCATTGTTGTATGGGGATGCGGGAACTGGGAAGAGCTCGACGATCAAGGCGATCGTCAACGCATATAAAGACGAAGGGCTTCGGTTGATCGAGGTACGCAAATCGCAAATTCAATGGCTTCCTTCTTTGATCGAGTCGCTGGCTGAAAATCCATTGAAATTCATTATCTTTATCGATGATCTGAGCTTTCAGACAGGGGATCCGGATTTTATTTTGATGAAGACGATTTTAGAAGGGGGAAGTGTCGCTTCGCTTTCAAATACGATTATTTACGCGACAAGCAATCGTCGCCATTTAATGAAAGAGAGTTTTGATGATCGCGCAGGAAGCGATATCCATCACAATGACACGATCCAAGAGTGCGCTTCTTTAGCTTCTCGTTTTGGGTTGACGATCACTTTTTCCAAACCGGCCAAGGATCTTTATTTTGAGATCGTGAAAGGGTATGCCAAAGAATATGATCTTCAGCTCTCGGATTCTGAATTGATGATCAAGGCGGAAGCTTTCGCCTTAAGAAACAATGGCCGATCTCCTCGGACCGCTAGACAATTTGTAGAACATCAAAAGATCGTAGAATCCATGGAATGATCTCGCAAAATAAAACAGCTCTCCTATTCGCTTAGAAGAGCTGTTTTCTTATTTTAAGATCGCGCCTTTGTCGGCTCCCTGCACCATTCTTTGGTAACGGGAAAGCCAGCCGGATTTAAACTTTGATTCAAATGGTTTTTGTTTCTTTCTTCTTTCTTCGAATGTTTTTTCATCCACGGCAGCATGGATCGAATAATTTGGAATATCGATCGTGATCATATCTCCTTCTTCAAGAAGACCGATCTCGCCGCCTGCCGCGGCTTCTGGAGCGACATGACCGATCGAAGAACCTCTACTTGCACCTGAAAACCTGCCATCCGTGATCAATGCGACGGTTTTATCAAGCTTCATACCCGCTAGTGCGCTCGTCGGGTTGAGCATTTCGCGCATGCCTGGGCCACCTTTAGGGCCTTCATAGCGGATGACCACGACATCTCCATCATGGATTCCGCCAGCATAGATCGTCTGGATCGCCTCCTCTTCGCTATCAAAGACTCGAGCAGGGCCAGTGTGTTTCATCATGCTTGGATCGACAGCGCTTCGTTTTACGACGCACCCGTTTTTTGCGATATTGCCAAATAAGATCGCGATCCCTCCTGTTTCCGAATATGGAAGATCGATCGGACGGATCGTATCGGGACGCTTATTGAACGCGTGTTCGATATTCTCCTGGACGCTTTTTCCGTTGACCGTCATCAAAGAGGTATCGATCAACCCTTTTTTATTGAGCTCATGGTAAACGGCTTGCAGGCCTCCTGCTCGGTCTAGATCGTGCATATGGGTTTTTCCTGCGGGCGCCAAATGGCAGAGATTGGGCACTCTTTCTGAGAACTCATTGAATGCATTCAAAGAAAGTGGGTGACCCGCTTCATTGGAAATCGCCAACAAATGAAGGACGGAGTTGCTTGAGCAGCCTAAAGCCATATCGCAAGTCAGAGCGTTTTTGATCGATTTTTCATTCACGATATCTTTGATCGTGATATTTTTTTCTACTAGATCCATGATAGCCATACCGGCTTTTTTTGCCAACTGAAGACGTCTAGCGTGAACAGCCGGGATCGTTCCATTACCTGGTAAAGCGATTCCTAGCGCTTCGCAAAGACAATTCATCGAGTTCGCTGTATACATGCCAGAACAGCTTCCGCAACCCGGACAGGTGTTTTCTTCAAATTCTAAAAGCTTTTCGTCATCGATCAAGTTGGCTTTTCGAGCACCTACTGCTTCAAACATTTTTGATAGGGAAGTTTCTTCTTCATCGACCAACCCGGACATCATAGGACCTCCGCTTACGACAATTGTAGGAAGGTTTAAACGAAGCGCGCCCATCAACATGCCTGGGACGATCTTATCGCAGTTTGGCACGAGGACAAGACCATCAAAAGCGTGGGCTTGGGCCATTGTTTCTACAGAATCGGCAATGAGTTCCCGGCTTGGTAGCGAATATTTCATTCCTACATGGCCCATCGCGATCCCATCGCATACGCCGATCGCTGGCACCATGATCGGCGTTCCTCCAGCCATTCTGACACCCGCCTTTACCGCATCGACGATCTTGTCGAGGTGAAAATGGCCAGGAACGATGTCGCTGTGGGCGGAAACGATTCCGATCAAAGGTCGGTCCAGTTCTTCTTTTGTATAACCCATCGCGTAAAACAAGGAACGCATAGGGGCTTTTTCAACGCCTTCAGTTACGGCGCTGCTTTTTAGTTTTTTATTCATATCTCTTCCTCTTCTTCCTAATCGCTATCTTCATCGATCGATGAAGAATCTCTTGAAATTCCAGTGACCCCAGTACGGCACACTTCGAGGACATCATAGCAGTTGATCATATCCAAAAAGCCGTCGATCTTTTCTGAGGCTCCAGTCAATTCGACGATCATATTGTGTTTCGAGAGGGAAATGATCTTTCCGCGAAAGATATCCACAATTTCTTTGACTGCACTGCGGTTCGATTTATCGCATGCGATCTTGACCAAAAGCAATTCCCGAAATAAAGAGGTGTCTTTGTCCAATGTGAAAATATCTTTAACGACTTCCAATTTTCTAGTTTGAGTCAATATTTGATGGAGCGATTGCTTTCCGCCATTGAATACGACCGTGATCCTAGAGATCCGTGGATCATTTGTTGTCGATACGGTCAAGGACTCGATGTTGAAGCCTCTGCGTCCAAACAAAGAGGCTACGCGAGTCAAGACGTTCGAGCTGTTATCTACAAAAATACTGATGACTTCTTTACTCATATTGGTCCTTTCTTATTTGATGATCATATCGTCGATCGTTCCTCCATTTGGAATCATCGGCAATACGCGTTCTTCTTTGGCGATGTTGCATGCGATCCAGACAGGCCCTTTTTCCTTGAGCGCCTGCTGGAAGGCGTCTTTGAACTCTTCTAGCGTATTAACTTCAAAGCCTTTCGCTCCAAATCCTTTGGCTAGCTGGACATAATCGGTCTTTCTGCCAGGGATCGTCTGGGAGTAGTGCTTGTTGTAGAAGACGGTCTGCCATTGATAGACCATACCGAGCACTTTATTATCGAAAATAATCGTGATGATCGGAAGCTTGTTGCTCACAGCGGTACACGCTTCATTCAAGTTCATATGGAAGCTTCCATCCCCTGTAAAATGGATCACGCGCTTTTCTGGATTGCCTGCTTGGGCGCCGATCGCTGCCCCATAGCCATAGCCCATCGTGCCAAGTCCGCCGCTCGTTAGAAAATTCTCCGCTTTTTCGTGTTTTAAATATTGAGCGGCCCACATTTGGTGCTGTCCAACATCTGTCACGTAAATCGTTTCCTTGTCTGTAAGATCGCATGTGGCCTCGATGATGTCTCTAGGACGGATTGTCGCCTCTTGAACGGGAACATCGATGAATTTTTTGTATTGCTTAAGATGCTCGATCCAATCGCTGTGATCTTGCTGGTCGAGTTTTTCAAGGATCGCTTTCAGGAAATCTTTGATATCGGCGACAACATCAAAGTTGATCACGACATTTTTATTGATTTCCGATTCATCGATATCGACATGAACGATTGCCGCCCGTTTGGCGAACTGGTTCGGATTGAGCGCGACACGATCCGAAAAGCGTGTTCCTAGGGCGAAAACGAGGTCTGCTTGATCGATCGCTTGATTGGCCAGCATGCTTCCATGCATGCCGATCAAACCAAGATTTTTTGGATCTTCAAAATTCAGCACGCCAGCTCCCATGAGGGTATACGTAGCTGGGGCGTCTAATCGTTTTAGAAACTCGTTCAGTTCTTCTTTCGCTTGTGAGGATGCGACTCCTCCGCCAAAGTAGACGACTGGCTTTTTCGAGAGCTTGATCGCTTCTAAGATCGCATCGATCTTGGTTGGATCGATGCTTGGGTTTGGTTTGAGCGCGACCGGTTCTTGTTTCGTATATTCGTATGTGTTGTTCAAGGCTGTCACATCTTTTGTGATATCGATCAGAACGGGTCCTTTTCTTCCTTCGTTGGCGATCCGGAACGCTTGACGGATCGCATCGGCTAAATTTTCGATCTTGTTTACGAAGAAGTTATGTTTAGTGATCGGCAAGGTCACTCCGGTGATGCTCACTTCTTGAAAGGCGTCTCGACCGATCGCATCATCGGTCACATTGCATGTGATCGCGACCATCGGCACGCTGTCTAAAAAGGCTGTCGCTAAGCCGGTCACAAGGTTTGTAGCTCCTGGACCGCTTGTTGCGAATACGACACCTGTTTTTCCTGTCGAACGAGAATATCCATCGGCTGCATGGCTCGCTCCTTGTTCATGAGCGGTCAAAATGTGATGGATCTGATCAGAATAATCGTATAGGGAATCATAGACGTTCAAAGCGGCTCCGCCAGGATAACCGAATACGGTATCGACGCCTTGCTCTTTGAGGACTTCCATGATGATTTGAGAACCATTTAATTTCATACTTCACTTCGAGTAGTGATCTACTCTTTTCTCCCTTCTATCAGCGTTTATAAAAAAAATTATAACCTATTCTTGAAAATGAAACAACGAGGATTTTCATAACGTTTTCATGTTTTCAAAACAAACAAGCGTATAATATAAAGAATGATGAGGAGGATTTATGAAAAAAACCATATGGATTGCGACAAGCAACGCTCATAAAATCGAAGAATTTGCGGAAATGCTTGGGGATGAAGTCACGATCAAGAGTTTTAAAGATTTGAAGGAGCCTGTGGATGTGGTTGAAAACGGTACGAGTTTTCAAGAGAATGCCCGCATCAAAGCAAGAGCTCTATATAATATAGTGCATGAACCGGTTTTTGCGGATGATTCTGGTTTGGAAGTTGATGCGATGGATAAAGCTCCAGGAATTTATTCGGCTCGGTTTCTAGGAGAAGATACGGACTACACGATCAAAAACCAATACATCCTTGATCAAGTCGAAGGGAAGGATCGAACGGCTCGTTATGTGTGCGCGATCGCTTTTATTGATCAAAATGGCGAGGAAAGCGTTTATGAAGCCACGATCGAAGGCAAGATCGCTCCTTCTCCTATCGGGACAAATGGTTTTGGATATGATCCGATCTTTTACTATCCGCCTTTTGGAACGACGCTAGCCAATGTTAGCGAAGAAAAGAAAAATCAAGTTTCCCATCGAGGAAAGGCGTTGCGTGAATTTTTGAAGGAGGGAAAGTTATGATCCATGTTGTATTGTATGAACCGGAGATTCCCGGCAATACGGGAAATATCATCCGGACATGCATGGCTACCGGATCGAGGCTGCATTTGATCGAACCTTTAGGGTTTTCGATGTCGGAAAAGCACTTGAGAAGAAGCGGGATGGACTATATCAAAGAGGCGGACATCCATATCCATCCGGATTGGGCTGCCTTTTTGAAAGCCAATCCGGACGCTTCGATGTATTTTATGACCCGCTATGGGAAGAAGGCGCCTAGCGAGTTTGATTTTCGTAAAGAGGAAGGGGATATTTATCTTGTTCTAGGCAAGGAGAGTACGGGGATCGATAAATCGATCTTAAAAGGGCATTTGGATCGGTGCATGCGGCTTCCGATGGTCCCGAACGCTCGTTCTTTGAATTTATCGAATTCGGCGGCGATCGTCATGTATGAAGTGCTCCGTCAGCTGGATTATCCTTTTCTTTCGAAAAGCGAGCAATTAAAAGGAGAAGACTTTCTTGAAACTTTTGATCAAGATTGATTCATTGTTCGATTCGCGTATAAAGCGATTGAATTGGCTGCAGATTTGCGTCCTTCTCTATTGGGGATGGCAGTTTTTATGGCTTTCCTTGATGATGGCGGACCTTTTTCAAGTCCAGGAGAGCGATTCTTTGTTTTTGTTTTTGGATAGGATGAAGCGCTATGATCCTTCCGTATTTGTTCGGATCGCTTTTCGGATCCTTAATTATCGCTCTGTCTTTTCAGCATTGAATCTAGCGGATTGGATCTTCTTGTCGTTGAGCGTTTTTCTTGTTTTCGTCTATCATACGAAGACAGTTTGGGTCTTAGCAGGAATGGGAAGTATTGTAATCGCTTTCATTTCTGGGTGTCTGCTTTATGGTCTGAACATTGCAAATATGAGTGCTTTATTTCATTTATTAAAAATTATGGCGGTCATAGCGCTGGTTTTAAGTGTTGTTTTTATTATAATCGATTTGTATTTGGTGATTGAGAGGCTTTTGAAAATGGGTGAAAGCGTTGACATATCGGAAAAATGTTCATGATTCGTAAACAAAAAACCAATTTTTACAATTTTATAAAAATTCACATATTTAACCACATTTATATAATATTTCCTTTATATAAAGTGTTTTGATTTTTGGATCCTTACTAATTCGTAAGAATTTCTTAAGATTTACTAAGGTTAATTTTGCGCATTTTCAAAATTCATGTTAACCTATCGGTGTTGTAGCGAAGAGGTATAAGAATGAATTTTATCGAAAAACACAGTAAATTATTGGCAGTTGCCTTATGCTTATGTGCTTCAGGTCCAGTTCTTTCTACCGTACATGCATACGAGACTCAGCCAGGATGGCATGGGGAAGATGCAGATCGTTATTATGTGTTGGAGTCCAATCGTCAAAGAGCGACGGGTCTAACTGAAATTGATGGCGATGTCTATTACTTCAATGGACAAGGTGAAATGCAGTTTGGATGGCAAAATGTTTCCGATAAAACGTATTATTTCGGAAAAAACGGCTCTGCAGAAACTGGAGAAACGACGATTCAAGGAACTACATATAATTTCCGTCAGGAAGGTGCATTGAATCAAGGTTGGTCAGAAAATGGTAAAAACTACTACAATGACCAAGGCTTCCTTGTAACAAATCAATGGATCGATCATGATGGAGTAAAGTATTACTTTGATGAAAACGGCAATCTAGTGACAGGTTGGGTCGAACTCGAAGGCAATCGATACTATTTCGATGAGAACGGTGCTATGGTTACAGGCGCATTCGAAGTCGATGGTCAAACATACACAACTGGAGATGACGGAGTCTTCCGTACTGGTTGGGTCGATGTGAATGGTATCAAACAATATTATGATGAAAATGGTAACCAAATCAAAAACACTTTCCAAGATATCGAAGGTCAAAAATACGCGTTCGATGAAAATGGAAATATGTTGACAAACACTGAAAAAGATGGATTTACGATCGACGTGAATGGTGTGGCGACGGAAACTCCTGTCGTTGATGAGGCGCCAGTTCCTGCAGAACCAGAAACTACAACACCTGCAGAAACGCCAGTGCAACCAGAAGAAAGCGCACCAGAAGTATCGCAGCCAGAACAGCCAGTAGAAACTCCTGTTCAACCGGAAGAAACGACTCCAGAAGTTTCACAACCAGTAGAAACTCCTGTTCAGCCTGAAGTAAGTACTCCAGAAGTTTCACAACCAGTAGAAACTCCTGTTCAGCCTGAAGTAAGTACTCCAGAAGTTTCACAACCAGTAGAAACGCCGGTTCAACCGGAAGTGAGCACTCCAGAAGTATCGCAGCCAGTTCAACCAGAACCATCTGGAAGCAAAGCGGCGGGGATTATCAGCGCGGCTCTTGCTCAAGTGGGTATGACTCAAGACTGCACGATGCTTGCGACAAACGCTCTTGCGGCTGTTGGAATCAATTTCCATGGCTGGCCTGCTGATTATGCGGCTCTTGGAAGCTGGACAAGCAATCCAATTCCTGGCGATTTGATCATCTACTCTGGACATATCGCGGTTTATGCCGGTAACGGACAAGCTGTTCATGGCGGTTGGTATGGTAGCCAAACTGTTCTTACTACAGTTGAATGTGATAAGGCGTTGATTGGTTACATCCGCGTAGCTTAAATCTGTTTATAAAGCTCTTCTTAGAAGGGCTTTTTTTGTGACAATAGCGACGTTGAAAAAAACAGATTCATGATATAATTAATATTGCAGATTTAGCTTCAAAAAACGATAAAGGAGAAGAAGATGGAAAAAATTTGTACAGATAAATTTAGTGATATCAGTATTCTTGTCCGATCGCTATTCGATCTAGATCCGAATACAATCACTGCCTATAATGTCTTAGTTTATATGCTAAAGTCCAAAACAGAACATTTTGATTCGAAGCAAAAACTTGCGCTCGCGTTGAATCATGCGTATGGAATGCGGATTTCTTATTCTTTGACTGGTTATGGAAAACAAGTCGCTCTTGATGTTCGTTTCCAGTGCATCCGAAGCGATTATATTTCTTCGGATTCGTATATCGATGAAATCATCAATGTGATGGAAGATATTTTGTTTCGGCCTTTGCTTGATGAAAATAGCTTTGAGGAAGCAAAGTATATGCTGAAAAGCCGTTTGGAAAGGCTAGAAGAAGATCCAGATTCTTTAGCACTTTCTAGAGCGCTAAAGTTAGCGGATGGAGATCACGATATTTCGATTCCGATCCATGGCGATCTTGCGTCTTTGAGCGCCTTGCGCTATCAAGATGTTCTTGATTTATATCAAATTTATAAAAATACAGGAAAAATCATTTTCTATTGTGGACACTCTGAGCCAAGGATCTTTAATTTGCTTGAGAAGATCCCTCAAGCTAAGAAGATCGAAAACAAGATGGAATGCATTCAAAGGAAGAGCACATCGTATCTCGTTTTGAAAAAAGAGTGTGCGCAGACATCGCTCGTTCTAATTTACGCGACCTCGATTTCTTTTCAGTCTCCGCTTTATTATCCACTGCTGGCGTTGAATTCGATCTTAGGACAGGGTCCTGTTTCTTTGCTTTTTGAAGAAGTGCGTGAAAAGCATAGCTTATGTTATTCGATCAGCTCTTCTTTGATCCGTTTTGATGGGGCGTTGATGATCAGCGTCGGAACAAGAAAGGATGCTCTTGATCAAGTGCTTTTTTTGATCCATGAGCAAATTGAACGTATCGTTCATATGGATTATCCGGATTCGCTGCTTGAGATCGCGAAAAAAGATTTGAAAGATCTCTTTCTTCGCCAAAAAGATCGTCCGAATTCGATGCTTGAACAACATTTTCTCGATATGCTTCTAAGAAGGGAAGAAAGTGAAGAACAAAGAAACAAAGCAATCGATTCGATCTCGAAATTTTTGATCGCCCAAGCGGCGCGTCAGCTGTTTTTATTGTCGAGTGTAGTTGTCGAGGAGGGGGAAGATGTTTAATTTAGCCTTTCAAACAAAAAAGCTGAAAAATGGAGCGTTGGTGATCTTGATCCAAAAGCCAGACTACGTCCAGTCTTTATTCATGTGCGGATTTGGAGTGGGTGGTTTCAATATCAAAGAGCGTTCTGAAAATATGGTCTATGAAAACAAAGGCGGATGCGCTCATTATTTGGAACATCAAATGTTTCGATACCAAGGAGAAGATGTGACAGATCTGTTTGCTAAAATGCAAGCGCAGACCAACGCGTTTACTTCCTATTCTGAAACGGCATACTATTTTTATACGACTTCAGAAATCGAAAAACCGCTCCAGCTCTTGCTCGATTTTGTGCAAAATCTAGATATCAATGCCGAAAGCGTTGAAAAGGAAAGAGGAATCATTGCAAGCGAATTCGCGATGTATGAACAAAATCCGGAAATGCGCTTGATCAAAGAATTGCTTGTTTCGATGTATAAAAACCATCCGCTCAAGGTCGATATCTTAGGTTCGCTAGACGATATCGAATCGATACAGCTCGAGGATCTCGCTTCGTTTTATCGTCGAAATTACGATCCTAAAAATATGGTGATCGTAGGGGTTACCGGAAAAAATTTAGACGAAGTCTTGAAAGAAATCGAGCGGATCGAAGAAAAATATCCTTCCAAGATCGGTGAAAGAGCTGTGTGTATCTTTCCGGACGAACCAAAAGAAGTCGCTCGTTCGAAGTATTCTCTTGAGATGGATGTCGTGCAGCCCTATGTAGGGATCGCTTTTAAATTAGAGCGTAAGGAAAACATCATTGATTGTTTGCTTTATGATCTAGCTTTTTCGATTTGGTTGGATGCGATCTTTGGCCCAAGCAATCCTAAGTATCAGACATGGATCGATGAAAAGATCATTACCCAGATCTGTGGTGCCGAAGTCGATTTTTCGCAAGATCATGCGTATTTGATGTTTTATGCTCAAACAGAAAAGATCGAAGAGTTCAAGAAGCTGGTCGATTCGCTCGTTCAAAACAGAGAGAAGATCGATCCGATCGTTTTCGAGAGCTTGAAGCATCAAAGCCAAGCGCGAAATATCCGGTTGTTGGATCGATTTGAAGGCTTGGCTGTCGAAGTGCTTAGAGCGCATATAAATCGATATGATTTTTTAGAGTCGCTTCAACTCATTGATTCGCTTGATACTGATAAGGTTTTTGAGATCTTGTCTTCTGTTGATTTTTCTCAAAAAGCAGAAGTGATGATCTTACCTTCATGAATAAAAAAAAGAGCTTCTGGCCTTCAGAAGCTCTTTTTTTATTACCGGTTGTAGAACTCAACGACGAGAAGTTCGTTGATCGGTTCAGCTGTGAATAGCTCGCTACGTTCAGGGTAACGAAGATATTTCCCAACTTTTTTGTCTTTGTCGATCTCTACGTAATCAACAGTTGCGGCAGAAGCCTCAAGTGCTTCCACGATGCTCTTTTGATTTTTAGCACGTTCACGCACTTCGATCACTTGTCCTGGCTTTACTTGATAGCTAGGAATATCGACTTTCTTGCCATCGACCAAGATTTGACCATGGTTGACAAGCTGACGTGCACCGCGGCGAGTGTTGGCCAAACCAAGTCTGTAAACGAGGTTATCCAAACGAGATTCAAGCATGATCAAGAAGTTTTCACCCGTTGCGCCTGCCTTACGGCTTGCTTTTTGGTACGTATTGTAGAATTGTTTTTCTGTCAATTGGTACGTATTGCGGATTCTTTGTTTTTCTTGAAGCTGAATTCCATAGTTTGTAAGTTTTGGACGACGTGTTTTGCCGTGTTGACCTGGGGCGTAGTTACGACGCGCTAATTCTTGACCTGTTCCTAAGATCGAGAATCCTAGACGACGAGACTTTTTCCAAGTGCTGCCTGTGTTTCTAGACATGTTTTTTCCTCCTATTGTTTTTGCATAAACAACAAGATACAAATCTTTAAAAGGGGTGTTGTCAATGATACTTTCTACTATCAGCTTTTAGCTTACTCATATCGCTTTGAAGCCGACAACGCCTGACTTCTAACTTTGTATGCTGCCATCAATCATGCTTATCTACTATATCAGATTCATTTCTCAATAACAACCACCAATTCTCTTGTTTCATAAAGAAGGCAAGTGTTATAATATTCACAGTATGCAAGGAGGTACTACAATGGATTCTGTCATGAATTTCTTTCGATCCGTTTATCGATATATTCGTGCGCACCTCTCAACGGAATTGATGATCTATATCGTGATCGCGATCTTGCTTCTTATCTTGATCTGGATCGTATCTCGGATCATGAAGCGAAGAAAGGCTCTCAAGCGTTTATCGGCTTTAGAGATCGAAGTCAATGAAATTCGAAACAATGCACTCGCATACAAATACAATAAGGCGAACGCCTTTGCCAAAGTAAACGATGACATTATGGAGCGGATCAAAAACTTAGCTCCAAAATACGAGATCTGTCAAAAGAGCATCGCTTCTTGCGATGAGCTGTTCAATGACGCGGACGATTTTATCGCTGCGCATCGGATCAAAAAAGCGACAAGAGCGATGGATGAGCTGGAAACGATGTTGGACGATACGAAAGAGCGGATCCGCATCGTCAATCAATCTCTGGATCATATTTTAGCGCGCGAGACAGAAGTGCGTGAAAAATCGAATTCTTTAAAAGAAAGATTCAGAAATGTCAAAAAAGTTTACCAAGACAATCGGGCTTCGTTCTATCAAGCCAGCGCTTATGTAGATTCTGAGATCACGGATATCGAAAACGAATTCTCGAATTTCGAAGAATGGATGTTCGCATCAGAATTCAACAAAGCCAAAGAAGAAGTGGATAAGATCGCCAAGCGTGTAGATCTTGTATCTTCGCAAATCGCAATCTATCCAGGACTCTATGAAAAGGCAAAAAATATTCTTCCTCGCGCTTTGGAAGAAGTAAATGGCAATGTCGATCTATTAAAAGAAAACGAAATCGATATCCGCTATTTGCAACCGGAAGAGAAGGCTCAAAAGATCGCGGATGAATTGATGCAGGCCACTACTTGCTTGGATGTTGGAAATATTCAAAAAGGAGAAACGATGCTCAATGCGATTGGTGACGAGATCTTGGAATTCCAGGATGCGGTCATGAAGGAGAAGAAGGCGTATGATGAGATCCATGGCGATCTTCAAAATACATTTGCGAAAGTGGATGAAGAAGAGGAAGCGCTTGAGGAGATCATGTCGCTTTATGCCAACATTAAAGATCGATTCGGTCTCGAGGATTGGACGCATCGTTTCTCGTTAGCCAAAGCGCAGCTCAGTGATCTGCAAGATCGCCGCAAGATCGTAGAAGACGCTTTATCCAAAGATGCGACTCCAAGTGTCGAAGTCGTTCAAGTCTATAGAGGTTTTGCAGAGGATGTTGAAGCGTTCCATCTTCAAGTGAATGATATGAAGCGAATGCTCGTAGGAGCAAGTTCTGACGAGTCAAGAGCGAAAAAGCAGCTCGTCAAGCTTCAGCTGATCTTGAATGAAGTTCGTTTGAATACGATTTCTAGAAATCTTCCAAGCATTTCGGAACAGTTTTCTGAAGATCTTAAAGAAGGAGAGCGTCTGATCCAAAGAGTGCGGGTCGTTCTTGATCATTCTCCTTTGGATGTGCAAACGCTCAACGCGGATCTGCAGGACGCGATCGATTTTGTTTATAAGCTCTACAACAATGCCAACAATTTAGTGGGGGTAGCGATCATGGTCGAAAACGCGATCGTGTTCGGAAATCGTTTCCGTTCCACATATCCAAGCATGGATTCTGAATTGACGCGCGCTGAAGTATGCTTCCAAAACGGAGAATACACACATGCCTTAAAGATCGCCATTCAGGCAATCGAAAATATGCACCCTGGCATATACGAAAAATTGATTGCCAAAAAAGATCCGGCGGTCATGAATCAAGCTTAAAATGATCTATTTTGATCATGCCTCGACGACCTCCCCTCATCCGGAGGTCGTTCGAGTATATACGAAACTCTTAAATGCTTCCTTTGCGAATGCAGATTCTTTGCATGCACCAGGGCGGAAAGTGAAGCAGCAAATGGAACGTTCGCGAGAAAAGATCGCTCAAATGCTTCATGTAAAAAATGATGAGATCTTTTTCACGAGTTGTGCTAGCGAGTCGAACTCGCTAGCGATCGTCGGTTTTGCGCTTGCCAACCAAAATCGAGGAAAGCATATTTTGACTTCGAATGTCGAGCATTCGAGCACGAAGCACGCTTTTGATTTTTTAGAATCGGTCGGTTTCGAGATCGAACGTCTCCCAATTCATGAGGACGGAACGATCTGGCCAGAAGACATTCAAACGCATCTAAAAGAGAATACGATCTTAGTGTCGATCATGCATGTAAACAATGAGATCGGTTCGATCAATGATATTGAACGCTTTGCTTCGATCGTGCATGAACATCCTTTTTGCCAAATTCATAGCGACTGTGTTCAAAGTTTTGGGAAGGTCGATGTACCGTTTGAGAAGCTGGATATGGCAACGATTTCAGCGCATAAGATCCATGGACTCAAAGGTTCAGCGCTTCTTGTAAAAAAAGAAAATGTTCGCTTGAAACCAATCGTTTTTGGCGGACAGCAGGAACAAGGTTTACGGGGCGGGACAGAAAACGCGCCAGCGAATATCGCCTTAGCGAAGACGATCCGTTTAGCGCTTGAAGAACAAGAAGAAGCCTACTATACGGCGAAAGAGATCAATTCGTTTCTTCGGAAAGAAGTAGAGTTTCTTGGCGGTCATATTCTTTCTCCTGCCAACGCTTTGCCTTATATTTTAAATATTTCTTTTGACGCGATCACAAGCGAAGTGCTTCAAAACGCTCTCGATCAAAAGGGAATTTGTGTTTCTGGCAAGAGCACATGCGATTCTAAATCAAAAGCGGAGAGCGAAGTTGTTTTGGCGCTCGGTAAATCGCATAAAGAAGCAAAGCACGCGATCCGTCTGTCGTTTGGCAAAGACAACACGATGCAAGAAGCAAAAGAATTTATACAAGCAATAGAGGAGATCTTGAAGAATTATGGCTTATCAATATGATCATATCTTAATTCGATATGGTGAATTATCATTAAAAGGAAAGAATAGAAACAGCTTTATCAAGCAGCTTTTGAGCAATGTCAAAAAAGCGCTGAAAGGATTCGAGGGACTTGAATATGAAAAGAGCCACGATCGCATGTATATTTATTTGCATGGAGAAAATGCAGACGAAGTTTGCGAGATCTTAAAAAAAGTATTTGGGATCTCTTCTTTTTCCTTGGCGATCAAAACGAAACCGGATATGGATGCGATCATTCAAGCTTGTAAAGAATCTTTAGATCTTTCGCATCCAAAAACATTCAAGGTGGCGGCTCGAAGAAACGATAAAACGTTTCCAATCATTTCCGATCAGATCAATCGACTTGTAGCAACAGAAATCTTAAAGAATAGCGATTGGAAGGTGGATGTGAAGCATCCCGATACGAAAATCGTCGTCGAAGTCCATGCGGATGCCGCATATATCATGACAGATCGAATCCCTGGAGCGGGAGGATATCCAGTGGGGGTTGGTGGCAAAGCGATCGTTCTATTGAGTGGAGGGATCGATTCGCCAGTCGCTTCTTATTTAATGATGAAGCGTGGTGTCCATATCGAGTGCATTCATTTCGCAGCTCCTCCTTATACTTCTCAAAACGCGCAAGACAAGGTCATGGAATTGGCTCGTTTGATTTCTTGTTATCAAGGGGATATTCTTGTTCATGTTATTCCTTTTACGGATCTTCAATTGGCGATCTACCAAAACGCGGATGAAAGTTATGCGATCACTTTGATGCGGCGGATGATGATGCGCGTCGCGACGAAAATGGCAGAGAAAAGACACGCGCAAGCGATTGCCACAGGGGAGTCGATTGGCCAAGTTGCTTCTCAGACTCTTGAATCCATGGAAGCGATCAATGCGGTTACGAACAAGCCGATCATTCGTCCGGTCGTTTGTATGGATAAGGTGGAGATCATCGATCTTTCGAAGAAGATCCATACATATGATACTTCAATTCTTCCATACGAGGATTGTTGCACGATCTTTACTCCAAAGAATCCGGTAACGAAGCCTAAGATCGAACGTTGTCTTCGTTATGAAGCACGCTTTGATTATGAAAAACTTGTTGATCGTTGTGTAGAAGACGCAGTATCGATATGGGTCCATCCGACGACGGATCAAAGCGAAGAAGAAGATTTATTCTAGTGACAAATATTGAAAATTGTGGTTTTTGTGAATTTACATTCTCTTGTATAATTAAACAGGGGGGTTGAATATGGCAAATCCGCAAACACAAGCAACTGAGAGATATCGGGCTAAAAAAGGGATCATTACCAAATCGATCAAGATCCCTAAAGAAATGAATGAATCATTCATTCGCGCCTGTCGAAAAGCTCGAGTTAGCCAAGCTAAAGTATTTCGGGATTTTATAACCAATTTTATCAATGAACAAGCTGAATAAGCTGAATAGTAAGACGGTCCAATTTGTGATCGTCTTTTTTTCGGCTTAACTTTTAGAGGCATTTAGTTGTTTTGATGTCTTTTTTCTTCGATAATAGAGATATGCGATGTACGATTTGTAAAGAAAAACTACTTAAAAATGGAAATACCTTTCAGTGTAAAAATGGACATAGCTTCGATCAAGCGAAGCAAGGGTATGTGAATTTAAGTCGCAAACAAAGTAAATCAGGAGATAATCGAGCGATGGTGGAGGCGAGAACTCGTTTTTTGGAAAAGGATTATTATGATTTTATGCGGCAGTTTGTAAAGGAGACGATTCAAAAGTATCATCCCCATACTCTTGTCGATATTGGCTGTGGACAAGGATATTATACAAAAACATTTATAGCGGATGAAAAATATGGAATCGATTTATCGAAAGAGGCGATTGCCTATGCGTCAAGAAATGATAAAAATACTTTGTATATTGTCGATAGTATTTATGATTTGCCTTTTGAAGATCATTCGATCGACATGGTCGTGAGTATTTTTACGCCTCTGCCGCTTGAAGAGATCCATCGAGTTTTAAAAAAGGACGGGCATTTATTGCTTGTCTCTCCTGGAATCGAACACCTTTATGAATTGAAAGATGTATTGTATGAAAAAGTTCGTCTCAATGATTCGTTAGCCGATCATTTAACAGGTTTTAAGCTTGTGGAGAAAAACGAGATCCATCGCTTTGAGGATGTATCGGATCCGTGGTCTCTTTTTGAAATGACACCGTACCGGTATCGTTCGCCTAAAAGCGGGATGGATCGACTACAGCAACTAGACCATTTATGTGTTCGTTTTTCGTTTTATGTTTCCGTTTGGAAAAAGGAGGGTTAAGATGCTTTTGAAAATCAAACGATCCGGCATCAATGGAGAAGGGATCGGCTATAAAAAAGGAAAGCCAATTTTTGTGATGGGAGCCTTTCCCGAAGAACTCATCGAATATGAGATGATGGAAGAAAATGAAAAATACGGGATCGGTCAACTTGAAAAAGTAATCGAACCTTCGCCGAGAAGACGGCATCCGATTTGTAAAAATCACGAGCAGTGTGGTGGCTGTTCACTGATCGCTTACGATTACAAAGGACAAGCGCGGATGAAAGAAATGCTGCTCAAAGAAGCTTTAAAAAAGTATGCTCACTATTCTGGGAAGATCTTGCCAATGATCAAGAATCCGAATGTTCTTGGGTATCGCAATGCGTTGAAACTTCCTTTATCCATGGTGGATGGAAAGATCGAGGCGGGCATGTTCGCTCGCAATTCGAATGAGTTTGTCAAACTTGAACGTTGTATCGTTCACTCCAAACTTTTAGAAAAGGTTCGACAGGAAGTGATCATTGCGCTTCAGCAAAATGAGATCCAGGCTTACAACAAATCGAAAATCAACGGGTTTAAAATGCTGGTGATGAAAGAATTTAAAGAAAAGGTTCAAGTCATTTTTATCACAAGTCCAATGGAGATTCCTCAAAAGCTGATCGATGAGATCATGTCGATCGAGGGTGTTGTTTCTTTGTATCAAAATATTAAGACGGATGATGAAAAGGATCATGATTTGTTCGGCACTAAGATGATCCACTTGAGTGGTCTTGAGAAAATGGAAGTTGAAATCAATGGCTTGAAACTTCTATTATTGCCTCGCTCCTTCTTTCAGTTAAATACGGCGCAAGCTTCGAATCTTTATGAAGTCGTAAAGAGCTGGACACCTCATAGTGATTGGATCGTGGAAGCTTATGCGGGCATTGGGGCGATGTCGTTGTTGGTCAGCGAAAAGGCAAAAGAGGTCATTGGAATCGAGTCGATCCAAGATGCGGTAAATAACGCGCAAGAAAACGCAAAGATCAATGGAATCAAAAATGCGCATTTTATCTGTGGTGATGCGGGAGTTGAATTAAACAAGCTCGATCAGCAGGATAGGGTCGATACATTGATCGTGGATCCACCAAGAAGCGGCTTGGATCCGACAATGCGTCAAGCGATCAAGGATTCAAATATCAAAACGATCCTCTATGTTTCATGCAATCCAAGCACATTAGGTAAAGATCTGTTCGCCTTATCAGAATATGCGATCGAGAAAGTGCAGCCGATCGACATGTTTTCTCAAACTCCGCATGTTGAGACAGTTGTCTTTTTAAAAAGAAAGTAAGAAAACTTTCTGTTAGGTGCGATTAAAAAGACTCTTCGTATTTAGAACGATAGAGCCTTTTCTTTTAGAATAAAGTGTGGAGATCATAAAAATGGATCTTCTTCTGGACGATGGATCATTTTTGAAAGAAAACGGAGAGTTGTTTGGGTCAATAAGATTGCTAATGCGATCAATCCGCATACACACATGATTTCGGATAATCGATCCATTGCAGCAAGGCGATCTCCGTGTACAAATTCTCCCATCATATAAAATGTGAGCTTCCCCGGGACAAATGGAACAAGTACAGCTGGTAGATACACAGCGACTGGCTTTTTTTCAATGCGGGCAAAGATCTCTGAGAGAATGCTGTAGATAAGTCCGCTCACAAAAGCGCGGGTATATAAACCTTCAAAAAAGCCCATACCCAAAGCGGCCATAAAGCCAATAAATCCAGCGACAACGATATCTTTTCCGCGTCCATTAAATCGAATCGAACACATTGCGCAGGCGATTCCTGCACCTAGGGCTTTTAATACTAATATGATCATAATACGAGTGCTCCTAACGCAAGACCAGTTCCGGTCGCGATCGCAGCCGCAATCAAACAAGCTTCAGCAGTACGGTTTAATCCGGCTTGGTATTTTCCTGCTAGCGTGTCACGGATCGCGTTGAAAATGACCATTCCTGGAACCATGAGTGGCATATTCGAAACGACTGTCGTTTCGATGCTTAATTGGATATGAACAAGATGTTCTAATAAAATCGGGCACACCGTCACAAAAAAGCTGGCAGCGATGATCAATAAGATCCGGTTTCCTTGATTGGTCAAGATCCATCCAGCGCCTAGCCCTATCAAAAAGATAAATGGAAGATCGATTGGATCACCAAAAAAGAGACCAAAGCCAGCTGAGCAGAATCCTGAAGCGAGAATACGGATCCATCTTGGATGGGTCGTTTCTTGTTCGATCGAGTCGAGCGCAGATTCCATTTGTTCCATGTTCATTGCTTCACAATGATTGACGAAATCGTGAATGCGGGCGATGCGGACAAGATCGTTACTGACCTTTGTGATCTCGCAAGCGCGAGTTACGATCTGATCTTTCGTTTTGAAGGAGAAGATCATGGTGGTGGGAGTCAAAACGCATTCGGGTTTTGAAGTCCCTTTTCGCGATAAGCAAACTCTTTTCATGGATTCTTGCGTGCTGATGATATCGCCTCCACTCATCAGTAACAGCTTTCCACAACGCATAACGATTTTAGCGAGCTGATTTGTTTCGTAAGGTTCCAAATGGATCATCCTTTCTATAGTAATTTATATTGTGTTATGAATATCAATACGTTCTTGTTCTTATTATAGCGATTGATTGAACGATCCGAGTAGTTTCATGCACGTTTTTTGATTAATGTTAAGTAAAAGGAGGAGAGAAGATGAGCAAGTATGCGCCATTGTGGGAATATGTTCATAAGCAAGGAAAAGATTCGTTGCTTTTGTCCTTTGATTCGATCGACGAAATTCTTGGCTTTGAGATCGATCATTCATTTCTTCGATTTAAAAAGGAATTAGAAGGTTTTGGATATAAAGTAGGAAAGATTTCCATGAAAAACAAGACCGTGAGTTTTAGCAAGCTGAAAGGAGATGAGTAAAGATTAATCTGTCCTTTAAAAATATTGAAAAACAACCAAAATAACAGTTGACAGATAGTTAAAAAAGAAGTATGATAAGCAAGCGTTGAGAAAGACGCAGGACATACGAACTTCATAGATCCATCCACAAGAAAAAAATCAAATTTCTTCTTGACGGAAAGGGATCAGGAGGAGTAGTATAAACAAGCTGTTGAGGTTTCTCCTCAATCTGTCCTCTAAAAATATTCAAAAAATATTGAAAAAAGTGTTGACAGAACAGTTCATTCATGGTAATATGAGTGAGCGTTGAGGCAGAGAGCTTCAAGGCAGGGACGATCTTTGAAAACTTGACAGGA
>Ga0209064_1001100_pt1 | contig 48280 bp, 40 predicted proteins | sample Inofromicrocosms_FD_187498 | JGI IMG/M metagenome (GOLD analysis project Ga0209064, IMG submission 187498) | Mouse cecum microbial communities from Vienna, Austria - Inoculum for glucosamine and mucus D2O microcosms (SPAdes) (version 2) | ecosystem: Host-associated > Mammals > Digestive system >...
TGTTGCGGTACTGCCCGTCATGGATATGGATGGTCTTTGCCCCGTTCCTCTCCGTCTGGGTCACTCTCTTTTTTTCATCGTCGTATTCATAGGACATGGTGGTGCCGTCAGGGAATCTCTGGAGGGTGGTCCGGTGGTCTTCATCAAATTCGTTTTCCACGGTGGTTATTCCCCTGGGGTTTGTCACGGCTGACAGCTTCCCGTTCCCGTCATAGGCGTAGGCAAAGGCTCCCCCGTCAGGGCGCACTGCTTCTGTGAGGCGTCCGTCTTTGATCCCGTAGGTAAAGACCCTTCCTGTATGGTCGGCCACGGTTTTTAGGTATCCCTCTTCATCATAGGAGAGGGCAAAGGATTCCCCGGTGTCTCTCTGTATGCGGATGGGCCGCGCATACCGTGCGGTGCAGGGGATGGCCGGACTCTCTTTCTCTTCCGTGTTTTCCCCTGCCGCTGTCTTTTTTCCCTCTGTTTCTTTTTCCTTGGTTCCTTCTATTGCTGCCGGCATATGGTCTTCATAGACCAGGGTAAAGCCCTGCCCGTTGTTGTCTTCACGGCGCATGTATCTTCCCTGTTCGTCAAAGAGGTATCTGTCCCCTGAAAGGGTCGTATAGCGGTAGCCTTCTTCTGTTCTTTTCAGGATGGAGAGGCTCTGGTTCCCCGGCGTATAGGTCCCTTTTTCAACGGGGAGGAAGGTCTCTTCTTTCCCGTCCTCCAAAAGGATGGTTATCTCTTCTTCCCCGGAGAGGGCGCTTTTCTTAAAGGACAGGGACACTTCATAGTTGTGGTTCCAGTCGGCGCCCAGGACGCCCGTATAGCGGTTCCTTGAGTTGTAGAAGCGCCGGAAGATAAAGGGGGTGCTTGCGTTTATCTTCAGGTCTTCTTTGTCATAGATAAAGTTGCCGGTACTCAAGTTTACCGGGTCATGGCTGAATAGGGTGCTGATCTTCTCCGCCCCTTTTACGTTGGCCAGGGTCTCGTCCAGGGCAGCTTCCACGCTCTCAAGGGTCTTTTTCCACTTCGTTTCTTTTGCCTTTAAGAGGGCGGCAAAGTCTTTCTTCGGCGTGGTCAGGGGCGTCTCCAGCATGAATTCCTGCAGCTCTTCTATGACTTTTCTGATCTTCCTGGTGGCGGCTGTGATCTCCTGCATCTCTTCCGCATACCGGCTGTCATAGGCAGGGATGATGGAGCAGGCTTTTTCATGGCATGCCGTGAGCTTTTGTTTTGTGACGTCATAGTTGTCCTTTTCAAGCTTTCCCGGAAGGCTCCCGGCTGTTCCTGCCAGGTCTCCTGCTTTGGCTTCCGCTGGCACGTTTCCTGCCGCTGCGCTGATGGCGGCGGCTGTCTGTCTGATGTCAGCGATGCAGTCTTTGGTGTCGGTAATGGCTTTTTTTGCTGCCGTGCAGATCTCTTCTATGTCGGATTTTTGGAATATATGGTCCATGGGGCTTCCTCCTGTTCTTTTACTAATTCATCCTGCTTACCATAACGTCGTCTACGTTCTGGAAGGATTGTGCTGCTGTGTCTATACTGCCTACAAGCTGCAGACATGCCTGTGACATGGCTGTTACTACTTCTTTTTCTGCGGTAATCTGATCTTTTATGGCTTCTAACATATCTCCTGCAGATTTGGTCATATTGCCGGCGAGCTTTTCATAATCCGATACAATGTCATCGAAGCCGCCGCCGTTGGATGTACTGATATCTGCAGATAACTGCTGGACTTTTCCATAATCTATTGTAATATTTTCTTTTCCCATTTTAGTCTCTCTCCCTTAACAGCAGGTATCGACATTATCGATTGCCTGCACAAAGCTGTCTATGGTTTCCTTTTCAGAATTTTGCAATTGTTCAATGGAACTCTTGATCGTTTCAATCGTGTTTAAAAGCTTCTCTACATTTGGCGTCAGATTATCACTATAAAATCCCCCATCCTTGCAATTTACCTGTTCTATCTTACTTTTTACCGTCTCAATCTGCTTTACAAAACTGTCCTGTGCACTTTTAAACTCCGAACAAAATGTATTATATTCGTCTTCTCCCACGCCAACCTTTATCGCTGCCATAGCTATACCCCTCCTTTACTATAACTGGCTTACCAATCCTGCTCTTTTAGCGGAAAGCCTGCCTTCATATGCGGTCAATGCGCTAATCTGCGTCTCTAATTCACTCAACAGATTAGAACTGTCCGAAATACCCGTATTGATATCAGAAACTACTGTACTCATATAAGTCTTAAGCCTGTCTGCCATTTCTCCTTCAAAAATGTCAATTGTCACGATCTGCGTATACCTTACATCGCTGTTTAAGGTAGTCCTGACATTTTTCCAGCTTTCAATTTCCGAATCCAAGGAGGACTTACAACTTGAAAGCGTTCCCTTTACCCTGTTACATTCACTGAGCTTTCGATCAATTTCATTTATCTGTGCCATGATCGCGGCTACTCTCCTCCGTTCGGCCTCGGCTGCGGCCGCTGCCTGTTTCTCTGCATCTGTCATTTACTACACCTCCGTATACTTTGCTAACATGATTTTTTTATTTAAACCGTTTGTATGCTGATAACCAAATTCTATTTTCCGGTTTTCTTCCCTAAGGCCTGTATATCCAAAGACCTTCTGCTCTTTGATATTTCCCAGGATGATACCTGTTTTACTTTGACCGATCATTTCCATGAGCTTTCCTGAACGTAGGGGAATTTGTGGTTCCGAAGAAGCAATGACATAAATCCCCCATTTCGTCGCTTCTTCTAAAATATCCAGTTCGCCTTCCGTTCCCTCTTTACGGAACAGACCGTATAATTCCTGAATAATATCGATCACAACGTATAACGGTTCTTTTGTCTGAAGGAAGTCGTACAATGTGATGGTAAGATTGTCCAGCTTTTCTTCCTCATAGTCTTCTTTTCTGTTTTCACATTCTCTTTTAATTTCCTGTAAAATACTGCGGATAGAATCATAATCTGCTCCATATATATACTTTTCTTTATTCATGAAGTCAGCAGATGAACGCTTTTCCTGATCCAGGATCCACACCTTGTTCCCTTTTAAATGATTCAGAACCTGATGAAGCACATTTGTCCGTCCGCTGCCTGCTCCTCCGATGATCAGGCCCGTGCCTTTACTGATATCCAGATATTGCACATCCAGATCATTGACTTCAATTCCTACAGGAATCTTAACAGGGCTTTCTTCATAGCCGGGATATTGCGGCAGCATTTCGTGGTACAACTCTTCCGGCAATACCGGGATGCCCTTTGCAGCTTCTTCCGTACTGGCCTGTGCCACACTGCTTATTAATTTCTTCAAATTTTCATTATAGGAGAGCTCTGACTCACATGCTACGGGAGTATATACCTGCATAATGTTCACATTATCCCGCTTTACCAGCACCCTTCCTTTTTTGTCCTCCGGCAGATTATAGTCGCTCCGCCCAATCAGATTCCGGCTCTCTCCTTCTTCAAAATTATATCCGGCAATTCTTTCCTTGATATTATTTAAAACAGCTCCTTTCATGGCATTGATCCTGTTCATAGTGATCAACAGATAAATGCCCAGGCCTGCCCCATCCCGGCATACCTTCTGGATAAACTGGTCCGCCTTATCTCCCAGCTCTTTAAAGGAATCAAAATTATCGATCAAAAGGATCAGTATCTTTAGCGGCTGGGCCTGACTGGAATTGTAAACAGAAATGCTCTGTGCCATGGCTTTTGCAAATTTCCGCTTACGGTCTGCTATTTCATCCAATATCAGTTTCTGGAACTTTTCAATTTTTTCTCCGTCATCCAGTCCCATATAATCCGCCACATGAGGCAGTCCCATGAGAGGGATCAATCCACTGTTTCCCAAATCCAGAATATAGAAGTTCAGATTTCTGACTGAATTTTTCATGGAAAGCCCTACTGCAATATTTGTTAACAGCATCGTTTTTCCATAGCCGCCGGATGCCATATACAAAAGATGACCGTTTTTCATCAAATTTAACTGGTACTCTTCCTGCAGCTGTTCCTCCGGCACATCGATCATCCCGATTCCTAAGGTATAATCGCCTTCCTTAAACTGAGCGCTGTCTACAGCCTCCTTTGTATAGGGAGATTCCATAAAATCCGGTAAAGAAGGCAGCCATGGCTTTTTTACTTCTACCGCCTGTTCCTTCTCATAAATGTCATGAAGATATTCTACAACGGCATCCAACTGGGTAGCTTTTATCTGATTGCTTTCTACCGTACCGCTTAAATCCTGATTGATCAACCTGCCCTGTCCCAAAGGACTGATCAGATACACCCTGTCATCTTCTTTTTCTTCTTCCGTCTGATTGCTGCTGTAAGACGCCCCGCTCCATGCAGATTGGAATAATTCATATATTTCATTATTTCCTACCTGAAGATAGGCCCTTCCCGCCTGGGTTATATTAGCGGCGTCAGGCGTCTTTAGCATCTCCTTACTGTCCCCTGCATTTTGTACCTTTAAGCAAAGGCGGAATTTACTGTTTGTCCATATCTGGTCGTCCACTACGCCGCTGGGTTTTTGCGTTGCCAGGATCAGATGTATCCCAAGGCTTCGTCCGATACGCGCCGCCGAGACCAGCTCACTCATAAATTCAGGCTGCTCCTTTTTCAGCTCCGCAAACTCATCACTGATCAAAAACAAATGCGGTAAAGGCTCGTCCACCTTTCCCAATTTAAATAATTGGTTGTAACCGTTAATGTGATTTACGTTATTCTCTCCGAAAATCCGCTGTCTTCGTGACAATTCACTTTTAATAGACGCCATTGCCCTCATGCTTTCCGCTTTATCCAGATTCGTAATGGTTCCTAAAAGGTGGGGCAGCTTTGCAAACAGATTCGCCATACCCCCTCCTTTATAATCAATCAGTAAAAATCCCACTTCATGAGGATGGAAATTCACTGCAAGAGACAGAATATAGGACTGCACGATCTCAGACTTTCCCGAACCTGTTGTTCCCGCCACCAGACCGTGGGGGCCATGGGCCTTTTCATGAAGGTTTAACTCCACATAATCATTTTCAGCTCTTACCCCCAGAGGCACTGCCAGAGACTTATGGGATTCATTCCTCCTCCAGCGTTCCTTAACCTGCAGTTCTTCCGGATGTTCGATTCCATACATATCAAAAAATGTTATGGACTCCGGTATTTTACTGCTGACGCCCTGTTCATGAATCAAGGCGCTTAAATTTCGTGCCATTTTTTCCAAATCCACTCCATCTATGTGCTGGACTTCAAATTTTCTGTCCTTCTTTTCCCCTTCCTCCATAAGCAGCGTTCCGCTCTGGGAATCACAAAGCATGCAGACCGTTCTGATATTCTCCGGCAGATTTGCCTTCTGGTCTGTAGTATAAATGATGCTGAAGCCTAAGGTCAGCCGCTTGTTTTGCAGGTATTCCATAATGGCATGATTCAGGATCAGCTTCGGTTCATCAATGATGAACAGGTAATAGGGCGAGAATACCGCTTCCTGTTTCTCTTCATCCAGCTTCATTTTCCTTTCCTTTAATATTTGCTGAATGCTTCCTAAAATCTGGTCTCTTGCCTGCTCCGAACTGATTTTTCCGTATACGTTTATTGCATGGATCCTCAGATGAGGATACCAGTCAGCATATTCAAACTCTTCATCATAGGCCTTGTTATGTATCAGGATAATCTGTAAATCCCTGTAACTTTGAAAAAAGGTTATCTGAGCCAGCAGATATTTAATCTGTTCATGTACATTTGCCTTGGAACCCACAATGCCCAAATGCGCTCTCTTTAAATCAATCTGAACGGGAATATGATCTATTTTCCGAAAATCTTTCGGTATTGTTTTTGCCTCATCCGTCAATTCATCTTTTTTCATTTCCAATTCGTTGATTTGTGTTGATACTTCTATTTTGGATTTTCCCCTGTAATATCCCAGATTTACAGTTAAAAAATCATCATCCAGCAAACTTCTTTCATAAATACGGCTGCTGTATCTGTTAATCATATGTTCCAATTCAGGAAGCGTAGGATTCTGATATTCTAAAGCCTTTTTCTCTTCTTTTCTTGCCTTTATAATGCGCTTTCGTACATCTAAAAGGTAATTTCCGTACATAAGCTCCCGTTCTTTGTTTTCCCGCTTGATATCTTTTGTGTCCGAAATAAACTTCTGTACAGAAAAAATAGTCGTGATGATCGTCATTCCGATACTCATGAAAATATATGCCCCGCGCCTCAACAGAACGCCCATAGCAATGGTAAATGCCAGCATACAGACCGGAGGAATGATCATCTGTGCCAGACCGCCCTTTGACAATTCCTTTTTCTGGGGCGGATTCTGTACCTCTATTTTCTCTTTATTTATTTTGTAAATAACTCTGGGAGAACGCTTATAAAAAGGAAACCCTTCAAAATAATTTTCCTTTTCCCTGCAAGGTATCAAATTAGCACGAATTCTTTCTTCTTCTCCGTCAACCTCAATATAGGTATCAAAAAAAGTAATTGCAATCTGCTCAAAAGATAAAGTATCCCCTTCTTCAATTTTAATTTCATTCGTTGATACAGCTGTGCCATTTAAATAAATTCCTTCTTTTAAACCGCCCTTTATCATAATCTTTGTCGGGTTTATTAAAATCTGTACCGGTAAATCATAAATACAGATATCTGTTTGAAAGGATTCCTTCTGGTTTCCAATCCAAATATTTTCTTTTCTTTCGTAGCAGCGCATTTACCTTCTACTCCTTTGTTATATTATTCCTCTGTCTTGTATTTTTCCCCCAGTGCTTTAATTTCACTGTTTAATGTATCGAGCCTGGATTTTTTCTCTTCTCCGTCCATGTTGCTTTCATTTTCCAGAATATCAATTTCCTTCATATATGCATAAATCAGCAATTTATCATCGGATAACGCCAGCGCCAGATTTTCCGCCTCCCTTACGTCAAGACGTCCTAAGCTGATCCAGTATTCCAGCTCCTTTTCATTGCTGTTAACAGATAATCTGGATACAATATTGCTGATCTCCTCCTGCTTAAAGCTTTCCGTGCTGGCATAAGCTACCGCAAGTATATATTTCGTGTGGACATCCATCTCTTCTATTTCTATTTGTTTTACACTGTCAATACACCCAACATAGTCTCTGGTAATAAATCTTTCATTGGCCATAACCAGAGCTTTCTCTCTTGGGATTATAAATCCTCCGTAATAAATGGACAGACCGCCTGTTGTGATTCCTAAAACCAGCATCACAATGGCTGTCATTTTCCAGAATGAATATTTTTTCTTAGAAACCTCTTTCATTTTTTCTTTTTTATTTTTCAAGAAAATATCCCGTATATTTTTAAGCGCTTCTACAAGCTCCTGTACATCATCCGCCTGGACAATCCGGTTCAGGCTTTTTTCTCTGTGGAGGATTTCCAATCCGCTTTCTAAAACCTGATCTATCTGATATTTTCTGCTTAAAAGCCCTCCTGCAACACATTTGTATTGATACAGAAACTCTTTTTCATCCGCCTTTTTTTCTCTTCCATACAGGTCTCTTGCTTTTACAAAGGGAATCATATTATCATCGTAAAAAATATTGTCTTCACTGATTTCAATACGGTATTGCATAAAAATTTCATATAGTTTTACAAAGTTAACCAGAAACTGCCTTTGCTTTTCTTCCGCCTCATGCTTAATTTCTTTTAAGGCCTTTAAATCCGTTAAATCATATGCAAATGTTACTTCCTCTAACGATTCCTGAAAAGAACACGGTATCAGTCCCTGCACGTTCGCCGTTATTTTCTGATAATCAAAACTATCCTCTGCCGCTAATGATGATTTCTTAATCACTTCTTCTACCTGATAGTCATTAACTGTCGTACTTTCCACTTTCTGCACTCCTTATCCTTTGTTATTCGTTATAAAGCATAATAATATCGCCGTTAAAAATCATTTCCTGTTCATAATTCTTATGAAGGTTTAAACGCCTTTTGCTCCTTTGGGATCTGGCGGAAAAAGGCTCTTTAAGCTCCCACATAATATCCGGCATATTTTCCTCCAAAACCCGAAAAGTTGTTGCAATTCGCTGTTTATTATCAACTTGTATATTTACTTTTCTGTTATCTACGCAATTCTGGATTGTGATAATAATTTTCATTTCTTTTTTCTCCTGTGTCCTATGAGCCACAATATAATTCCCGCAGCAGCTATTCCTCCAAAAATATACATAAAAGGCAGAAAATCAAAATGATCGGCTCCTGCAGTTCTGTAATCACTCTTTATAACCGTTTCCATTTCTAACCCCATTACCGTTTCAAAAATCTGTTCATTTTCCAGATTTCCATTTTCTTCTCCGGATAGTACATTCTCAAAAACAGCTGTTCTGCTTTCCTGATCTCTTTTCGTAACTTCCTGTTCTGCCTGTTCAAATTTTTTGTCGAACATATGTATCTGAAAACGGTCGCAAAGGGAAGTCGATTGTTTTTCCTGCCAGTTCAGATCCTCTACCCTCAAATCTAATGCTGCATCAGGGTCCATATCATTCTGACTGACAGAACCGGTGTCAGTTGTTAAATTCATTTTATTATCCTCTTATGCTGTTTCCCATATCAGTATCTACACGAGATAAGTTGACCGCTATCTTTACAATTCTTTCCGCATCCCTATTTGTGATTCTGTAATAGGAATTTAAAATACCTATAGTTTCGCCATAAATTTTACAACACTCTTCATTTGTACCATGATTGGTGTCTCCCGCTCCTATAGAAGAAATACTTGCCAGTTCCTCAGCTGATAAATTTAACTCCCGTGCACACGATACTGCTGTTTCATAATCACTAATTAATGCTTTATGCTCCATCCTCTGAAACTCCCCCTTCTATTGCCTTTGTATCGTCATGAGCCGTTCCCGCTGTCCGCCTTATTATCGCTGCAATCATAATAAGTATGAAAAACGCTATCCCGTCTGCTAATAGGTTTATCTTGTAAAACCTCCACTCAAAAGAATAAAAGCGGGGGACAAAGACTACCGCAAGCTGAACCATAATAAGCGTTGCTATACTGCCTGACAGGAACTGTAAAACACTTTTAGGCAGGTTACTTCCTGTATCCGTCCTATCTGATTTTTTATCGGCAAGGCTTTTCCAAAACAATCCAAATACAATGGCAGCTATAACCGCAGAAATTCCATACGCCGCATACTCTTTTGCAGTCCCTTCCATTGAAAACAGCATAAATTCAGAAACAATAGTTTTTAAAATATAAATCCAGAAAGCCATTCCGATTCCTGACAGCAGATATCTTCCTTTAAAAAGTTTCTCTTTTTCTTTTACGATTGTCTCTTCCAGGACCTCCTCAAGGTACTTATCTTCTATGTCTGCCCTTCTATTGATAATTACCCATTTTATAAATGAATAGAACAGGAAGAACAGAAGGAAAATAATGAAACCAAAATCAGTGAACTTTTTCCGTCTTTCTTTTGCCCTTCCGATCTGGTATTGATGCATTTTCTCCATTTCTTCTTCAAAGGCAGTCCGCATTTTATCCGCCTGTTCTACAATTTCGTCCGTGGTAAAGCCGGTCTCCTGTTCCATCTGGAGGTTGGGTATATAGCTGCCGTTTTGGTATTCAATATTATGTTTTGTATAATTACCTTTATCATTACTTGTAACTTTAATATTCAAATCCGTCTTATAAAAAATCCATATTGCTGCATCGTTATTGCCCTTTTTCATATCTATTTGTGTAATCTGATAACCTTCTCCCCATAGAGGAGTTACCAGCAAGGTTCCAACATCTGATGACAGTTCCAAATGACAAGACGGTGATAAAGCGTTTGGATATACAATTTTACTTCCAAATTCCTTCCAGTCCGACCTATATTTTCCCTGTATATATCGATTTGCAAATTCCATCGTTGTCTGTAGACCCGGAATATTCCTTTTTTCTTCTATTTCTTTTGCTCCAATGAACAACTGGATTATGAAATAACTGATAAATATCCATAAAATAAATTTTATTACAAATCGAAGTGCTCTCTTATTTATTGAAATTAATTTGTTATAAATCATTAGTTTCCTCACTACTTATTTCCCTTAAAGAATCGAAAAATCATTACAAATTTATGTTAATAAAATTTTTACATTTATTTTTCTTTTTCTCCTGTTTCAGCTAACCCTATATTAACCTCCTCATATTCCACATAGTCATTACTTCCTTCCATCAAACTTCTGTAGAAATTCCTCTGTACTTTCTCCTTTTCTACATAAACCTCACTCATTAAAGGTATTCCGCCTTCCTTTATGACATTCTTGCCCGCCTCAATTCCTATTTGAGTAAAAACTCCTCCTGCAAGCAGAAAATGTAATTTATTTTTATTAATTTGGCTTTGAAGATATTCGATTCCTCTTTCATGGTCTCCTTTACCCAGATTTATAACAAACTCATTTGCCCTGTTAATATTTCCATTTGATATCCCCATATAATAAGTTCCCATTACATTGATAAGATCAGAATCCTTTTCCAGACGATTATATATATTGACGGCATCTAAATCCGCCTTATAATCATCTTGAGTTAATTTAGTCCCGTTACCTAAAGTCCCATATATATCTCCCACATAACCCGCATTTGCTTCTAAATTGAATATCCCGTTAAAGATCCATCCGGCAGCGCCCCCTGCAAGCTTCCATACTGTTTCATTATCTTTTAGCATAGTTGCACATATGGCCGACATATGGCTCAGATCGCTTTTACTGTAATAAATGTCAGCAATAGTTTTATCTTTTTCTTGAGAATAATGATAATTGTTATTTAAATCCGTACGTAGTTTATCTCTTTCAGCTTTTGTCAATCCATATTCCTCTAAAATCTGCTCCCATGACTCTTTATCATAAATTCCTGCTATTTTTTCCCATGCCACAGTTTTAATATCGAATCCTTCCGTATCTCCGTAAACCACTGATGCAAGAATCGCAAAATACTTCTGGTTAAGATCCGTTACCCCGGCATTCCGCATCCGGTAATACAGATTATATAAAATTTGTGATGTCTCATCATCAAAACCATAGCATTCCTTCATTGCATTTATATATAATTCCTTTTCCCGGATTTCTTTTTCTATCCATTGGTTTTTAATTTTATTGGTCCATTCCCTATCTATCTGTTTCATCCGGTAATTTATCATATTGTTATCAAAGGTTGAACTGTCAATGCATGATATCGCTCTTCTTAAACTTTCCTTAGCGGCATCTGCATTTTGATAGATCCCTTTTGTTGAATTAACAAATCCTTTTATCTGCTCCAGCTTTTTATCCACCAGACGAAGCGCGTCTTTCAAGCTCTCCAGCATTGCAGAATAGGACCCCCTTGATACACACATTAATTCATATACCTGATTGATCTGCTCTTCAATACATTTTGCATCCCGCTCCAATGCATCTTCATCCACATAACCGATTCCCCCTAGCTGCCCGGATATACATCCCTTGTAAGCGTTATTTGCCTGTATCATTTCCTCTGCAAACAAAATCGTTCCCTGCATTACTACAGCGTGGAATGTATTGTAATATTCCCGTATATTGTCATATGATTTCCCACATAAAACATCTGTTGTATTTTCCAATGCCATAATATTGCGCAATACTTTCCCCGCATTGTCAATTACCCGATTCATTTCTCCGTTCATGGAATCCAGCTGTGACAGTCGTAATATAATTGTTTTGCTCTCTGAAATTCATCTCTGAGTTCTTCTTCTTTTCTATAGGAATTTCGTTTTTCCGTTTCTAACGATTCTTTCTCTTCTTCCAGTTCATTTTCAATTTTTCTCCGACTGTCATAAAAATCATCTTCATGCCATTCCATTTCCGCAAGAAACTGCTCTTCATCACAATGCTCTGCTACTTCCTTAAATATCCATCTCATTTTTTCATAAATATCATCAAGCAGATTTTGATCTGCATTTATTTCTTCCATTTCCCGGGTTATAGCATCTCTTCGAATTTCCAATGTATTGATTTCGGTCCGGAATTCTGCATATAAATCATCTATGTTTTCTTTCTCAAATTCCCTGTCCATATTGTGTTTTACAATTTCCCTCCTCATTTCGTACACGGCCTGCCAATCACAGGCCGCGTACTTTGTTGCATAAATTTGTTTTTACATCTGTCCTGCCATGTCTGCGTCTGCCTGTGCAAAATTATCGGAAATCTTCTGCATCTGCGCTGACATATCCTCGATTAACTGTCTTACTCTTTCCAATGTGGGCTTTGCTTCATCAAACTGCTCCACATATCTGTCGCAGGTTTCTGCCTCCCAGATATCAGGCAGTTCACTGACAACCTGTGACATTGTGTTGATGCAATCTTCAAAAATATCTCCCTGCTGGCTTAAGGTCTTTGAAGATGTAGCCAATGCTTCGTAATCAAGTCTTAACATTTCTTTTCCTCCTTTTTTCTTTTTCTTTATAACCACATAAGATTTATCTTATGAAAAGTTATCCGCTTCCTCTGTGTCCGTTTTTTCCCTTCTTTTCAAGGCCAGAGAAAATATCAATGAAAACACTGTTAAAACGCCCAAGACTGCTATTGCAATTAAAATATAATTCTGATAGTTGCTTTGTATCTCCAAAATCGTCTGCTCCACACGGTTTTCGTTAAATTCTACCGGCGAAACGATAAAATCATAAGCCTCTATTTTTCCGAGAGACCCCAGCCTTGTATAGGCAAGTTTTTTTGTAAAAGCTTCCAGCAATTCCGTATTCTCTTTTGTAGTTGCAGATTTATTTTTTTTAAGTGACGCAATGGTGCTTTCCACATTTGTACGGGTTATTTCCTGAGATTCTTTTAAATTTTCGTCAAACGCCTCCTGATTGCTTCCCGTTACTTCATAAACCTCTTTCATCAGTTCCCAGTAATCTTCATCATGTTCTCCCTGCTCTGTTTCAATTCTGTCTATATTCTCCTTAAACTTTTGAAGCCTTTCTTCTATCCAATCCTCATTAATATATTCATAAGGGTCAAACTCCGCAATTGCTTCATCATATAACCGGATTTTCTTCTCCAATTCCTTCTTTTGATCCCTGATCAACCGGTTTGTATTTTGCTGTTGTTTTACTAATTCTCCTACCACCTGCTGGTCTATAATTTCCATAATATCGTTGGAATTTACAGTGGCAGCCTCATCCACGGCGATACAGAATTCCTCTGACAGATTCTGGTCTCCTGTCAGCTGTCTTATATCATTTTCACTTATGCTTCCTGCAAATTTCCTGATATTTATCCCGACGCTATCGGGTTCGGGTACGGCATTCATGCTGATGCTTAGAGCTTCATAATCCGGCAGATCATTATCGCTTACTCCTGCTGCTTTCAACCTATCATTTATGTATATAAAATATTTTTCAATCTCCCCATTTACCGCAGTCCGATATTCCCTTAATGCTTCCTTTTCAATATAATTTCCGCTTATGGAACCTTGGATTTCCGTTATTTTCCTGTCTACCGCTACGGAGCCTATTCTGTCCGCTTCATTTCTTGCCAGCTTTTTTATCTCCTCGACGCTCTCACTCCGTTCCTGATCATATCTGACAAAATTTTCACTGATAGAAGTGATTCCATCCCGATATACTAATTGACCGTCCTCATCATATCCCGGCGAATAGTTTTCAATGATCAATAAAACCTTATCCGTTGCTCCGAATACTTCCGTACTTTGATTCTGTACCTCCTGATATGCCAGTCTGCTTTCCTCTATATCATTTTCAAGCCCCTCTTTGATTTCACTGCCTAAAAAACGGTTTGTTTCAAATATTTCCCAAAAATCCAGTTCTTTAATTTCTTTTTCCACCTGCAGCAATTCAGGATAGGTAAATACCTCAATAAGCTGCTCTGTATCCACGGCAAGCAGTTCTTCTTCATCTGATAAATCATTGGACAAAACTATTTTTGAGGAATCCTGAACATCATGGAACTCACTTAAAACCGCACTCACATACATATAAGAAATATCGTAATTAATATCCGCATTAAAGCTTTCCAGATTTTTAATGACTCTTTCTTTTGCGTTGCTGTTTAAGTAGGGATTAATAGCATATGTCAAAGCCGCTTTTTCCGGATTATAGTTAACACTTTCAATTTTCTCCGAAAAATCAGCCGGAAGAATGACATAAGCTCCGAAGCGCCCTTCCAAAATCCCGTTTCTGGCACTTTCTAAGGAAACAACTTCAAAATCTGTATGATTAAATTTCAACAATTCATTAGAATAATAAATAATTTCATCCGGATCGCTTTGTTTATAAGCGCCTTCATCCAGATTCACAACCGCTATTATCTCTGTCTCCTCGTTCGCCACTGTCAACAATTTTTCTTCCACGTTTGTACCCGCATAAAAGCAAGAAAGCATTAGTATAATTCCTATCATTCCGGCTGAAATTTTTCTGAGTATGGATGTTTTCATTGGATTAATCCTTATCTTTTGATTTTTTGAATGATTATAACAGAATTATGAAACAACTCCACATTTTCCTACACGAACGGCTAAAAATAGGGACTGAAAATCTCATTTACACCTATTTTTGCTCTTTTCGGGCCTTAAACGGATAAAAATAATTTTTCAGTCCCTATTTTGGGCGGTTTTCGTAGGATTTTATGGTTTTATATTAAATTTATGATATAATATTTATTTAAGCCTCTTTTACTTATGCATACATATAGTTTATATTATATATTGTTGGTTGCAGAATATCCATATCTATGTAAATCCTTTTGTAAAACCCTTGATTCTCCCAGTTTTATCCCAGAATTCCAAATGAAATTTCAATTGTCGACGAATAGTTCTTTACAACAAAACAGGATAATGCTATTTTAGTATCATAACCGCGCATAAAACACAATATCTTGTATAAGAAGAAAAGAGGAAATACAAATTATGACAAACGAGATAAGTAAATGCGTGGAGTTGGAAAAATATGTGACTAAGATCATGCTGGGTTTAGGGGTCCCGGTGCATCTTGGCGGATATCGTTATATCAGGGAAGCAATATTAATTTCTATTACAGATATGGAGGCAGTCAACCGCGTGACGAAGTATTTGTATCCGGAGATTGCGGAAATGTATAATGCAACACCAGTAAAAGTTGAGCGGGCAATCAGAACTGCTATTGAAGCATCGTGGGCAAGAGGGTGCCGCGGGGTCATGAAGGAAATCTTCGGATATTCCTCTGCTTCAGGGCAAAAAAGGCCTACCAATAGTGAGTTTATTGCCGGAATAGCGGACAGGGTCCGTTTGGATTGCGAGGGAAACATCCTTGTATCATGACATGACTTAAAAATTTAAAAATACCTTCAAGCCCTTGGCGCGGTTGGCTTTGAAGGTGTTTTTATTACCGCAAAATATGGGATTTTTACGAGCATCTTTAACATTATTGCAAATTATAATTATATTCAGAAAAAAACCAAGGCATCGAATCAGTTTTAAACCCTTCTCCGCCTTGGTAATTTATCATAATAACTATATTGCTTTTACAGATCCACTTTGGGAAGCATTGCAATGGATTTTGCCAAATCTTCATCCGAAGGAATATAGTCGCTCATTTCTCCGTCATTGTATCTCTGGTAAGCAACCATATCAAAGTAGCCCGTACCGGTCAGACCGAATACAATGTTCTTTTCTTCGCCGGTTTCTTTGCACTTCATGGCCTCGTCAATGGCTGCCTTAATTGCATGACTGCTTTCCGGAGCAGGTAGAATGCCTTCCACTCTTGCAAAGGTTTCCGCAGCTTTGAATACTTCTGTCTGCTCTACGCTTCTCGCCTCAAGGATTCCCTGATCGTACAGCTCGGAAACCGTTGAGCTCATGCCGTGATAGCGGAGTCCGCCTGCATGGTTGGCAGAAGGAATAAAGCCGCTTCCCAATGTGTACATTTTAGCGAGAGGGCAAACCTTTCCTGTATCACAGAAATCGTATGCATAAGTTCCTCTTGTAAGGCTGGGACAGGATGCAGGTTCCACTGCAATCATCTTGTAATCCGCTTCGCCTCTTAAAATTTCTCCTGCAAAGGGAGAAATCAGACCGCCTAAGTTGGAACCACCGCCAGCACAGCCGATAATGATGTCCGCTTTAATACCATATTTATCCAATGCTGCTTTTGTTTCCATACCGATTATGGATTGATGCAGTAATACCTGTGCAAGAACGGAGCCTAATACATAGCGATAGCCCTCCTGGCTGGTAGCTGCCTCAACAGCTTCCGAAATAGCACAGCCAAGGCTTCCTGTCGTTCCCGGAAATTCCTCATTAATCTTACGCCCTACGTTTGTGTTCATGGAAGGGGACGGGGTAACCTTTGCCCCATAGGTACGCATAACCTCACGACGGAAGGGCTTCTGCTCATAAGAGCATTTAACCATATATACCTGACAATCCAGATCAAAGTAAGAACATGCCATGGAAAGAGCCGTTCCCCACTGACCTGCTCCGGTCTCGGTAGTTACGCCCTTTAATCCCTGTTTCTTTGCATAGTACGCCTGAGCAATAGCGGAATTTAATTTATGGCTTCCCGACGTGTTGTTTCCTTCGAATTTGTAATAAATATGGGCGGGAGTCCCCAGTTTTTCTTCCAGGCAGTAAGCTCTTACCAAGGGCGAAGGACGGTACATTTTATAAAAGTCCCGGATTTCCTTGGGAATGTCGAAATAAGGCGTTGTATCGTCCAGCTCCTGTTTTGCCAGCTCTCTGCAGAAGATACCTGAAAGTTCGTCCTCGGTAACCGGCTGCAAAGTGGCCGGATTCAAAATCGGTGCCGGTTTTTTCTTCATATCAGCACGAACATTATACCATTGTTTAGGCATTTCCTGTTCTTCAAGATAAATTTTGTAGGGTATTGTTTTGTCCATTTTCTTTCCTCTCTTTCTTGAATTTGACTGCAGGCAATTACCTGCCGCATTTAATTACTGGTCGGGGACGGGACTTATTGATTATGATATACCGCAGCCGGTAAATTACCCTCTGCTTATCATAAAAAAATCCCGTCCTATCAGTTCAATCGATAGGACAGGAGTATTGTATACTTCTGCGGTGCCACCTAACTTCATTCTAATGAATGCTCTCTGCCGTGTACTGACATACACGCTCTGCTGTAACGTGCAGCTACGTCTCCCCTACTCCCTGATTGCAAGTGGTTTCGGTTTGCCCTCACGGGTCCATTCTCCAGACTTCCCATTACCGCAATCCCACCGCCTGCGGCTCTCTGAAATGTTTCAAAAGGATACTTCTCCCGATCAAAGGTTTTTATAATTGTAAATAATGTATACGATTTTTTTCGTTCTGTCAAGTACTTTTATACCTTAGTTTCTCGCATCTGTACTGCCATTATTAATCAAAGAATATCTGACCCCATATTTCTTCTCATCAGCCCCGCCGCTTTCATATTTAACCCTGATGGAAGAACTGGGTAAAACCCCTGATTTGCCTTCTCATACTTTCAGATATGGATAACCCGGCCGCGTCATCCGCCGCCCTGTTAATTCTATAACCAGATGACAATTTTCCGACATTTTCGCTTTGCAGTCCGAAACAATCCGGTATTGGCGTTGTGCGTTCATAGCCGATAAATTATGCGCAACAATTTTCATCTTATCCTCTTTTTAACTGAAATGATTTAGGAAATTTTTCCTATATGACATATCGGTCAAAAATATTATCCCGTCAAGTATTTATTTTGTACAGCCTCTACCAGATTGATATTTCATGTCCTACCAGATATTTTCCACCCTGCAATTGTTCCACCTGAAGGCTCATACTGCAGGAGGTTGCATTTAGAGCTGTCATGGCAGCTTCCAGATAGCCCTGTTTGTAATTTTCGGCCTGATAATTCCCATACCATTCATCAAGGAGCTGCTCTCCTTCCAGCACATTGTAAAAGGTATAATTGCCCATTCCCTTCTGAACAATCTGGCTGTAGCAATCATCATAATACGCCTGTAAGCCGGAAATGACCTGATTTTCCTCTATGCCCGTATCCGCCAGATTCCTCAGGCCGCTTTCCCGCGAATCCGGCTCTAAATTACGGTATGTCTGCCCGTTGCAGGCAGGGAGATTGACCGACATATCCTGCCTGAAATGGCTGTCGGCATAGTCGGCGTCCGTTTTGTTAAAGAAGTCATAGCTGCCGTTTGCCTCATCGTCCCAGGTTACGTCCACATGATAATATCCGTCGTCTAATGCTACAATATTCCATGCATGTCTTTCCTCCGCATAACCGGTACAATAATAACAGGGAATTCCAAGCTGCTGCAAAAGATATTGAAAAGCTCTTGCATATCCGGCACACACCGTCTCTCCGTTAACCATAGCGCTATAGGCGCTCTGGTTCATTTCTGCCGATGCATTATAAACAATCTTTTCTATTAGGGCGTCGTGTACGTATTTCTCTTTTTCATAATCATTTAGCAGCTTCCCGGCTTCCTCCAGTATGTATCCGGCATTCTCATCAAAAGCCGCCTTTGCGCTATCCAGATTATTCATAGTCCGGTTAAACTGCAAGTCTATTTCCACACAGGTTCCCGTCCCGGTATATTTACAGGCATATGCCGTGTCCATCCAAAATAGCTCGGGATGGTCATTATATACGGCGGAAAAAATATTCTTCAATTGCTCCGGACTAACCGACTCCACAGGCGCAAATGCATCATATCCTGCGCCCGCATTGGCATAAATCTGCCGGTAAAGATGCTGTTCCTTTTCATTCAGCATGGCATAATAGGGATAATATACGGCGTCAAACTCCAGACCGTCTCCTGTATTTCCCGTTCCCAGCCGGTTCTGTAGCTGTCTGGCAGTCTCCTCGTCAATCTGTTCTTCTTCATCTTGTATTTCCTGATAACCGTTTCTTCCTGAAACTGTTTCCGGTACAGATGCAGAGTCTTGTCCGGGCATAGGCATATCCGTAATCCTATCCTCTGACGCATCTTCGGTTTCCACCATATCTGTCGTATTTTGTTTTTTTCCACTATCCCCGGGAAGTCTTGCTACTATTTCCGTTTCCAGACTTCCCTGCACCTCTTCCATCGCAGGCTTGTTGCGGCCGGTATATAAAAATGAGGCAATGTTCCCCGCTACTTCCGGTCTGAATGCACATACTATAATCAGCGCGCAAAAGACTATAAGCATACCTGCCAGAAAATAAAATATTTTTTTTATAATCTTCATACTTGTCTTTCCATTTACTCCCGCAAACAATATCCCGAAAAGTACATACTAACTTTGCGGACAGAAGCTCTACAAGGTACCGACTGCTGCAAAATCATTGATTCAGCGTGTAAAGTTAGTCAGAACTTTTTCGTTTTCCGGATGTTCTAAACCATTTGCCTTGCCAAGTTCAATACATTTCAGCATCCATGCCATATTTTTCCCGATATTATACATGGTCATCAGTCCTTCCTTATCCTCTGCAACATCTTCCGGCTGAGCGCCGTACACATGATTCCAGTAGGTTGAGGACACAACGGGCATAGAGCAGATGGTAAAATATTTGTTAATAACATCAAAGGATGCCGTAGTACCCGCCCTTCTTGCACTGAGAACCGCCGCAGCCGGTTTGAAGGAAAAATACTTCCCTCCGGAATAAAACGCGCGATCCATGAATGTCAGCAGCCTTCCGCTGGGATGGGCATAATAAACGGGAGAGCCGAATACAAAGCCATCGGCAGTTTTTGCTTTTTCCACAAATTCGTTTACCGCATCATTAAATACGCAGCGTCCGATTTCACTGCATTTACGGCAGGCAATACAATCGGGCAGGGCTTCATTGCCGATAAATATCATTTCTGTATCAATTCCTTCTTCCGAAAGCGCCCGCGCCACCTCCGTAAGGGCTTCATTTGTGCAGCCGTTACTCCGGGAACTTCCGTTAACCAATAATACTTTCATTCCAAATACCTCCGCATTTTTATTATATAATATTATTGTATCAGTAAATCATTGCTGCCGGTTAATTATATTTAAGAAATATTTGAACTTTTTGTGAACAAAGAAGAGTAACTGTTCTTTCTTTTCCTTCATATTTTAGTTATATAGCATATAAGGAGAATGATAAATTTATGGCTATCGGTTATTTAATCATACAGGCCAGGACTGCCCATGAAGCAGTTCCCTTAAGCGGCGTGCAAATCCGGATTCTCAATAATGAAGGACGAAGCGTCTATGACCTTACCACGGATGAAAGCGGCGAAACGCAGGCAGTTCCTCTGGAAACATTAAGCAAAGATTTTTCACTAAATGAAAACTATGCCGGAACGCCTTATTTAAGCTATGACGTATATGCAAGAGCTGCCGGCTTTAATTCCACACATGTTTCCGATATTCCCATTTTTGAGGGAGAAACGGCTGTTCTGCCTCTGACGCTTCTACCTATGCAGGAAACCCAGAGAGGCCCTTTACAGGCGGAAATCTCCGTTGGAAAGCCTGCTGTGGCAATGAGGGAAATGCGGCAGCAGGAAGGAAGCACACTTGCAAGCCCTTATATATTGCGTCAGGTAGTCATTCCCAACCCCATAACGGTACATTTAGGAACTCCTTCCTCTTCTGCTTCCAATGTTCAGGTATCTTTTCCCGATTATGTAAAAAATGTTGCCAGCAGTGAAATTTATCCTACCTGGCCCGATGCGGCGCTCCGGGCAAATATTTATGCAATCATTACATTTGCTTTAAACAGAGTTTATACGGAATGGTACAGAAGCCGCGGCTATGATTATGACATTACAAACAGCACCGCCTATGACCAGTATTTTATATACGGCCGCCCGATTTATGACTCTATCAGCAGGATTGTGGATGAGATATTTAATGAATATGTCCGCAGAAGCGGGCAGGATTCCCCTTATTTTACCTCCTTCTGCAACGGAACCACCGCTACCTGCCAGGGTCTGTCTCAATGGGGAACCGTTACGCTTGCCAACCAGGGGCAGTCGCCTTTGCAGATTTTGCGTTCCTATTATCCTAAAGATATAGAAATCGCAGAAACAAATATTATTACCGGAGTTATTTCATCCTATCCGGGCACATCTTTAAAAGTGGGAAGCAGGGGACTTAACGTCCAGACCATACAGACTTATTTGAACAGAATCAGAAGAAATTATCCCGCTATTCCTGCCATAACCGACGAAACGGGCGTTTTTGGAAACAGTACAAAAGCCGCAGTAACCAAATTTCAGAGCATTTTCAATCTGGCGGCAGACGGCGTTGTGGGCAAAGCCACCTGGTACAAAATATCCAGCATTTATGCCGGAATAACCAGATTGGCGGAATTAGACAGCGAAGGCACCTCCTTAGGAATCGGAACCGTTCCTCCTGACAGCGTACTTCGTCAGGGCTCCACCGGACCGGATGTCATTACCCTTCAGTATCTTTTAAATGTCATATCCGAATATTATCCCGGTATTCCCGCGCCTTCCCAAAACGGCAGCTTTGACAACAGCACCAGACAGTCCGTCATTGCCTTCCAGCAGATGGCAGGGCTTAATCCCGACGGCATTGTAGGCTCTCTTACATGGAACGCATTATATGGAATCTATCTGGGCATAGAGCAGAATGTCCCCTCCCCCGATCCGGGTACAGATACGATTGAATATGTTGTACGTTCCGGAGATACTCTTTGGCTGCTTTCCGAAAGATACGGCACCACGGTAGATGCTATTAAAGCATTAAACGGACTTACCGGCGATACGTTGAATATCGGACAGATTTTAAAAATCCCCTCTTCGCAGGTCAGCCCTTATTTTGAATATACTGTCCAATCAGGTGATTCCCTTTGGCTGCTTTCCAGAAGATACGGCACCACGGTGGATGCTATCAAAGCATTAAACGGACTTACCGGCGATACGTTGCATATCGGACAGATTTTAAAAATCCCCTCTTCACAGGTCAGCCCTTATTTTGAATATACTGTCCGCTCGGGAGATACTCTTTGGCTGCTTTCCAGAAGATACGGCACTACAGTAGACGCGATTAAAGCATTGAACGGATTGACAAGTAACACATTAAATATAGGGCAGGTATTAAAGATCCCCGCTTAACAGTATTTTATTTTTCAGCATTTTACTGCTTGAAAGAATGACATGGCAACGCCGTCCTGAGGCTTGCTTAGCAGCCTGTCAGGACGGCTATTGGAGGTATTCAAAAAGGGATTATCCCTTTTTGTCAGGTAAAATTGTTTATTCTTTGGTAGTATGCCCTTTTCTCCTCATACATCCGTTCATCAGCCTTTGCAAGGAGTTTATCCATGTTCTCCCTGCTGTCAGCCCGCCAGATACAGCCAAGTGCCATAAAGGCTTTATCCTTCCTCATTTGTTCTCTCAAGGCATTCACTCTGCCAAGCAGCTCTTTTTCCTCTATTCCCGCACACAGGGCAAGAAATTCATCTCCGCCTACGCGGAAAAGCTTATAATCTCCAAATTTCTTTTTTAAACATCCGCTGGCGCGAACCAACAGATCGTCCCCTGCCTTATGTCCTTTTGAATCATTTGCCTTTTTCAGACCCATAACGTCACAATACAAAATCCCTATGCTTTCCTCCGGATCCACAGCTTCCATATAAGCATGCATAGCCCGCCGGTTTCCCAGCTCTGTCAGTTGGTCATGGAAGCTTAAGTTTTCCAAATGTCTTACAAGATTCCTTCTCTTTAAAAGCGAAACTATAAAATGCCCCATGATCTGAAACATGGTGGAGATATGATCCATAAACTCCTTTGGCGGATTATCCACACCGTAAAAACCAATGATTTTATTATCGCTCATAAGGGGACTGACCACCAGCGTGCGGATATCCTGAGGCTTTAAAACCTCATACATGGCCGGGTCTTTCTCTTTGGTAATTTCCAGATTTTTAATCATGATATTTTCCTGTTTACGGAATTTGCCGTACCATATCTTTACAACTTCAAAAGGCAGATTTTGTAAATTCTCCTTTTGCGACCGGACATTTTTTGCACACCACTCATAGGTATTTGAAAATATGCCTGTTTCCGTTTCTTCAAAAATGTATACCCTGTCGCAAAACAATGACTGTCCCAGATATTCCAACAGGATTTCAATGGATTTTTCCGGCAGAGGCGCCGAAAGGGAAAGCCGCAAGCCTTCGTTTATCATGGCCTCATTGCCGGCACATTCTCCGCTATGTAAACCGGAAGCGCCCATATCAATGGCGATTTCCAAGCGATATGATCGTCCGTCTTCTTCTATCAGGGTATCCTTTATGGCAAGTACTTTTCCGAGCTGCGGATTATAATGCTTCCATTCCAGAAAGTAACCCTGCTTTAGCTCTTTATTATTGCAGATTGCACAGGGGGCAGAACCGCCCCCCAGTATTTCATAGCATTTCCTTCCTTTTATTTCTTCCATTGATTTTATTCCGTATACTTCCCGTGCACGGTGGTTCAGATAAACCAATTCATACTTTTCCATATCCACAGCGCATACAATTTCATTCAAATGCTCGTAAAAATCCCATATTTTTCCCATGATTATCTCCACACTGTACTCATTTTCCGTTTTGCTGCATAGCTGACTAGTGTAATTATAACAGAAAAAATAATAATTAAGGTCATTTGGAATGCATCGCATTTTTTTCGGTATGATTTGCACGTGCACACAAAAAGGAGCACGGGGTCGGTCGATTGCTTATTTCTTAAAATTAATCATATATTTATGACATGATCAATTCAATTTCCGATTGTTCTTTTAAAAATTCCGCCGGAATATAATTCCCTTCCATTTCCCTGCCATCCACGATTAGCTTTTTGCATCCTGACTCCGTATGTCCCGGATTATTGACCACAATGTGCAGATGACTTCCCCTGAAATCTTTCTCAATTTCAAAGGATTCCCATTCCTTCGGAATAGAAGGGGAAATTCTAAGCCCGCCAAAATCAGGGCGCATGCCCAGTATTCCTTCCACACATCCTACCATAACCGTGGACGCCGTTCCCGTAAGCCAATGCACATGGGAGCGCCCAAAATGGGGGCTATGCTTTCCTTCCGTAAACTGTCCGTAACAATACGGCTCCAGCCTCCGGATTTCCGCCCTGTCATTTTGCGCCGCCGGGGCATTTTCCATAAAATAAGTAAAGGCACGTTCCCCATGTCCGCGCAATGCTTCTGCAAGGATGATCCAGCCCTGTGACTGTGAAAAAATCCCTGCATTTTCCTTGGTTCCCGCATTATAGATCACGGCAAGGGCGCCATCAAAGGCATGCTCATGATAGGGCGGATCCATTAAAGTCACTCCGTATTCCGTATTCAGCCGCCGATATACCGTATCCAATACCGTATCTGCCTGTTCATCCGTGGCAAGCCCGCTGATGACCGCCCAGCTCTGAGGATTTAACCACATATTTGCTTCTGCATCCGTGCGCTGCCCTATGACCTCTCCTTTTTCCGTAAAGCCGCGGATAAATCTGTCATCATTCCAGCATAATTTCTGTATTACCGCCCCAAATTTTTCCTGACTTTCATCCAGATAACCGATATAATCCCTGTCTCCTTTATAGGCGGCAAACTTTTTCATAATGGACATGGCAAAATAGAACTGTAACGCCACAAAAGTGGATTCGCCGTCTTTGCCGAGCCTTAAGCAGTCATTCCAGTCTGCATATAGCCCGGCAGGCATACCATGAGGGCCCAGATGATTGACGGAAAAATCAATGGCACGTTTCAAATGCTCATACACCGTTCCCTGGTCCTTATTGGCAAAGGGGATAACCTCGTCGATAAAGGAAAGGTTCCCGGATTCGGAAACATACTTATAAACCGTGGGAAACAGCCACAAAGCGTCATCTGCCCGGTATGCAGGATGTCCCGTCTCCTGTACATAAGAGGGATCATCCGGCGTGTCTTCATGTCCGGCATTATGGTTAAACTTTACAAGAGGCAGACCGCCTCCGTTATCCACCTGTGCAGAAAGCATAAACCGGATTTTTTCTACAGCCATTTCCGGCGCCAGATGAATGACTCCCTGAATATCCTGTACCGTATCACGATATCCGTATCCGTTACGGAGACCGCAGTAGATAAAAGAAGCCGCACGGGACCAGATAAAGGTCATAAAACAGTTATAGGCATTCCAGGTGTTGATCATGGAATTAAATTCCGGGCTGGGGGTTTTTACCTGAAAATGAGAGAGCTTTCCGTGCCAATAGGCAATCAGTTCCTCTAAGTCCTTTTTGCAGGATTCTTCAGGCTTCTGATATTGCTTCAAAATGCTTTCTGCTTCCTTATCGCCTTTCATACCCAGAATAAAAGCTATATGTTTCGTTTCTCCCGGCGCCAGCGAAATCCGCGCAGAAAGAGCGCCGCATCCGTTTTCATTATAATTAAGCTCTCCGCCCAAATCCCCCCGGATTACACCGACAGGATTTCCATAGCCGTGATAACGCCCGAGAAATTTTTCTCTATCTCCGCAATATGATGAGACTTCCTCTCCTGCCAGACCGAAAAACCGTTCTATCAGATTTTTTTCATCTACCGTTTCCCCTTCCTTCAAACAATCCAGATTGCCATGAATCATCTGACGAATCCGGTTACCGGCAAAAGCAGTTCTGGTTATAAACTGTGAATACTGAAGATTTACCTGGTCGTGCTCGTAGTTATTAACATTGGTAAACTCTGCATATCCCGTAACCGTCAGACTTCTTGCGGTTTCAGAAAGATTCGTCAGTTTCAGGTTCCAGACTTCATATGCCTTATCAAGAGGAACATAATACAAAGCTTCTGAATGAATATCGCTGTAATCCGCAATCATTTTGGTGTATGCCGTCCCATGACGGCACACACTTTTATAATCTTCAAGATCCTTTCCCACCGGCTGCCACGAAGCAGACCAGTAATCCTTACTCTCATTATCACGGATATACATATAACGTCCCGGCTGATCAAAATGATTAAAAATATAACGCAAAATCCTGCCATTGGCGCCAGACTTGGCAAAGCTGTAGCCGCCTGCATTATTGGAAATAACAGCCCCGTACTCCGGGGAACCCAGATAGTTCGCCCAAGGCGCCGGCGTATCCGGCCTTTCAATTACATATTCCCGTTTTGTATCATCAAAATATCCAAATCTCATTCTTTTTCTCCCTTAAACAATAACTCCTAAAATCAGTCCGCCCATATCCGTCTATTTTTCAATCTTTTCCAGACTGATATTGTCAATACATATACGATGCTTCTGGTCGATCTGCGTTCCGTCAACAGCTCCCATGGAAATGCTCAGCACGGATTTAAGGTCAGTCTCCCCCTCCATCAAAAACTCAATTTCATATGTCCGGTAATCCTTGCCAAGCTCAACAATTTCCTCTCCTGAATAGGGAGTCCAGTCGTCGTCCTCCGTTCCGTCTCTTTGAATGGCAAACATAAGCTTTCTATCCGTATCAGACTTGGCATCCAGAGAAAGTCTGTACCACTGCCCGTTCTCCAATTCAATATTATTCTGCTTCAGCTGAATCTTCCATGCCGCATCTCCTGTATTGCTGATGGTAAAGTCCGCCGCATTGTCTTCATTCAGGCTGTCTACCACATACTCAATATCAGAAGCCGTATACGCATAGACCTCATAGCCTGCAAATCCAGCATTAAAGCTTCCGTTCTTGATCAGACTGTCCTCCTCGACACGGACGTCATCCAGATAAAATACTCCCGGTTCGCCAAATTCAAATATAATACCTGTGTCACTTGCCGCACCGGCGTTAAATTTCTGAGAATAGCTCTGCTCTCCGCCTGTCAGCCCTACTTCAAAATCCTGTCCTACTACGTTTACCTTGATATGCTTTCCCGATTCGCCTTCAACAAGGAAGCTTAAAGCATAATCGCCTTCTGCCAGTGAGAGTCCTTTCTGGGAAACAACTACGGGATTTTCCTCTGTGGTTCCTTCCGGAACTGATACCTTGAGTTTTCTGATATTATCTTCATTGGTTACGGTAACCTCGGCGCCATCCGAAGCTTCCACTTCCCAGAATCCCAGACGGCCCTTGCCCTCCTGGAAGCTTCCGTTGTAAACATAGTTTCCATCTGCTAAAACGCTGTTTCCGTCATCGCCAAGATCCGTTTCTCCGGTTTTAACAACCGATACATTGCTTAAATGAATGCCTGCGGTCGAACCGTCTTTTCCCATGTTATATTCCAGGCGTCCCCTGGCGTCATCATCGCCTGTCATGGTAAATTCATAAGTAAACGTCTGCTTTGTAGTCGTCAGCTCCACCTCCGTATCTTCCAGATAACGGATCCAGTCACGGGTCGGCGCCGTTACAGCCACTTTCATGATCCTGTCCTCCTCTGCATAGGCGTCAAAGGTAACAAGATATGTAGCTCCTTTTATCACGGGGACATCCGGCTGTACCAGCTGCACGCTGTACTCCTCCGTTCCTTCCGACGTGGAATCTATAAAAATCTCATTGTCTTTAATCTGAGCAGTAGCCGCACCACCCTGTGCCGTAAGGAATATCCAGCCCTCTTCATCCGTCAGTTCCTCTGCATCTGCAAAATTGCCGTTAATGATGTAATTTCCGTTTTCATCCGGCTCCCGTAAGACAACCTCTTCCTCCTGCTTTTCCACATTCTCATCGTAGCTGTCCCTCTGGTATACCCTTACATAATCAATTCTGTACTCTGCGTTCTCAATATCTGTGGATTCATCCGGATTTCCTACCCAGCTGCCGCCAACGGCCAGATTCAGAATAATATAAAAGGGCTGGTCAAAGGGAGCCGGATATGTGATCTCTCCCTGTCCTTCCGTTGCAGAATACCAGTTGGTTTCCGTATGGATGAGATTACCGTCCACATACCAGTCAATCCTGCCCGGTTCCCAGTCTACGCTAAAGACATGATATTCATCGGAAAAACTGCCTTCCTCCAGCACACAAGTCCCCTGACTTTCACTATGAGGATTGCCGAAATGAACTGTCCCGTAGGAAGTATCCGTTGCCTGGCCCATGACCTCCATAATGTCAATTTCTCCGCATCTGGGCCACTGTCCATAGAGATTTTCGCTGGTGGGCATCATCCAGAATGCCGGCAGAAATCCCTGCCCTTCGGGAACCTTTACCTTTGCCTCAAAGCGTCCGTATTTAAAATCATGCTTGTTCTGGGTATTTACTCTGCCTGATGTATAACCCCCATCCTCCGTTTCTATGGGCTTGAGCACCAATTCTCCGTCTTCAATATAAATGTTATCAGGAGAATCCACATATGCCTGCAGCTCATTATTTACCCATCCCGGTTCATGCGTTTCGACATTCCAGTCCTCCAGATTCAAGGAATCTCCGTCAAACTGCTCCTCCCACACCAGCGTATAGCCTTCGTACTCTGCCGGCAAATCCTGAGCCTCGGAATTATCCTCTTCCTCTATACTACTTTCCGGAACCTCCACATTTACCTCTTCCCCGCCTTCATTTTTACCACAAGACACAACCAATGGAATCACTGCCCCCACTACAAGAAAGGCTGAAATTTTTTTCAACAAATCTCTTCTCATACCAACACTCCCTATCCGTTTTAAATAAATTTTAATTGCAGTTTAACAAATTATAAATTCCCATCCGATTTTGATATACAAGGTTCTATACAAAAATATCAAAATCATGATATAATGTGCGCGTAATCAATGAGCAGTGCGAAAACCGTCAGGGACAAATCGGCTGCTTGCAGACGAATTTGGCCATGTCGGTTTTCATAGGGCGAAGCCCGCGAATGAGAAAAACCGCAGGTTTTTCGAATGTGCACTGCGGGTTTCCGAACATCCACTACGCTCCTCGAACATCCCCTGCGGGTTCCCCCATACACCATGACCACCCAAAATACCCCCGCAGGTTTTTTAACCCCCCCCAAGAGGAAAACACATGAATCTTCGAAACGAATGGTTCCAGACGGAACTGCAAAAAAGTGAAGAATCTCTTTCACACCGCCCATTAGAAGAGGAATATACCTTTTATCAGGCAGTCAGTTCCGGCGATATGGACTTTGTACAAAAAAACTGCAAAGAAAATATTTTTACCAATTCAGAAGGCATGGGCGTACTATCTACAAATCCCCTGACCAATATAAAATATCACTTTGTTGTTACAACTGCCATGATCACAAGACGCTGTATAGAGGCAGGCATGGAATTGGAACAGGCATTCCGTCTCAGCGACTTCTATATTTTAAAAATGGACGCCTGCACTTCCATCGAAGCCATCTCAAAGCTTCATACACAAATGGCTCTGGATTATACCCAAAAAATGATGCTGGTTAAAAAAAGCGCCATTTTGTCAAAGCCTGTCATTCTTTGCATGGACTATATGTACACTCATATAAACTGCCGGATTACCGTAAATGACCTTGCCGATCAGGTGGGACTTTCTCCCAGTTATCTCTCCAGGCTTTTTAAAAAGGAGCTTAACATTTCCATTAGTGATTATATTTGTGAAATGAAAATCGAAAAAGCACAGCATCTGCTAAAATACTCTGATTACAGCCTGATTGAAATTGCCAATTACCTGGCATTTTCTTCCCAGAGTCATTTTATCCAATCCTTCAAAAAACTGATTGGCATAACTCCAAAAAAATACCGCGACCACTATTACCGCACTTCTTGGTAATAATGGCCGCAGCTCTTAACCTGCTGTTTCTATTTTTCGGAAAGCGGGACCAGCTCTACTTCAATTTTATGCAGCCCCTCATCCATGGACTCCACCGTCCCACGTTTTATAATAACCTGTGCCTTATCAACGATTTGCAAGGCTTCTTTGTCACAACTTGCCCTGCCGGTTTCATATGCTCCATATTCCATCCCATCCGGATTTTTAAAAATAACTTCAAGGTTCTTTTCTGCAAAACGGCATTTGATAGAAGCTATTCCTTTGCTATCAAATTGCTTTTTCAGAAGCTTTGGTCTGATTACCAGATCTCCCGCATCCCCACGAATCCCGAATACTTCTGTTATCATAGTCATCATATACCAGCTTGCGGCGCCTGTCAGGTAATGATACATTCCTCGCCCATCGCTGTTGAAATATTCCGGAATGCCGGGATAAATTTTACTTGTATCAAAATCCAGAGCCGTGTCAGCCAGAGTCTGAAGCGCCTTATATCCTTCTTTTACAAACCCTCTTTTATAAAGTGCATTGGCATACATAACTGTCATATGGGAAAATACGGCTCCGTTTTCTTTTTCTCCGTAAGCAAATCCAAACATTCTTCCCATATCAAACTTTAGTTCCTTAAAATCCGTATTCAACCGGTAGCCGCCAATGGCAGCGTTATACAAATAACGGTCTGCGCTTTTACAGATTTGACTTATCTGACTGGCTGTGGCGGTCCCGCTCATAATGGCAAAAACCTGTCCTGTCAGCATCATACGGACGCTTTCATCGAAAATGCCTTCCACCGCATTCTTATGATTATCATAATAGCTGTTAAACCAGCCTTCTTCATTTTTTCCCTGAATCCATTCTGTCTTGCGGACATGTTCCATGATCCAGTCTGCTTTATGCGTCAGATTATCGATCAGACTATGGATAGGCACCTGTATCTTCTTTCCGCTGATCTCATGCCTGCACAGCCCCGTATATTCTTTTAAAATCTCCCGTTTTGCTTCGGCATCTTCATAAAGCCCTTCCTCATCTTTAAGCAAAACATTTATTTCCTCTATAAGCTCTATTTCCGTACAAGACAATCTGTCTTTCAAAAGACGGAGACACTCTGCCAGCTGTTTTAAATTTCCCGCATATGCACAGGTAAATGCCACACTCTCTCCATTGTCCGCCGCCATATCCAGCGCATCATTCCAATCTGCACCGCGCAGCCGCATTTCATTATGTTCACCTACTTCATAGAAGGCGCATAAATGCTCTACCAGGAGATGTTCCAGAATTGTTCCTGCATATACGCTGCCGTCAGCTGTTTTCTGCCACATACCATAACCGTCGTTCCAGTCCTTATCTATAGCTGTTCCACGTTCTGCCTGGGTATCCTTAAAGTACCTTACCTTTTCCAGCAGAACCGCAATATCCCCTGTCTGGTCAAGATAGAGCCGGGTTGTCATAAACGGCCAGACCGCATGATCCATCCATACACGGCTGATACCATTCCTGTCCGCGATAAACTCTCCCTGCTTATTACCTATAATCGTGGCATTGGTTCCGTCAATTCTCACTCCGCCATAATTGCTGACTATCATTTGGCGTACATCTTTAGGATCCATCAGAAGAAGGGAAAGACAGTCCTGCCACAAATCCCGCCATCCTCTTCCTCCTCTTCCATAATCATGATGAGGCAGGAAGGAACATCCGTAAATACGTCTTAAAAACGGCTGAAAGCTTACCCACCGCATAAAAAGGTCAAAGCAGCTGTCGCCGGTATGATATCTGACGTTAACCTTCTCCTGCCAGTATTCCTTTACCTTCTCCAAAGCCTGCTCCACTTTGGAAGAGGAGGCATATTTTAAAACAGTATTATCTATCTCTTCTTCCTGTTCCGTGATTCCTATTATAATGACATATTCCGCCGTTTCATCCGCTTCCAACGTTATCTGCCCGAAACGGATACCGCCCATAGCCTCTTTTCCTCCGATTTCCGTTTTCGCAGGCATACCCTCTTTATTTCCGTAAATCGCCGCCGGGTGTGTAAAAGAACCGCCTTCCCCGATAAAGGAATCTACCGTAGGATAAAAGGATACGGGTTTTTCTCCGGTTCCTGAAGCTCCTGCCGCAAAATATGTCAAATGATTTCTCCGATGGCCTTTTTCATCAAAAGACATAGTAGGTTTTACCGTTACGCCATACTGCTGTGTATGGATTCTATGCAGCATGGATGTGACATTTCTATGATCCCGGATATTATCAGCGCTTCTCCCGTAAATCGGAACAGCCGCAACCGGCGTGATCCTCTGCTTTGCTTTTGACGTATTACGGAGGCACACCCGCATGATTTCCACATTTTCATCCACCGGTACAAAGGAAGTAATCTCACTCTCCAGATTATATTTTTCCGAGCTTCTTTTTACTGTCTGCCACATAAGTCCTGCGGTCAATGTGCAGGCATCCTGTTCCGGGGAAAATTTTTTATCCTCCGCTTCTGCCGATGCTCCTGTAGCGGACCAGCATCCGATACCTTCTACAATACACCAGAAATTTCTTGTAGACCTGTTATTATGCAAATTTTCTGAGCTTACAGGCTCCAGCAAAAAAGTTTCCTGATTGATTTTACTATCGCCGCCTAAATTTGGCGTTATGGAACTCTTTAACCCTTTTTCCCCTGCAATGGGAAAATAAAGATAGCTGTAATTCTCGGGCCGTTCTATGGAAAAGGTTCCATCATTGTCTAAAAAACGTATTGTCTCCATCCTAATTCTCCAATCCTGCACTCCGGTTTCTGACAAGTCGGTTTTAGAAACACTCTCAGCTTAAGAGCTTTCTCCCTGCCTGTCAAAATACGCTTCGGTTATTTATTCTGATTTTACCGACATTCCCAGAGCACATATATCAAAAAAGAGGAAAAAATATTAAATATATGACATTCATGACAGTGAAAGGACGAAGATATACGAAAATCATTCCCATAGATTCAGGAATCATTTTGATTTCCGCCCATGGACTGATATTGCTGCTTCCGGCTGTTCCGGTATTCCCTGGGCGTCATACGGTAGCTTTGCATAAAGACCCTGTTAAAGGTTCTCTGGCTTTCGAAGCCGGATTCCATACAAATATCCGTAACCGTTCGGCTGGTATATTCCAGCATGGCGCCGGCATAGTTTAACCGTGTTTCATTTAAATACTGATTGAAATTCCTGTGAAAGGTGCCGGAAAACACCCTGGAAAGCACGTATTTACTGACTCCTAAATCCGACGCCATTTTTTCTAAGGAGATGTCTTCCCTAAAATGGGCGGCTATGTAGGATACCGACTGATAGATGATGTCCTCACTTCCCACGCTGCTCTTTTCCACCATTTTCATGCAGGGTATACTTTTTGCCAGAAATATCTGTACATAGGCCTGCTGCACGATAAACTGTTCCTTTTCCGATTTTGTAAGGCATTTTATTCCGTTTACAATGTCCTGCGGCACCATGCCTTTGGAAATAACGGGATTTTGCGGGCAGTATTTTTGCAGCTCCTCTTGAAAGGGCTCGCACATAGCCGGCGACGCCAATATGTAGTAAGCTTTATTATTTCCCGGGGAAAATACCTGATAATGATGGATCACATTGGGAAACACAATGGCAAAATCCCCTTCCTCCATATGATACAGCTCCTGTCCTACGCCGATTTCCAAGGTTCCTTTTGTCACATATACAAATTCAACAGCATGATGAAGATGAGGCGGTACATGCTTCGAGGTTCTGTAAAGTATGCTTAGGCTTTTCTGTGTCTCTTCGTAGAATGGATACATATGATAACCTCCTTGCAAAAATTGGCTACTTTTTATTCTTTTTTGGCACGTATTCTCCTTAAAGATAATATACAATAAGTTCAGAAACAAAGAAAGGAGGCGGCACAATGAATAAAATCAAAAATTTATTAAAAAACTACAGGGATACCGTAATTGAATTTTATGCAACTTACTTCGATTATATTTACCATGCATAGCAGATATCCCGCCGCAGGAGCGGCCATCCGGCCGGTAAACGGCCGGAATCAACCACACCCATAAGAGCAGCAGCGTATTAAACGTCGCCTTGCTGCTTTATTTTTTTATTAGCAGCTTCCACATTCATTCTGGAAAGAATAAACGTCATGGCAAGACTGATGAGCATCGGAATCCAAAGATAAATAAAGTACAGCATTCTGATACAGGAATCCGATTGAACGGCAGCCGTTCCAACAAATCCGCTGGCGGCAAGCAGCCAGCCTGCCACGGCAGTACCCAAACCGCCGCCCAGCTTAATCCCTAAGGACGTACAGGAATACATTGTTCCGTCCACTCTTTTGTGTTTTGTCAAATAGGTATATTCCGAACAGGCCGCTATAACGGCGTTCATATCGCCCTGCCAGGGGCCCTGCCCCAATGCGGCAATTCCCGTAAATAAAAGCATCAAGGGAACGCTTCCCAAATAGCCCGCCACAATTACCAAGGCCCTTCCTGCAGTAGAAATCATATATCCCCTTAAATTCAGCTTATACATCCCGTTCCATTTTACCACAAGGGCAGGCGTGAGCAACAGCGCAATGATCAGCGGAATGTTGACCGCCCATGAGAATACGCCGTATAAGTTCTCATTTTTTAAAACATAGGTCATGTAGTAAATGCCCATATTGATCATAGCGGTATAAATCTGCTGAAGAATATAAACGCCGCAGATCATCAGATAATATTTATTGGCAATCAGCAGTTTAGCCGCTTCCATAAGACCGTATTTCTCTTCTACGGTTCCTTTTGCCTGAATATCACCGGCTTTTAAATTGTTTCCTGCCTCCGGACCATTTTCCTCTTCCATATCAGACCGGCTCAGCTCCTCTTGTGAAAGCTCCTTTACCGATAAAACCGATATGGTATTGACCAAAAGTCCGATAATCGCATAAATAATGGCTATGGTTCTCCAGCCGAAAGCGCCGCCGCCAAAGGCTGCTACCGCACCTATTGTAATGGACTGAATGAGCAGACTGGTTGCAAAGGCAAAAATGAACCTGTAAGATCCCATCTGTACCCGTTCCTTGCTGTTTTTGGTAACCAAAGCTGTCAGGGCCGAGTATGCAATATTGTTAGCCGTATAAAATACTGCGTTCAACAGTGTATAGGCGATAAAGAACCATATATACTGGGAGGTCCTGCCCATATCCAGGGGCACCGCAAAAATTGCCACAAGAGTTACGGCGCATCCGATATAAGCATAGAGCATCCAGGGCCTTGCCTTTCCCATCCGGCTTTTTGTTTTATCGATCATGGCTCCGAAAAAAATATCCGTCACTCCGTCAAAAAACTTGGAGGCCGCAATAAGAGTCCCTACAATACCGGGATTAAGTCCCACTGTATTGGTCAGGTAGATCATAACAAAGGAGGATAAAAGCGCATACACCACATTTCCCGCAATGTCCCCGGAACCGTATCCCACCTTATTGTACCATTTTAAATATTGTTTTTCCTGCATAGCATAAACTCCTTTTTATTTATTTTGCAGTGCTTTCGGATATTCGTTTCCGGATTCTGCATGCTAAAATATCCGAAAGCACGGTTAACAGTTCATAACTAATCATTCAGGGTCAAATTAAATCAGAGATTTTTGGTAAATCCTTCTTTTATTGTTCCTTTGCAAAAGGCGTTAATTTCATACAAAATGTGATTTCTTCATTATCTAACCGGTATTCCTTCATAAGCTCCGGTCCGCAGCTGTTAGACCCTATGCCGCTCTGGGCGTAATCGAGGCATAAAACCGTGCTGCCGGAAGGCTCTAATTGATAATTATGGGCCTTTTTTTCAAGCTCCTCCTGGGTATAAACGGATGCATTAAAGGAAAAAGGATTTGAGGAAGCTGCTGCTAACCCATATAAATCATCGGATACCGTGATATAGTCGCAATCCATATGGCTTCCGTTTTCCTGAGGGCGTATATAGTCCTCATGGAGCTCCATCACGTTTCCCCCATACAGGCCATGAAGGGAAGCCTTGTGTTTATCCCTATAGCTTTCATACGGGCCCATGCCGTAATAAGCGATTTCATCGAGCTCTTTTTTCAAAAACAGACGTACACCGAATCTGGGCAGCATGGGAAATTCTTTATTATGTTTTACAAAAATACAAGCGTCTATCCCCCCGCCACAGTCGATGATATAGGAAATCTCCCCTGTCAGTACGGGCTGTACCGACTCCGCCAAAACCGATATATGGGCCGAAATCTTTACATCCGATCCCTTTCGCTGTACTTTTAGGTCATAAGTTTTGGTATATGTGCTGTCATACCGGGCTCTCTTCCATTCCTTTTTTATATACATGTCGTTATCCACAGGCGCACGCCAGATATTCAGCTCCACAGGGCGGTTTAAATATTCCCGGTTTTTGTAGGTCATCTGCTTAAACAGACCGGTCTGTTTACACAATGAATATGTGAAATCTTTTCCCCTGCAAAGGATTTCCCTGTCCGTTTCAAGAATTTCTATCTCTCCATCCATGCCTTCACTTTTTCCCAGATATTTTAAAGCCGTTTTGTTTCTGTTATCCGCCGTTTTCAGCAATATTTCCTCATAGCCCAGCAGATGGCCGGCCGGAACCGGAGCCTTTTCCTTCCTTAAATGATAGTACAATCTTAAATAAGTACGTCCTTCTTGCGGTATTTCTATATGCAAAAATGTTTTTCCTGTTTTTTGAGGCTTTACGCTAAAGGGCTGGATGACCCCCTGCTCCACGCATTCCCCGTCGCAGTTGACTTCATACCGGATTTCCGCATAATCTTTTAAATCCGTAAAATCCATATAATTTTTAATCTCAAGCTCTCCGGTTCCCTGATGGAAGGAAACAACTCTTGCAGGACGATAAACGTTTTTATATTCCAAAAGACCCGTATGAGGTCTGCGGTCAGGATACACCAGCCCATCCATGCAGAAATTCCCGTCATGAACCGATTCCCCGTGATCGCCGCCGTAATAATAGATGGTTTTGCCTTCCTCTGTTTTTCCATGGGCAATCCCATGATCGCACCATTCCCAGACAAAGCCTCCGCACATCAGATCATTGTGATAGATCAGTTCAAAATAATCTTCGAAATCCCCCGGGCCGTTTCCCATGGAATGACAATATTCGCACAAAATAAAAGGCTTATCCGGTTTATTGTCCAGGTATTCATGAATCTCCTCTAAAGCCGGGTACATCCTGCTGTATAAATCCAGAAAGGAATAATCGTATTGCCTGCCGTTGTTTCTGTATCTTGCGCTTTCATAGTGCGTCAGCCTGCTGTTATCATATTCCTTTGTCCATTTCAGGGCTTTTTCAAAATTGCACCCATATGCGCTTTCATTTCCCATAGACCAGATAACGACACAGGGTCGGTTTTTATCCCGCTCCACGCAGAGGCGCACCCTCTCTAAAATTGCCTCTTCCCAATGGGGATTATCGGCAATACGCTCATTCCACCGGTTAAACTTGTTTTCATCCCTGTTATCCGCATAAAATATCTCAGCCGGGCCGTGACTTTCAACATCCGCTTCATCGATTACCATAAACCCGTATTTGTCACAAAGCTGGTAAAAAACAGGAGCATTGGGATAATGACTGGTACGGATTGCATTAAAATTATGCTGCTTCATCAGAGTAAGATCCTGTTTCATCTGCTCAATGCTTATGGTAAATCCCGTAACCGGATCCGAATCGTGTCGGTTTACGCCGCGGAATTTTATTTTTTCTCCGTTGAAATAAACAATCTTATCCTCTATATGAATGTCCCTGAAGCCTATATGGTCGGTGATGGTTTCCCCTTCTGTTTCCAGTACAAGGGTGTAAAGATAGGGATTTTCCGTATTCCATAAAACAGGATCCGTTATTTCTAAAACAATATTTTCCTCCCATCCCCCATTTTCACTTCTGATATCCAAATCCTCAGCCTGTATTCCGTTTTCTGTTTCATCCTCCATGTCCGCTGCTTTTGCCGCCCCGATATCTTCCATTTGGGATTTTCCTGCTATTGCCTTTGCCACTTCATTATTATTTCCATCAAAAAGGACTGCCGAAACCGGAATTTTCTTGTCAAAATATCTGACGTCGATCAAAGCCTTTGCTTTCTTTTCTTCCTGTACGGTTTTGATAAAATAGTCCCTGACCGCCTGCACAGGACGTTTCAGCAAATAAACGTCCCTGAATATCCCGCTCATTCGGAATTTATCCTGGTCCTCCAAATAACTGCCGTCACACCACTTTAATACAAGAACCGCCAGTTTGTTTCTCCCTTCCGTAAGTATATCGCTTACGTCAAATTCGCTTGTACAGTGGGATACCTGGCTGTAGCCCACATAAGCGCCATTCAGCCACACATAAAAACAGGAATCCACCCCTTCAAAATTAAGATAAGCCTTTGGCGCCGCCTCATCTTTTTTATAATCAAATTCATAAATATAGGCCCCGCAGGGATTCTCTGAGGGTACATAAGGAGGATCAAAGGGAAAGGGATAACGGATATTGGTATATTGATGATAGTCATAACCCGCCATCTGCCAGACGCCTGGCACAGAAATCCCTTCATAGGCCAAAGAGTTAAAATCCTTTTCATAAAAAGCCTCTTCCAGGTCGTATATGCTCTTATAATAGCAAAATTTCCATTTTCCCGTCAGCATCTGCATGCGGTCGGACGCCTCTCTGTTTTCCACAAGTATATCCATCCGCTTTGAGGCAGGGATATAATAGGATCTGGGCGGCATGGCGCCTTCACGGAGCACCTTTAAGTTTTCGTAATGTTTTGGTATTATCATTGCTTATCCTCCTTGTCTTGTATTTAATTTTATGATTCCTTAATATCATCCCATATTAAAAACAGCTTCTATTGAAATTTTACATATTTTTCTTTTTATATTTTCCGCTTTTTATATCTTATTATTTCTGTTGTTTCACTTTTTAATATCTCATATAAACTTTTTTATACATCATATAAAAAGACTTTTAGGATACAGCTTACATCTATACCGGTCTTTTTTTTATATATAAATATACCATGTCGTCTTTCTGCTTTGCTTTATACCCATATTATATTTTACTTATACTCTTACCGTCCATGGACTACATTGGACAAAACATGCACAAAATGATACAATTCTAAAAATTGCCCAAAAGGGAGCGTGATGAAGCATGTATGCAAACTCGGGATATTTAAATAACTCGCTGGTGGATTTTAAAGATAAAAGCAAACCTCTGATAGTGGGAAGCTGTGGAACCTATCAATTATATACGCACCCTAAGCTGCCTACCTACCGCCCCAGGGGACGGCTGGATTTTCAGCTTTTATACATTGCATCCGGCAAAACTCATTTTTATTTTGAAGATGGAAAAGACACTATGGTCCCTGCCGGAAATATGGTACTCTACCGCCCAAAGGAGCCGCAAAAATACGTATATTACGGCAGCGAACGGGCGGAAGTTTACTGGGTCCATTTTACGGGAAATAATGTAAAGAATATTTTGAAATGCTATGGAATTACAAACGATATGCGCGTGATTCCTGCCGGAACCAGTTTGGAATATTCCAGGATTTTTAAGCAGATGATACTGGAATTACAGCGATGCCAAACCGGATATGAAGAGCTGCTGTCTATGCTGCTGCGTCAGATTTTTATTACCGTCAGCCGTCAGCTTTCAAAGGAACACATATTAAAAAACGACTATCTGGATACGGAAATGGAACTGGCTTTAGAATATTTCAATGAAAATTATAATAAAGAAATCAGCGTGGAGGATTATGCGGCAGAAAGAGGCATGAGTATCAGCTGGTTTATCCGCAATTTCAAGCAGTACGCCAACACGACACCCATGCAGTATATTGTTTCCTTACGCATTACTAATGCCCAAATGCTCTTGGAAACAACCAATTATAATGTGACGGAAATAGGAAATATTGTAGGATATGATAATCCTTTATACTTTAGCAGAATCTTTAAAAAACAGAAAGGCGTGTCTCCTTCGGAATACAGGAAGGGGATGGGATCCGGATCGGAAACCTGAAAAATCCCAAATCACTCTATCGGCATTTTGATTCCATTATTCAGCGTTGTAAATCTGTGAAAACAGCCACCCCATAATTTCTTTATCAAAGGCAAAATACACCTGCAGACGTTGTCTTACAACCGCCTCATATCCGCCATCCCACTTGGAGCTGACATGCAGATATGCCGTAAGCAGATCCGGACGTTTTCCCAGCACTAAAGACATGGTCTCTCCCCCGCCGGAGTAACCGTTGACGTACATTTTCATTTTTTGTGCTTTCCGTCTGTCCCCTCTTCATCTTCCGATTCATCAGCCTGTTTCAGCATTTCACCTGCGTCTTCCTTTCGTTCATTTACTATCTACAGTATAAAAAAATCGAGACCTCCTTAGAAGTCTCGCTTATATTTTTCAAAAAAGCAGAATTTTGAATCCTTGCGGCATCTGCCGGACGGATATGGGCACATCCTCAATATATCTTAATCATCACAATATTTTTTGACAATAACCTCAAATTCTTTTCTTACCTCAGTAAAGGCTTTTAATAATTTAGACGAAAAAACGCCGCTTTGTCCGTTTATGATCATCTGATAAACCTTCTCCGTATTATACGCCGCCTTGTAAACCCGCCTGGAACTGAGTGCATCGTATACGTCTACCAGGGAAACAATCTGTGCGGCAATGCTGATCTCTTCTCCTTTTAAACCGTCGGGATAGCCTTTTCCGTCATATTTTTCATGATGGTGTCTGGCTATATCATAGGCATATTCGCAGAACAGCTCACTGTCCAAATGAATCACTCTTTCTATGATCTCCGCTCCCTTTGTGGTATGAGATTTTATGATCTCATATTCATCCTCATTCAATTTCCCGGGTTTCAATATAATATTATCCGGAATAACAATTTTCCCAATATCATGCAAGGAAGAAGCCCATCCGATTACATCAATCTTTTCTGCCGTAAGCTCATATTCCGGATATAGATTCATTACGCTCTTTCCGAGACTGAAAGAAAATTCCCGCACCCTCTTTATATGCTGCTCCGATTCCAGATTCCTGAATTCTACAATATTACTTAAGGAATCAATCAGAACCTCGTTGGTATGCTTTTGCTTCTCAGCCATGACTTTTAACACGGCATTTTGTTTTTTAAGCTTTTCCGTCTGCCCTTTAACAGTAATCTCAAGCTGTTTTTTGTACTGAAACACCTGAATTACATTGTCCACCAGCTGCCTTGCGGCTTCGGGATAAAAGGGCTTTCTGATATAACTTATAATACCGTACTCATAGCCTTTTTTCTCATATTCCACCGTCTCTTCGCTTGTAATCATAATAAAAGGGATCTGATTTAAAAATTTTCTCTGGCTCAGTTTCTGCAACACCTGAAAATTACCCTTGATCACTATTGTAAGATTTACGAGGATAACTGCCAGAGAAGGCGCATGTGACCTTAATACATCCAATCCGTCCTTTTCATTGGAAACCTCTATGATTTTATATTTGTTACGGAATATATCTGCCAGTTCCGCCCGGCTGGCCTCGTCGTTTTCAAGAATTAAAATTGTATCACGTACCATAATCCATGCCCATACTTTCTTTTCAAATTTACATTCTGACCATTACAACATTTTTGTTTTTGAGTTTAAAAATAATCCTGCTCACATTGGAACGCAGCATATATTTTATCGTGTTGATTTCAATAACACTTCCTTCATACGCATTTCCCCTGACTAAAACTGCTTTCATGCCCTCATCGGTTATATGCGCAAGCTTGGATATATCCGCATCCAAATCCGCCAGTTCATGATCCTTTGCTACAATTGCGCCATTTAGTTTTTTAATAAGCTCTACCGCCTTTTCTTTATCGGGAGGAAGTGATTTGAGTATTTTATTCCACCGCTCTTCAAGCATTGATAACTGCTCTAAAATCTGCTCCCTTCTCTTTTCGAATTCAGCCTGCTGCTTGTCGTAAAGCACATTCCTTCCCACTTCCAGAAATGTTCTTATATGAGAACTATTTCCCAGATTGTAGGTATCCACTCCTTTTACTGCACGCATCCTGCCGCCTAAGAGCATTCCCTTACTGCCGGATATAATTGCTTTACCCAGGGTATTTATGTCACTGTTCATAATATAGTTTGCCTTAACATTTCCTCCGGCATTAATATTGGCGGCCTCAAAAAAGCTTCCCGAAACCTCTCCCTTTGCCTCGATAAAGCAGTCATGCTTAGAGCAGCTTCCTCTCTTGATCATGACATTACCACCGGCAACAAGCTTGGCTGTCTCCACATTATACTCGACAATAATATCCCCCGTCGCTTCAATATGGCCTCCCGAATAAACGCTGCCCACAACATATACAGAGCCGTCAACCTCCAGCTTCCCTGTAACAGCCGTTACATCTTCCCGCACGATTATCATGTTGGAGATGATCATCTGGCCGTTTACATACTCAAATTTTCCGTTTATTCTGGAAATATAAGTTACTCCGTCGGGAGCAATGACAAAGCCCTTCCCCTTTAAAGGTTTTTTCTCAATTCCCTTATTGGCATGAAGAACTTCTCCAAAAATATTCTGTCCGTCGACTCCCTTCTGGGCAGGATGATAGACAGCAAGCTTTTCTCCCTCATCTACCATTTCGAAAGCCTCGATGTTGACGTAATCAACACCTCCGTCCGGAAGCGGAGCCGGGATACGGGGCAGATCCAGACGGACAAAAAATTCATACCAGCCGTCTTTACCTGTTTCGGCAGGCGTTCCTTCAGCAATCAATATTTTCTCGTTCATTCTCCTATGCTTGATCATTTCGGTAATTGCCTCCCGCTTGATCCCGATGACAATTCCTCTTTTTTTCAACTCCTTATAAATGTCCTCTTCCGTAACCATATTTCCGGGAAACCACGGTATGAACGCAAAGGCTTTATTCCCGTCATTCTCTACAAAAATGCTGAATTCTTTTTTGGTCAGTGAATCAACATCAATTCCTAAAGTATCGGCAGTATGGACAGGTCTCGAGGTTTTTTCTTTTAAAAGCTTCTCCCGTTTTCCCTTCATATCCGTACCGGAAAAAATCAGCTTGGCATAGGATGATACATCCAGTCCCGCTTCCAGTCCCAGACGGATCTCTTTCATCTGCCAGTGGCTGAACAGGTAATTCGTATAGAGGGACACATCCAGCTTTTTCTCAAGTCCCAACCGAATCTCCTTCATCTGCATCCAGTTATATTGAGAATTTGCATATACGGAGACATCTATACCTTCATATAAGCCCATCTTTATTTCATAAATCTGCTGCGCGTACATATCATCCGTCAGCCATAAATCAATGGGAAGTTCATCCTCTAATGCAAGTCTGATCTGTTCCAATTCATCATCCACAAATCCTCGTTCCAGATAATCAGTCAGATCATTTGAGGAATAAAAAGAAAGACGGATCTGTTTCATTGTCTCATAGCTGTATGAAGGATCCGCATATGTGCTGACATCCACTTTGTCTTTGATCCCCATTCGGATCTGTTCCATCTGAAGCCAGTTAAGCTCCGGATTTGCATAAAGGGAAACATCCAGCCCTTCTTCCTTTCCAAGAAGGATTTCCTGGTGCTGTTCTTTTATATATGAACTTTCCATCATAGTATACTCTTGATTCTGAGGTAAAGCCTGATTTTCGTACATATTAAACGCCAGCCTTTCATATAGTCCATAATATTATACTATGATTACGTTTAAAAGACAAGCACTGGCAGCCTGCTCAATTTTACCAGCCGACCGTTTCCGAAGTCTTAATTTTCCTACGGATAAGGCTCTGTTTCACTTCTGTGACGGGTATCCGTTGATGCTTCCTCCCCGTATCCTATATTTGGATATTTTAGAATCTTATTTTATAGGCACCCGAGTACCGGAAGGCATGCCCTTCGGGCTTTATTCTTATCTTCTAAATAAGTCAATGCTATAATGATTTCACTGTAATAAAAATGAATAATACGTAGAAAGAGATTATAACAAAATGCCTTCGTTACAATACTTTTTGGCCGGATTTTTGCCGGGCCTTTTCTGCTGTATGTATGGCTGGTATTCTGCAGGTAGCTACCTCTGCTTTGGCTCAAATCTTATTCCAAAAGCTTCCAGACCTGCATCGAACTGCCCTGCAGCCCTTTGCCTTAGAAGCATCCATGGAGGTATTTTTGATTCTGCAAAATGGTGTCAGGGAACAATATCTTGTGGCGTATTACCTTTTAGTGTAGGATCATTTTGTTCCTGATCGGCTCTGCCATTGGTATAATATGCCAGATCCGCCTCTGTGTACGGATCTTTAGGCACAATCTCATAAACATCAGCTTCTAAAATCTCTGTAACGTGCTCTGCTACCAGTTCCGTACTTCCCGTACACGAAAAATATACTACCAATATTTTTGTATTCACATCTGCCTCCTGTTCATCCAAAGAATCACTCTCAGATATTTCATCCTCTATTACTTGTACTGTCCCTTTCAGTTCACTTGACTGTTCTTTTGTTTCCTGTTTTATAATGCTTTGCTCCTTTTCCGGTTGTTCTGTTTCCACAATATCTATTTCTTTTGAATTATCTGACTGTACATGATTTCCACAAGCAGACAAGGTCAAAATTATCATAATAAAGGAAAATAAGGCGCTGACAGTTCTTTTCATTTTTTATCCTTGCTTTCATCTAAGGATTCCAATAGGCAGACCATATTCCGGCCGAGATTTCTCATTGTTTCAAGACCTTCCTCATCCTCCCAAACATCCCCCGGCATTTGTCCATACGCCATTGCCCAATAAGAGGAACCAACCACAAACATATTTTGCAGCATAAAGAAATGGTACATTGCATCAAGAGTATTTAATGCGCCGCCCCTGCGCGCCGCCGTGACAGCTGCACCGACTTTATGCCGAAACAGATTTTCACTTTGGTTCATATCGGTTACTACCGATGCCCGTTCCAAAAATGCCTGCATATTTGCAGAAATATTTGCCGTATAAACCGGAGAACCAAGTATAACCCCATCCGCCTGTATCATCTTTTCAAAGATTTCCTGGAACATATCCTTGTTATGAACACAGTTTTTTCTCCCGCCGCAGGCCCAGCAAGCCTTGCAGGGTTCGATGATTTCTCCGGACAGCTGCACCATCTCCGTATCAATTCCCGCCTTGTTTAATTCTTCAAATATTGTATTGATAAGAATTGCTGTATTTCCATCCTTTCTTGCGCTGCCGTTAATCGCTAAAACTTTCATATGATACCTCCACATTTATAAATATTTTAATACCAGTCATGTTTCTCGTTACGGTCAAGGGCATTCATCCGCTCCATTTCATCCTCCGTCAGTTCAAAGTCAAACAATTCCGTATTTTCCCGAATATGATCGGGATTGCTTGAGCCGGGAATGACTATGACGCCCTTTTGCAGACTCCACCGTAAGATAACCTGAGCCGATGACTTTCCGTGAACCGCCGCAATTTCGGAAATCACTTCATTTCCAAGCAGTTCCGCCGTATATCCCCTGCCTCCGAGCGGATACCAGCCCTGTACCGCAATCCCAAGATCATGAATATATGGAATTACATCGTTCTCCTGATAATAGGGATGTATTTCGTTCTGAACCAGCGCAGGTGTAATGTTTATCTGCGGTAAAAATTCCTCCAGTTCTTCCACATACCAGTTTGATAAACCAAGTGAACGGATTTTACCGTCTGCAACCGCTTTTTCCATTGCAAGGTAAGCTTCCACATCGCCTGCTCCGGGGTGGTGGAGCAGCATCATATCAATATAACCTATATCTAATTTGGTAAGGGCCTCCTCAATCGCAGCTTCCGGATTCGAAAACTGATTCGGGTACAGCTTTGTAATGACAAAGATTTCTTCCCTCGGTATGCCGGAGTTCCTGACGGCTTCTCCCACACTTTCCTCATTATGATACATATAAGCGGTATCAATCAGACGAACGCCGTTGTTTAATGCCGTCGTAACGGACGCTACACAGGTATCTCCGGTCAGGCTGTACGTGCCAATTCCGTATATGGGCATTTCATACCCACTGTTTAATAAAACCGTCTTAGTTTCAAAGTTAAAAGAAATATTTCCTGTCATTGTATCATTACCTTCCTGTACTGGCGGCTGCCATCCTTCCCCACCAGTCAAATCATTTTTTGTCTGCCTCGTTGTCTGTATGGTTCCCGACCCTTCTGACTGCTCCCATTCTGCCTGTCTTCCACAGGCCGACAGTATTATGATGAAAAGACCGGACAATATAAGATTAAACAGCCGTTTCATAGCGCTCCTCCTCTTTCCCAATGACCTTTAATACTTTTGCAGGAACTCCGCCCACTACCGTCATGGGAGGGACGTCCCGTGTTACCACGGCTCCCGCTGCAACCACCGCATAATCGCCAATCGTCACTCCGGGTAATACAGTTGCGTTAGAGCCAATCCATACATGATTTCCGAGCTTTACCGGTTTATAATGATTTTTCCTGTTTGCCTTTGGATTCAGGTCATGGTTGATTGTTGCCAGCACAACGTTATGGCCAATCAATGCGCCGTCCCCGATTTCAATTCCGCCCTGATCCTGAAAATGACATCCCGAATTAATAAAAACATCTTTTCCGATTATGATATTTTTACCAAAATCCGTATAGAACGGGGGAAACATCCGGAAAGAGCTGTCTACCTTTTTTCCGATTAACCTGCCCATAATCTCCCGAAGTTCCTCCGGCGTATGATATTTTGTATTAAGCTCCATTCCAATGCGGACAGCTTCCTGAAAAAGTTCATTTGCATAAGCATCACGCTCGGCATTTTCTTCTGCTCCTTCCCGAAAGCCTTTTATTACTTCTTCTATTTCCACCGCTTTTACTGTCATGGCCTACATCTCCTTTTCCCATTCCCGAAGCGTATGAACACCTGTTTCGTCGCCAAGTCTTTCCAAACGGCTGATTTCATCGACAGTCAGTTTAATCTTTGCCGCCTTTGCAGCTTCCTCAACCTGACTTGCTTTCGTCACTCCGATAATCGGAAGGGTGCCTTTTGCAATCGCCCACGCCGTCGCAACCTGCGCGGGGCTGGCGTCAAATCTTGTTCCTACTATTTTTAGTTCATCCAGCAATGCTGTCAGTTTTTTCAAGTGCGGATTATAGGAATCGCCCCGTCCGGTACCCTCCGGAAACGGATTTGCTTCATTGTACCGCCCGGTAAGCGCTCCCTGTTCCAGTACCATGTAAGAAAAAAAGGTAATTCCATTTTCCTTACAATAATCAAGGATACCCGCACGCTCCGAAGAACGGTGTAACAGGCTGTAATGGTTTTGCACTGCTGAGATTTTCAAACCTTCCGCTGAAAGAATTTCATTTGCCCTTTTTATCTCTGCAAGATTGTGATTGGATACGCCGATTGTCTTAATCTGTCCGCTTTTAGCCAGCGGGATTAAATCCGGCGTCCATTTTTCAACATCCATTGGATTATGAATCCAATAAACATCAATCACATCCGTATGCAGACGCTCTTTGCTGCCGTCAATCATTTTCTGCATGGCGTCCGGTAAACTGCCGCCGTATCCCACAGGTTCAGTCCACACTCCATTGCCTTTTCAAATACAGGTTTCAAATCTTTCTCAAACAAATAATTTCCAAATACCTGATCTCCACCGGCTGCTCCCGCACCCCAGGACCAGGCTCCTAATGCAATTTTAGGTCTGACTGTACTCATATTCTTATCCTCCTGAATTTTTATCTTAATTTCCGCCTTTGACGCTATTGTAATTTACCGCAGGAATAATATCAAATACATATATAGAATGCTATCCCATACTTGAAAAGTATGACTTCTTTTGTTATTCTTAAAGCATGATTTCAGTAAGGAGGTTGTTTCACTTGGATATTCGGGTATTACAGTATTTCCTTGCCGTTGCAAGAGAAGAAAGCATAACAAAAGCGGCGGAAACCCTGCGCATGACACAGCCGCCGCTTTCAAGACAGTTAAAAGATTTAGAAGAGGAATTAGGAAAACAGTTATTTATTCGCGGAAGTAAAAAAATCACATTGACCGAGGATGGAATGCTGCTGCGCAAGCGTGCAGAAGAATTAGTTGATTTAATGGACAAAACAAAGGCAGAACTGACATCTTCCAGCGAAAATATCAATGGCGATATTTATATCGGCTGTGGAGAAACTGAAAGCATTTCCTTTTTAGCACAGATAGCTTGTGATTTACAGAAAAAACATCCTCTTATTCACTACCATATTTACAGTGGGGACGCTGAACGTGTTACGGAAAAACTGGATAAGGGCCTGATAGACTTCGGGCTCTTAGTTGGAGACGCAGACATAAGCAAATATGATTACCTTACGCTTTCACAAAAAGATTTATGGGGTGTGCTGATGCGTAAAGACTGCCCGTTAGCAGAAAAGGAAACCATCTGCGCAGAAGATTTATGGGATAAACCCCTGATTGTATCTCATCAGGCTTCAATCAATAAAGAAATGTTCCAATGGCTGAAAACTGATATTTCCAGGCTCAACATTGTTGCAACTTACGACCTGATTTACAACGCAGCACAATTTGTGGTAGTGTAAAATAGTTTGTGTCTTTGGAAAAAATACCTCTTTTTTGGTAAGAATCAAGATATGACAATTCTTATCGAAAAGGAGTATTTTTATGCCAGCAACAAAACAGCAAATACGACAGATTAT
>Ga0209064_1001101_pt1 | contig 48157 bp, 37 predicted proteins | sample Inofromicrocosms_FD_187498 | JGI IMG/M metagenome (GOLD analysis project Ga0209064, IMG submission 187498) | Mouse cecum microbial communities from Vienna, Austria - Inoculum for glucosamine and mucus D2O microcosms (SPAdes) (version 2) | ecosystem: Host-associated > Mammals > Digestive system >...
GCTATACCTGCACTTTTAAAATCGAAGCTGCAAGCGGCGTAATTGACTGAACATTGACAACTGAATAACTGCCAGATATTGAATTTTCAAGGTGCATAGCTAAAATTTATGTGCGAAGTTTGAGTTTTATAACAAGTAATGGTAAATCTCAAGGTTACCGTCAAAAAACAGCAGATAATATTCACTGTTGTATATAGCTCCTAAAACAATGACAGAGCGCTCAATCCATGTTCCATTTTTTGTTTATCATAAAAGAAGCCCTATTCACTGTTTTTCCGGAAGAATCCCGGTAATACACAGTAATTTCCATAGATGTATCCATATTGTTCAACAGGTAATCCGTGCAGAAATCCTTATAGCAAAGGTTCCAAACCAGCCCGGCAATAGATTCTTCATCTGTAATTTCCTTTTTCCATTCCAGATACCGGACATCGTATAACAGACCTTCTGTAACCAGATATTTATCAATCACAATCTTATGAACCGGATAATCCTTCAGGGTCTTATTTCCGTCAATACCGTATTCCGAAAGAATCTTCAGCACTTCTGTAAAACAGGGATAGATATATCCCGTAGCTTCTCCCTGATTTTTCGTGGAGCAAAACGTAAAACTGCCTATAGGCGTCTGTTCCCTGATATCGGAAAAAGTCAGTTTCATAAAATCTGCTTTATAGATTTCCCATAATTCCTGTCTCTCCTCATCGTTTAAATCCAGCGTATAGGTTTCCATCCCGTTAGACCATCGGATTTCATAATACTTCAAGGAATCCAGGCGCAGGGCGGCATAGGTCCCTTCTTTAAATTCCTCTCCGTTAAAGATTTCCCCGAATTCATCCACCATAAGCCACGGAAGCTTATATTTATAATATTTTACTCCGCCGTCTTTTAACCGGCATTTCACTAACATTTCACAGGTTTCCGCTCCCGGTCCCGGCAGACTTTGTTCATCCACACAATTTTTTTCAATCCATTCCCATGCATAAGAAAGTTCGTCTCCGGTTAAATTCATATTGGATAAGACTTCATCCGCTTCATCTTTGCTTCCTAACGCCGTCAAAACTACCGCTGCAGACTCGGTCCTGTCTTTATCAGGAAACTTTCCGGCACCTTTTCCTCCCACGGAAAAAATACCCAGAACCGCAAACATCAATACAAATTCCATGAGCAGATGCCATTTACCCGAAATAAACTTTTTTATATTAAAGGACAGCAGCACATTTAACGCTCCATGTACAAGAGGAACTCCACATACAATGCCAAAAACAGCCAGTCCCGCAGAAAAATCTCCCCTTGTGAAAATCTGTAAACTGCTGACAATCCAAAATACGGCTAACAAAACGCAGGCATAACGTACAATCCATTCCGCAAACCGGAAAGAAAACAGGTTTCTTCCCCGCTCCACCGGACGTTTGCAGAAAAGAACGCCGTTTAAGATTGTCAACAGAACCGCTGCCACTGCCAGAAAAAGAATATAAGGCAGATGAGCGTTTAAATTCCATAAAGCGCCGTCAGTATACTCTTCAATGCCGGTTGCATTCTTCAGCAGCGCGATCGGAGAGAGATATCCCTTAATCCAATCCAGCTTTTCAGATTTATAAAATGTTTCAATACAGATTTTCATCATTTTTTCTGTCAGATGAAAGCCCCCGGATGGACCTAGCAAAAGCAGTACCAGCATTCCGACCGTATATCCTGTACTCTGCGTCAAAAAAGCCGAAAGCATAGAAAGACCGTACAAAAACATCCAGCCAAAAATCAGCACAATACAACTGATCCATACAGCCGTAACACTTTCCTCATATTTACAATATCCCATAGAGAGGGAAAGTTTAAAGAAAAGCAGCTTACAGATTACAACAGGAAAAGAAAAAATCAGGAAATTATTGATACACCCCGCTAAAAACAGCTGATTTCTTGAAAAAGGCAGGCTAAAGTACAGATCTGCTTTTTTATGGGAGTACAGATATGGAAAGCCTAAAATCCCCATTAAAATGCCCAAACTAATCATTGCCATAAAAAAAGACGTATTTCCCGCCCCCACATAAAGACTTCTGACCTCTCCTGCAGGTATGGTTGCTTTGGCAGCAAACAAAAATAAGAGCATACCAAACACATACCAAATTAATAAAACCAGCCATAATTTATTCTTAAGATCTTCTTTCAGAAGCCCCGCAAACATTTTTGCCCTTTTCATGCTTCCTCCCCTGCTTTTGTCATCAAATCATTCCATTCCTTTTGCGTCAGAACCTTCCCTCTATGTAAAAAGCCTTTTTCCGTACATATTTTATGAAGCTCCTCCAGATAATGGGAAACAATAAAAACAGTTCTGTTTCTGCCTGTTACCGCACTTTTTAAAAGTTCATTAACCGTCTTTCTGACCCAAGGATCCAGTCCGTCAAAAACCTCGTCGCATAGCAGGTACTTTGTACCTGCACAAATTGCCGCCGCAATAAACATCTGCTTTTTCATTCCTTTGGAAAAAGAATCCACGAAAGCGTTTTCTTCCAATCCGAACTGCTCCAAAAGATAACGATAATCTTCCATTTCGAAGCCCGGATAAAAGGTTTTATAAAAATCACCGATGGTAAGAGCCGTAGCGTTTTTTTCATAGTATTGCGTATCCGGCATATAGAAGATTTCCTGCTTTGCCTTTATGTCGGGAAGCTTTTTCCCGTCTATCCTGATTTCCCCGCTGTCCGCTTTATACACTCCCGCGATCAACCTGATAAGAGTGCTCTTGCCTGCTCCATTCTCGCCTACCAGACCGTAAACAGTCCCGTCGGGAATCGTCAGGGAGACTTGTTCCAGACATGTAAAATCATCATATTTTTTCGTAATATTACAAATCTCAATCATCGCTTTGTTCCTATTTTTCTCCAAATCATTTTCCGGTCCGTCTAAGGGAATTACTATAGCCTGAAGCATCTGCCGGGAAGCTCTCCATTCCCAGCCCCTTTTTCTTTCATAACAGACGCCCTTCGCAAAGTACTCCATCAAGTACATCTATTTTATCACAGTCTATCCAAAAGGCAAAATATACTTATCCATACAAAAAAGCAGAAGCTCCTGCAAGAAAAGCTTTACGCCCTCCCGCAAGTACTCCTGCCACATTCCGTTTCTCTATTCTTTTTCTGTTTTTACCACATACCCCAAATAAGTAACCGTCACAGTATAGTGTTCCCCGTTTTGCATTTCAGCCTTTATCATAAAGTCCTCATCCCCCAAACCATCAATTGCCATCCGCTCAATTTCTTCTCCCGTCCGCTCTTCAATTTGTTTTCCCACACATCTCTGAAATTCTCCGACGCTTATAAACACAGGCTGTTCCTTCCACTGGGTTGTCTCCTGAAGTTTAGGAAGCTCTTCTATTTTATATTTCGTCGTTTCTTCATCTAAAGGATATTTCACTTCATGGGCATCTGTTACATCAATTCCCAAGACCTCAAAATCTATTTTCTCCACAGAATAAAAAACACCGTCTACAACCATATATGACCTTTCCAAATAAGCGCCGGCTCTATCGAAATCTTCCTCTTTCGTTTCTCCTTGTGTCCCTTTTGCAAAAACGACATTTGCTTCCTCTAAAAAAAGCTTTACCTCCCTCTCCTGCAAAGAATAAGTCTCCACCAATTCATCGCCGCAATTGAAATAGTCCGCCGCAAAAATGAATTCCCCTTTATATTCATAAATGGTAAATCCCTCGCAAAGGGAACTGGAGCCGCTTCGATAAACATAACATTCCATATTTTCTTCTGTTACATTTTCCGTACCGCTTTCCCCTTCATTGGGATTACCGTTAAAACCACAAGCCGTCAGAATCAGGGCTAATGCGCCCGACGTAAAACTATAAAGCCTTCTCCTCATAATATTCTTCCCCTCCGGATAGCATTTTTGCTTTATCATAACACATTGTGAGCTGCTAGAAAAGCAGCATAATAGACTCTGCAAGTTTCTCTGCCAGCCGCTCCCTGTAATCCGCCTCTGTTAATTTCCGTCTGTCCTCTGAATCGGATAAGGAACCTAATTTTACTAAAACCGCAGGCATATAGGTATTTTTCAGAACATAAAAATTCCCCTGCCTTATGCCGTTACATTTTATCCCTCCATTTTGATGCAAGGCTGCTGCCAGGGCATCCGCATATTCCATTCCCGGATATCCACTTCCGTCATAATAAAATTCCATACCGGACATTCCCGCATCTTCCCTATGGCAGTCGCAATGAATACTGATAAACAAATCTGCTGTTTTGCCATTTGCCACCTTTACTCTTTCATATTCTCCCGTCAAGGTATCTCCATCTCCGGACAAAATTGCCTCTGCTCCCATACTTTCTAAGTACTTCTGCAAATCCTTGGCAACTTCATAATTAATGTCTTTCTCGTATATTCCTTCATAAGAGCTGCCTACATCCCTTCCGCCATGTCCGACATCCAAAATAATTCTGATTTTTCCCTCCTTCTTTTCTCCTGCAGTTTCTCCCAAAAAGCTCTCGTTCTGAAGCTCCGATGAAATCTCCTGCATAATCCGGTCATTTTCATATCCTGTCAAAAACAGTAAACCTATTATCAAACAAAGAATAAACATTTTTATAAATCGGTACTCCGGTTTTACGCCCTGTCCTTTCATCTCTCTTGCATATAAATTTCCGTACATGAGTATATCCTGCTTCCATAAGGTATTTCATTTTATTTTAACAGTCCTTTCTCTATATTCCCTCTAAACCCGGAAACCCTTTCAGAAGAAAAGCATCCACGAAAACAGCCACACTCACAGGTTACTGATTCAAATACCCCTGCAGTTCTTCTTCTCTGGACCATATTCGTTCATATCGACTTCCCATATCCGCAAAAATCCCGTCCCAAACAGCGAATTTTTGCATCTCTTCCAAGCGTCCTCTGTTGTTCTGAATCCACTCATAAATATAGTTGTAGGTATTACCGGAAAACTTAATACACCAGTTTTTCCTGTCATTACTATTATGGGAATAGGACATTCCATCATAGTGGACAGATAAAATGCCCTGACCGCTTTGCAAGGCAAGCCCTCTGATTTCATTACTTGCCCAGAAATAACCCGCATTTTTATCCTTAACCAGATTGGGATATTTTTTACAATAGGTCTCTGCTAATTCTTCATATTTTCTTCTATCATCTTCCGTTGCCAGAAGGCACCTTCCTCCTCTGCCCTCTTCTCCATCCTTAACGACAAATTTTATACCTGTTTCAGCATGCTTTTTTACCTGATACCCTTGTAATACTTCTTTTTCCAGACTCTCCACGCCCATAGCTTTCATCAATCCGTTTTCCAATTCCTCATCCATAATAATAGCATTGTAAAATGATCCTGTTCCATATTCGGAAATCAAAAGCCTGGTTCCTGTAGCCTGATCCTGTCTGATTTTAATATCCGAATACAGAAATGCACCAATTCTTTCTCCCTCTCCGGTAAAAATATCAAAACAGCCGTTTTCATTATCCGGTATAATTCTGTAATTTTTTGACTCAAAAGATGTATAAGAAAAATCTGTCTCTTGCATATTAGAAATACCAAAAAGACTTTTACTTCGTTCGTTTTTATCCATCCCCTTATAAGAGTAAATATCATTTCCCGCCTGAGCCTTGCGCGAACTAACGCTTGCTTTATCCGCTTCACTGCCCAAGTATCCCGAAAAACTTCTTTTAGACGTATGATTTTCTGTTTTGTATCTCGCCATAAAACTTGTCAGACCTATTTCTCCAATATCCATTTCATTTCCTCCTGCACAATCCTGTCCTTTTTTATTTCGTCCTCTTAACCAGAAAAAGAAGCCTGATGTAACCAACCGACTTCTTTTTGTAATTAATTTTATTCCCTTTATATTTCGCTTTCCTCTTACAACGGGAATCTCGAATTGCAATTCACGCTTTTTTACCATTTTTGTCTCCATGGGACAAGCGAACATGCTTGCATGTTCATTTGACTCTCAAATCAAGGTTGAAAGATTTTCTTTCAAGCTTCTTCCATGAAGAAATCTGTTCTTTGGCGCTTTCATACTCTTCAACAGATACCCCAAGTCCCTCACAGGCTCTTTGCAAATCTATACCAAAATTTTTCATTGCAGCTTCTACATTTTTTACCAGAGTGTTTGCTATGCCTTGCTCCAATCCTTGTTCTATCCCTTCTACTCTTCCTTGCTCCATTCCCAGCTTTCTGCCCTGTGCCAGTCCAATCTCAAGAATATTCATCCTCACAGCCTCCCATTCTTCTGATTGCTTTACTTCCGTTACAATTCTGTCCAAATCCAGAATACGTTCATCCCGTACCGTAATATCCGGATTCTTTAAAGTGGTATTCTTCATATACTGCAGCAGGCTGACCAGTTCTTCCCGTCCATTCAAACTGGTCATATTCAAAACTATTTTACTTGTTCCATCATCCAAAGGCAAATCGGGCACTTCCTCACACCGTTCACTGAAAGTATATTTTGCCAGATTCTTACCGAAAATGTCTTCCCTTGTAATAAAGATAATGACTGTTGACGGCAGATGTTTATATCGTGTCTCTTTGCCCGATTTCAAAACGGGCGTGTCAATCAATCCCTGATAGAATCTGGAACGCTTGCGGATATCATCGCTGCCGGAATCATTTTGCATTTCCATATCAAACTGACGCTCCTTCGCGTCCAGCGCCCATGCATCCAAACGTATAGCCCGTTTTCCTGATTTGTTTAAAACAACCTGTTCTGCTTTTACTTCTTTGAGTCTTAAATCCGGTTCATCCAGGATAATGCTCAACACATCTTCATAAGCCCTTTTCACTTTCATGACTGACATGAATAGTGCAAAATCGCTTAAATTAAGCTGATAGTTTTCCAGAAGCTTTGGCGTATCCACGCCCTGTGCTTCCACCTCTTCCGTTACTTTTTGTTGCATAATAATTCCTCTCTTTCTTAATAAGGCAGAGAGGCATATTCTGTTCTTGTACTCTCTGCGGTTTTAGTTGTCATGAAGGATTTCCCGCAGAGATAGCTCTGCATAGATACAGGCTTTTGAACAAGCCTTGTAAGAATTTTAGATTTGTCCTTTATTTAGAGTCATTTTATCACATTCTGTTTTTTATTACAAGTATGAACTATATTAAATTTATCACACACTTATTTGACCGCAATGCATACGGTCAAAATAAGTGTTCTGCAATACCCTGTCCACCCGGAATCAGTATTGGTAAAAACCATTTATTACCGGATTTCACTTGCCGCCGTATAGTAGCGGTAGTAAATTCCTTTCAAATCCATCAACTGCGTATGGTTTCCTTCCTCTACAATACCATCCTGTGTCAGAACCAGGATTCTGTCGGCATTCTGAATACTGGATAGCCGGTGGGCTATGGTCAGGGTCGTTCTTCCTTTTGCAAGAGCATTTAAGGATTTTGCTACCGCAAACTCACTTTCATTATCAAGGGCGCTTGTAGCTTCGTCCAGAATAATAATAGAAGGATTTTTCAAAAATACTCTGGCAATGCTGATCCTCTGCTTCTGTCCGCCGGAAAGCTTAACTCCTCTTTCGCCTACATAGGTGTCATAGCCCTCCTTTAATTCCTCTATGAATTCATGGGCGCCTGCCTTTTTAGCCGCCTCTATAACCTCACTCCGTGAAGCTCCCGGTTTCCCGTACGCAATGTTTTCAAAAACCGTGCCGGAAAACAGATAAACCTCCTGTTGGACCATACCGATATGCCCTCTTAAGCTTTTAAGAGCAATCCCCTTAATGTCCATCCCGTCTATGGTTATGGTGCCGCAGGTTGTATCGTAAAACCGGGGAATCAAATTGCAAAGGGTTGTCTTTCCTCCGCCGGAAGGTCCCACAATCGCTACCTTTTCTCCCTGTCCGATAGAAAGATTTAAATGCTCAAATACCTGATTATGGTCATCGGGATACTCAAAGGTAACGTCCTCAAAGCAAATATTTCCTTTCAGTTCATTCACAGGTACTGCATCCGGCTCATCAAAAATTTCAATATCCGCATCCATGATCTGTAAAAACCGCTCGATTCCCGTCATGCCTCGCTGAAACTGCTCGGCAAACTCAATAATCCTGCGGATTGTGGCAATCAATGTGGTTACATACAGAAGATAAGCCACCAAATCCCCCGGGCTGATAAAGCCCCTCACAAGGAAGATCCCTCCCGCCAGGATCACTGCCAGATACATAATGCCGTCAAAAAATCTGGTGGTAGTCTGAAATCCCGCCATATAGACATAGGTTTCCTTTTTAATGTCTAAGAAGCTTATATTATCTTTTTCAAACTTAGCCTTTTCCATCTCTTCATTGGTAAACGCCTTAACCACCTTCTGCCCCAGAAGGCTGTCTTCAATCCGGGCGTTCAGTTCCCCGATCTGGTTTCTCTGCTTTGCGAAGGCTTTTTTCATCCGGCGGTTTAATCCCATACAGGTAAAAAGCATAACCGGAACAATGATAAAAATAAGAATCGTCAACAGTAAATTAATACTCCCGAGAATGATAAATCCGCCTAAAGCCTTAACAAAGGCAATAAAAAACTCTTCGGGGCAATGATGGGCAAATTCCGTCACATCAAAGAGGTCGTTGGTAATCCTTCCCATAATCTGTCCTACTTTGGTGTTATTATAATAAGTATTGGAAAGCTGCTGTAAATGACCATAGGCGTCTCTTCGCATGTCGGTTTCTATCTTGGCTCCCATAACATGACCCATATCCGCCATATAAAAATTTGCCAGACAGTCCAGCACACGCAGTCCCAGATATAAAAGTCCCAAACCCCCTACTGTTCTTACCGTAAGGGTCATAACCTCCGAAAGCGCCTGATTGGTAATATAACGCATGATCAACGGCAGAACCAGCTCGCAGATCGTTGTCAGGGATGCACAGAACAAATCAAATACCATAGTTTTTACATATGGTCTGTAATAGGGTATAAACCTTTTCATCAATTCTTTTGTTGTATATTCTTTATTTTCTGTCATAACCTTTAGATGCTCCTTTTTACTTAATTTTACAGTACCAGAAGTTGCCTGAAAGCAAAACATACATAGTCTTATTATTTTACCATTGTACCAGATTACTCCCATTTAGAAAATACAGGTATCATATAACACCTTTTTCGACACCAAAACATAAAATATATCAAACCAATTGATAAGGACTACGCATATGTATCTGTTTTTCGGTATCTTTTTTCTGATACTTCTTTTCTTTTTCTGTGTCAATCATTTTCGCAGAAAGAAAATCATCAAAAAAATCTGCTCTATGTGCATGGATGAAAAATGCCGCATATTAAGCGATTTGATAGAGCCCTTCGGATACACCTATGTTCTCTCCCAGGACATTTTTACTTCCCGTATTGATGCCTGGCAGAGACAATTCGGCTACTGTCATCTTTATGACGAGGCCGCCCCGCATTTCAATATGATTTTTGATTGTCTGCCGGTTTATTTTAATTATGAAGGCCGGACATGGATGATTGAACTCTGGAAAGGCCAGTACGGTATTAATACCGGCTGTGAAATCGGAGTTTACTATGCGGACCGTATATTGAAGGAAGAAGAATTAAAACACGAGCTGTTCCAATGCGCTGATAATGAAAATATGCTGAAGCTCTACTTTAACCTTTATCGGAACGGTCAGAATATTGCTCATCTGTGCAAGATACATTGGTGGCTCACAGCCTTTTCCATCGGCTGTTTCTCCAAGCCGTCAGACCTGACTATGAGGGTTTCCATTACCTTCCATAATGAAGATATGGCAGAGGCTTTTATCCGCGGACTGATAAAAGCAGGCTACAGGCAGGAAGATATCCGTCTCTGCTGCGGCACCGTTTCCTTTACCTTTGGGGAAGCTGACGCCTTCTATCATATATGGAAACGGCTCTTGAGAAACATCGCCCAGTGCGTGAATCGTTTCTGGTGCAGGGTTTATCTGTTCATAACCAGACCCTTCTGCCTTTCCATAGACAGAATTCTTTATCTGTACTACTATTTGCCTTTTGCCTTCCGCAAAATGCTTCGTATCAGAAAATATAAAAAAATCAAACCGGGAAAGAGGAGAAAATCATGAGTTATTATTCCCGACTTTCCAAGTCATTTGAGGGAGCCTTGAGGCTCCCTCTTCATAACCGCACCAAATATGTATTAATCAGCGACTGCCATAGAGGCACGGGAACTGCCAACGATAATTTTTTGAAAAACCAGAATTTATATTTCGCTGCCCTCAGACACTATTACAGACAGGGCTATACTTATATAGAGTTAGGGGACGGGGATGAATTATGGGAAAACCGCAGTATGCAGCAAATTATCGAAGCCCATGACGGCGTATTCGAACTTTTGTCCCTTTTCCACCGGCAAAACCGCCTGTATATGCTTTACGGCAACCATGACATGATTAAAAAAAGCCAACGCTACAGGGAAAAAAACTGCTGTACCTATCACTGTAGCTGCTGTAACAACACTTACTGGGAAAAACAGCCCCTCCTGCCCGATATGAAGTTCCACAGCGGCATCATTTTAGAAAATGACTGCCCTGATTCCAGAGACGTTTATCTGACCCACGGACATCAGACGGACTTATTCAACTCCACCCTGTGGCGCATTAACTGTTTCCTTGTCAGATACCTCTGGAAACCCTTGGAGCATTACGGTGTTCTGGATCCCACCAGCGCCGCCAAAAATTATACAAAGAAGCGCAAGGCAGAAGAACGTCTTCATCATTGGGCAGAACAGGAAAACCACATTTTGATTACAGGGCATACCCACCGCCCCGCTCTGTCCGATACAGACAGCTGGTATTACAACAGCGGAAGTTGTGTGCACCCCTACGGCATTACCTGTCTGGAAATAGAAAGAAAGCAGATCCGACTGGTTAAATGGATCCTAAGCGCCAGAAACGATATGGGTCTCTATGTAACCAGGGAAGAACTGGCGGGACCCGCTTCTCTACAGTAATTCCGCCCCTTTACCGTCTTCCGTCTGGAGCCACCGGTTCATACATTCTATCAACCGGTCAAAATCCAGGGGCTTTGCAATATGCTCATTCATCCCTGCCCTTTTGCTGTCCATCACATCATCCACAAAGGCATTTGCCGTCATGGCAATAATGGGAATCCGTTTACCGTCTTTTTTTGCGCTTCCCCTTATGGCTCTGGCGGCTTCATAGCCGTTCATAACCGGCATCTGGATATCCATAAAAATCAGATCATAGTATCCGTCTTCCACATCCTCAAAGCGCTCTACCGCAAGTCTGCCGTTTTCAACACTTTCTATCATAGCACCGGTGCCGCCTATGACTTCTTCCGCAATTTCCCGGTTCAGTTCATTATCCTCCACTAAAAGCACCCGACTTCCCGTAAAATTCCGGCTTAGAGGTCTTTCGGCTTTTTCCAACCCCTCATTTTCTTCCCCTCCTGTAAGCTGTTTAAATAAATATACCAGCTTAGAACGGAACAAGGGCTTAGAAATAAATCCGTCCACTCCCGCTTCTCTGGCTTCCTCCTCTATCCTGCTCCAATCATAGGCGGAAAGAATAATAATCGGTACATCCGGTCCCACCTGTTTCCGTATTTCCTTTGCGGTCGCAATTCCGTCCATATCCGGCATCTGCCAATCCAGTATTACCGCAAAGAAGTCCTCCTCCATCTCGTGGGCAGCCCTTACGCATTTTACAGCTTCCATGCCGCTTAACACCCATTGGCTCTTCATTCCCAGTTCATCCAATATCCGGCAGGCCGTTTCGCCGGATTCCCTGTCGTCATCCGCCACTAAAACCGGCAGATTCACAAACCGCTCCACATCAGGCGCCGCTGTATTCCCCTGTTTGAGAAAAACCGTTACGGTAAACTGAGAGCCCTTGCCCAGTTCACTTTCCAGAGTAATGGCGCCGTTCATCATGCGAATGATATTCATGGCAATGGCCATTCCCAGTCCCGTTCCTTCAATTTTGCTGATACGGGAATCCTCTGCCCGGCTGAAGGGTTCAAATATCTTCTTCTGATATTCATCGGACATGCCGATACCGTTATCCCGGAAAACGAATTCATAGCATCCGTATCCTAAAAGTCTGGAAGGCTTCTCTGCTATTTCCACCTCCAGCTTTCCGCCGGGAGGAGTATATTTTACCGCATTGCCGAGAATATTTACAAAGACCTGCTGCAGTCTCATGACATCTCCGATCACATCCTCATGCTCTACGCCTCCGATATGAATCCTCAAATCATGGTTTTTTTCCAAAACGGAAGGCCGGATAATGGTCATAAGATTCTGTATCAGCGCCGGAAGCTGGAATTCCTCTTCCTCCAAATATATCTTACCCGACTCTATTTTGCTCATATCCAGCACTTCATTAATAAGGGAAAGAAGATGCTTGCTGGACACAGTAATCTTATTCAGACAGTCCGCAACCCGCTCCTTCTCATTCAAATGAGTCCCGGCTATGGCCGTCATACCGATAATGGCGTTCATCGGCGTACGGATGTCATGGCTCATTCTGGATAAAAACTCACTTTTGGAAGCATTGGCGCGGGTCGCCGCCTCGCACGCCTCTTTTAATGCCTGATGCTCCTTTTCCTCCTTCTGCTTGCTGTCTGTCACATCCAGGGCGGTATACAAAGCAGTCGTTGGTTTTCCTTCCTCTGAATCCGCAAGAACGATCGTCGCCCTGACCCAGCCGTATTCCGAAAAGGAACCGTCCTCATTTTCCTTTATCCTCCGATACTCCACTGCCAGAAGGGGATGCTCTTCATCCAATGTATCCATCAGATTGCTGTAATCCATTTTTCCCAAATATTCCTCCCGGTCGTCGGGATGAACAAAATGTCCGGCATATCTGCGAATTGCTTCATCATAATTGGTTTCCGCTCCCAAAACCTCGCCTACCGCATCCATTTGCTTTATCATACGGAAGGTTCCCGCCTTTAAGTTCATATAATATGTTGCGAAGAACAGGCTGCTTAAACTGTAGATAATATTTGCCCGTTCCGTCTTTGCCTTCTTATCCGCTGCCTCTTTCTGTTTTTCTTTTGTAATATCCCTTCCCAATATATTTACAAGAACCGTTCCGTTTTGACGGATAAAAAAGATTCTTTCCTCTACCCATTCCGTCTGGGAATGCTTAACCCGGTACCGGCATACCTCTTCACAACGATCCTCTACTTTCTCCGCTTTTTTTCGGAGACTGTCTAAAGAAAGCGCGCTTTTGAACTTATCAATGTCCTCCTCACAAATCACTTCCTTGACAGCTTTTTCAATATAATAGTCGTAATCTCCTGTCCGTATCCTGCTGCCTTCGTCCTCAACACCCAGGTAAATGCGCTCACACATACCTGTATCCAAATCTATGGTATTCATCACATCAAATCTGGATTTAATGATGACCGCCATCCGCCTGTCGTTTTGAATGCTCATCTTTTCTAAATCCAGACCTTTTCCGTAGACATCATGCACGTCTCTCTCATATAACATGACAACCTGGTTTTGCTCCGAATAATCGGCATCCGGAACAATTTCCGTAGTATACCATCTGTAACTGCCATGAATCAGCCTCCTGTAGGTACAGATGAGCACATGCCTGTCATTTTTCATTTCCTCCTGAATCGATTGCAAATCTATAAATTTTTTCAGACGTTCCACGTCGCCTGCATAGATATATCCACTGTCAATAAAGTCCCTGATGTTCTTTGACAGGCTTGAGTTTTGCAAATCCGTATACTTCCTGTCCTCAGGGTTCATTTTAACTACCTCATAGGTATCCTCCGTTAAATTTACTTTCAAAATTTTATTATAGGCATTGCTGACCGCTTCCACATGAGGCATTACGGTAATCAGAAAAGCGGAAACGGATTCCTCCCAGGTAATCCGGGTCGCCACAATATCTACAATTTTCCCGAAAGGATTGTTATAATTAACAGTTTTGTACTCTTTTTTGCCTCCTATGTAAATAAGCGGGCAATTGGAACAGACTCCGGGCCAGATTTCATGACAGACCAGTCCCGGACGCATGTCGGGATACACATCCTTTACCCGCTGATTAAAATATAAAATCCGATGGTCATCCTCCCTGATAACATAGACTCCTATGGTATGCATAGAATTCAAAACTACTTCATAATCCCTTATTTCCATGCTTCCGCTCCCCCTATATACCTTTTGATATCTACACATTACTTATCATATCATAAAGGGGAAATGAAATCCACAGCCCTTCCTAAGCTTCCATCCGTAAAACCAGAACTTCAGAAGGCTCTAACTCTATGCAGTCCTTTATCTTCAAATTGCCGGCCCGTTCCCTGTTACAGAGCAAAATCTCTTTTGCACAGGCAGAAAGCTTCAAAGTCTCTTTTTCCATTCCGAAATTTGCCACAATCAGCGCCTTTTTTTCTCCCGATATACGCCAATAGGCAAATACGTTGTCGCTTTCCTCAAATTCCGGTACAAATTCCCCATAGACAAATACATCCTTCCATTCCGGGGATTTTCTCAAAGCGATCAGCTTTTTGTAATAGGAGAGCACGGAATTTTTATCTCCCTGCTGATCCTTAACATTGATTTCCTTGTAATTATCATTAACCTTCATCCACGGTCTGCCTCCGGTAAACCCGGCGTTTTCTTCGCTGCTCCACTGCATAGGGGTTCTTGCGTTATCCCTGCTGTATTTATAGCATATCTTAAGTGCTTCCTCCTTGGAAAGTCCTGCGTCCAATGCCGTTTGATACTGGTTGCGGGTATCGATATCATCATATTCGGAAATATCACTCATCCTACAGTTTGTCATACCGATTTCCTGTCCCTGATACAAAAAGGGAATTCCCCTAAGCAAAAGGCTTACCGTTCCAAGCATCTTAACGCCTTCTTTATTTCTGGCATGTGCCGGAAGATAACGGCTTGCCCCTCTCGGCTCATCATGATTTTCAATGATATTGGCAAGATAGGCTTTCCCCTGGCAGTTTAACTGGGAATCAATGATAGCCTTTTTCCATTGGGCAAAATTGATATCCTTTGCATCATACCAGCCGTTTTTCCCCATGGAAAGAATATGGGGCGCAAAGTCAAACATGCTGCTGAAATACCCGTTGTCCCCCACAAATTCCTCAAGGGCGTCTTCCTTCATATTAAACACTTCTCCTACCGTAAAAGCATCGTGGGGCGCAAATGTATTTTCTTTTAATTCTCCCAGAAATTCCCCGATGCCCTCTGCCTGCTCTACCATCTTCGTGCAGGCGCAGAGTCCGTCGGGACCGTCCGGTTCAAAATCCGGGAAATTTAAATCCTTCTTTATATTGATAATGGCGTCGATGCGAAAACCCGCAATCCCCTTCTCAAGCCACCAGTTTACCATATCAAAAAGCTTCTGCCTGACCACAGGATTCTCCCAGTTTAAGTCGGGCTGCTCCTTTGCAAACATATGCAGATAATATTTGTCTGTTCCCGGCACTTTCTCCCATGCGCTTCCTCCAAAATAAGAACGGTAATTACTGGGAGGATTGCCGTCTTTCCCTTTTTCAAAGTAGAAATATTCCCCGTATTCCCCGTCAGGCTCTGCCAATGCTTTTTGAAACCATTCATGGCGGTCTGAACAATGATTGATAACCAGATCCATGATAATATCGATATTCCTCTTTTTTGCCTCTTCCAAAAGCCGGTCAAAGTCTTCCATTGTTCCGAATTCTTCCGCAATACTGTAATAATCGGAAATATCATATCCCTGATCCACAAAAGGAGACTGATAAACAGGCGACAGCCATACGATATCAATGCCAAGCTCCTTTAAATAATCCAGTTTTTCGATGATTCCCGCTAAATCTCCGATTCCGTCCCCGTTGCCGTCCATAAAACTTTTAGGATAAATCTGATATGCGATTTTTTCATGCCACCATTTTTTCTGCATAGTAAAAGCCTCCCGATTCAATGTTTTATCATACTTACATTATACTACATTTCCGAAAGGCCTCTTTCTTTATTTTGTGGAATTCTTACACTATATTGACTTTTTCTCTGTTTCCTTTTCGATAATCAGATGGGGTTATCCCCTTACATTGCCGGAACCTTTTTATAAAATAGCCCACATTGTCATAGCCGCACTGACCTGCAATATCAATGATCTTATCCTCACTTTCCAAAAGCATTTTGGCCGCATGGTTGATCCTGATCTCATTGATGTATTCCGTAACCGTCTTGCCGGTATTTTTCTTGAAATAACGGCAGAAATATTGAACGTTCAATCCCGCTGCATCTGCAATTTCCTCCACAGTCAGTCTGCCGTCATAATGACTTCTGATATATTGGAGAGCCGGCGCCTCTTGCTCATATTCCTTTGTATTAACCGAAAATGAAAATGTTCCCGCCTTTAAGTAGATAATCTCTGTTTCCCCATGCCAGCGCAGGGGAACTGCCGATGCGCTTTGACCGTTCCACCGGTAAACGGCGTATGGATAAATGTTGCTTCCATGAACTGTATTTTCTTTCAGCATACTCTTTTCCATAATGTCAATTCTCCTCTGACAGAATCGTTACGTCATAATCCTCACCATCTACCGAAAGAGATATAACCGTTTTGTTTGCGCTGAAAACCTCTTCATCTACATAGGAGAACTTCTCCGGCGTCTTCCCCGCTTCCAGCTGCTGAATGATAGATGCAACCCTTGGCCCGTGAAAAGGATTGCATTCTACAATCGCGGTAATCTTGTCCTTCTTCACATAACCTAAAGCATCCGCATTAACTCCGTCAAAAGAAATTACCATGATTTCCCCGTTTGTAATATCCGACCCGGCTCTTTTTCCTGCCGCCTCAATAGCCGCAATAGCCCCTAAAGCCTCATTATCATTTTCACAATAAACCACATTTATGTTATCATATTGTCTCAAAACGGACTCCATGACCTCTTTCCCCTTTGCCTGGGTAAAATCCCCGGGCATTTCCGCTATCAGGTCCCATCCGTATTCCCTTGCAGCATTTGAAAGAGCTTTAGTCCTCCCGATCTGCGCAGATGAACCGATGGTTCCCTGAATATTCACAATATGGATATCCTCCGGTGCAATTCCCTTTGTCCGGGCATACCGGTTCAGCCATTCCGCCGCCTTTTTCCCTTCCAATTCAAAGTCTGAGCCTACCCAGCAGGTAAACAGGCTTTCATCTGCCACATCCACCCTTCTGTCAATAATGATGACCGGAATGTCCGCATCCTTTGCTTCCTGCAAAACGGTGTCCCATCCCGTTTCCGTAACCGGCGCCAGAACAATATAATCCACTTCCCGCTGAATAAATGTACGGATTGCCATGATCTGGTTCGTCTGCTTCTGCTGACCGTCCTCAAAAATCAGTTCGTATCCGTTTTCTCTGGAAAAAGCAGATTTCATGGATTCTGTATTGGCGCTTCTCCAATCAGATTCCGCGCCGACCTGGGAAAATCCCACTACAATGGTATCCTTATCCGATTCTCCGTTTTCCTGTGTCAGGCCATCTATCTTATTTCCGCTTCCGTCCTGCAGCGCCAGACTGTGCCGGCAGCCGGCTGCCAATATGCCAAGCATGAAAAGTACAAGTAATATCAATATGTTTTTATCTATCACTTTCTCTTTGCTTATCGTTTTCTTCTTCCATTTCATCATTTACAAAACACCATGCATTCTTCATATTTATAATTTTTTGTCTTTTCCATTTTTTCTATTATACTATATCCTTAAGCATATGTGTGAAAAAGAGGCCGCCGCATACCTGCAGCCACCCCTTTTCCCCGATTTTGTATTCTTGAATAATTTAATCAACCTTAACCTTTAACGCCCGTTTCTTGCGTGCCATAACAATACTCTGAACTACTAAGAACAGACAGAGCATTGCCGCAATGGTAATTCCCGTCCACCACGCTTCTTCAAAACCTGCAGATGAAACAATATTCTGAATCGTGCTTAAAGAAAGCACGCCGAAAAAGGTTCCGATTATGTTGCCTACGCCGCCGGTCAGCATAGTGCCGCCGATAATAGAGGATGCAATGGCGTTCATTTCCATTCCGCTTGCATGGGACGGCGCACCGGAGCCTACATGCAGGAAATAAACATATCCACCGATACCCGCTAAAAGACCGCAGATTAAATGGGAAAGGAATTTGGTTTTTCTAACATTGATGCCCAGCATCAGAGCACTCTGGCTGTTTCCGCCTACCGCATAGAATTTACGCCCCAGTTTTGACCAGCGTAATATACAGAAGAACAAAACCACAATGATGATCGCCACAATGACGCCGATTTCCACATACGCATTTACATATTTTCCCAGCTTATTGACAGAGCCCATGCCCGGAACTACAATACGGGTATTTTTCAACGCTACAAAGGCCTCGTTTTGCACATTGAAAGGGTTGGAATTTACAATGGTCGTCATACCCCTTGCAAAGAACATGCCCGCCAATGTGACGATGAAGGGCTGGATATCCAGATAAGCAACCAGAAATCCCTGTACTGCGCCAAAGGCCAGACCGATTGATAGCGCTATCAAAAGGGATACGAAAACATTTCCGCCCTTGTAATCCAGATAAACCGCGCAGCACATGCTGACCAGTGCCGTAACGCCGCCTACGGAAATATCAATTCCCCCGGTAATCATAACGATGCTCATCCCGCAGGATACTATGATCAACGCTGCATTTGCATTTAAAATATTAAAGAAGGTCTGAGGCTTTAAGAAGCCTTTTCCTTGAAATAATATTGCTCCGATATACATGGCAAAGAAAACCACTATGGTAATGGTCAGAAGCAGATTGGTATCCGTCATGTTCTTCATTTTATCAGAAAATCCGCCGCCGGCCGAAGATGATTTATTCGATGATGCCATATTAAGCCACCTCCTTTACTTTCTGTCCTGCTTTCAGCTTTTTCCACAAGCCGGAAAGATAATTTCTTACTGCAGGCGCGCTTAAAACAACCAGTAAAATAACGACTACCGCCTTATATGCAGGCAGCGCATCGGACTGTACCTTATATTTGTAAAGAGTAGTGGTCAAAAACTGGATAACGTAAGCCCCCAGAATGGATGCCGCCATATTAAATTTTCCGCCGCTTAATGCGTTTCCGCCTAAAGCAACTGCAAGAATGGCATCCATTTCAATATCCTTTGCCACAACGGAATAGTTGATGGTAGAAAAACGGCTTACCTTGATCAAACCTACCACCGCAACGCACAGACCCAGAATTACAAAGGATAAAAACTTAATAAAGGTAGGATTCAGACCATTTAACCTGGAGGAATTCTCATTAATACCTACCGACTGCGTATATAATCCCAAATTGGTAAAGCGAAGCACCAGCGCTATGATGACCATACATGCCACCGCGATAAAAAACGGCGTGGGAATGGGAACACCCGGAATGAATCCTCCGAAGTATCCGAAGGAAGGTTCGCTGATAATCGGCAGCTCATTATTGTTAATCCATGCCGCTATGGAACGTCCCGCCGTATAGAGAATCAATGTGGCTACCATAGGCTGTATCTTAAAATATGCTACCAGCACTCCGTTAAAGGCGCCAAAAATCATTGCTACCACACAGCTTACCAGAAAAGCCACAAAAATAGGCGTTCTCAATGTATCCGGTCTGGAATTGGTCCCACAGAGCACTCTGAAGATCACGCTGCCGCTGATGGCAACAGCAGCGCCTACGCTGATATCCTGTCCGCCGGAAGCTGCCGTAACTAACGTCATGCCGATAGCCAGAATCGCCAGCTCAGAACCATAGTCCAGAATCGTGATCAGATTACCGGATAATACCAGACTTCCGGTACTGCTATAGTCTAAGTTTATCCTGAAAAAGGATGGATCCATGATCAGGTTGAACAAAGCCAGCGCCAATAAAGCCGCTATGGGAATAAATATCTGTCGTCTGAACAGCCCGCTTAAAAATCCGGCCGTTCCTGATTTCTTTTTGATCTCTTTATTTTCCATTATTCTTTGTCACCTCCGGCAATTGTACTCATAATCATATTCTGAGACAGTTCTTCGCCTGAAAGCTCGCCTACTACCTTGCGATCTCTCATAACAACCAAACGTGAACAGGTACGAAGCATTTCGTCTGTCTCGGAAGAAATAAAGGTAACGCTCATGCCTTCCGAAGCCAGCTTCAACACCAATTTCTGTATATCTACCTTGGTTCCTACGTCAATACCCCTTGTAGGCTCATCCAAAATCAGATATTCCGGATGGGTAAGAAGCCAGCGCCCCAGAATTACCTTCTGCTGGTTTCCTCCGGAAAGAGATTTGATCGGCGTATCCGCAGAGGCCGTCTTAATGTCTAAAAGCTTAATATATTCATCTGCAAACTTATAAGTATCCGACTTTTTAAAGGGCTTAAAAAATCCTTTTAATACCTGTGCCGCAAGAATAATATTTTCGCGTACCGAAAGGTCTCCTACGATACCGTCCTTTTTACGGTCTTCGGGAAGGTATGCGATCCCGTTTTTCATGGCGTCTAAAGGCTTTGCTATTTTTACGCTTTTTCCGTTCATCTTCACGTTTCCGCCAAGTACCCTGTCGGCGCCGAAAATAGCGCGGACACATTCGCTTCTGCCGGAGCCTAACAGTCCTGTAAAGCCGTTTACCTCGCCCTTCTTTATATGGAAATCAAAGGGTTTGATTCCCGCATTGCTCACAAGACCTTCTGCTTCAAATACAGGCGCTTTTCCTTCCTTATCCTTATATTCCTTCTGTTCTCCCTTGATATCGGACAAGTCATCCATCTCTTTTCCTAACATCTTGGAAACCAGCTGTACCCTGGGAAGCTCTTTGATGTCATACTGACCCACAAGCTTTCCGTCACGTAAAACGGTAATCCTGTCGCAGACCTCATAGACCTGATCCAAAAAGTGGGTAACAAAGATGATTCCTACCTTTCTTGCCTTCAGATCCCGCATCAGCTTAAACAGCTTTTCAACCTCCTGCTCATCCAAAGAGGATGTAGGCTCATCTAAAATCAATACCTTACAATCCATATCCACTGCGCGGGCAATGGCAACCATCTGCTGTACCGCTAAGGAACAGCTTGCCAGCTGCTGGCTTGCCTTTGCAGGAATTTCAAGGGATTCAAGGATTTTATCCGCATCCGCGTTCATTTTTTTCCAGTTCTGTCCAAATCCTTTTGTACGGCCTATGTACATATTTTCAGCCACCGACAGATTGGGACAGAGCGTAATTTCCTGATACACAGTACTGATACCCAGATTCTGTGCGTCTTGAGGCGAACGTATGGATACTTCGCCCTCATTCCCTTTTAAGAAAATATGCCCCTCATCTTTTCCGTAAACTCCGGTTAAAACCTTGATGAGGGTTGATTTTCCGGCGCCGTTTTCGCCCATCAGGGCATGAATCTCTCCCTCGCACAGGGTAAAATCCACTCCCTGCAGTGCGCGCACCCCGGGAAAGCTTTTATGAATATCTCTTAATTCCAATACAGATTTCTCGTTCACCAGTGCTTCACCCCTTCCATTTTTTAAAACAGGCGCGGAGCAAGCGTACCAATCAACGCCGCACCGCGCCCTTTTATCATTTACTTAATTCAAAATCCGGTTTAAATACCGTATTTGGTAACGTCATCTTCTGTAATGGTTGTAGCGTCAAAGCCTCTTTCTTCCATAATGACTTCTTTTTCAGCAATTGTTCCACCATTCTGAAGTGTTTTAATGATATCGTCAAGAGTTGCCGCCTGGAAAGGATTACACTGTCCGTCATAGTTCCAGTTGCCTTTCACAAGTTCTTCCAGCGCCCATGCGTTGCAGTCAAAGCCCATAATGATTACGTCTTTGCCAACGCCGTGGGAAATATTTGCATTATCAAGCGCTGCTACGGCGCCTTTTGCCATATCGTCATTCTCTGCATAAATAACATTGAAAGGCTCTTTGGAATCAATAATGGACTGTACGATCTGCTGTGCATTTTCTGCGTTCCAGTCGCCTGTCTGCTGTGTTACGAGATTCCAGTTGTCAGTTGCCTCAACCTTATCGTTAAGAGCGCCTGTACGTCCGATCTGTGCAGCGCTGCCCATTACACCCTGAAGATGGATGATGTTATATTCTTCAAGTCCCTGGCTCTCTAACCAGTCAACTGCTGTCTGACCTTCCTGTGCCATATCGGAAACAACGGCAGCCTCATAAAGTGAAGGGTCCGCATCGATTACACGGTCAAATAAGATTACCCTGATACCTGCATCCTGCGCATCCTGCAATACGGAATCCCAGCCTGATGTATCTGCCGCGGAAAGAAGAAGATAGTCAACGCCGTCCTGAATGAATTTCTGTGCTGATGTAATCTGCTCTTCGTTCTTCTTGCTGTAAGCAAACTGTGCATCATATCCGTTTTCTTCCGTAAACATTGCCTTCAGATCCTTATCGTTCGCTGTACGATAACCGGATTCATTCGGGTCATTGTTGATAATTCCGACTTTAATCAATTCTCCTGAGCTTGCCGCCGGCGCTTCTGTACCCGCGTCATCTGCAGGAGCCTCCGCTTCTTCATCAGCGGGTGCTTCCGTACCTGCATCGTCTGCGGGAGCTGAGGTCTGTCCCGCATCGTTGCCGCATGCCGTTAATCCAAATACCATTGTTGCTGCCAAAATGACTGCCAAAATTTTTTTCTTCATATTAATCCTCCCATAAAATTTTTTTCAAAGAATCATTTTTTTGATAATGACATTTTATAACTTATTTTTTAGTGAATCCATGCAGATAAATTATAGAAATGTTCATTTTTTTATTCAAATATATGAATAGGTTGATTTTTCTATTACAGGAGTTTGTTTTTTTCAAGACAGGGTTTCCGCATAAGGAAGTGCAATACTTACAACCGTCATTTCTTCATACACGCTCTCAATAAAAATACCGTACTTCTCTCCGAAATTCAGGCGAATCCGCTCATTTACATTATATAACCCGTAAATATCCTTTCCCGTTAAAACCCGGTCCCTGATGCCTGCCCTGACCTGCTCTAAGCGTTCTTCCTTTATGCCGATGCCGTTATCCTCAATCTGTATATAAAAGAATTTTTCTTCCTTTTCCGCTTTTACCAGAATCCTTCCCTGCCCCCTTTTATTTTTGATTCCATGATATAAAGCATTTTCAACAAGGGGCTGGATCGTGATTTTCGGAATCAGGTATTTATTAAATTCCTCCGGCACACAAATCTCATATTCCAGGATATCCTGATACCGTACCTGTTGGATTTCAAGATAGCTCCTGACATGATTCAGTTCTTCTTCTATTGTAATAATATCCTTTCCTCTGTTTAGGGAAGTCCTGAAAAATTCCGACAGGCTTCCTACCATATCCACCACCTTCTTCTGCTCTCCCGCTTCCGCCAGCCATATAATCGCATCCAGGGTATTATATAAGAAATGGGGATTGATCTGCGACTGCAAAAGCTCAAATTCCGCCTTCCGCAGCCTGATTTGTTCTTTGGTAACCTGTTCTATCAGCTCATTGATTTTATCAATCATGGTATTTAAGGAATCGCTGAGCATACTGACCTCTATGTCGCCTTTTATTTCGGATCGCACGTCCAGATTTCCTTTTGCCACCTGATCTGTTACCTCGCTCAATTTTCTGATCGGTCTTGTAATACTTAAGGGGATATGGTAAGAAACATAGATAATAACTACCAGAATACATGCCATGGCTGCCAGCAGGAATCCGAGGGTTGCCAAAAAGACATTCTGATATTCCGCACGAAGCTGTTGCAGCTGGCTGATTTCATAATAAATATACTGGAAAATGGTTTCCCGAAACAATGATGTCACAATCTGAACATCATTTTCCCAGATTTCCATATTATCCTCATATTTATTTCCTTCCCGCAGGTTTTCTTCTATACGTTCTTTATAGCTTTCCAGATTTTTCAAATATTTTTCAGCGCTGTCTAAACGCTCCCTGTTATCCCGGGAATTGGTAACCTCCTCCAGGCTGTTCACAATACGTTTGGCGTCGCTTAACATATCATCCAGATTGGATTCCTCTATAGACTTGTTTTCTACGATCAAAAGATATGTTTCATAATCAAAATCTTTTTTAAAGTCCAGACTGAACTCACTGGCAGCCGCAGTAGAATCCAGCATGTCTTCATAATTACGGTTCACAATCCAAAGATTATAAAAGCAAAATATGGAAAAAGCCAACACCGGTACCAGCAATAAAAAGTAGGAGTATCTGATTTTAGTTGCAAGAGTAGAATTATCATAAAGCTGCTTAAGCTTTTTTCTCATCTATTCGTCTCCCTTCGTCTCTTTACCGCTTCTGTATTGCGTAGGCGTCATTCCTTGTGTCTTTTTAAATAAGTAAGAAAAATAATGCGGGTCTTTATATCCCACCTCCATACTGATGACACTGGCTTTTTTATTCGTACACCGCAGCAATTCTTTCGCTTTATTCATTCTGTAATCGGTCAGATATCTGCTGAAGGTCCGGCCTGTCTGCTGGCTGAAGATCGTACTCAAATGGTTGGGCGAAAAATTCACATGGGATGCAAGAAGATTCAGGGATAATTCATCTTCGCCGTAATGCTTTTCAATATAGTCCTTTACTTCATCCACAACATCCTCATATCTGTTGCTGGCTTTTTGTTCCCGAAGCTCTAAAGCCCTTTGCAGGATTCCGACAATATAGCTCACGGCGCTTTCTTCATTTTGTAAAATACCCGAAGCAATATCAATGGGCTCTACTTCTTCTCTGGGAAGCTGAAGCCCTTCCAGAAACTCAACAACACAAAAATATGCATCCATGGTTATATACTGCCTGAATAGGTTGGACTTCATTGCGTGGTTTCCCAGATTATTAAAAAACTCTTCCACAAAATAAACAACCTCTGCCCGGTCTCCAAACTTGAGAAACTCCTTGATCTTTCCCCTGTCAATCTGTTTGGGGTCTACATTGCTTATGTTAAATTCTTCTTTTTCCAGATAAACTTCCGGTTCCATTTGAGCGCTGTCAAGTATGCGGCTTTCCTTTACGAGATAACGGTGTGCAAAAGCATGACTGGCCTTTTCAAAAGAAAGGGGCAGTTCTCCCAACCGGTTAACAGGATGGCCAATTCCGCAAAAGTAACGGATCTGCTTATAATTTCCCAGCTTTTCCTTCATTTTTCCTATGTAATCGCTTTGCAGCTTATGAAGCTCCTCCTTAGAATCTCCTTTAAAGAGAAGCGCCTTTCCTTCCAGATTTCGGTCAAAGACCAAAAGGTGCGTCTCCTCATTCAGCTTTTTCAAATCCTCCTCTATTTCTACCAGATTGTTTGAATATTCCTCCTGGGTATGATCCATAGACTGAATGATCAGCAAAATAATGTTATACCATATGGCGGAAATATCCATATCCATATCCTTTGCAATTTCCAGAAGCTCTGATACGGATTTGGAACCGGTAACCAGATAGTGGAATAACTCCTTTCTGTCCTTTTGGACACTTTCCTCCATTTCCTTCTTATACTTTTCGTTAATCTCACGTTCCTTTTGTTTTTCTTCTATTTTTGCCGCAATAGCGTCCACTTCCTTTAACAGCTCCTCCCCGTTAACCGGCTTGGAAAGATAGCGGGCTATTCCGATATTAATGCCTTCTTTTGCATATTCAAACTCTTCATACCCTGTCAGAACAATGATTTCCGTTAAAGGCAGCTCCTTTTTGATCAGCCTGCTCAAGGCAAGTCCGTCCATAAAGGGCATTCTGATATCCGTTATGACAATGTCCGGCTTTAATTTCTAAATCATGGGAAACGTCAGCTCCCCGTCGCTTGCCTCCCCGCAGAATTCATATCCGTGCGCTTCCCAGTCAATGTTATTTTTAATTCCCTCACGCACTACAAATTCATCTTCTACCAAAAATATTTTAAACATCCCGATCCCTGCCTTTACTTCCGAAAACTGTAGGGTAAACTTAACCTATTTTAATTTTCTTAATTATACAACCATTGGATGTTTTGTCATTTGATTCTTTCGCTCATATCCTTCTGACGATCATCTGATTTTTCCTATCACTTCCTTCTTAAAAACCAGCCGGGAAAATCCTGCCGTTAAAAACTCCGTAAGGCAAAAGGCACACCACACGCCCTCAGCTTTCGCAAACCTGCTGAGCAGAAACGCCGCCGGTATGATCACAACCACATATCTGGCCAGGGAAATATATAAAGACGGCGCTCCTTTCCCCAAGCCTTCCAACGCTCCGCAGCAGGTAACGGAAACTGCCGATATCACAAAGCCCAGACTGATGATGCGCAAAGCGCTGATACCAATCTCAATGGTTTTTTCATTGGGGGTAAACAGCCCGATCAAACCTCCCGGAATTGCCCATGATAAAATCAAGCCTGCCGTCATCACACCCATAATCAGTTTCAGGGTTGTTTTATAAATCTCATTTACCCGTTCATATTCTCCCGCGCCATAGTTATATCCGATTAACGGCCTGATTCCCTGGATAATCCCGTTTGCCGTCAAATAAATGAAGGTCTGCAGTTTATAATAAACTCCAAGTACCAGCACATATTTTTCCGAAAATTCCGCCAGAATTCCGTTCAAGGCTGAAATCAGCAGAGACGGTAACGCCATATTCAATGTGGCAGGGATTCCTACGGAATACAGCTTCCCTAAAATTTCTTTTTCGGGGCGTATATATTCTTTTTTTATGCTGACAGGCATCGTAGTTTTTATATAAGAAAGCAGATACACAAGCAAGGTAATGCATTGCCCTATTCCCGTTGCATAGGCGGCACCTGCAATTCCCATAGCCGGAAATATGCCGATCCCGAAAATCATCAAAGGATCCAGAATAATGTTGGCAATAAAACCGCACATCATGCCAATCATTGTCATCTTCATTCTGCCTACAGCCTGAAACAGCTTTTCAAAAGAGATTCCCAAAGTAACCACCGCTGAAAACAAAAAAGCCCTGTCGGCATAAATAAGCGCCATCTTTACCGTTTCTTGTTCAGAGGAAAACAATTTTAAAAATAAGGGCATTCCCCCAATGCACAAAAACGTCAGCAGGATACCATGAAGAAAATTAAAAAGAATTCCCTGGGCTGCCGCCTTATTCCCCCGGATCTCATCATCCGCTCCCAGATAAAACGCCACATTGGCATTCATTCCTACGCCAAATCCCACTGCAATGGCAGTGATCAGATTCTGCACCGGATAAACCAACGCCAGGGCAGTCATGGCGTTTTCGCTTAATTTGGCCACAAAATAACTGTCTACAATATTGTATAAGGCATTTACCGCCATGGAAATGACCATGGGTAAAGACATAGACACAACCAAAGGCAATACCTTTTTTTCTTTCATAAATTCCTGATTCATTTCTGTTTCTCCTTTTTTGAACATGATAAAAGCCACACAATTACCGATCAGTAATTGCGTGGCGAAAAAAGATTTCTCTTAAAAAATCCACTCCCATATGGGTTTTGTCAGCCTATTATGTCATATATTGACAGGGTTGTCAACGTTTGAAGTATTTTCCGTCTGTTCTTTCAACAGATTAAAAACCCGATCCATCATATCCATCCCCGGCATATGACCTGTATGTTTCACGACAGAATACTGCAAGCAGGGATTTTGGCTGCTTTCTACCAGATTTTTTACATTCTCTGTAGATGCCACAATGTCCGTGTCCCCTTGAATCATCATGTAGGGAACCTTTGTTCTTTTCAAAGCTTCGGATAAATCCAGCTTTAAGATTTCCTTCCACAACGATATATGATTCCGATAGCCATTTACCATGACTGCTTTAAAATCCTTCATGCTGTAATCCGGGCTTGTTATAAGGCCTCTGATTATCGTTCCCACCGGCGCCTTCCTGCCGGATTTATTGACATAGCCTTCCGTATATTTCCGGACGCCGGAGGATATCAGCTGCATCTCCGCCACTGTAATCCTTTCAACGTCCATTTTCTTAATGATCTCCAGCTTTTGAGGCGGCAAAGCCGAACGCTCCAGAGCAGTAAATACCTCTTCATTTAAAAACACTTCTTTTATGATCTGCCCGCATGCCACAACGCCGTTTACGATATCCCCACATCGTTCTAAAGCCTTGGCGCTCAGGATGGACCCCCATGAAGTGGCAAATATATATATTTTGTTGTGGGGAAACATCTTCTGTATTTCCCGCAGCAGATCCGCCGTCATGTCCACAAAGCTTTCAATGGTAAAGCGCTCATCGATCTTATGGTTATTGATGCCGCATCCTAACTGATCCCAATAGACCATGATGAACCGATTCGTAAATTCAGGAAACAATCCCCGACAGCCTACGGAAAAGGGAATGGGGGTTCCCGGTCCTCCGTGCAGGGTAACCACAACGGGAAGCTCCCCGGTTTTTCCCTCTATTAATACCTTCTGCTCATAACCGCCTAATTGAAAAGTGTAAAGCTCTGATATTTCGTTGCCTGCAATGATGGCTTTTCTTTTTTTGTTCATCATACATTCCCTTCGGTTGTTTATCCCTACAAACAATTTCCTTTATTTCATATCAATACTCTGAAAACAGATTATATCATATTAATCCAATACTTACCATATGAAAGCTTCCGGCTGTTTTAACCTCTCGTTTTTTCTTTACCTGTAACCGTTCTTTTTACCCCTGTATAGTATGTCAGAAATGTATACACTCCTCAACCTTTCTGTACCGTTCTCCTTCTAAAGCTTTCTTCAGACAAGCAAAGGGATCCAGCTCATTGGATAAAACCATATTACAGATATTAACGGAAAATCCGCTGACCAGGCCTACGCCCAGTTCGTTTTCACGGACAGGAATCACATTCGTCCTGCTGTTTACATTCCAGAATACCAGCTTCGGCACTTTATAGCCATGGGCTGCAAACTTCTTTTTTATTATACCAAAAAGCGTATCGGTATTTCTCCCCCACATTGCCTGGTCAAATTCCATATCGGAAATAATCAGAATAGTTGCCGGAAGCTCTTCCTGTCTTAAACGGTTTCTTACCGCCGTTTCCAAAATCAAACGAAAAGTAGCTTCTATATTGGTATTAGTACAATCATTATTGGAAAACGCCAGTTCCAGCTTTTCCTTTAAGGTCCTGCAGGCAGATAAATCCACATACTTCGGTGTATTGGAAAAGGTAATAAAACGGTTGTGGTATGCACCGCCCATACGTTCGGCAAAATAAACGCCCAAAGCGTTGGACACATGAAGCGCCGTGGTGTTTCCTTCCCCTACCGGACACAGCATACTGCAGGATCCGTCAACCACACAAAGAACATTTTCGGCTCCTGCCACAGTATCGGAAAGATTTTTCCATAACGCCTCCAATGCCGTATCCTCTTTATTCACATTCAGTCTCCAGCCGTTACGTACGGTATACTGCATGACAATTTCATGAGGCATCAACACGCCTGCATGCATGACTGCGCCTTTTTCCTCCACATCTTTCAGGAAATTTTTCCTGCGCTCTTCATCGTGAACCAAAAACGCCTTTCTATAAAGAAGATTTGCCCTGGAAGCAACTCTGCCGTAATCAATTTCATTCCAGCGGTTACCGCTCATAAATACCTCTGTTACGTGCAGATATTTCCTTAAAGAAGCCAGTAATTTTCTGTACTCCTTAGCGGTCAATCCCATAAAATCCCGAAGCTTTGCAGCCATCCTCTGGGATTCTTCAGAAGAAGTATTGTTGCCGGGCATCCATTTTGCGCAAAGGGAAACGCTTTCGCCGTTCTCCATATTTTGTACGTCTTTTTCCAACTGTTCCCTTAATACCAGCAATGCCGTTTCCTCTACAGGCGTATCAAACAGGCATAACAGATCGTCAAACCTGCCGTATTCAGCCATGATTCCCACAAGAGCGTTTACCATTTCAGGAAAGCTCTTTGCCAGGTATTTCATGATTACGCGGAAGGTTCTCCTCTCGCCCAGTCCGCCTCTTACATCCCTTAAGAAAAACAGCCATTTCATGGCAAGCATTCTATCCTCATAAAAAGCAGGAATAAATCTCTTTACGATTTCCTCTTCATCCTGATTCCGAAGGGATGCAACCGCAAAATTCAGATCCACAAGAGCCTTGCCCGTTGTTTCATAGCCTAAGGCTCCGTTTTCCGTCAATTTCACACAATTATCCAAAACAATATGTAACTTTTCCATAAAACCCATATCTCATTCCTCCTAACTTTCTGCAGCCTTACCGGGGCCGGATTCGAACCGGCTCAGCGCCACCTTAAAATTGCTGTGAAAGCCTTTTTCAAGACTTATTTCCCACAGTAAGGCTGCTTTTGACTGGGAAAACATTTGAAAAGCTGTTTCTGAGGCAGGATTCGAACCTGCGACAACGCACTCCAAAGGTGATCTGTTTTGCTGTTAAGGCCTTTGCCAAGACCTGTTCTTTCGCGCTCTACCATCTGAGCTACTGCAAAAACAGCTTTCCGTTGTTTTCCTTCGTCTGAATATAAGATACAACATTCCTTATCAAGAATCATTTCAAAAAAGTTGCGAGGATATGTTACAATAAAAACGGTGGTGTTATGTCAGAATTCAAAGAACTTATTAAATCATTTTCTAAAAGCAGGGAATACGTCCGTGACTTTTTTGTGTACGGCTTTAAAACCCGGGAGGAATTTACGGGCTGGAGCGGCCGCACCTATGATAATGAACGGCGCAGGCTGGAGAGCTGGCTGTCCGGCCATGTCAGACAGGATTATGGCGGGAAAGGGAAAAACATCTATTTATCCATTGACAGCAATCTGTCAGATACCAATCCCTTGTATCGGGTATGGAAAGCAAAAAGCTTTACGGATAATGATATTATGCTGCATTTTTATATTTTGGATTATTTGAACCATTCCGGCAAACAGAGCGCCGATGAAATAACCGACGGCATTCTTTCCGAATATGACAAAATGTTTGATGTGCAAATGGTACGGCGGAAATGTAATAAATATACCGACGCCGATATACTGCTGAAGGAAAAAAGCGGCAAAGAAGTCCTGTACCGCCTTGCTCCTTCTTTCCAAAAAAATTTATTGTCCTATCCCGGTTTAAAGCACGCCCTAAAGCTTTACCAGCTTTCCTCTCCTTTGGGAATCATAGGGAATACCATAATGGATAACGCCTCATTAAAAAATAATATCTTCCGCATCAAGCACAGCTTCTTCGTCCATACCTTAGAGGATGAAATTCTCCTTTCTCTTCTTTCAGCTATGCATGATCATAAGGCTGTATTCTTAAGGATTAAGAGTACGAAATCGGAAAATTTCCGGGAGACTGAAGGCGTTCCCTTGAAAATCTTTATCAGCACCCGGACCGGCAGACGCTTTTTGTGCCTCTATCTGCCCCGGAGCAGACGTTTTGCCAGCGCACGTTTGGACGCCATAAAGGAGGTAAAGCTAAAAGAGCCCTTTTCCGATTACTCAAAGGTAAAAGAAAAATTGGAAAAGAATAAAGACCTTGTCTGGGGCGTTTCTTTCCAAAACTGCGGCCACAGACATTTAGAGCGCGTGAAATTAACCCTGCATATTGACGAGAACTCCGAAGGCTTCATCTTAAACCGGCTGAAGCGGGAAGGCAGGGGCGGTACTATAAACCGCATTGCCCCGGATACCTTTACTTACGAAACACAGGTATTTGACGCCAATGAAATGCTGCCCTGGATTCGCACTTTTACCGGAAGAATCCTTGCAATCGAATCGGACTGCCAAAAGCTGGCCCGTTTCCTTGAAAGAGATTTCCCTGCAATGTATCGGATGTACTTTAAAGAATCTGCAGACTTACCATATAAGGAGTAACCAATGACGGAATTATTTTTTGAAGTGTACAACTGTTATTTCCAGGTCATTCAATCCCTGATTGGAAAGCACGGCCCCATATCGGAGAAGGAACTGAATTTCCGTATTCAGAACGACTGCTTTGAAGAAAGTATCCTCTATCTTCTTCCCAAGCTTACGGAAAAAGGATGGGGATTTTTTGAAAAACAGGATGGTCTTCTTTACTCAAATTTGTCAGAGGATTTCTACGTGCCTTTAACGGATTTACAAAAATCCTATCTCAAGGCAATCCTTATGGATGAAAAAATCAGGCTTTTTCTCAGAGATGAAGAAATTGAGGAGATAAATTTCCTTCTGGCTGACATTCCCCCTCTCTATACGCCTGATGATTTCTACTACTATGACCGCTTTTCCGATAAAGACGACTATGCAGACTCTGATTACAGAAAACACTTTCAGACAATCATAACCGCAATCCAAAATCAGGAATACCTGGATATTCATTATGAGTCACGGCTCCACCAAACAATATGCCATAACTGCCTGCCATGCCGCATTGAATATTCCATAAAGAACGACCGCTTCCGTCTGCTCTTTGTGGAATCCCCTCTGAAACGGCATCTTAAGATAGAAACCTTAAACTTAAACCGCATCAAAGCAGTTACGCCAACAGGCCAAAGAGTCAAGCGACTTCCCGACATCAATAAGTCCCTGCGCCGTTCCTACTACCGCGAGCCTGTGCGGGTTATCATCAAAAACCAACGCAATGCTTTGGAACGGGCCATGCTGCAATTTGCCAATTATGAGAAAAGCACCCGAAAGATAAATGACGATACTTATGAATGCCTGATCTACTATAATAAAAGAACGGAAACCGAGCTCTTGATAGAAATTCTGTCTTTTGGACCCATGTTAAAGGTAGTGGGGAACGAAAGCTTTCTGGAGCTTTTGAAGAAACGGCTGAGACATCAGGCGGAGCTGTTGCAGAATAAAAAATCTTCCGCCGTCCTCACGTTCTGTCGGGAATAAAATCTACAGATATCATGCAATGCACCCAAAAGCAGCAATCCGCATATTTTCATTGCAGCTATCCCTGCTTCCTCCCGGTCAGATAATATACCGCCAGCGCCGTGCGATGGGATAAATTCTCCTTTGACAGAATGGAAGTGATATAGTTTTTCACGGTGCCTTCCGTAATAAAAAGGCGGTTCGCAATCTCCTTATTGGACAGTCCCTGCGCTACTGCCTTAATAATATCCATTTCCCGCGGGGTATAACCCTCTTCACAAAAACCGCTTGCCCTGACCTCCGTATTCTTCGCAAGATTTTCTAAAATAGCTTCTTCCATAACGCCGGTGCCATTGTATACGGATTTTATCATTTGCTTTAAATGCTCCGGCGTGTGGTTCTTAATCAGATACCCCTTTGCACCATTCCTCAAGGCTCCCTGCACCAGCTCATCATCATCAAAGGTAGTCAGGATCAAAACCTTCCCCAGATTATTTTCCACAATATACTTAGTAGCCTCGATTCCATCCATCTCAGGCATCTGGATATCCATCAGAAAAATATCCGGCGCATTTTCCTTAGCAATTTCAATGGCCTCCCGCCCGTTTTTTGCACAGCCGATCACTTCAAAATCTTCATCCACATCCAATATGATTCTCATTCCATCTCTTACAAAATCACTGTCTTCAGCAATAATGATTCTAATCTTCTCCATATCCTCACACCTTCCTATAAGGGCAGCAGCATATTGATTGCAAATCCTGCCTCTGTCTCAAAATCCAGGATGCCGTTGACTTCACGTACCCTTTTTCTCATACCCGAAATCCCCATTCCGTCAATTACTTCCCTACAGCCTACGCCGTTATCCGATATACTGCAGCGTATCATCTGATTTAGTACATGCACACTGATTTTTATCCTGCTGCACTTTGCATATTTTAAGGAATTGGAAACCGCTTCATAAGCATTGTCCAAAATCACTTCCAAATGTCTCTCCGGAATCTCCTTCAGCTCTCCTTCTGTGGTCAGCTCCGCCTCTACTCCCTTTAACCTGCAGTCTTCACACAATTTCTCCAGCTGTAATATTGCAAGCTTATACCTCTTGGGACGCTCTTTTCTGAGAATAACCCGAATCTCATCCATTCCGCCCCGAAGCTGGTCAATGACTGCCTGTATCATTTTCTTAGATGTTTCCGGTTCCTTCTCCATCAACACCTTTACTGCTTCCAGCTGATATACAGAGCCATTAATATTATGCCCCAGCTTATCGTGCAGGGTCTGGGAAAGCTCCGCCCGCTCCTCCAGCATTTGATTTTCCGCCATCAATAAGCCCTTGCGAACCTCCTCTTGCATTTCATGCTCCCTTCGGCTCATGCTGTGCTTCAATTCCTGTTCCGTAATGGTATCTTCCTTCGTCTGTTTTCGATAGGGTTCCACCACAAAATCATGCTGGAAATAAATAATTCCCATTAGAGCTGCAATCATCAGCTGCATCGAAGCTTCTATGGTACCGGGTACGCAGGCAAATCCCAATGGAATCAAATACCATAACAGCCTGGGCCTAAAATAGGTTAACGCTTCATAGCACAGGAAAATACCTAACAAAGTAAAGGTCGTCCCCATCGTTAATATAATAAAAAATGCCAGAACTCCTGCTACCCCCAAAAACCAAACCCGAATCCGGCGTTTTACCAGTTCCTTTCCTGCAATCACTCCGATAAATAACGCAAGAATCAGGAGCACCTTTACAGACGCCCCTGTCAATACAGACTGAGATAAAGCAATATATATTTCCAATATCAGCAATAATACAATTCGAAGCAGGACAAAATAGGATTCCCTGAATCGCTCTTCCATGCGCCGTTCCTTTCTATTCGTACCTCTTGATTCCCGCAAGCAATCATCTAATGACTGTAAGCGGGTATGCCTACTACACATCCGGCAGCTGTCCCAGGGTCAGATGCCTCCCTTGTGGTATTTGACTTTAAGTCCCACACCGCCCACACTGATAATAATGATTAAGTAGGCTGCTGTAACACATAATAACATGGAATAAGCACTTTTGTCCCCTACTAACAGTAATTCCGACGCATCCATAAACCATCTCTGGGGCATAAGATAGGAAAGTGCTTTCAACGCCTTCGTCGTATCATCCAATGGGAAGTACAGACCTGCCAGCAATGCTGAAATGCTCCAAATGGCAAATACTGCGTAATTAGAACTCATAACATCCCCGAGAATCACTCCCAGTAAAAGACTTACTGTACCAAAGATCAGACCTAACAGGAAGATTACTACAAGAAAACTCACGCCGCTCATTCCCACATCCAGTCCCCGGATAAAGGATAAGCATACTGCAAGCACTAAGGTCTGCATTACACTGATGATAACAGCTACCACAAATTTGGATATAAAATAGTCCCTGCTGCTTAATTTTGTCAGCATGATTCTGGTAAATACCTTGTTATTCTGCTCCTCAATGACGGAATGCGCCACGCAGACGCCGCAAAAGAGAAATCCCAAAGTGATAAAGGCGAACGCATAACCAATCTGAGTCCGTTGATTTATTTGCTGTTCGGTCAGCGCAAGCTCTTCTCTGCCTGCAAGATTTACTATCCTCTTTTCGGGCAGCTTATCCTGAATATCTGTAAGCATTTTTAATATTGCAGTTATATCATTTCCCGTAAAGCTTTGCACCTGTTTTATTCTGGCAAATAAATCCGTAAGCTCCGTCACAAAAAGTTCCTGACGCTCATCCTCTGATACAACATATAGCTGCACACTCTGTTCCCATACGCCATCCAACACCGCCTCATCGAAATCCGCTTTCAGATAAAGCAGCATTCCTGACCTGTCGTCAAAAGCATCCTTTTTAGCAATTTCTTCTACCTCATCCTCTGTCAGGTTACTTGCATCGGCACGGCAAACCGAAAACATACCGGTGGCAGCCATTTGATTTAATACATATTCCGACAATTCCGAGTTTGATGCATCATAAGCTTTTATGATGCACGCTGATGTATCCCCCGTATAAACCGCCTTGTCCGTACAATCCTTTAATTCCAAAATAACTTCCTTGTCCGAATCATCAACATAAATTGCATGATCCATTTTCACACTCAGAATAAATGCTGATAATGCGGGCGTGGCTAATAAAAAAAACAGAAATCCTTTATTTCTTAATAACAGTTTGAGGCTTATTTTCACTAATTCTGTCATGCTCTACCTCTCTTTCTGATACTGCCTGCCAATATAGCAATTGCAGAGCAAACCGCAATGATTCCTAAAGAATACCATACAGCGCTGGCTGTATAATTACTTTTACCCATGCAGGAGAGTTCTACCAACGCCCGGTTACCATGATAAATCGGCGATAAATGCTTCAACGCATCCGGCATTCTTGAAAACATATAAGTTTCAAAGCTGCCGCCAAAGAATCCCAAAAACCATACTATGGTAAATTCCATAATAATCGTAATGACCAGACTGTCTGAAATATTATAGAGCATCATTCCCAATGCATTTCCCGCTGATATCATCATAAAAACAATCAGTACGGATAAAACAGGACTGCCCCAATGTATATCATAAAGTAATACGGTAATTGCCGTTGCAGCCGCCATACCGGCTGACACCGTCAAAGTGATGGGAATGAACTTTCCCAGATAATTTTTCGGCTCGGATATATTGGAAACCTGAAATCTCCTTACAATTCCGTATTTCTTTTCATTGCTGAGAACGCCCGTTGCACATATCATTCCACACCAGCAAAAATAAACAATATAAACAATGCCGTAATAGTCTCTTGCATTAACTGCCGGCATGAATTCCAGTTCTTCTGTAGGCAAAACAATCTCCTCCTGCTCCTGCAGCTGCAGGAAAGCGTTTACGCCTGCATTCATCATTTTGTTCATAAAGTATTCCAGGGTAATCCCTTCTACCTCATAATCCCCACTCTTGTATACCACATAGGTATCCCCGGAAAACTCCACGAATCCTGCAAGTCCGTTTTTCTCCATAACATCCTCTATTTCGCCTTCCGGATATTCGTAAAAAAGAATGCCCGCTTCCTCTCCCGCCGCTTTGGCAGATTCCATCATCCCTTGGTACTCCGCCGTCTCCTGCATCCTGTATCCCACTGAAAACTCATCCACTTTTTCGTAGGATTTCATCAGCTCAGAAAAGGCGCTGGATAACACCATTATGACCAATATGGGACCTAACAGCATAACAACCACGCTCCATGTATTGCGGAACATGAGTTTAAAATTGTTTTTTATCAAATAACGAATCATATCTCTCCCTCACTATTCCGCATAATCTCTGAGTTTCTTACCAGTCAGCGTCAGGAATACTTCCTCTAATGTAATATTTTCATCTCCGCCGTTAACCAGCTTTTTCAATTCCCCACTAGTTCCGCACGCAATAATTTTCCCGTTATCCATAATGGCGATTCGGGTACAGATTGCTTCTACTTCTTCCATATAGTGGCTTGTGTAAATAACCGTAGCGCCTTTGTGGTTTGAATCCTTAATCTTATCCAGAATAAAGTTTCTGGACTGCGGGTCAATGCCTACGGTAGGCTCATCAAAAATCAGCAATTCGGGGTTATGACCAAGGGCACAGGCTATATTTAATCTTCTCTTCATACCGCCGGAAAAATTTTTTGCAAATTCCTGCCTGCGCTCTAACAAGCCGACGTACTCCAAGGATTCATTTACTGCATTTTTTAACTGCTGCCCCTTTATTCCGTAAAGGGAGGTAAATAATTCCACATTCTCCCATGCCTTCAGATTTCCGTGAATGGCAAGCTCCTGGGGGATGTAGCCGATTTTGTGGATGACATCCTTTTTCTGCTTCCAGGGATTCTTGCCCAACAGCTCAATTTCGCCTGCTGTGGGGCGTACAATGGAACAGATCATGTTCATGGTGGTGCTCTTGCCTGCTCCGTTGGGGCCTAACAGGCCGAAAATCTCGCCTTTTCGGATTTCGATATTTAGATTATCAACAACGGCTTTATTGTTGTATTTTTTGGTTAGGTCTTTGGTTTTTAAGATGATGTCTGACATGGTGTGCTCCTTTTGTTGGTTGATTTGGGTATAGGGGTATTATAATAAATATGGGGGAGGGAGGGGTAGTGAGAAAAGGGAGGAGTTAAGGGGTGACTTTGGTCATATTTAAAAGGCTCACTCCTTTATGAACAAAGGATGAGCCTTTTATATTAATTGATATTTAATCTGAAACATCTTTTTTACCGTAGTAAAGTAAGTTAATGTCAAAAACAAGATTGACATTAACGAAGTGAATTTTATTAATTTAACATTTCCTCTCATATAGATTACCTTTTTATAAAATCAAATATGCTTTTCTTGTTCCGAAATTGAGATAGTTCTTAATGCTTCATCTATTTTAATAGCCTGTACGGGAACATACTCGCCATTGAGACGAACCCCTCCACCAGTCAAAGAAAACAGTTCTCTTGATGTATTTAAATCCAGCCGTAAGTTCTCATTTGAAAGTAATTGATCCAGTCCAGTAGCCACTTTCTCCGAAAGAAACTTCTCGGCCTCTTTCTGACGTTCGATACACAGCTCTTCTGATTCGCAGTCCTTCCGAATCCGGGTGTTGCTGATAATACGAATTTCATTAACTACACCGAGCATATGATACACAAGCCGCATCATGTGCGCCTTGGCTTCCTCTTCGTCCAAGTCAAAATAGAACTGTTCAAAAGCCTTGTCAATTTGTGATGAGACTTCGGCAAGCCGCCTGTGAGGTACGGTTTCTTTTTTTACCTCGGTTTTTGTAGTCGTGCTGCGTTTCTGTTCTTTCTTTCCTCTTATAGTGTTTTTAATGTTTCCCCCTTTTTGCTTCATCCAAGGCCACACTGTGTTCTTCCACCATGGAGAAATAACCTCTCGGAACAGAAAAATACCTCCGGCAACAATAGCTTCTCCCAAGGCTTCTCCAACTTGCCGGGCAAATTGCTCCTGCTCCGGTGTCAGTTGGACACGCCGCTCTTCATACGGGTACGAATCATAATCATCGCTTCTTAAATCATCGACATCATATTCTTCCCACTCAATGATATCTGGATTTTGATTATTCTCATCTCGCGTCAACCCCCTTACCCGGTCGAGATTATCCTTGGAGCGAATAAGATGATCCCCGTCTTTCACTATAGGCATATATACTTTCTTACCCATTCTCCGCTTTCTCCTTCATAGAATAATTAATCACAGGTATTTCTTAAATGCTTTTTTCATTTTGATCATGATATCAATTATCCAGTTAAACTGCTCATTCCATTTGTTGCGACTTTCAAAATCAGCAACTCGCTCAATAATTATTTTACTTCCCTTGCGTTCCGGCAGTTCATACCATGAAAGTGAAATATTTGTTGTTCTTTCAATATCTTCTTTCTGTTCAAGCAGAGCCCTATACAGTTGTTTACTATCTGGAATGTAAAGAGCGACATTTATTTCTCCTCTGTTTCTGATTTGAGAAACGGAGATATAACACTCTGATGAACCAATAGAATAATTCATCCAATGATTCGTTGACGGTTTCCGCCGTTTAAATTCTTTAGCAAACTTTACGTTCTGAAAAGCATAGTCTTGGAACGCCACCCAATAATCATACCGCTTTTGCTGCGTCTCATTGGCTGATTCGTTCTTCCTGACCTCTTTTGTCCAATCATTAGGTTTTTCGATGACCTCAAATTTTATAGCTGGTTCGGAAGAACCTATACGATATAGCTTTATTTCGCAGAGGAAAAATCCGATTTTTTCATCAGTGTGATTGTTCAGCCATTCGATGGCAGCCTTGTGTTCCTCACGAGCGTGTTTCACTACCCAGATAATCACATCCGCAGATTTGCCGGATGCATAGGTTATCAGCTTACCAAGGTGGTCGTGATTTGTATCCTCCAATTGATTCTCTATGATAATTTTCCGATCCGTCCCCGTTTCGGATGCAAAGATATCGACATTGAAATCACCCACAGAAGATTCCGTCTCATCAACGGTAATATCAAGCCCCACCGCATCAGCAAGGAGAGCGATGTTATCATCCTGTGAAAGCCACGGAGTAAAATCCATGGCTTCATGCGGCCATACGGTCCGCAGGTCTTTTATTTCTTCAAGTCTGCTCAAATTTACCATTGCCTTATTCCTCCTCGCGCTTTACATAGGTCAGTTCAATGTCGTATCCTAGGGATACCAACATCTTAATAAAAGTCTTATTGGCAATATTCTCGCTCTTTTTTATCAGACGGTTCACATAGGACGGAGTAATCCCCACGTCCTCGGCAAGTTTCGCCTGCATGATTTCTGTTTCTATGCACTTTACCTTTACATCGACTTCAATATTGTTCTTAAGCATTAACTTCCACCGCGTCTATCTGTTTTGAAATAAATTACATTATTCGTATAATTTATTACAACACATCAGGCCATTTTTCAGTCTGATAACAATAAATCCGACATCTACTCCACTCCCAATGCCTTAAACACTGCATCCTCTGCACTCTGATAAAATATCAAATTAAAGCTACTCATCAAATCTGGCGGAACTGTTCCAAGATCCACCGCCGATGTCTGTGGCAACAACACCTTTTTCGCTCCACTATCAAGACACACCTGCAATGTGTCTGCAAGATTCTCCACCTTTATCATTGTTCCGCTGATACTGATTTCTCCAAGCACAGCAAGCGAATTCTGTACCGGCTTTCCCAGTGCAATTGAACAAAGAGCGATTAATGTAGGAAGTGCCAAAGAACTCGTCATACCAAGTCCCTGTAAATCCTGATAATTAATTATATAATCCTTTGTACCCACACTGATAGCTCCACTGATTCGTCCGCCATTTGCCTTCAAATAACTATATGCCGTATTGGTTGCCTCTTTACAATCTCTGTCTGAGCCAAGTCCTGTGCGGTCAAATTTTCCATTGCCGGGAAGCATTTGGGACTCCAGACGAAACACACCTATCATTCCCGACTTACCATGTGATACTGTATAAACCTGTCCGGAATTCATCATTCCTTCCGGTATCAATTTACCTCCGCCCTGCTCTGGTACTGATACATAATGTTCCTCAAAGGTATCATTGTCAATATAAGAAAAGTTCACATCATAAAACTCCATACCGCCAAGCTTTTTAAGCTGCTCTTTTACCCTACGCCGCATTTCAAGTGAGATTTGTAGTATTTCTTCCAATTCCTCTTTTGTAAAATCTCCATTCGGATAAATAAGCTTTACCAATCCTCCCACCATTTTACGAACTGCAATCGTATCTCGCTGATTAAGGTTTTTCCCCAAGTGAAAATACTTATCAATGGCATCTCCATGTTGTTCTTTACGGAGTTCTCTGATAAACTCTGCTAAATAATCAGTGATGAAACCATAGTCGTTTGTAAAATGCTCCGGTCTGAATTTTGGTATTTCCCATCCCGGTACATAACAATGCATGCGATCCAAAAAGGCTGTATCCGTTCCCATTTCAGGGGGAAATGGATCAAATAAGCTACTTGTTTTCAACAAGACGTCCACGCTCTGATTGATATTTCCGACAAATACCATGGAGGCTGATGCCGCCTTTTCTTCTTTTCCACGTGCAAACGAACCAGATGCCATATAGTCTTTCATAATCTGTATGCCATCTTTATCCTTGAAATGAATTCCCGCCGCTTCATCAAATGCTACACAGTCCCACATACCAACAAGTCCCATAGTGCGCCTGCCCACATTATAGAAAAGATTTGCCACTGTAGTCTGTCCTCCAGATACAAGTATACTGTTCGGCGATACTTCCTTGTAAATATGTGATTTACCTGTGCTTCTCGGTCCAAGTTCACACAAATTAAAATTATTTTCTACGAGCGGAACCAACCGAATCAGTAACAACCACTTTTCTCTTTCTGTAAGCCTATTTGGTTCCATACCGATAGAGCGAAGCATAATATTAATCCATTCATCTTTACTAAACGCTTTACGACCTTCTTTCAATTCATTAATATTGATAGATGGCATCTGAATAGGTTTCAAATTTTTAATCTTTATCAGCGGTGCATTCTTTCTCTTCTTGACCTTGAGGTCTGTTCCAAATCCTATCGGATTCCCTGCATCATCCTGATTATATTCAAGCTGAATAATGCACCAAATCCCACCACATAAAAGTCTGTCAAACTTCTCCGGATATTCCTCTGAAATTGGTACCCCACTCAGTCCAAGATTAGAGAACTGTGCTTCATATTCATCATAACGGAGATTAAGACTTACCGTCACACGGTCAATAATGCTCATAGCCCCCCTCTGCCGAAGCTTGGAAAGCACCTTTTCCGACTCATCCGGACGCACAAAGTTATCCGCGAGGATACGCTTCACACTCTCTACACCGGAATCAATAATCTCCTCATCTTCCGAATTACAATACTGCCCCAAAAGATACTCCAGCACATATACAGGTACATTTGCACCTTCCTTTATGTGCTTCGTCAAATCCTTCCGAACAATCTTTCCATCAAACCCGAGTCTGAGCTTGCGATTTATAACCACATTCGATTCTTCTATATCCATCTCGTCCATTTTGCTCTCTAAAGAACCATTCATCAACTCTGTGTCCATAGTCTCTCCTTAAAATCCAAAGTCATCTGCAAATGTGATATCCACAATTACCGGATGCCTGAACTGCTCTATCCCTGTTTTGTCATCCGTTACCACCAAATAGTATTGCTGATTCTTGTCATACCTCTGGTTCTTAAAATGAAAGCGCATACGGAACATTCTCTTGACAGCATTTAATTCACGACTATCTGCTACATAAATATTCTCATTTGAAATGCGTTCCTCATCCTCAGACATAAATACCATTCGATAAGTCGTCTCCTTCGCTGTGTCACTTACCGGCTCAACCTGAATAAAATCCATACTTGTAATCAAGTTTGTAATTTTCTGCACCATGCTCACAAGATTTATTTGCACAGGTTTTGTTTCCATGTGTCCGCGTTCCATCTTTATATCTAGCACCGGCACAATCATTTCCTGAGGAGAAGAACCACCATGTACATAGTTCTGCCCACCTCCTGCAACCTTGAATACATTGCTGCTGATAGGGAAAGTCACAATTTTATCATCTTCATACCCGAGGATATCTCCAAGACCAATGTTCTGTACACCATCATCAATAATTGCTTCTTTAGAAACAATATACCGACGATTTATCCATGCATCCTTCCTTTTTACGCCACCAATCTTGTCACTTTCAGCAATTTTATCTCTCTTATATATAAATCCATGATCTGCTGTCACAATGAAACGATAAGTATTTGCATTCGTAGAAATTCTATGTATCACTTCCATGACTTCACAAATTGCATCTTCACAAGCATTAAATACTTCATCTTCTGTATTCAGTTTATCGCCTCTGGCATCTATCTGGTTATGATAGATATATACCACCTGTCTGCCCGTAAATATTTCTCTGAGTGCTGCAATCTTCAGCTTCTTGATATCATCAAGCAGCACGCACACCGAATCCTTACAGTGACCTTGCAGTACTGTTTGCCTTCCAGCCAAATCATTACAAATAATATCGTCTGCATAAATCTCATAATCATCCTTCATTACCAAGGATTTATGTGGCAACAAAGCTGCCATTCCAAGTCTTGTATAAGACGGCAATGTACTCATCATTGCCGATAGCTTTGCCGTACATCTCGGATCATCTTTCAAACGTATAAATAATTCTCGTCCAACTTCATACCGCATGGCATCAGAAATGATAACAACAATTCTCTCCTTTGCCTGATTAACAAAACTGTTATAAAAATTTCTCTGAAGCGGCAGAACTGCAAGACCATCTTCTCCTATATATGCCTGATTCCATCTGGGGAGGAGGTCATTCAAATATTCATTTGTATAAATATTTTCAATTAAAGTTTGTAACTGCTCATAACCCACTGTATCCTCTATTTTATCATAATAAAAATAAAATTTCCGATACCCCCAATCTATCATGCAGTCACTGTCCAAGTACTGCCTCACAATGTCTTTTAACTGCTCTCCACCAGCATAATTTACAGCACAAATAACGGAAAACGCATTCCGAATCATGAAATACTCATTTTTATACTTTTCTCCAAAATGCATCTTTAAACGCATATCACAGATTTGCAGAATTGTCATTTCATTTAGTTTTGCACCAACATCCTCTGATATAAGTCTTTCAACCATCCATTTTAGAATTACATCATCGAAACATGTAAAAGTATCACAATGTACAATGTCATCCGGATCATATTTCGAAAGATGATTCTCTAGCTTTAGTCCGCGAGCTACATGGATGGACAATCTATCATAATCTCCCCTATATAAAACATTGTTCATCAAATTATCAAGAAAAGCAATGATATTGCCTTGCTTCATGGAAACAAAGCTTCGCCATTCTTTGGGGACTCCTCCTTGTATATAACGGTCTGTATATGTCACAAATAATGTTACTATCAGTTTTTCTAATGTTGGTTCCAGATCTACATATCCGAACTGTTGCTCGCAAAGCTTCCAAAATTCTCCAAGAAGTTCATACTTATCTATTTCCTCAAGATACTTATTTTCTTCAATAACATTCTCCGAAATAACAATTCTTAAAACTTCTTCAAATGAACAGGTTCTTGTCTTGCAGATAGCACTAAGCAGACCAACCAAAATGTTTTCCTCATTGAAATTCTCAATTTCAAGATCGTAAAAACGCTGTGTTCTGTCTTTATTTGCAAAAAATTTGATGTGTTCTTCTATAATCGGCTTGTACCTTTCCTCAATGCCCAAATCAACAGATAACAACGATGCCCTGTCTGCAAAAAACCTCTTAGAATACAACATTGTATCTTCCAAATGATTATGCTTTACCTCGGGCTTTGGAAACGGAGCATAAATCAGATAATTGGTTTCCGTATCAACTCGCTCCAAAAGATATTTTGTATAAAACTGATTATCTGGCTCTAAACGGTAAACTTTTGCATTTTGAAGTTCCACGGATTCCATATCTTCTGCAAACTCTGCCTTATCATCATACCAAAAGATAAGCTTGCGTGTCTCACCTGTAAATTCAGCATTCAGTCTATCTATAATCTGCTTTAGATTTAGTTCCGCCATGTAACAACTCCGTCCCTTCCTCTATCCAGTCCTTAAACGTAAACCGGTTCTGTCTTGTCCCAGCCAAACAGACTTTCATTTCAAATAATCATTTATAATCTGCCAGACTCACTTAACGCTACTCATTATCTCATATCCCCTATTGGATTACTTGCTTTATCTAATATAGAAAACACCTTTTCTATTGCCTCTTTAACATCATCTGTCAAAATAAGGCCTATACCATCAAACATAATTGATAACTGAGGATTTTTTTCTTTTGTTACTTCCGCAGCAATTTCAATTGCCTTTTTAAAAATCTCCTTTATATTATTTTCATACGAATAAATATCTGATATGTATACCACCTGCCCACGGTCTGTTTCCATATATACCGGCATATACCACGGATACATTTTTCTGCAATAATTCATCAAACAATCCTGTAACCACTCATATCGTGTATAACATATGCCAGTATTATCTTGCCAAAAAATTGTTTGTGGTAACTGCCTCAAAAAATCATCTACTTGTTTCATATCATTTGAATCCAACATAGAATTGGGCGAAATATGTGTTGTTCTTGAAAAGAAAGGACAATTTGCACAATCTCCCATACATCTATATCTACTATATTGATTTGACACAAAATCATTATTCATATGACATTAGCCTCTCTATACTTGCGTTATTATATCTTTGCCAACACTTGATATTTCTTCCCATCTTTCGCAGTCTGTACTTTTTCATAGTTTACCTTAACACCATCATCCAAATCAAGTTCTATCCGTGATAGCGCCAAATGTCCAATCTTTTCATCATAATCACGACACTCTTTTAACTGCTTCTGCAATTTTTCCCTTCGCTTTGTTGCTACCCCTACCTCTCGACTATTTGTGCTGTGATCTATCATATCTTGCATACGCTCAATTTCCGATTCATAAACTCTCTGCATACGATGCAAATAATCAACACGCAAATTTCCGATGGTATCCGCATTATACCGATGTAGATAAATCAATGCCTTAAATCCGTTCTGTTTACCGCTATCAAAGAGCCAGTATATAGGTCGCTTCCCCGAGCCTGTCACTGAATAAGTTACACAATGATCCTTAAAGAAATCATTTACAAAATAATTTCGAATGATTTCTCTAGACGTACTGCCCTTATTACTAAGTGCCGAAGCTATGAAATCCAAGTTCTGTTCCAACGTATCTTTTCCATACACTTTCTTTAACCAACTACAAAACATGCCAAGAATATCATCATCAAAATATTCCTCGTCTGTGATAGGAATGATATTATCCTTGTCCGGAATAAATGTACTGTATTTATTATCATCCCATTTACCGCCCGCATACACTAATCCTTCAACATCAAGGGAATAGCGTCCAAACATACAACCAACGGCATAAGAAATCAAGCTTTTTATATCTCTCTGTAAGTCTGCCTTGCGAACTGTTACATCCTTATCTTCTACTTCAGGTGTTAATTCATCTTGTAACCCATAAATATCAATAAACAATCTGTTTAATTTTTCTTCATTACTTTTTAGTTTATTAAAGCGTCTTTCACAATCAGATTCCCACTCACTAAAATTATCCTCAATTCCACTTCTATTTACATTTCTTCCAACTAGCTCATTTTTACTAAAATTCCATGATGTTTCAAACGAATTCCAATCCATTTTACTCAATTCAATATTTTCAAATGCATATTTTGATATCTCCTCCAAATATTTTTCATTTCTAATTATAGGTACAGCCAATACATATGTATTTCCCATATTAACTGAAGGATTTAATATTTTTAAAAACAATCCACCAACAACAGAGTTCAACAATGCCAAAACATAACCATCCAATGTAAAATCATTATTAAAAATAACTGGTGCACCTGAATCATAATGATTACTTGGAAGTTTTACTCTAAAGGATGCTTTATAAGAAGTTACAAGCGACCAGCATATCCCAATTTTTCCCACAAAGTTTTGATTGTACAATCCTCCATGCGAAGCATATTCACTCTTAGCAGTTTCTGACCAATCCACATAATAATCATGATTTCCATACCATTTTCTGTAATCTCCCCCCTTATCATAAGGTTGCCAACGTATCTTATCGCTGATTTCCCACCAAGTCCTAAGATATAACTCATTGTTATGCGTTTTATTTCGTCCTCCAGAAATGTATTCTTCACCTATTCTTTTGTCTCTAAAATGTTTCAAAACACTGTCAGTAACCCAATATAAAATAGGATTACCTGGCAATTCGGAAAATCTCGCTGGTAAAAACTGTATCCTGTTTTTCTCTTTAAAAAATTGCCTTTCTTTCTCATTTCTTAACGAATAACAATAATTAACCAACCTTACCGCTACTGCTTTATTATTATTTATCTCCTTTTTTGCAGTCCATGCAACAATCGGATTATGTCCTACTTTTCCTTCAAACAACTCTGTTCCGAAATCTACTAGACTTGATAATGTAACATTTTTTTGTGTATAAATTCTCATTTTTTCAAAGCTGCTTAATGTTAGCCATGAAGAAGTCGTAATAAACGATATATATCCTGCAGTTAATATAAAATCTTCAATAGTTTTTTTATACATAACCATGCTTAAATCATTTTTTACATCATTATAATATTTTTTCACATATTGATCCAATTTATGACTAAATCTACCACTCCCCAAATATGGTGGATTTGTACAAACAACATGATATCTCTGGGTCAATGCCTGCCCCATATCAATTAAATACTTTATCCTATTTATCGTATCATCCAAGCCAACTGATTCAAATGATAATTGTCCATCAATAAAATCTGAATCAACAAATTTTCTCATAGAATCCCAATCGTATTTTTTGACTTTAACTATTGATCCATACTCCTTTACGTCCTTTATTAATGTTAGATATGTCTCCAATTCATCAGTTATAACACTCCTATTTTTTAATATAATTTTTAAGTGCTCTTTCTTTAACCCATTGCTTTCTCTTATTGAATACAAATTGCATTTAACACTATGATAAAATAGACTACGATCGTACTGTCTAGCCTTCATCATAACAGCAAAATAAGCCATCTGAAATGCTCTATCATCAATGTCGAAACCATAGAGATTTTTTTCAATAATCAATCTAGTGCAATGACATGTTGACATTTAGCATTACAACAACTTCCTATTCGGAAGCTGTTGTAAACTTAGGATACAATGAACTCAACTTTACTCTGGCATCGGTAGTTCGGAATTGCCAATTAACTTTTGCTGCGGATGTATTGCGCTCG
>Ga0209064_1001106_pt1 | contig 47938 bp, 39 predicted proteins | sample Inofromicrocosms_FD_187498 | JGI IMG/M metagenome (GOLD analysis project Ga0209064, IMG submission 187498) | Mouse cecum microbial communities from Vienna, Austria - Inoculum for glucosamine and mucus D2O microcosms (SPAdes) (version 2) | ecosystem: Host-associated > Mammals > Digestive system >...
TTATACAGCAATGCAATATAAGTTTCAAGATAAAACTTCTTGTAAAAATATTTCTGCCATTCTACGCAGCGGCCATTAAGGGCCGTACCAGCCAGCCGCACTAGGCTCGCTGCAATTTTTTGCCTGTCAGTTTTGATATCCGGCAGGCTAGATGGACAAAAAATTTACCTCCCCAAGTGCTTTGTGGCAGCCTAGACGCTAGGCGGGTTATTAACAAAGAAATAAGGGGGAGTGCAACCTAAACTTTTACTGCTATCCTATAATTTATTGTGTACCTTTTAAATAAGAAAAAACAAGGTACTTGTGGCGACACCTTGCTTTTTCATAATATTCTGGATGATATGTGTTGACTGTTCAAGAAGTCTTCCTTTGAAGACACGTTGAAGACAACGTGCATTCCTCCTTGATTTTATGGGCTTTTTTAGGCGTCTTAGGGTTCGAGTCCCGTCTCGCGCTCTTTGTTAAGAGTTGGGAATCCTTAAATAAAAGACTTCCCGATTTTTTTGTTTAAATGAGTCTGATTACACTGCTAACGCCAATAATTTAAAGGTATTAAATGCTTATAATTTATGAGGATGCTTCTGGCCCGAATGAAAGAAATTTATTTAAACTCTTCGCTGGATAGACGTCAGCGAATTATGGAATTGTTGGAAGTCGCTGATAAATTTTGATTACAGTCTTGATTACAGTGTAAAGAGGACTCACTGGAACGTTCCTTTCTTCTGGGTTTTTGGTTCAAGATGGGGTTGCGCTCTTTGTAAAAATACGGAAACGCTGATAAACACAGCGTTTCCGTATTTTTTGGCCTTTTCCAAAAACTCCTTGCATTTTTGCCAGATAATGCTATAATTATTGCTATGGAAGCATAGCTCAGCCGGGATGAGCGTTCGCCTCACACGCGAGAGGTCATGGGTTCGAGCCCCATTGCTTCCATTTTTTATGTCCATTTTACTGTTTTATTCTGCCGGTTCCCCTTCCTGGATGGCCGGCGCAGCTTCCCCTTCCGGCTGGCTGTCAGGCGCTTCCTCCGGATTGGCCGATATTTCTTCCCCGCCTTCTCCCGTCTGCTGTTCTGCCGCCATATTATCCACTACATTTCCGTCCTGATCCACTCTGTCTCTGTACTTTATCCGGTAAATCCGTTTTAACGATTCATTGATGCGCTCTTCCGAAATAACACCATCTCTCACTGCTGCCAGAACCCCTTCATATGCCGCTTCGAAGCCATCGGGCATCAGAATCATATCCACCCCCGCCTGCAGAGCCATTACTGCCGCCTGGTCCGCACTATAATACTCTGTAATTGCTGACATATTCATAGCATCTGTAATAACGATTCCGTTGTAGCCTAATTCCCCCCGCAGCCAGTTCGTCACCACTTCTTCCGAAAGGGAACACGGCGTATCGTCACCCACTACGCCAGGCATGGAAACATGCCCCACCATTATCATATGCGCCCCTGCATCAATCCCTGAACGAAACGGGATGAATTCCGAAGCCCTCAACTCATCCAAACTCTTTTCAAGCACTGCCATCCCTTCATGGGTATCCGCCGATGCCGCACCGATTCCGGGGAAGTGTTTTAAACAGGAACTGATTCCCGTATCCTGAAACCCACCTACTGCAGCTGCCACCATATCACCAACTGCCGCCGGATCCCCGCCAAAGGAGCGCTTTCCTATCGCGGAAGCGGAAACATCCGCCACCACATCCGCCACCGGCGCGAAATCCAGATTAAATCCCAGTTCATACAAATAAGAGGCGATTTCAGCCCCCGCATTGTAAGCGGTCATCGTATCCCCGGCCGCCCCAATATCCGCCATATCGCCCACTTCCGTTACTTCTATACCGCTGGAGCCCACTCGCCTTACAGAGCCCCCTTCTTCGTCCACCGCAAGAAATATAGGGTATTTGCTCATCATCGTTGTCTTGGAGAGCATTTCCTTAACCTGTTCTTTGTCCTTTATATTCTGGTCAAAATAAACCAAACCGCCCACAGCGTACTTGTTCAAAGCCTCCTGGGTTCCTTCCCCTGCCGTTATCACCGTTCCTACCCCTGTGATATCTTCGGGCCTCACAATAAACAGCCCCGCCACCCTATCTTCCAAGGGCATGGGCGCTATCGCTGTCTCTACAATCTCCTCCAGCCAGTCCACATCCTCCACCGGCGCTTCCTCTATCGGTGCAGGCGGCTCTACTACCGCATTTTCCTGCTCTGCCTGGGCCGCCGCTTCTTCCAGCTGGCGTTCTACTTCTTCCGCCTGCCTCCGCTCTGCAATAATCCCCATCAACTTTCGGATACCGAATACCGCCCCCACTACAATAGCGACAAAAAATATCGCCACCGTTATGTATGCTATAATTTGGTTCCTTATTCTTCTTCTCCGCCTATACAGCCGTCTCTCATCAAATGCTCTTTCTCTGTTTTCTTTCATATCCTACCCCGTAAAAACAATATATAGTTTATCATAACCTATTTCTGTAAAAATTTCTACATCTATTTCTAAAATAAAAGAGACGCGGTAACATTCCAGCCTTGTCTAAACTGTTGCGTGCCGTACGAAAAGAGGATATCAATCATTCCGATTAATATCCTCTTTTATACTATGCTATCCAATGGCCTATACCTCCGTCTTCTAGTTTTTTCTTATGCAGTTGTTATTCATTTTTCTCTTTCGTACCCTTTCCATTTTTCTCTTGTACTACCTGTACTGTAACGGTCGATAATTTACTTTCTGGATTTACTATTTCATCCTTCCTATTATCCTCTGTCCTTCGTTACTTCTTCTTATGTACTCGACTACGAATTCTTTTCCTCTGTTTATTCATTCTTTTGTATCTTAAATGAATAAATTAACTTACGTTTTCGGTGGTCCATACCTCTCTTTCTTTTGTATTTTATCTATGTGAATTTCTTTTGTATGAACTTATTATAGCTCTGTATCTTTTATTTGTCAACACATTTTTTCAAAAAATTTTATTTTTTTTCAATTTATTTCCTTTTTCTACAAATTATAAGCAATATATACATTTTAAGCAATCTATTCCAGTTTCAATGCGGAGTCAGATACTATTTTTCAGATTTTATTTCTTTTTTTATATATTTTCCAATCAATTCAGCTTTCGATTTTATAGTAATTGAATCTGAGCATTTGTAATAGTTTTGCCCGGTTCACCTAGGAACCGGTGAGTATAAAGTCCTTCCACTTTATCAACCGCGTGTTTGAACAAATCGTCCAGCAGAATATCAGAAGTCTCCAGGCTCTTTTGGAAACTCAGGCGGAACAAACGGTAGTAAGTTTCCATCTGATAATAGCTTTCGGTGTATTCCCTCCAGATGCCCTTTGCTTCTGCGGTATGGAATCCGGCAGAGTGTTCCTTGAAGAAACTCTGCATATTTGCAGCCTGCAAAATACCGTCATAAAAGCTGCAAGCAACGGGGCATCAAACTTGCAGCGCTGCAAAGCAGCGGGGTATTTGATTCTCTATCCGGAAATTATAGCGCGTTTTTAGGACAAATGTTTTTACATTCAAGACATAAAATACATTCTGTCCCGTTTTTGCGTTTTCTTGAATTGTCAGTTACATCAACATTCATAGGGCAAACCTTTTTGCATTTTCCACAAGAAACACATTTGCTTTTGTCACATTTAATACGCAGCAATGAAAAATAGGATGCCGGTTTCAAAAATACTGTAATTGGACATATATATTTACAAAAAGCACGATTATCCTTTAACGCAAAAGCTAAAAAAATTCCAACCATGTAATATAAACTGTTGCCAACCAAAAATAACCAGAACATAATTTGTTCCATATTCTTTACTTGTGCAAGGAATAACCCACTAACAAAAATAAAAGACAGTACAAAAGTAACATACCTTATCCAACCCCATTTTTTCCGTGGCTGCTGCGGTATCTTATATGGGAGCAAATCAAGAATCATTGCTGTCCAACAGGCAAACCCGCACCACCCACGTCCGAAAATGAAAGGACCAAATATCTTTGCAACTGCATAATGAATAGTTGCTGCCTCAAAAACACCAGTAAATAAATAATACCAAAACCCTTCTATCTGCATATTTTCATTACACATCCATCCAAGATAAACTAGCATATAAGATCCAACCAGAAATTGCGCTATTCTGCGTGCATACTTATATCGAAGCTGAAACATCAAACATCCTATGGCTATTGATGTTCCAATATAGCTAAAATTAAATAGATAGAATATATTTTGCATTGTAAGCCAAAGTGTAATAGCTATAATTTCAAAAATCAACCACATCATAACAGGCAGCATGAATTTCTTCAATCCTTTAAACTTTGTCATCATAACTCCATTTCTCCATATCATCTCTTTTAGAATTTTAGGATTACTTGGCACTATATTCCCTCCCTCTTACTATAAATTAATTTACTGTAATAGTTAAATCAATTTTGTGGGCCGGCTGCCCACCGTATCGCCCCACAAAATTGGTTTCCGCAGCACTGCTCATTTTATTAGTGAAATCTTTTTTTAATTGTTGTATAATGGAGTTTATATTGATGCCAAAAATGATGATGGCCCTTTGGCCAAACACTAACCTATAATTTGAAGGAGAAGCCTATGATTCCTAACCCTTTTTTAAAAGAAGGTGTTCTTAGCACAAACGCTTCCATCAATAAATTAATCATAGCCAAAATGCCAGGATGCACCGTTGCCCAGCCTCTGGCCGGAAAAAGCGCACAGGAAATCTTTTCCACCGATTTATTGATTCAGGAAATAAAAAACAATGCCAAGCAGCTGCAAATTGATATTTCTGCCCTGGAAGAAAAATATCTCCCCCTCTATCTGGAGAATTGTCTGGAAAGCGCGGATTCCAATGTACGGGCAGCCGCCCACAGTATTATGAAGCTTTTTGGGGAGCGGCTCGCCGTCATTCTCCTTTGCCTGAAAGAAGGCTCGCCGGAAAACCGCAGTGCCCGGTCCGACTGGACAACAGAAGAATGGGATTACTGGCATTCCTTACAACACATCATTCTGGTAGGGGGGCTGGCCAGCCCTCCCCTGGGCGAACAGTTAAAATACTATGTAGAGCGGGTTTTTTTATCTTCCGGCAAAAGGCCCTATACCATTATTCTGGGCAAAGATTCCACTTATGCGGGGCTGCGGGGCTGTACCACATACCTGGAAGATATCCCTCCTACCCAGGTAAACCTTATCTTCGATTATGGCCAAAGCTTTATAAAAAGAAGCTATGCCATTATGGACGGGAAAAAGGTCAGGGATATCGTCATTTTGGGCAAAACCTTATCCCGGCATGTGGAATGGGATATTCAAGATGCCGACTTTGAAAAAAAGGAGGCTCTTGAATTAAACCGTTATTTTCTGGAAACCATCACCCGCACTGTCCATGAAGTGGAAGACCGTGGGTTAGAAATACACCCCCACATCATTTTAAGCATTGCCAACTATGTAAAAAATGGAATCATTGCCAACCGGGGCGGTTATGGCAAGCTGCGCCTGATAGCACCCGATTATGCCCAATATCTTTCCAAACAGCTAAAGGAATGCCTGGGCAAAGACTATTACTTTACCATGCTCCATGACGGAACCGCCATGGCCGCCGGATATGCCGACTATGATAACTCAGTGTGCATCTCCCTGGGCACTGCATTCGGTGTAGGATTCCCGGCTTCAAACTAAAAGCAAGTTCCGTTCCTTCCCACGCACAGAAGCTTTGGCAGCGCAGTCTGCCTGCTGCTTTATTGTTTATAATGAATATATCGACAAGGAGGGTTTATTATGACACACAGACAGGCCGCCTTTGCGGCACAAACGGAAACAATGATTAAAAATCTGGAAAAAAGGGGTATGGAAGGTTACTTTTTCGAAGATTCCGCATCCTGCACCGCTGCAATTCTTTCCTCCATACCGGAAGGCAGCACTATATCCTGGGGCGGCAGCGCATCCGTCAAGGAATGCGGCCTGATGGACAAAATCCAGCAAGGAAATTATGATCTCATCGACTATTTTGGCGTCTCCGAACCCGAAGAACGAAAGAAATTATATGCCAGGACGGTAATGGCCGACTACTACCTTATGAGTTCCAATGCCGTAACCCTGGACGGGGAATTGATTAACATTGACGGCCGCGGAAACCGGGTTGCCTGTTTGATCCATGGACCGGAAAATATCATTATGGTTGTGGGGATGAATAAAATCGTCACCGATGTCGATACCGGCATTGACAGGGTCCGCAATTTCGCCGCACCCCCTAACGCCAACCGCTTAAACCGCCAGACACCCTGCTACGCTACCGGGCGCTGCGCCGATTGCCTTTCCCCCGACTGCATGTGCAACCAAATCGTCATCACCAGACGCAGCGGCGTGAAAGGAAGGATTAAGATATACTTCGTTGCAGAGGATTTAGGTTATTAAAATTAAGGCATTTGGATTATTTAACCAAAAAGCCCCCGGCAAAGATGTGCATCCGCACATCTGCTTCCGAGGGGCTTCTTATTTCCTGTTTTCCGCTGCATTGGCCAGGATATTCAATAGATGCCGAAATTAACATCCCGCGAACATGGCACTTGCCTAATTTCTCTCATGAGCAGAATTACATCAGGGGATACTTATTCGTCAATTCCTGTACGATTGCCCTGGCTTCGGGTATCTTTTCCTCCCCGCCCTTAATGACGAGTGCAATCGCTTCCGCAATCTTATCCATATCCTCCGTGTCCATTCCTCTGGATGTTACCGCAGGAGTGCCCAGCCGGATACCGCTTGTAACAAAAGGCGACTTAGGGTCATTGGGAATCGTATTTTTATTTGCTGTAATATGTGCTTCATCCAGGAGCTTCTCTACGGCCTTCCCTGTCAGGTCATAATTGGTCAGGTCTACCAGCATCAAGTGGTTATCCGTTCCGCCGGATACGACTTTAATATCCCGTGCCATCAGCCCCTTGCAAAGAGCCTGGGCATTGTCCACAATCCCTTTCTGGTATGTTTTGAACTCCTCACTTAAAGCTTCCTTAAAGCAAACCGCTTTCGCCGCAATCACATGCATTAACGGACCTCCCTGGATGCCGGGGAAAATCGCCTTATTGAAATTATACTTATCCGCCGCTTCCTGATTACACAAAATCAGGCCGCCACGGGGTCCTCTCAATGTTTTATGTGTTGTTGTGGTAACCACATCCGCATAGGGAATCGGGCTTGGATGCAGGCCGGCAGCCACAAGGCCGGCAATATGGGCCATATCCACCATCAAAACTGCCCCCACTTCATCGGCCACTTCCCTAAACTTCTTAAAGTCAATCGTTCTTGCATAGGCCGATGCACCTGCAATAATCATCTTGGGCTTTGCCTCCACTGCAATTTCACGCAGCTTTTCATAGTCAATAAAGCCTTCATCATTTACCCCATAGGGTACAATCTTAAAATACTTCCCCGAGATATTCACCGGACTTCCATGGGTCAGATGTCCGCCATGATCCAGGTTCATTCCCATGATAGTATCCCCCGGATTACAAACTGCAAACTGCACCGCCAGATTGGCCTGCGCACCGGAATGAGGCTGTACATTGGCATAATCGCAGCCAAATAACTTCTTAGCCCTGTCAATCGCCAGATTTTCCACCACGTCCACACACTCACAGCCGCCATAATACCTTTTGCCCGGATAACCTTCCGCATATTTGTTCGTCAACGGGCTTCCCATCGCCGCCATAACCGCTTTGCTCACCCAGTTCTCGGATGCAATCAGTTCGATATGACTGTTCTGCCTTTCCTGCTCGTCCACAATCGCCTGGGCAATTTCAGGGTCTACATTTTTCACCTCATCAAATGAATACATTCCCATATCCTCCGTTTTCTTTTTATCTCCGCACACATCAGCGCAATTCATTATAACGTTTGTCACCAATTTCCGCAGGAAATTGATGACCTTCTCGTGCATCAGCACGATTCATTATATCACATATTTAAAGAATTTTTAAGATTTTTTTTCTATTTATATGCAGGAAGTATTCTTTACATCATGATAAAATACTGCTAAAATGGTTGATGGTTAAAAGCGGCAACAAACAAAAGATTTGCGGCGGCTGCAAAGCATAAAGCTATCCATGCGAAAAAAGCAGCCCGGAAATGGGGATTCTTATGTATTATGTAATCGTCAACCCTGCTTCTAAATCCGGCCAGGGGTGCGCTATTTGGAATCGTTTGAGGCAAATATTCGAAGAAAGGGAGATTCCTTATAATGTCCTCTTCACCAAAGGTACCGGGCATGTAACCAGGGCTGTGGCCAAACTGACCGCCCCCGATGACAGCGGGAGGAAAAAGCTGCCCATCAAACTGATTATCCTGGGAGGGGATGGCACGATGAACGAAGCCCTTCAGGGCATCCACGATTTTAGCAAGGTCCTGCTTGGCTATATTCCCACCGGTTCAAGCAACGATTTGGCCAGAGACTTGCAGCTTCCAAAAGACCCTGCGGTTATTCTCCAGACTATTTTGGAGGGGAAATATGTGCGAAGTATGGATTTGGGGCTGCTCACTTATACCGATGTATCGGAAGAATCGGCCATGCCGGGGGATATCCATGCATCCAGTCAAAGATTTTTTGCAGTCAGCAGCGGAATCGGTTTCGATGCCGCCGTATGCGAGGAGGCAAATTCCTCCCGTTTCAAAAAACTGCTTAATAAATTGAAGCTGGGCAAGCTGACTTACCTTGCCGTCGCATTGCGCCAGCTCATTGCCGCAAAATCCGTTTCCTGCGATATTTATTTGGATGATGATAAGAGCCCTATCCATATAAAACGTTTTTTATTCACGGCATTTATGATACATAAATATGAAGGCGGCGGCTTCCGGTTCTGCCCTATGGCAGATGCCTTAGACGGCAAATTGGATTTATGTGTAGTGGGCAGTCTCCCTAAACCGGTCATATTGGCTGCGCTTCCTACCGCATATTTCGGAAAGCATTATATGTTTTCTGCCATCAGCCATTATACGGCCAAAAAAGTAGCCTTCCATGCATCCCACCCTTTATGGGTGCATACCGATGGCGAAGTTTATAAAAGATCGGCTTCTATTACCGTTTCCTGCCTGCCGCAGAAAATACGGCTGATGATGTAAAAAAATTAAGTGTAATACTTTTTTCCAGATTAAAGCAAGTTAACATTTATAGTAAATTTTAATTTCATGGGGAAATATAAATATAATAACGAATAGACTATTGATGACAAATAAGAGTCTGTAAAATGACAAATAAGATATACCGCAAAACGGAAAATACAATTTGAAAGCAAAGCCTTTTCTGTTTTATTCATATAGATGCCAAAAACCCGGCCATGGAAAGCGTCCGGTATAAGGCATACAAGGTAACAGTTCAGCCCAGGACTTTGCCCTTGCTGCAAAGTCCGTACAAGCACGTTAATTTAGCCAAGAAAGAATCTGCCCCTCGCTGAAGGCGATTTTGAATGGGCAGATTCCGTAACAGGGAAGCCGAAGGCTGAACTGTTACCATACAAGGGAGGATTTTTATGAAAACATTTGCAATGAGAAAGTACAGGCATGCCGTGCCATTAATCATCTATGGCATTATTTACTTAACCTGGTTCCTTTATCTGGAGCGGAAAGTTACGAAAGACTACTGGGTCATCCATGTCGCCTTAGATGATTATATCCCCTTTTGGGAAGGCTTTGTTATCCCATACTTTTTATGGTTTCTTTATGTCTCCGCAGCAGTGGTTTATCTCTTCTTTAAGGACAAAGACGATTATTACAGGACATGTATCTTTTTATTTACCGGGATGACTATTTTCCTGACTATCTCCACCTTATTCCCTAACGGCCATCATCTCAGGCCTGCGGTGTTACCCAGGGATAATATTTTCACTATGATGGTATCCCACCTATACAAAGCAGATACCCCTACCAACCTATGGCCCAGCATACATGTATATAATTCCCTAGGCGCACACTTTGCCATTATGAAAAACAATAAGCTTTCCGGAAAACGGCCGGTACGGGTTCTTTCTCTCCTGCTTTGTATTTCCATCATATTGTCCACTATGTTTATCAAACAGCATTCCGTATTCGATGTGGTCACCGCCTTTATTATGGCCGCCGTCATGTATGGCATCGTCTATAAATATGATATTCTGACAATGCACAGGCTAAAGGCGATACGTAAAAAAGCGGCTCCTCAGATATAATCAAGTACCCCGCTGCAGGCAGCCACTTGGCTCATTGCCCGCAGGAATAAAAACCAAGGCGTAACAGGGAAGCCGAAAGGCCAAGCTGTTACGTCATATTAGTTAAATTTGAAAAACCTCTGACAAATCCGATATCCTTCGATAGAAATTTTTCTGCCTCCTTTTCCCGGCAGATTCATGGAATTTCCGAGGATACCGTATCGAAGCCTCACATAAAGCCCCTTATCTTTCTGCTTAATATAATTCCACAATTCCTTCTTTTTCTCCAACTGCTCTTCCGTTCCGCCCCGGATTAAAAGGATGGAGGAAACGGTAGTTATAATTTCCAGATACTTTGTCATATAGTTACGCATCTTACGGCTGCCCTTTAGCCTCTGTTTATTTTCTACCATATAATCAACCATCATCTTGTTCACCTTAATCTGCTGGTCGATTCTGGATATCATGATGCTTTCATTTACGGACTGCCCTTCCCTCCCAATATAATAACGGTAAAAGTTCACATCCAGATAATACATATTTCTAACGTTAATTAAAGGTTCAAACACGAAGAGGTTATCCACGTAAAATGTATTTTCCGGCAATTTCAGCCCGCATTCCTGCAGCAATTTCGTCCTGAATATTACAGAGTGCATCAAGATATACTGGCCTTTGTGAAAATGCCTGACCTGTTTCCATGTGAAAATTTCGTTTTTGGGCAATGCATGGCCATAGCGCATCACCTTCTTCTTTTTCTCCCCCTGCTTTTCATAAACAAAATTGCTAATCAGCATATCCAGCACTTTTTCCCCTCCGGCCATCTCTTTTAGAAGCTGCAGGATTTTCCGGTATTCGCTTTCTTTTACCCAGTCATCGCTGTCCACCACCTTGAAAAACAGCCCTGTGGCATTTTCCATCCCTGCATTGACCGCAGACCCGTGCCCGCCGTTTTCCTTATGGATGACCTTCACAATAGAGGGGTATTTTTCCGCATATCTGTCCGCAATTTCCGCTGTTTTATCCTTAGAGCCATCATCTACGATAATAAGTTCCACTTCCTCCCCGCCGGTAAGCAGGGAATCGATACATTTTTCCATATAATCTTCCGAATTGTAACACGGTATTGTCACTGTCAATAATTTCATTTTTTACTCCGTTTCTGCGCAGCGTTTGTGACCCGGCATTTCCGGGGCTTTACGCATGTCAAGTTTGTGGATGCTTTGCAGGCACAAACTTGGGGTTGAAAACTTTCAGTTTTCAATCTTTACTCCGTTTCTGCAATTATCAATCTTTATCCATTCCCAGTTTAATATTCAGATACTCCGCATAAGCGGCATAAGCGGAAGGGATGGGATACTTCTCCCTGGCTTCATGCTTATCGATAAAAAGCCAGTCCTGCAAAGCCCCTGCCCCTTCCGGGTTCTCCAATTCATCCACCCGTACGGCATACCCTATCATATGCCATTCTTTATGGGAAAAAATGTGCTTCGCCCCGCCAATTGATTTGATATGGAGCACTTTCAAACCGATTTCATTCAACGCCCTTAGCACTTCCTCTTCCGTTCGATGCCCTTCCAGCATGGGAAATTCGTAAAGCCCGGCTAACAGTCCCTTCTTTGGCCTCTTCCGAAAGGCGGCTTTTTCTCCGTCCTGGATGACTAAAATGGTTTTTTCTTCTATCTTTCTCGCCTTTTTCCCCTTCTTCTTAGGATATTCCGCCGTTTTTCCAAAGCGGTGCGCCTGGCAGATTGTCTCCCATGGACATTCGTTGCATTTCGGCTCTCCATTAGGAAGGCATACCATAGCACCCAGTTCCATCAGCGCCTGGTTGAAATCCCCCGGCCTGTCCTTTGAAATAAATTCCAGCAATTCTTTTTCTACCCTGGACTTGGTCTTCTGGGATAAAATATCATCCCCGTCTAACCGCAGCCTTGCCAGCACCCTGAGCACATTTCCATCCACTGCGGGAACCGCTTTCCCATAAGCGATAGAGGCGATGGCCCCTGCCGTATAGCTGCCAATGCCGGGCAGCTTTAGCAGGCTTTCATATTCGGAAGGCATCGTTCCTCCATACTCCTCCATAATAATCCTGGCCGCCTTTTGCAAATTGCGCGCCCGGTTATAATAGCCAAGCCCTTCCCATAGTTTGACCAGCTTGTCCTCTTCCATTTCTGCCAGAGCCCGGATGTCCGGTGCATGTATGATAAAATTGTCAAAGTAAGGCTTCACCGCCTCTACCCTTGTTTGCTGCAGCATGATTTCCGACAGCCATACGTAATACGGCCGGGGATTCTCCCTCCATGGCAGGATACGCCTGCCGTTGTCATACCATTTCAAAAGGGGGGCTCCTATCTGTGACAGAAGATTATCCTCCCTATTCCCGTCATTCCCAGCCTGCCTCTCCTGCCTGGCCACACTCCCGCCATGCCTTTCTTCCCCTGTCTCCAGCCTGACCGGCACAAAATCCGCTATTTCCATAGAGTCCTGTGTCACCCTGCAATCATAGGCCAGAATTTCCACCCCCGCCTCCCTGGCCTTTTTCAGCGCCCTGGCAAATTCCGGATGGGTCTCTATATTAGGTGCAAAAAAGTCAATTCCTTTCATCTGTATGATAAACAGAATATATGCTTTATAGCCTTCTCCCGCTGCTTCTATCAATTCCTCTACGTGCTTCACCGCCCGTTCGGATGGGGCATCCGGGAAATATGCTCCATTCTCCCGCTCCAGCGTCACCCCTTTCACCTCCAGAAACACTTTATCCTCTTGTGTCTCCACATAAAAATCGAACCGTGAATTCTTATAAGTTTTCTCTGCCCGCACACTTTTCAGCGAAGGGAACAGTTCTTTCTTCCACAGCCATTCCCCCACCGCCTTATTGGGGGCATTGGAATCCATATTTATCAGCCGTTCCCCCTTGCGCACGGCAATCAAATCATAATTCGTTGTACGCCCCGGCTTTTCACTTTTTTCCAGATATACCGTTCCTTCTTCCACCAGTAGTTCCTTGCATCTCCCGGTATTTTTTACATGTACTTTTTCAGTCCTGCCGCCTATATTGACATAAGCGATGAAACGGTTAGGCCTGCTCAAAAACCTTCCTTCTATAATTTTGCCGTATTTCATGAGTCTATACTTTCCTTTGCTGCCATTTGAGTTTGGATGCCATCATAAGCTTCGGGCGCCAAAGGCCCCGGCTGCGGAGTGCGCTTAGCATTTTACACAAGAAAGTTGTGTGCCTTTCATTGTGCAAAACATTCCTCTGAGCCATACTGTTATCTGATTCAGCGCAGCCTGTTGCATTCATATTTTTCCATCAAAGCCAGACAGCCCCTGAATTCCGCATACCGTTCTTCCACGTCTCCCGGTTTTACCTCTATATCCAGCGCTATGGACATAATATTTATCATATCATCGGTAATTTTATGATGAAGGGCCGACAGGATATTCAGCCGCTGTTCGTAACTGGAAGCATCCAAAAATTCTATCACCAGCGGATCCAGAGTTACCTCCCCGCCGTCCGCAGCTTCGTCCATAGCTTCCTCCACTGTCTCCTTTTCATTTCCCCTTTCGCCAATATGTTCCTCTTTGGGCGCATCCTTTCCTGTCATAAGTTCAAACCGATATTCCTGGCCGGCGTTTGGGTATTTTTCCTTGTCTGTCTTTTCCATAAATGAAACCAACGGGCGGGCGTAGATTTTGAAACTGCCGTAAAGCGCCTGATAAATCACCAGTTCTTCCCCCGTTTCCGAATGCTCCGCCACCGTTACTATCTGATATAAATTCCCTTTAAAATGTCTGTATATTTCCTGTGGAGCAGGTATCTGCCGCATAATCAACCTCCTGTCTCATTTCATATCCCTTTGAATCAAATGCAGTTTCAAAAACCAATACATTTATTATAGTACCCTGATATTTCCTTGTCATTCTTTTCTTTCTTAAGCATTTCTAAATCAATTTAAACCGCTCTGACGGAATACCTCCGGCCTGCCGCATGTAGAGCCCACTCTTTCAAAAGCCCCTGTTTCGCTGCTTTTCATCATCTGACAGATAATATCCAACACATGATATGCCATTTCCTTGCCGGCCCTGTTTTTCTTTCCTCCCCGTCTGCAGCGCAGCCCCTAAAAAGGTATCCGGTGCGAAACCCAGGTACAGCCCCTTTTCTTCCGACAGCCTTAATAATTCTGCCGCCTCTTCAATCGCAACAGTCATTGTCTTTTCCGTATATACATGTTTCCCCGCCATCAGTCCCCGGCGTATTAATTCATAATGGCAATCCGCAAGCAGAATCGCATGCCATCTCCGTTTTCCCTGTCCTTACGTGCTCTCATTGCTCATGCGCTGTATCGTACAATTAAAAGTTCCACGCTCATAATATCCTTTATCTTCCCGGTTTTTACCGCTTCCTCCATTTCCACACATGCTTCCAGGGCCTGACGCAAATCGGAAGTCTTGAACTTGGAAGCCTGAGCCACATATTTTCCGGCAATAAAAGGCGGCAGGCTCACCTTCTGGCCAATTATTTTATTATCATATCCTTTGGCCTTTAATTCCTTGACCTGGAACAGTGTATTGAACTGTCTTGTAATAAGCACCAGGATACGCATGGCCGGCTCTTTCAAAGCCAACAGGTCATAATACAAATCCAACGCTTTTTTCTGCTGCTTATCGGCCACAGCATTTATCATATCGAAAATATGGCTGCTCACCCGTTTCGTGCAGATATCTTCAATATCCTGTTCCCGAATGGCATCCTTTTCCATGCAATAACATATTAATTTTTCCAGTTCCTTGCGGATATTCTCCATATCCGTACCGGTTTTTTCCAAGAAATAATGGAGGGCTGGCTCAGTGATCTGTTTTCCTTCCTTTTTTATCATACCAAGAATCCACTTTTTTAAAGTTGCCTCGCTCTGCACCGGAAATTCTACCGCCATCCCTTTGGAAGAAACGGTTTTAAAAAGCTTGCTGCGTTTATCCGCTTCCGTTTCCACCAAAATAAAATATGCGCTCTGTGCCGGTTCCTGTAAATATTCCGCCAACTGTTCCCCGCCATGTTTAAACAGGCCGCTGTTTTCCATTACGATTACCCTTCTGTCCGCAAAGAAAGGCAGCGTCTCCGCCAAATCTATTACAGCCGGAACGGAAATATCTTTCCCTTCAAAATAACTGTAATTCATCGTATCCCCTTCCGCTGTCATGGCTTGCTTTAACCTGTCCCTGTACTGTTTGCGCAAATAGGCCTCCTCTCCATAAAGGAGATAACACTGTTTAAATTTACCGTTTTTTATATCCTCATTGATTCTCTGCATTTAGCCTTCCTTTTTGTCTGCTCCTGAGTTTTCGGCATCGCACTCCATATATAATGCATGCCCTGCCCGATTTTTTGCATACCGCTCTGTATCATATTTTACCAGACTCTGTCTGTTATTTCCATATAGATTTTTGGGCAAAAAAAGTTGGCCCGGCGGCCAACTCCTTTTCCTTTTAAATTACATTCCTATGATACTTACACATCTTCCCCAAACAGCTGCTCCTCCACCTGGCTGATATCGGGCACTGTCCAGCCTTTCTTTTCCATTCCTTCTGTTATTTCCTCCAGCCCCTCTTTTCCCGCAGCATCATTAGGCATGGAAGTGGGTTTGGAAAGTTCTATACTCATGGAAGTGGCCATCCCGCCCAATGTCCGGGTCATTACGAGAACTCTGGAGCCATCCGGCTTTACTTCCACGTTGGTTTCCACCCTGGATTCTTCTTTCTCGGATTTGATTTTTTTCTCCTTTTCCTCTTTCTCCTGTTCCAATGTCTGAAGGAATTTCTTGTATTCCATATATCCCTTCAAATTCCCTGCTCTATACTGCATCTCCATTACATCTTTTATGATTTCCAGCCAGTTTTCTTTGTCAAACAGGCTGTCTGTTCCGTGCTTCCCGCTCATATCCTTATGATGGGCATGAGCCATCATAAATCTTTCAAGCGCATCGGGGCATTTCCCGCTCTTGCTTAAATATGCGGAATACGCATACATATCAATAGTGTCGCAATTGCTGGGGTCCACCTTGGAAATATCCACCATCCGTTCCGTCACATTGCCATTGGCATCCCACACCTTCACCTTATAGATCGGATGGGCAGGGTCAAAATCTGCAGGCTGATAGACCGTCATAGACGTATTCTCTGTGACACACGCCCATGCTGTTACCACCTTTCCGTCCTCCGCAGATTCCGACCCATGCAAAACCACATCATGGCTGTCCGATTTCACCGTCCATGACTGGTTTGACATTTCCTCTTCCGGCTTATTTTTTTCCGTTCTGGACGCCATATAGCTCATAGGATAGCCATTCGCGCCGATTCCCTGAATTCCCATATTAACAACCTTTCCTTTCCCTATTTCTGATCATCCTGTCTATACCCAACGTGTTTCCAATGTTTTACCGTTTAAATAGCTGTCCCGGTTTCTCGCCGTATTTTTGTAAGCATTTACCATGTTCGCCCTATTGGCGGTGCCGGTCCTGATTCCCCCTGTGCTCCCCGTCCGGCCTCCCGTACTTCCTGTCTGTTCCCCCAGTGCCAACAAGCCTGCCCCCAGATAACCAGAGGGTAAAAGCCCCGATGTCAACAGACCGGAGGAGGACAATCCCAGCCCAGAAATACCATAGGGCCAAATCCCGGTTGACAAGCCTGATAACGACAGGCCGTTTTGCAGCCCCGCCATCCATCCATAATTTTTCACCGGAATGCCTGCCCCATAGCATTCCCCTCTGGATTTACCAATGACCTGATAACCCACATTGGCAGCATAGCCAGGAATTTCGGCAGAAAAACCTTCCCGCAGCATTTGGATCACTTCATTCTCATAGGAAGGGTCATTTTTCATACTTTCGAATGCCTCTTCCTTAAAAATCAGCACACCGGAACTGCAAGTCCGCATACTGTCACTCACCGGCAGGCCGGAAACCTTATTGCATATATATTGTTTATACTCATCCAAAGTCATCTCATCTTTGGATTTGTTCATATCCACACCATAATTCGTCCGGCAGGTTGGCGGATGTGCCATGATCACATCCTTTCCTTCCGGAAATACCGTTATTTCCTTTTTACTAATTTCTTTTGTTCCGGTTTCTTTTGCCGTTGTTTCTTTTACCGCTGTCTCATTTCCTTCCGTCTGCCTTACCGCCGCATTTTTCATGCATTCTTGAAAGGATAAAGCATCTTCCCCCGCAGCCTTTACCGTATTGCCTATCTTCTCCCAGCCGGATTTTCTTTCCGCCGCTTTACTGTTATATTCCGCTATCTGGCTGCGATAAATCTCCGCTACCGATTCCACTCCCATGCCCCCCTTCTTAATTTATTACCTTTCAGATCCATAGCCTTTTAAAACTTTCCCTGCATAGGTTTTCCCATGCCTTTTTCAAAAGCCTTATAATAAATATACGATTAGATCCAGGAAAAAGTTTCATCCTATTGCATTTATTTTCATTTCTGCCGTCCATAAAGTTTGCCCTCATCAGTGAAGTCCAGAGTCTTTTACGCGATCCCGAAAATCCGGAGCTGCTTAAAGAGGGAATTTCAAACCGGTGGCTGATGCCTTTCCCTTCTTCATTAACAGACAGTTATTTTCCCTCTACCCGGAAAGTTTCTATCCGCATTTTTGTCCCTATTTTTGTCCGTATTTTTTGCCATATTTTTGGCTCTTTCTTCTCCACTGTCACCGCCCCATATCCGGGTGTATCATAAATCCTGCTTCCTGCCCTTTCTAACCGCTCCAGCAGTTCTTCATGGGGATGCCCGTACCGGTTATCCTTCCCACAGGAAATCAAGGCAATGCGCGGCCGCAGCCGATTCAGCATTTCCTCCCCGGTGGAATAGTTGGAACCGTGGTGAGCCACTTTCAGCAAGGTCACATTACAATCATCCACCCCCGATTCCCCCGCATATTTCTGCATGTATTCCTGCATATATCCCCACATCGACTCTTCTCCGGCACCCTCCACATCCCCGGTAAACAACCCTGTAAAACCCTGGTAAGCCACCAGCAGCACCAATGAATATTCGTTTGCTTCCTTCGTTTCATATCCGGAATCAGGGTGCATGCAGACTATTTCCATTTCACCGTCCGCTATCCTCTGGCCCTGGTGCATATACAATACTTCAATTTCCTGCTGCCTTGCCAGTTCTTCTATCTCCCTATATTTTTCGTCCACACTTTCCCTTCCGATATGAGGCAGGATGATCCGTTCCACTTTTAGCCCTGCATCCGCGTATCCCTCCAGCAAATCCAAAATCCCGCTGCAGTGATCGCCGTCCGAATGAGTTACAAAAACTGCCTCCAGACAGTTTATGCCCTTATACTTTAAATAAGGCAGTATCTGGTATTCCATCACCTCCTTTTTCGTAGAACTGCCGCCATCAATAAGATAATTTTTTCCTTCCCCGCTTCTGATGTGGATACAGTCGCCCTGCCCTACATCCAGCATCGTCACTTGAAACCCGTTTTCCGCCTTAAGAAAAAGTATACATAGTGCCGCCAATATCCATTGATATTTCCAGAAGGCCGAAAGCCTCTTTTTCGCCCGATGCCCATATGCTGCCAGCATGGCCATCAGCAGCAGGTAAACAAGAATCTGCCAGTTTTCCGGCCTCCCGCTTACCAGCACCCCGCCCGGAATTTTTCCGTTAAGCAGACAGCACCATTCATAAAACCAGAGAATCCCCCTGTCAATCGCCCCTATTCCCCGGGCCACCCCGGGAAATACCGTTCCTGTCAGCATGCAAAGCAGCCCGGCCCCCATCACCACCGTCATCAGCGGAATCACAGCCAGATTCAACAATATGGAATATAGAGGGAACTGATAATAGGTCATCAGATGTACGGGCAAAGTGCCCAAATTAACCGCTATCCCGGCCTTCAGAGCCTGCCTGGCTTTCCTTATGAGCGTTTCTCTTACGGCCAGCCTTTTCCTTCCGCTGCCCCGTTCCATATCCCCCTGCAAAACCGGCAGCAGCACCCCTATAGACGCCACCGCCCCGAAAGAGAATAAAAATCCGCTGTGCTCCGCATATGCGGGCTGCTGTGCCAGCAGCAAAACCGCTGCCAAAGACAATGCCGTTATCATATCATAAGCCCGCCCCATCATATCGGCAAAAAGATGCAGCCCAAACATAACAATCGCCCTCACTGCCGACATGCTCATCCCCGTCATCAGGCCGTAACAGCAAATCACAAAGACAGAAATCACTGCCCCCGGGCCGATGCCCAGCCCTGCCTTCCTCAGCAAATGGTATAAACCCATACCTATCATGGAAATATGCAGTCCTGAAATGGCCAAAATGTGAATAATAGAATTTTGCTGATATAGTTTTTTCGTATCTTCATCTATCCCGTCCTTTTCCCCCAAAAGCATAGCTTTCATTATAGAGGCTTCCTTGGCCGGGAAAACATCCTCCAGCACTTTCGCCCAATGTTCCTTCAGTTCGAACAGGCCTTCCCGGAAATGCCATGCTTTTGTACCGGCTGCCGTAATGCGGGCATTGTCCAGCCGGAAAGAGAGTTTCATCATGCGGTAATATTTGCCCATGTCAAATTCCCCCGGGTTCCCTGCGTCTGCAAAAATACGCACTTTCCCTTCCAACCGCACAACATTGCCCAGCTTAGGTTCCAATATGTTCTCTTCATCCAAATAACATATGATATTTTCAATTTCATCAATGGGATTATTTTCTGATAGATTCCCGATAGAATATTGGGAATCCCTGGATTCTTCTTCGAACCCACTTAAGATTTGCAGCGGCTTTACGTAAATCGCCAAAGTTTTTCCCGAGTTTGCCCGCCCTTTATATTCCTTCCGGTATACCTGCCCCTCCAATATAAGCTGCCGCCCGTCCAGATTTTCGTAATTCGGCACAGGCGCTGGCAGCACCTTCATGCAAAAAACAAATAGAGCCGAAAGGAGCAGGCAAAAAAGACATAATGGTCTTTTCATTTGTCCTCTCTTTCCGGAACATGTTTGAATATCCATTCCTCCAAACCCGAGGAAGGCAAATTTCAAACATGCCCTAATCCACCGTAGTCACTATATTCAAATTTCTCTCATAGGTTACGGATAAGCTGGTATTTTCCCTGAACATCACATTGGAATCGCCGTTGACCGCTATCTGCACCCGGTTCACGTTGGGCAGTTCCACCAGGGAGTTCACCAGGGAATAAATAGCCACATCGGAAGTGACATTGTAAATCTGGGCCAAAAAATTATCATTCAGATTCACATAACAGGTTCCGTCCTTTACCGTAACACCTACTATTTTCGTATCCGGGTTCAGCGTAGGGAATACCTTGCCCTTAACCTGCTCGCTGGGTCCGCTGATTACCTGCTCTACAACCAGCCTTTCCATAGAAATGTTTGTGCTGAAGCTGCTATACTCCAATGTCCGGTTGGTCTCAACCAGCCCGTCACCCGCCTCATTGGCGAAATACAGGCGGATTGTAACCCTCTCCATAGAATCCATTTCGCTTTCCGTACTATCGATAAACATATCCGCAGACATACTGCCAATCACATTGCCGGCATTATCCAACAGCGGATTGGAACGTATCTGAAATGAAACGTAGTCCACCCCTTTTACCTGGGTCATCGTACGCACTGCGGCAGCACGGGCCAGAACCTCCGTGGTGGACGGCTGCGCCCGATACTGCTCGTCAAAATTCAGTACGAGCTGTCCTCCGTCCAAAGAATAGCCCAGCAGTTCGAAATTGCCTGCAAACGGAGCCTTATATTCCATTTTTTCGGGTGTTGTCATCAGTTGGCCGAGCAGTTCTTCTATAATTTCCTCCTGGCTGCTGCCGTTCACCGTATATTCCACAGGCAAAATCTTCGTCTCATCTTTATTGATTACATATATGTTATAAACCCTGCTTTTATCTTCCTGTTCCTCGCTTCCGCAGGAAACAGCAGCAAACAGGCACAACAGCGAGAGTAAAAACCATATTCTTTTCCCCATATGATTAACCATGCCCTTCTCCTGGCCTGCAGCCTTAATCCGCAGGCATACATTTGCGGTTGAAATCAGTTTCTTCCGTCATAATATCATGCGGTCACATAATTTAAGGGAATCTTAACAGAAAACGTAGTTCCTTCCCCTTCCACGCTGGATGCTTTAATGGAGCCCCTGTGCATTAGTATGGCATTTCTTGTAATCGCCAGCCCCAGTCCGGTACCGCCGATTTCCCTGGAATGGGATTTGTCTACCCTGTAAAACCTTTCATAAATATGCTCCAGCGCCGTCTCCGGGATACCGATGCCGGAATCTGCAATCTCCAAAGTAAAAAACTGATGGTCGGCATCCAGTAACACTTTCACCCATCCCTGTTCCTTATTATACTTAATGGCATTTTCCACTAGGTTGGTAATAATCAAGGTCAGCTTCACTTCATCCGCTTCTGCCGTCACCGCCCGCTTGCTTTCAAATACAACTTCAATATCCCGTTTTCTCGCAATTGGACGCAGCCTTTTTAATATGAGTTCGGTGAGTTCGTTGACATCCACAACGGTAACATTCATCGTTGCTACCGTCCTGTCCATTTTTACCATAGAGAGGAGATCATTTATAATCTTGTCCTCCCTTTCTATCTCTTCCGCAATATCCACCATAAATTCCCGGTACAGTTCTGCCGGTACGCTGTCTCCCTGTGCCAGCAGCGAATCCGCCAGCACCTTTACGGAGGTAATCGGCGTCTTCAATTCATGGGAAACATTGGCTACAAACTCCTGCCTGGATGTATCCACCACCTTCATCCTGCTTATCAACTCGTTAAAAGCATCTACAATATGCTCTGTTTCCAAATAATCGGGCACAGAAATCGGTTCATCTTTATACCCTTCTTTTACCTCACTGATTGCCTTAGCCACCCGCTCAAAAGGTTTCATCAATATATGGGACAGCAAAAGGGCTATGGCAAAAATGGCCACCAGCATCATAATGGCTAACAGCAATGCCTTTCGGCTCAAAATGTCCAAAGTTACATTAATGCTTTCCGTTGAAACATTAGTAAGTATTACCCCCAGCACTACATCCTTCTTTTTTTCCTTATTCTCAGGCTCTGTGCTGCCTGCCGCCGAATCAGCTGCCGCCGTCTGGATAATAGGGGTAGTAATCTCTATATAACCATATTCCGAATCATAGTTAGAGCCCCCTGTACCCTGTTTCATGCATTTAATCACAGACTCCGTAATCACCGTTTTCCCCTCGCTGGTCCCGTATGTATCCTTGATTACCTTAAGCCCGGGATTAATCACCATAATACGGCCGTCATAGAGGTTCGAAATCTGCTCCAGTTCCGCACTGATAACCTCCGAAGAGTTATCCGCCAGATAATTGTAGGTTATAAGATGATTGGCTATGATATTTAACTGGTTTTGTACATCGGAAGTCCTGACGCTGACCGCACGATCCTCATAATTTTCCAATATCCCATAAGTTAAAATAATACTTGGAATAATGCCTATCAAAAATACAATAATAAAAATACGTGCTTTCAGGCTTCTCAAAACTTTCAGCTGGCTCAAAATCTTTTTTAGCTTTATATTCATTACTGGGCTCCGTCAATCCATTGCTATCTGCCTTTTTTACACACATGCCTCTCCGCATAATTTCCCAAAGGGCATTTTCCCCTCATGCATAGTAGTACCCCACGCCCCACTTCGTATGCACATATTTCGGTTCGCTGGGATTCGTCTCAATCTTTTCCCGCAGCCGCCTGATATGCACATCCACTGTGCGGACATCGCCAGGATAATCACTTCCCCATACCAGTTTCAACAGATTCTCCCTGCCGTACACCTTATTAGGGTTCAGCATGAGAAGCTCCAGCACTTCAAATTCCTTGGCCGTAAGATTAATTTCTTTTCCATTGATATATACCCGCCGGCCTTCCCTGTCCAGACGCATATCTTTGCCTTCCAGAATATTCTCATCTTCCACTTTTTCTTTCCGGTTCGTCCGGCGCATAATGGCCTTCAGTCTGGCTTTGACTTCCAGGATATTGAACGGTTTCGTGATATAATCATCGGCGCCATATTCCAGTCCGAGAATCTTGTCCATGTCTTCCCCTTTGGCAGTAAGCATCACCACCGGAACATTGGAAAACTCCCTGATTTGCTGGCATACTTCAAATCCGGTCAGCTTGGGCAACATCACATCCAGAAGAATAATATCATATTCATTATCCTTCGCCTTCTGCAGCGCTTCCTCCCCGTCATATGCGCAGTCTACTTCCATCCCGTCCTGCTCTAAACTGAACCGGATTCCTTTTACGATCAGCTTCTCGTCATCAACAACCAATACTTTCCTGCTCATTTCACACCTCTGACACAAATTTTGTCTTTCATTTTTGCAAACATTCCGTCTTTAATGCCTTCCACTTTCATAATATCTTCAATCCTCGAAAATCCCCCGTTTTTCTCCCGATAGGAAATGATGCTTTCCGCCCGGCTCTCTCCCACTCCCGGCAATGTAATCAATTCTTGTTTCGTAGCCGTATTGATATCCACCAGCCCGTCTCCCGAAGCATCGCTGCCAAAATCTCCGCTTCCATTTCCTGTTCCTATCCATCCTGCATCCCCAGAAATACCCGATGATATGCCGGTTTCCTTTCCTTCCCCATCTGTCTCTGGGTTTTCCCGGGAAGGTATCTCTATCTTCCAGCCGTCCTCCAGGATATATGCCAGATTCACATAATCCGCCGCAGCGTCCTGCGTAAACCCGCCTGCCTCTTCTACCGCCTCATATACCCGGCTTCCCTCCGGCAGTTCATATACCCCCGGCCTCATCACTTCTCCGCAAATATGTACAAACAAGGTGGATGTCTCCACCCCATTCCCACCTTCTCCTGTGTTTCCCCCTCCGGCCCTAAAAGCATCTTCCTCATTCCGTTCCGGGCCCGCCCCCGGGCCTTCGCCCGAAGCTGCTCTCACATCCGCGTCCGAATCCATACCCGAAACCAATTCCCTATCCACACCTAAAGTATCGCTTCCTTCGCCCGAGCCTTCCAGCCTGACCAAATCCTCCGAGTCCAGCAAAACCGTTTCCTTCTCACTGCATCCTGCCGCCCCCGCCAGAATCGCTGCCAAAACAACAGCAAACAGAACTTTCCTGCCTGCCCCGATTCCTGTTCCAAATCCAATTTTCCCTTTCTTCATCCCGCACAGCTTCCTTTCTATATGAAGCGTGAACCTATTATCAAAGGCTGCACGCAAATCGGAAGACCCCTCTATGCGACTTGCTCTTCCATTGTAAAGTAAATATCCTGCTTTTACAAGTACCTTTTCGTCCTATTTCCATTTAAAAATAACGATTCCCGCTATGGCAATTCCCATCCCGATTACCTTCCTCCATTCCAACGGCTGCTTATCTGTGCCGAACACTCCCAGGAGTTCAATCACATAAGCTACAATCAGCTGGGCGATAACAATCAGCATTACTGCCTTTGCCGGGCCCAGCATCTCCATGCTCTTAATTACCGTATAAGTAATCACAGCCCCGATAGCCCCGCCCAAAAGCATATATTTCGGCTCCACTTTCATCAGTGTTCCAAAAGAAGACCTGTCCGTAATCAGCCATGCGGCCAGACAGACCAAAAGGGCGCTGAACTGCACAAAAGCATTTGCCACCCAAATGCCCGATGTCTTGGTCACCTGGGTATTAAATACCCCTTGAATACTCATTAAAGCTCCGGATATCAATGCAATAAAAAATCCAATCATATGGGTCCTCCAAATATCATTTTTTTCAAATGTACTTTACTATTTTTGCCCATATGATTGGAAAAGTATTCAGTTATTTTTTATTTTATTCCTCTGTTTCCTCCTGTGCCTCCCTGCGCAGTTCTTCCTCGTCCAAGTATTCCACTTCGTCCACTATTTCTTCCTCTTCCTCAATTACCGTCTCCGTATAGGGTTCCCCGGTCACCTGGGTCATTATCTGCTCCGACAGCTGCCGCAGCCTGTCATTCGCATCGGCCCCATCCCATATCTGGGCAAAGGCAATCTCCAATTCCACCCAGAAATTGCTTGTCTCCACCATTTTGGGCATCGGCACCGATACCTCATATTCATTGACGAATTCCTGCAAATTGATGTTTCCGTAATCCACACCATAACGGGCCGCCACCTTTCCTGTCCTGGAATATAAAGTATCGGTATATTCGCAAGTCAGAAACCTGGCAAAATCCCTTGCCAACTCCTGCTTGTCCGAATAGCCGTTTACCGCCACACAGTTGGTTACGGAAAGGCTTCTGGTCAGCAGTTCCTCGTTAATATCCGGCACCGGGGCGATGCTGTATTCATAAGCAAAGTCACCGTTCCCCTTTGCTTCCTCCAGCTTTGCCACCGCATCCGTAGTGGCCACCGTATATACGATTTTCCCTTCCATAAAATCATTCAGCACCTTTTCATAGCTGATTTCTTTCGTATCTATCGAGAAAAACTGGTTGAGTGCCTGATAAACCTTCAGGCAGTCAATAGCATCTTTATTGTAGATATTCATGTTCTCCGTATTATCGCCGGCCGCTCCGCCCACGATCATATAATTGCCCGCAAAAAAGTAATTATAAAAAATATCCGTAACATCCCACTTAAAAATGGCTTCCACCTGTTCCGGGGCGTTGTATTCATTGGCGAAGTTTAAAATATCATCAATAGTGGAAGGCAGAAGTTCCTTCACCCTTTCATCCACCAGGGCTTCCATTTCACCATCCGGCTCCGTTCCATCCTCCCCGGAGCCTTCGCCGCCTTCCCGCAAACCGCCCTCATTTTGGGCATCTGCATCAGCCTGGGAAGTTCCATCCCCTTGGGTATTTCCGCCCTCCTGGCTGCTTTCACCTGCCTGGGCGTCCTCATTCCCCTGGCTTTCTTCCTCCGGCCCGTTTTCCTCGAAATCAGCCATTGCCGCTTCCCCTTCGGCCGCATCCCTTTCCGCCTCAATCTGGCTTCTGGCGAATTCCTCCAAGTACGTCCTGTTATAGAGCAAGGAACTGGTTTCGAAATAAAAAGGATAGCCGATGGTTTTATTTTTATATGTGACTGCCAGGCGGGCGGCATCCGGATATTCTTCTTTAATCTCCCCCCAGCTTTCTTCGCTTATCGGGGAAGCCAGCCCTGCAAGAAAAGCCTTTTCCAGGGAATCGTTGCTGATAATGTATAAATCCGGCATATTTTCCGATTGAATGGAAGCTTTATTGATTTCCTCCAGGTACTCCAACCCGGAAGCCAATACCGGAATAACCCTCACATCATGGGCTTCCCCATAGGCCACGGCAGCGCTTCCCAGATAATCGGTAAGCGCCTCATCCGTATACCAGAAATAAATGGTTTCTTTCCCCCTGGTAAAAATAGATTCCTCTTGTTCCTGACTGATTGTTTTTCCCGACAGGCCTACTACCGCCACCGCCGCAGCGGCACATGCAATTACCGCCATAGTAAAAAGCCTTTTCTTAAGCCCCATGCTTTTCTCCTAACCTCCATATTGTATCTTTGCTGCCCATTTTCCTGGCATCAGCAATATATCCCTAACAAAACAGTTTGCAAACACTCTCTGCTTTTCATCATAACATTTCCGCCAGGCATTTGTCCAATATATCCGTCATTTCATCCACGTGTTCCGTTTCTATGATAAGCGGCGGCACGATCCGGATAATATTCGGCCCCGCATTTATCAGTATCAGCCCTTTCTCCATGGCTTTATGAATGATATCGCCCACCGGTTCTTTGCACACCAGCCCCTGCATCAGGCCGGTTCCCCTTCTGCATTCTATCATATCATATTTTTCCGCCAGTACATCCAATTTTTCTTCCAGATATGGGCTTATCCTGTTTACATGGTCAATGATTCCCTTTTCCTCAAACAAATCCAGCACTTTACAGATTGCCGCCCCGGCCAGTGGATTGCCGCCATATGTCGTGCCATGATCGCCGCTTACTAAGGAGTTGGCCGCCACATGCTCCGTCATAAGGAAAGCCCCTACGGGAATGCCGCAGCCCAAAGCCTTGGCCGTCATCATAATATCCGGCTTCACGCCATAACGCTGCCATGCATACATCGCACCGGTACGCCCCATGCCGCATTGGATTTCGTCCAGGATAAGCAGAATATCTTTTTCTTCGCACAACGCTTTTACCCGCTCCATAAATTCCTTTTCGGCCGGATAAATCCCGCCTTCCCCCTGGATTGTCTCAAACATAACGGCACATGTTTTATCCGTCACCAATTCTTCTACGCTCTCAAAAGAATTCATTTTTGCAAATTTGATATTCCCGATCATAGGCTGGAAAGCTTCCCTGTATTTCGGATTCCCTGTTACCGACAAAGCCCCCATCGTCCTCCCATGGAAAGAATGCTCCATGGCAATAATTTCATGGTCTTTGCTGCCGTCTTTCAAATAGGCATATTTTCTCGCCGCTTTTATGGCTCCTTCCACCGCTTCCGCACCGCTGTTTGTAAAAAATACCCTATCCATACCGGATACAGCCTTTAACTTTTTGGCCGCCTCTATGGCCGGTATATTATAATAATAATTGGAAGTGTGAATCAGTTTGTCAATCTGAGCCTTCAAAGCATCATTATATGCTTCATTGTGATAGCCTAAAGCGAATACCGCAATGCCGGAAACAAAATCCAAATATTTTTTTCCTTCTATATCATACAGGTATACCCCTTCCCCTTTATCAAGTACCACCTGATATCTGTTATAGGTATGGAGAAGCGCCTGTTCCGCTTCTTCTATATATTCTTTCATCATAAAATTCATATCCTTTCCGTTTCGCCAAATCACTCGCCCATAGCCGAATGGGCCGCTCCGTTTCAGCCTGTGCAAAGCATATGCCGCTGCCGCATCTTGCCGGCGGCCATTATCTGTCGCCCTCAGCCCTCCGCCATATCCTCGTCTTTAATAATCGCCGTTCCTATCCCCCTATTAGTAAAGATTTCCAGAAGCAGGCAATGGGGAATCCGCCCGTCCAATATATGCACCCTGCTCACCCCTTCTCTGATTGCGCTCGTGCAGTTGGCCAGCTTCGGCAGCATACCGCCTCCTATGTAGCCCTCTTCAATCAGCTTTTCCGCATCCGATGCGCCCAGTCTGGAAATAAAGGAAGACTTATCGTTAATATCTTTATAAAGGCCTTCAATATCCGTAAGGAAAGCCAGCTTCTCCGCATGTACCGCCTTTGCAATGGCGCATGCCGCATCGTCCGCATTGATATTATAAGTCTGGAATTCATCGTCCAAGCCAATGGGGGCCACAATAGGGAGAAAATCCTTTTCCAGAAGGTCATACAGCACCTTGGGATTTACATTCTTCACATCCCCTACAAAACCGATGTCTTTGCCGTCAGAATATTTTTTATCCACAGTGATGAGTCCGCCATCCTTGCCGCTGATGCCTACCGACTTTACCCCCAGTTCCTGCACCATCGTCACAAGGCTTTTATTCACCTTGGAAAGGACCATTTCTGCAATTTCCATCGTCTCTTCGTCCGTAACCCGCAGACCGTTTACAAACTGGGGCTCCTTTCCCACCTTTCCTACCCAACGGCTGATTTCCTTGCCGCCTCCGTGAACGATAATGGGCTTAAAGCCTACCAGCTTTAACAGTGTAACGTCCTTGATGACATTTCTCTGCAGTTCCTCGTTGCTCATAGCGCTCCCGCCATATTTTACCACGATTATTTTCCTGTTGAACTTCTGTATATAAGGGAGGGCTTCTATGAGCACCTCTGCTTTTTTTAATACTTCTGTCATATTTTTATCCATAGCATGCACATTTCCTTTCTTTTCTTCATCCCTGCATATTCTTTCCTATTTTAGTACGTTATGATGGAAATGTACAGTGGGAAATGATATTTTATGCAAATTTTTGTAACAGTTCAGCCCAGGACTTTGCACTTGCTGCAAAGTCCGTGCCAATATGTAAATGCAACAAGGAATCCGGCCTTTTGCCGTAGGCAAAACTCGAAATGGACGGATTTCGTAACAGGGAAGCCGAAAGTCTGAACTGTTACAAATTTTTGTAACAGTTCAGACTCAATGTTCTTTGGGTAACGATGGCGGACGCCGTGAGGGAATTAAAATGCTCCGTCGCCACGCTCTCGCTCCACAAAAAGCGTAGCGGGCACTAGGTTCGTGAGTTGCTTTGCAACTCATGACCTCACCAAGTGCCGACGCTTTTTAAGGGGCTCCTTAAGCATTTTAATTCCCTCACGGCTGGGCTATGGTGCGAACTTAATGACATTGGTTCGGCCCACTGCACCGGCATGGGCTGAAATGTTACACAGCCTTTCATTTACGCTTTCTTTTGCAATACTTTTCATAGCTAATAAAAATATCCTCTTTTTCTATGTAAATTTCCACCTCTCTAAGGTTACAAGCATAATTTTCTACAAGTGCAATCTGGCTTTCATCAAATCTTGCCCCTTTCAAAGCAGTCCTTTTAAAACGAACGGAACGCAATTCCGCCCCCCTTAAATCTGCCCCCTGCAAATCGGCTTTCGCTAAATTTGACCCTATCAAATCGGCCCTCCTCAAATCTGCATTGCGCAAACATACATTCGCTAAATCTAATTCGTGTAAACGCTTTCCCCTTAAATCTGCCTCCTCCAGACACAAATTTCTATAATCCCTCCACTGCTTAAATCCAGTATAGGTAGGTTCAATATAGTTAGCAATTTTGTATGCATCAACATATTCCAGAATATACTCTCTATTAGATACAGGAAGCAGACTCCTCAAAATTACCAGCAGATTCAGGAAACATCTCCCTTCTTTTTCTATCACATTTCTAAGTTCCTGTATATTCCGTTTGGTATAATAGAACATGCCGTTTGCCAGCATTTTACCCACTGCACTTTCCCACCATGGATAAAAAATCCCTTTCTTTTCATTGCCCAGCTTATCATACAGCTTCATGCATTTATGCTGCAGATACTCGCCGATTGTAGGGGATAGTTCCCCTTGTTTTAAATAAAATGCAATATTCCCCGCCAGTTCTTCCTGGCTTTTTTCCGATAATTCTATCATGGGATTTTCTATAGCGCTATAAATTGTCTCCGCCACAAAATATTCATAAATGGTCCGATGTACAAAACACAATCTTTCTGTTTCCACGCCTTCGCAATGCTTTACCGACTTAAAATAATTTCCTAATTTAGCATCCTGCTTTATGTTTTCTTTGCCCTCACCTTTCTCTTCCATAATCGCATCGCATATTTTTTCATATTCGTTTTGCGGAATATCCGCATCCGCCGGGTTATTTTCGAACATCCACATGGCAATGTCTCTGGAAATTTGATGGATATATTCTTTTATTTCGCCAATTCTGTGGTCATTTTCAAATTTCTTGTTTTCTATGCATCTATCATAAATGCCGCCTTCTAAGGAAAAAATCTTGTCATATACATCTACAATAGAGCCTTCTTCTTCAATCGAAATATTTAACGCCAGGGTCATATACAAAATAAGGGGAATACCCAATATTCCTCTATTTTCCAACAGCTTCTCCATAGTACTGTCGGATATGCTTTTCTTCGTTTTATCCTGAAAAACGTTGCAAAAGCTTTTTATTTGCATTTCATCCCATGGCTGCAGCGTAATATATGTACATTTGAGAATTGCAAACCTTGAGACATAATTTTCCCGGCATGTAACGATTAATGAAAAGTTCTCTATCGTATCATGAAACACCCAGTCGCCATATAAACTATCTAATATATCTCTCCTTCTGTATTTTTCAATGTTCACTTCATCAAAGCCGTCGAAAATCAATACTTTCCCTTTTAAGTCATCCCTTTCTAAGCCCAGTTCTTCCAAGATCCGGGCAGATATCCGACCGCTTTCCCAATCAATATTTTTCAAGTCGGAGGCAAATTTATATACAAGAATATCCTTCTGCCTGTCATGAAAATTAGCTGTAATCCAGGTAATCAGCGTACTCTTCCCAATTCCCGGCTGCCCAAACACCACGAGCATTTTACTGTTCCCGCTTTCCACTATATACTCTGACAGAAGTTCTTTCAAATCGGTTAATGGCTCTTCATTATCGTTCTCCCCCCATATATAATGGGGTAAATGCTCTTCCAAATAAACTTCTCCTAATTTGACATTTGTTCCCGCCTTTTTATCTCTTTTGTCAAAGTCATTCAGAAACATATTGGCATTCCATTTATCTGCAAATTCCTCTGTCCTTCTTTTTACCTTATGCTTTTTATCTCCTTTTTCTGCCCCGTTCTCTTGATTCCGTATCAGCATCTTCTGCAATATTTCAAGGATATTTCGGCTGTCGGCATTCAATTTTTCATAATTATCCGTATTTCTATTTATTTTTTGCAATGCTGCTTTGATATCATCCACAGAATTGCTTATCTGTATCAACATTTGATCTCTGAACTCATCGCTTTCACGCGCCAGTTTAAGCAATGCCGATGCCACAGCGAATAAGCATGTTTTGATATTGCCCTCACATTCTATAATATAACTACCCTTCCATGAAACATAGACATTCCACATGAAATCCTGCAGTTCACCCTCGCTATATCTGCATTTCCTCAGCACTTCATCCGTAATGTCAATCCTTGAAAGCAAATTCCTTATCTCGGCCGACACATAAGCAATGTTTTCGTCCGGAACTTTCATCAACTTCATTTTTTCTTCCGAAAGGATATTTTCGATTTTGGCTTTCCCTTCATTTATAAAATTCCTAATGTCATTTACACCTTTTTCGGATATTCCGTCTATTGTAATATCCGTCAGTTCTTTTACCAAACCGTCTCCTAATTTTTCTCCTACCACCGACTTTAGCACTACCGATATAACACTGGCTGCAAATCCCATTCTTTTTATCCCCCTATACTTTGTTGCATCAATTGCTTATTAATTAACATATTAAATATTAGCACATATCCCGTCATTTCTCCATAATTTGTCACAAAAGAGTTTTTGACTAGGGTTTTCCTTTGCTGTATTTATCTTTCAGGTAGAATATTGGGACAGCCAAAAAGCAGCCATATCTACCAATACACATATCGCTGCGTTTTTTGTGCTAAAGTAATTGTAAAGAGATTTTCTAGGCGCGCGGCGAGTAGGGAGAAAAGCCATTCCCCACTCAATTGCACAGCCCCGCATAGAGAAGTTTGCCTCCGGTACAGCTGCGAACCGCCCATCATTCCGCCGGCAAATATCGCAAAATTTACGGATGCACCACCACTTTAATGGACTCGCTGCTCATCTGCATATGGATGGCGTCTTCCAGATGCTCCATATCATACACATGGGTAATCAGCTTCTTGATTTCCAGCCGTCCGCCGTTGATAAGGTTTACCGCCCTCTGGTGGGTATCCGGATTAATCATGGAGCCAACAATCTTAAGTTCTTTTTTATAAACATCGAACAAAGGAAGCGGAACGGTGGCGTCCACCCCCGGAACGCTGAAAAGCAAAATAGTTGCCCCCAGCCCTGCCGCCTTAAACGCCTGCTCTACCGCAAACCCTTTCCCTACGCACTCGATAATTACATCCGCCCCTTCATGCCCGCAGATTTCTTTTATCCTGGCAGGAACGTCCTCATGGATAGGGTCAATAGCCGCATCGGCCCCCACTTCCATCCCGATTTTCCGGCGCATTTCAATGGGCTCGCTTAAAATAACGGTGGATGCCCCGCTGATTTTTGCCATCTGCACCATCAGCAGCCCGATAGTGCCCCCGCCGATTACAAGCACATCCTGCCCCGGCTTAATCGCCGCCTGGTCAATGCCATGAAGCACACAGGCCAAAGGCTCCGCCATCGCCGCCACATCGAAGCCAATCTCTTCCTTCACTTTAAAACACTGGGTATCCGGGCAGACAGCGTATTCTGCAAATCCCCCATTCACGTTAACCCCCAGGGCAAATAAGTTTTCGCAGTTCTGCTTTTTGCCCATCCTGCAGGGCCTGCAGTGGTTGCAATAGATATTGGGATCCATGGCCACATGGTCGCCCGGCTTTACCTTCGTCACCTCCGCCCCCACTTTTTCCACCATGCCGGAAAATTCATGGCCTAAAACAACAGGGGGCGCCACATCCGCCGAACCGGCCTCCCCATGATAAATATGCACATCCGTACCACAGATTCCGCATGCCTTATTCCTGACCAAAACATCATGCCCCCCCAACGGGGCAAATTCCATATCCCTTACTTCAAATTTCGGTGTTTTATCCGCACCCAGAAAAAATGTACCTCTCATCTTCCTCCTCCATTCCCATTCTCTATCTGGTATTCAAAATCCGTACTATAAAATTCGCTTTTATAAACCAGTTTTATAAAAGTATATTTCATATGTTACCACACTATATCCACTCCGTCAACTACCTTCCTATTCAATTTTGTGGGGCGCTGCGGCGGACGGCCTGCCCTGCCGGCATAGGGTTTGAGTTTTGCGGCTATTGCGAAAAAGCAGTCATTTCACTTATGAAATGGATCGAATCCAGGGAAAAACCGCCATGAATGGCGGTTTTAAGAAGCATGGGCACGGACTTTGCAGCAAGTGCAAAGTCCTGGGCTAAACTGTTACAAAATTAATTCCCCTACAATCTCTCTACAAAATAATCATTTGACTTTTCCCCCTCCATTTCATATGATTAAAGAATCCATTAATGTAAAAAAGTGTCTTCGACACTTCATGAAGAACCTTCGGTTCTTCCTCAATTTATGTCCGTCTGACAACGGAATTTCCTATTATGTAAAAAGAAAGCAGGTTTTCACACATGTACCCTTCCGCTATCCCCGGCAGCATCGCATCCACTGCCGATTTACGAAAGCATAACTGTTTTCAGGTATACCACCATATATACCACCAAAAACAGATTACCCAGGCTGCCCTCATGCAGGACCTAAAAATGAGCGCGCCCACCATATCCCAATATTTAAACGAACTGCTGGCCGCAGGATTCATTGAAAAGTCCGGCTTCGCTTCTTCCAGCGGCGGAAGAAAGCCCAGCTTATTCCGGATTATCCCCGATGCACGCATATCCGCCGGGCTGGAAATCGTATCCTCCAGAGTTCTTTTGATTATTACGAACCTATATGGGGAAGTTATTTTCAAGAAGCAGCTTACGGCAGAGTTCTCCAACGCCCCCTCCTATTTCGATACCGTCTGCCAATGGGCAAATCAGTGCATCCGCCAAACGGTTCCCGATGACGGGCGGATGCTTGGCATCGGCATTGCCGTTCAGGGGCTTCCTACCGTAGATGGACTTGCCGGGGAAATGAGCCATCTGCCCGGTACGATGTTCCGTCTGGAACAGTTCTCCTCCCGGCTGCATTATCCGTGCAGCTGGATTCATGATGTGGAGCTGGCAGCCAAAGCCGAAATATGGCATAACCCGCAAATAGAAAACGCCTTTTTTCTATCCCTGAACCGGGAACTGGGAAGCGCCCTGATCATTAACCATTCCATCCATACCGGTTTCGGGAATTTCAGCAGCATCATAGAGCATATGTGCCTGTATCCCGGAGGCCGCACCTGCTATTGCGGCAAATCCGGATGCGTGGATGCCTATTGCTCTTCCTTTGCCCTTTCCCAAATTGCCGGGAAGCCCCTTGATGCTTTCTTTTCCAGGCTGCGGCTGGGCAATGAACCTGAAAGAAATATATGGGATAAATATTTGCACGACTTGGCAATGACCATCGATAATGTGCGCATGATTATACGAAACAATATACTGCTGGGCGGTGAGGTGGAAACCTACATGACGGAGGAGGATATCCGGCGTCTCGCCGCCTATGTGGAAGAAATGACCATTATTAAAGCCAATGACCTTACAATCAGCCGCGGCTTCTATGGGAAAAATGCGGCGGCCATCGGGGGAAGCCTATATTATATCGAACAGTTCCTGGCGCTGCTTCCCTCCCAGGCGGAAGCCGCAGGCCGCACAAACCATCTGTAAATGCCCTGCTAAATAACAGCGCATTCCGAAAACCTATCTGCAAAAGGCTGCTGCAAAACAGGGAAAACAAACAGCATATGACATGAACTCCATAAGGATTCAGCCATATGCTGTGAAATCGCCGAATTTTGCAGCAGCCCCGCACATTTGATGCAGCGCCTCTCTATACGGAATTCCCGTCAGCTACGATAATCCGCATTAATTTTTACATAATCATAAGTCAAATCGCAGCCCCACGCGCATGCCTCATACTCTCCCATTTTCATATCCACCAGCACGCGCACTTCCGGCTCGGAAAGGATTTTCGTAGCTTCTTCTTCGCTGTAATCCACAGCAGCACCGTCTTTGTAAATCTGCATCCTTCCGTTTTTCCCCTCGAAAAACAATTCTATATTTTCCGGGTCAAACTTCACGCCGGAATACCCTAACGCACACAGGATTCTCCCCCAGTTGGCATCATGTCCGAAAATAGCTGCTTTTGTCAGGCTGGAACAGATCACGGATTTGCTCAAAACCCTGGCATCCTCTTTGGAACCGGCATGGATTACTTTCGTCTCGAAAAGGGCAGTGGCGCCTTCCCCATCCCCTGCCATTTTCTTTGCCAGCGTTTCATCTATGATATGGAGCGCCTCCAGGAATTTGAAATAATTGTCATCCTTCCTTATAATTTCCTCATTCCCCGCCATGCCATTGGCCAATACCAGCAGTGTATCATTGGTGGAAGTATCCCCGTCCACCGATATCATATTAAAAGTATCCTGCACATCGGTGCTCAGCGCCTCCTGAAGAAGTTCTTTGGATATGGCAACATCCGTTGTTATAAATCCTAACATGGTACACATATTGGGATGAATCATGCCGGAACCCTTACACATGCCCCCTACCGTTACCGTCTTTCCGTCGATTTCAAACTGAATGGCCGCTTCCTTGGACACCGTGTCCGTAGTCATAATCGCTTCCGCCGCCATAGTACCGGCTTCCAGTTCCGATGATTTCATACCGGCCAGCTTTTCTATCCCTGCCGTTATTTTCTCCATCGGTATCTGCATGCCGATGACCCCTGTAGATGCCACCAGTACGGAGTCTACCGGGATATCCAATTCCTTCGCCGCACACTCCACCGTTTTTTTGCAGCATTCATAGCCCAGCACCCCCGTACATGCATTGGCTATCCCTGAGTTAATCACTACCGCCTGCACAAACGGGGAATAGTCTATCACATTTTTATCCCAGAGCACCGGGGCCGCTTTTACCACATTGGATGTAAAAACTCCCGCCTGCCTGCAGGGAACCTGGCTGTAAATCACCGCCATGTCCTTCCTGTCTTTGTATTTTACGCCGGTTTCTGCCCCGGCCGCTTCAAAACCCTTGGCCGCTGTTACACCGCCTCTTATCATATCCATTTGCCGCATAACCTCCTTAATTCCATATATCTACTCTTAAAGCTTTTCGCGTCTACCCTTATACCCCATTTACAGCTAATACATGCCGCCCTCTTTTTCTATTGAGATTCGGGTGTCAAAAGCCCTGGCTGTGGAGCGCGCTTGGCATATTGCACAAAAAATGTTCGTGCAACTGACTTTTGTGTATATGTCCTAAGGGGGTATCAGGCGAAGCCTGGTGGATTCCTTAGGACCTGGAGATGAGACTCATAAATCGTGGAAGCCTCTGCTGAACACGATTTACGTTTTCAGAGACTCAGCGGAATGCTCCGCACAATGGAATAAACAAAATTTGTTTTGCGCACAACTTTTTTGTGCAAATTGCCAGGCACGTTCCGCAGCCAGGGCTTTTAACACCCGAATCCTATTGATTAAAAGCAACAATATTCTCTTTGTTCAACACAAAATCATAATAGTTCAGATCTTCTCTCTTTGTCCATCCTATCCGATTCCAAAACGCATTCCCCACGTCATTTTTCGTAAAAGCGATTAGGGAAATCTTGCTGATATGCTCCTTTTTCAGAGCCTCCATAGCAAAAACCACCATCGACTTCCCAATCCCCTGCATCCGGTAATCCTGATGGACACATACGTGATACATACATCCCCTTCTTCCGTCATGTCCGCAAAGAATAGCCCCTACTATCCTTCCGTCCTCCACGGCTACCACGCTTGTATCCGGATTCCTCTGCAGAAAGCGTTCCACTCCTGTCCTGGAATCATCAATACTGCGGATTGCAAACCCTTTGATGCTCATCCAAAGGGCATACACCCCGTCATAATCTTCTTTTGTCATCGTCCGTACCATAATTTCCCTCATTTCTGCCTGCTAAAGATTCAGTCCTTTGGCTTCTTCACAGCCCAGCATCAGATTCAGGCACTGCACCGCCGCCCCTGACGCCCCTTTCCCCAGATTGTCAAAATGCGCCGTAAGCACCATTCTCTCCTCATTTCCCGTCACATAGATTTTAAGGCCGTCCCATCCGGAACAGGCATTGCCCGACATCATGCCGCCTTCCAGTTTTTCCTCTGCACCGGCTTCCATGACCTTTATGAACTTCTGCCCTTCATAATATTTCCCATAAAAAGCAAGCAGTTCATCCGGGGCAAAATATTTTTTTAAAAAGTCGGCATACACCGGCACCGAAACAACCATTCCGCTGTAATAGTCCGCCACTATGGGCGAAAACAACGGTTTCCTGGCCAGTCCGGCGATTTCCTGCATCTCCTTCAGATGCTTATGATTCTGGGATAGCGCATATTCCCTGGGTGCGTCCAATTCAGAGTTTCTCTGCGTTTCTTCGTACTGGGCAATCATCTTCTTCCCGCCGCCGCTGTATCCTGTCAGAGAAAATGCCGAAAAAGGGTAGTCCTTTTCCAAAACCCCCTCCGCCACCAGCGGATAAACCAAAGAAATAAACCCTGTGGCATGGCAGCCGGGCACCGCCACCCTCTTCCCTTCCGTCACAGCCTGTCTGTGAGCGGAAGAAAGTTCCGGAAACCCATATGCCCACCCGGCCTTTGTCCTATGGGCCGTAGAGGTGTCTATCACCCTGACTTTCTCATTTTCCACCAGCCCTACTGATTCCTTAGCCGCAGCATCCGGCAGGCACAAAAAAACAATATCGGCAGAATTAATCAGTCTCTTCCTCTCGTTTACATCTTTTCTCAGTTCCTGTGAGATAGGCAGTATTTCTATGTCTTCCCTTCCTGCGAAACGTTCATGAATCCGCAGGCCTGTTGTTCCTTCACTGCCATCGATAAATACTTTCGTCCTCATCCCGAGCCTCCATTCTGATTCCTGTAAACTACCAGTGTACTGGCCGGATACCCCTTTCATATCCGTTCTGGCCGATAACTCCCTTCTATTTTGTACCCCTTCAATCATACACTTTTTACGGGAAAATCTCAACCGTTTAGGTGATTTTTTTACCTCAATAGATAAATTTGGGGGCACAGTAGTCCATCCACTGGCATTTGTAAGAATAAACATACACCAAATCAGGATTTTATGCAATCTTTTTTTTATTTATGCTATATACTTCGATTTTTATAATTTTTTATGCAAGAATTTACTCTTGCAATTATTCCGGTAATGGTGTATATTGTTTGGAGTACAGACAAATCAACCGAATTTTGGAGGCAAATATAATGAAAGAAAAAGTAGTTTTAGCTTATTCCGGCGGGCTCGACACTACCGCTATTATTCCCTGGTTAAAGGAGAATTTTGATTATGAAGTTATCTGTGTCTGCATAAACTGCGGGCAGGGAGAGGAATTAGACGGCCTGGAAGAGAGGGCCAAATTCTGCGGCGCTGCAAAATTATACATAGAAGATGTTACCGATGAGTTCTGTGACGAGTACATCATGCCCTGTGTACAGGCCCATGCCGTATATGAAAACAAATATTTGCTCGGCACCTCCATGGCAAGGCCGCTCATCGCAAAAAAACTGGTGGAAATCGCCCGCAAAGAAGGGGCTACCGCTATCTGCCATGGCGCAACAGGGAAAGGCAACGACCAAATCCGTTTTGAACTGGGCATTAAAGCCCTTGCCCCTGACTTGAAAATCATTGCCGCATGGAGAAATGATAAATGGACTATGGATTCCCGGGAATCCGAAATCGAATACTGCAAGGCCCACGGCATTGACCTTCCATTTTCCGCCGATTCCTCCTACAGCCGCGACCGCAATTTATGGCATATCAGCCACGAAGGGCTGGAGCTGGAAGACCCGGCAAGCGAGCCGAACTTCGAACACCTTCTCGTGCTTAGCACCACCCCGGAAAAAGCGCCCGAAGAAGGCGAATATGTTACAATGGCCTTCGAAAAGGGGCTTCCCGTTTCCTTAAACGGCAAAACGATGAAGACCTCCGATATCATCCGTGAACTTAACACGCTTGGCGGAAAACACGGCATAGGCATTGTAGACATAGTGGAAAACCGTGTGGTAGGCATGAAATCCAGGGGAGTATACGAAACCCCCGGCGGAACTATCCTTTATGAGGCACATCAGCAGCTGGAAGAACTCATCCTGGACAGGGATACTTACGCGCTGAAAGCCGATATGGGAAATAAACTGGCCCAGATTGTTTACGAAGGCAAATGGTTCACCCCATTACGCGAAGCGGTACAGGCTTTTATTGAATCCACCCAGCAATACGTAACCGGAGAAGTGAAATTCAAACTTTATAAAGGCAATATTATCAAAGCAGGAACCACTTCCCCCTATTCTTTATACAACGAAAGCATCGCCTCCTTTACTACCGGCGATTTGTATGACCACCATGATGCGGAAGGGTTCATTAACCTTTTCGGCCTTTCCTGCAAAGTCCGTGCCATGAAGATGCAGGAAGCAAAAGGCGGGAAAAACTAAACCTTTTCCACAGCAAAAGAACTGCCATACACTGCCGAAGCCTAAGGCGCCAACTTGAACATAACCTTGCGGATTCTCCCCTGCTGCCGCCAAAAACACATGGGAAATCCCGCAAGGCTATCAATAAGCAAAGGAGCACACAAATGGATGTGATTACCTTATTATTAACATACTTTATAGCAGTAAACCTGGCTGGCCTGTTTTTTATGGGATTAGACAAATACAGGGCCAGAAAAAATTTATGGCGCATACCGGAGTCCACCCTGTTTATCATAGCGATCATTGGCGGAAGCATCGGCAGCATCATTGGCATGCACCTTTTCCGCCATAAAACACGGCATTGGTACTTTGTCTATGGCCTCCCGGCCATCCTCGTTTTACAGGCTGTGCTTTTTTTTGCAATTTTGAATTCACCGATACAAATTCAGATTATGTAATGTAAATTTCCTATAAGTTAAAAAACAGCCTTCCAAAAAGGAAGGCCTATTTTTTAATAGCATCTGCTTCTTTACCGGCTCACCTTACAACGTTACAATAACCCCTCCGTCGTTAGCATACATGCTGCTGATTCCCGCTGTATCCATGATGAGCACATCCTTTACCTTTATCTCTTTTAAAATAGCATCTTTTACCATCTCCGCCCTGTCCGGACAATTGCAGTGGGTGATGACCAGCCGTTTTCCTTCTGCATCCACAGCCTCCTTAACCATGGCTTCCACCAGCTTCGCGAGCCCTTTCTTAATACCAATCGCCTGTCCTCTCTGGACGATTTCCCCCTCCTGTCCTTCCAAGAGAGGTTTTACGTTCAGTGTGGTAGCCACCAACGCCTTTACGCCGGAAAGCCGCCCGTTTTTCCTCAGAGTTTCCAGGTTATCCAGAACAAATAATGTTTTCATGCCGTCGCGGAACTTTTCCAGTTCTTCTACTATCTCATCGAAAGAATGGCCTGCCTCCTCTAATTCCATGGCTTTAAGCGCAATCTGTGTCTCCCCGCCGCTGGCAGAATGGGAATCGCATATGTGGATATCCTTTTTCCCATATTTCTCCATATACAGATTTTTCCCCAGTACAGCGCTGTTATAGCTGCCGCTTAACTTGGAAGACAGTGTCACAACATATACATGTTCCGCATCGCAATGATAAGCTTCCATATAACTTTCCGGGGAAGGGCAGGACGATTTCGGGCATGTAGGGCATGCCGCCACTTTTTCCAGAAACTCCTTCTGGTTAAAGTTCTCATCATCCATAATCCGGTAATCGCCTACTTCTATTCCTAAAGAAACGATTTCAAACCTCTCATCTTTTTTATACAGCGGCGGCAGTTCACCGCAGCTGTCCAATATAATTTTATAGCTCATTTCAATAACCGTGCCTTTCCCTAAAGTATAGTACACCAAAATATTTATTACCATTCAATATGGTTTTGATTACTACTTATAATAACACGGTTAACCGTTTCTTGTAAAGGGGGTTTGTTATGGAAATCTGCCTCTTATTTTATTCCTGCACGTTAATAATTACTTTCATAGTGGTTTCCCTGTTCGCATCGATATACTGATAGGCCTTCAAATAATCTTTAAAGGCAAATGTCCTGGAAATCAAAGGCCTCAGATGGACTTTTCCCTCATTTACCAGCCTGATTGCCCCTACATAATCCTCATGGCGGTACATCATCGTACTCTTAATATCCAATTCATGGTCATTGGCCACTGCCAAATCCACTTCCGCCATCCCTGCGAAAACTGCTACAAGCACAATAACACTCCCTTTTCTGGCATGCTTAATCGCCTGCCCCATAGTAATGTTATTTCCGGCACAGTCATAAATCACATCCGCCTTGTCCGGCCCGAAGGCTTCCAGCATCGCTTCCCCGAAATCTTTTTCTTTTGTATTCACGCAGACATCTATCCCGCATTCTTTTGCCTTGTCCAGCCTAAGGTCGCTCACATCTGTAATCATCACCTTGGCGGCGCCCATTCCCCTGGCCGTCTGCGCCACCAGGTTTCCTATCGGGCCCGCACCGATAACTACAATATTCATCCCTTTCACATCGCCCATCTGCCTTACCCCATGGACAGCCACTGCCAAAGGCTCTATCATAGCCCCTTCTTCGTAGGACATCTCCTCCGGTATGGGCGTCACCTTGGACGCATCCACCGCAAAGAACTCCGAAGCCGTACCCGTGGTCTGGAATCCCATAACCTTCAGTTCTTCGCACAAATTGTATTTCCCATGCCTGCACGGATGGCATTTCCCGCAATAAACCTGGGGCTCTATAGTTACTTTCTGCCCCACATGAAATTCGGTCACATTCTTCCCAAGTTCCACGATTTCCCCGGAAACCTCGTGACCCTGTGTCACCGGATAGGAAGTAAACGGGTGCTTCCCGTGATACACGTGAATATCCGAACCGCAAATACCGATATTCATAATCTTCACCAATACCTGCCCATCCCCCGCTGCCGGAACAGGAACTTCGCGAAATTCAATTTCCTTTGGCGCCGTCATAACCTGCTGTAACATTTTGCATCCCTCCTAAGCAATTTATAAACTTATATAAAGTGTTTTATTAAAGTAATTATATTATCGCTTATGATAAAGCATTTGTCAAGACGAAAGCACCATGGTAAACTACAGCCCATAACAGTTCAGCCCAGGACTTTGCACTTGCTGCAAAGTCCGTACGAGCACGTCAATTTATCCAAGAAAGAATCTGCCCCTCGCCGAAGGCGATTTGGAATGGGCAGATTCCGTAACAGGGAAGCCGAAGGCTGAACTGTTACCTGCCCGCTGCGCCGCCATGTCCTATCCCTTGAAATATACGGTTAAGTATTGTATGATATAAAGGCCAATAACCCACACAGCCAAAGGTTGGGTTAGGCAGCATGTCACCTGGCTCATTGCCCGCGGGAATGCCGGGTCACAAAGACCGTACAGAAATGGGGAAAAAAATGAAAACCTATCAAATATCCGATTTAAAAAGTTTCATGAACAAATTGCTCCTTTCCGATACTTTCGACTGCTTTCTTTTAGAGGAAGGTATCATCGTAACCGCCAATACCTTCCAGATTGACGGCCATATCCGGAAGGAATTCTATACAAAAGAAGAGCAGGAGGATGAAACCCTCTGCCCTTATGATTTTTCTTTATGGAAAGATATGCGCCCCTTATGCTTCCAGCTCATCAAAGGAAAGCGCACGCCCTTAAGCTTCAAATTCGTCCTTCTCCTGTTCCCCGGACATATGGGGAAAATACTGGAAAAAGGGGGCTTTTCCGATAACGGAAGTCTAGTCCGCGCTTTTACTCTGACCATAAAATATGACGGAACCCATGCCACCTTGATTACCGGCCTGTCCACCAATACCTTTATGATGGATAAGACCCCGGAGCAGCTCTGGGATGAAGCCTTCCGCAAATTTATGAACAACCGCCAGGTCTCCTGGGAAGAAATATAGGCAATTCCTTTTATTTTTTCATCTTCGGGTTAAAGGCCAGGCTGGCCAAATACCCAAAGACCAAAGCTGCGGTGGTTCCCACCGCCCCGGCTTTGAACCCGCCCTGGAAAATCCCGATGAAGCCGTTGCTATCCACCGCTTCCTTAACCCCTTTCATCAGTATATTGCCAAAGCCAAGCAACGGCACCGATGACCCGGCTCCGGCGAATTCCTGAAAAGGCTCATAGAGGCCAAAGGCACTGATTACCGCCCCAAGGCAGACTAACAATACCATAATCCGCCCCGGCATCATCTTGGTTTTTTCCATCAATATCTGCACAAGGGCGCATATCAGCCCTCCCACCCAAAACGCATTTACATAATCCATAATACATCCTCATCTTTCTCTGTTTTCTTTGATTCATGGATTTTTTCATTCAAATCTATTATGCGTTTTTTGTTGCAGATTATTCCTATAATGTCCGCAAAATGTCAGTTTGCTTTCTTTTACCAGAGCAATTATATTTTTATATATCCAAGCAGAATGCACGCTATGGCTGGTAAACTTACGGCACCGCTCAATCCGTCATCTTTCCCCACATATCCATCCCTTTAATCATGCTCACCTTCACCCGGTAAACCACTTCCTCTTTAGGCTGTATCATTTGCAGGTACCGTCTTCCCTCATTTTCTTCCTGCCATCGGGATGGCAGTTTCCCGGCTCCAATCCCAGCACATAATCCCTCAGTCCCATCATCCTCGACTGAGCCGCCCTTTCATCCCTGGCTTCCACCTAGGCAGAAGGAATATAAACCAGCGATTTTTCCGCTTTTCTTCCTCCATTTCAGGAACAAACTCTTTCCCAAGCGTATATTCTGATAATAACCTCTCACCCTATCTATCCGTTGCCTCGTAAATCCGCTTTGTAGCAATCACCCTAACTCCTGTGCCCGCCACATCCTCTGCTACCACCCTTCCAATTTCCACAGGAGCCGTCAGCACCACATCCTTTAATGCCCTGACACACTCAAAAATCTTATCCTTCGGTATGTCCGTCTCCGTCTTTACCGACACGCATGGCAGATGTCCGCCCTGCACCTTCACCGATGATGTTACTATCCTTCTAGGGTCTGTCAGTTCTTTCCTTGCATAATCCGCCCCCCGCGGACAGGTATTCCCGGTAACCTCCATAGTTCCCTCTTGGGAAATCTCCACTTTCAGGTTACACCCCAAAGGGCACCCGATACATACTAATTCCTTTGCTTTCATCTCACCGCCCCCTATTCCTGTTCCCCGGATGCCTTTTCGGCCCCCTTCTTTTCCACTTCTGCACCGCTGCCCGATACCTTGCCCTCTTCCGGCTCAATCCGGATGGTGATACTCTCTAAATCTCCGGCTTCCTGCAATTTTGACTTAAGAAGCGTAATCTGCTCCATCTCGCCCGGAGCCATCACCTTTTTCTTCGCCCGGCTGATACACCTGTCATTATAATATACACCGAGATAACTGTCCTTATAGACATCCCCCACCCGGAAGCGGACTATCTGTTTTTCCGCCATCCTCTCCGTATCCACCATGCAGGGAACTGTATAGCGCACCCCGTTCTCTCCTTTCAGCGGAATCTCCCTTCCGGCTTTCGGCAGCTGACCCTTTACATATGCTGCCGCATTTTCCCCGGCCATTTTCGCCTCGCCGGACACATAATCCACCAAATCATGTACGTGGAGCACATTCCCACAGGCAAATACCCCTTCCACATTAGTTTCCAGGCTCTCGTTGACTACCGGGCCGGAAGTCACCGGATTCAGCGCTACTCCCATCTGGGAGGACAGTTCATTTTCCGGTATCAGCCCGCAGGATAGCAGCAGCGTATCGCATTCGTAATATTCTTCCGTTCCCGGAATCGGCCGGCGGTTCTCATCCACCCTGGCCAAGGTAACCCCTTCCACCCGCTTCTTGCCTTTGATATCAATTACCGTGTGGCTTAATTTTAACGGAATATTATAATCATCCAGGCACTGCACAATATTACGTTTCAGCCCGCCCGAGTACGGCATCAGTTCGGCCACCACCTGAACCTGTGCCCCTTCCAGCGTCATGCGCCTGGCCATAATCAGGCCGATATCGCCGGAGCCTAAGATGACCACTTTCCTGCCGGGCATCCTGCCCTCCATATTTACATACCGCTGAGCAGTTCCCGCAGAATATATGCCCGCCGGACGGAAACCCGGAATGTTGAGCGCCCCCCTGGAGCGTTCCCTGCATCCCATGGCCAGGATAACCGCTTTCGCCTCAATCCGGAACATCCCCCGCTCCTTATTCATCACCGTAATCACTTTATCCTCCCCAATATCCACCACAATAGTGTGCAGCATATAAGGGATTTGGAGTTCTTCCACTTCCCGGATATACCTTTGGGCATACTCCGGCCCCGTCAGTTCTTCCTTAAAGGTGTGCAGGCCGAACCCGTTATGAATGCATTGGTTCAAAATGCCGCCCAGTTCATTGTCACGTTCAATAATCAGAATGTCCTCCACACCTGCTTTTCTGGCTGCCACCGCTGCCGCCAGTCCCGCCGGGCCGCCGCCGATGATTGCAATCTCTGTCTTCATCCTACATGCCCTCCTTATTATATCCTGTCAAATAGTTGGAACCTTCGCCGGACTTTGTAATCTCCGAAATGTCCTTGCCCAGTTCCCTGGCAAGTATTTCCACTGTCTTTGGCGCACAAAACCCTGACTGGCAGCGCCCCATTCCCGCCCTGGTCCTGCGCTTGATGCCGTCCAGTGTGGTCGCGCCTAAAGGCCTGTGGATGGCATCCATAATCTCGCCCTCCGTTACCACTTCGCATCGGCACACCACATTAGCATATGCGGGATTCTTCTTAATCAACTCCTGCCGTTCCTCGAAGGATGCCTCCGCCACATTGGGAATCCCCTTTCTCACTGCCACAAAGTCCTCCTTCTTTCCCATGGGATAAATCCCCTGCACCAGCTGTGCCACATACTCCCCGATTGCCGGTGAACTGGAAAGCCCCGGGGATTCAATTCCCGCCACATCGATAAAGCCCGGCGCCCCTTCCACTTCCTTTATAATAAATTCATGCCCCGTCCAGTGCGCCCTCAGCCCCGTAAATGACGTAATGATTTGACGGACAGGCATCTGCGGCACGCTGAGTGCAGCCCGCTTTAATAAATCCTCCAGCCCCTCCTGTGTCGTCTGGGTATTTTCCTTATCCTCAATGTCCACAGCCGTAGGCCCGGTCAGCAAATTCCCATGGACGGTAGGCGTAATCAGCACGCCTTTGCCATAAATCGTAGGAAGCTGGAAAATCGTACTCGTCACATAGTCCCCCACCTTTTTATCCATCAGGCAATATTCCCCTTTCCGGGGGATAATCCGAATCTTCTCATCGCTGACCATATTATGGAACTTATCCGCATATACCCCGGCCGCATTAATCACCAGCTTGCTTTCCACCAATCCCTTTGAAGTCTCCAGCAGATAGCCCCCTTCTTTGTGCACAATATTGAGAACCTCTGTGTCAAACCGGAATTTCACCCCATTTTCACAGGCATTCTCCGCCATGGCAATAGTCAGGCCAAAAGGGCATACGATTCCTCCTGTGGGCGCGTACAGCGCCGCTGCCACATCCTTTGTCACATTCGGTTCCAGTTCCCTTATTTCCTCTTTGGAAAGAATCCGAATCCCCGGCACACCGTTCTTCTTCCCCTTCTCCAGCAGCTTCTCCAACTTATCCATGTCCTGCGCATCGAAGCAAAGCACCAAAGACCCATTGCGTTTAAAGGGAAAATCCAAATCCCTTGATAGCTGCTCCATCATGGCATTGCCCCTTACATTCATCTTGGCCATCATCGATCCAGGCTCACTGTCAAAACCCGCATGGACAATGCCGCTGTTCGCCTTGGATGTGCCTTCGCACACATCGCTGTTCCTGTCAAGAACCAACGTATCGTACTGATATCTGGACAGTTCCCTTGCGATAGCACTTCCTGTAACCCCTGCACCAATAATTACAATATCAAACATTTTTTACTCCGTTTCTGCGCGGCTTTTGTGGCCCGGCATTTCCGGGGCTTTACGCATGTCAAGTTTGTGGGTGCCGCACAGACACAAATTTGACCTTCCTTCCACTCATACTCTAAATCGATCAGAGAATGGCTTTTCCCTCACTCGTGTGCCGGACGTCCGTCAGCTTGCTGACACATTTCATTTTGACACCCGAATCCTATAAGGCAAAAAAGAGTACAAAAAACAACCTGGCTAGATGCCACTGTTTCTGTACTCCATTTCTCCAAATCAGTATTTAATTAGATATAGCATAGCACAGTCTCACCGTATGTGCAATATACTGATTTTACATTTTGTTTTTATTATTTTATCGTAGTTACAATTCACGGCCTAGCCGATTAGGATTTCTTAAGTTTTTTGAATTTTCATAACCATATAAATCAAGAGGTAGAAATGCCAAAAAGTGTTGAAATTTCAATACTTTTTGGCATTTTAGTATTGT
>Ga0209064_1001110_pt1 | contig 47792 bp, 38 predicted proteins | sample Inofromicrocosms_FD_187498 | JGI IMG/M metagenome (GOLD analysis project Ga0209064, IMG submission 187498) | Mouse cecum microbial communities from Vienna, Austria - Inoculum for glucosamine and mucus D2O microcosms (SPAdes) (version 2) | ecosystem: Host-associated > Mammals > Digestive system >...
AGGAGTAAAAAGATATGAATAATATAGAAAATGAAAAAAGTAGATTTAAATACTTATTTAAAATTAGTTTTTGCATTATTATATTAACACTAGTTTTACTAATAAATGAAACTAGTCCTTTTACAGTTTTAGCTAGTACAGAAGATTCTAATAACAATGAATTTTGTTATTTATCAGATATTCCATATGTGACAAATCAATCTGCTGCAGGATGGAAAACAATTTGTTTAGATAAGACATCTGATGGTGCATTAATATCAGTCAAAGTTGAAGGTGCTAATTATTCATTTAAAAAAGGAATATGGGCACATGCTACTTCAACAGTAGTATATGATTTAACAGATTACTTAGGATATGATTATTTTACAGCATATATAGGATTAAATACAACAGCAGCATCTAGTAGTAATGGTGTTAAATTTTATATTTATACTTCAGAAGACGGAAAAAATTGGAATTTAAAAACTGATGAAAATCCAGAAGTATCTAAACCTGGACAAAATGCAACATTTGTTAAAATAGATATAAGAGATGCAAAATTTTTAAAATTATATGCAGATGCTAATGGAAGCAATGGTAATGACCATTCAGTATATGCAGATGCTAAATTAATTAAAGAAACATATAAAGAACCAGGTGAAGGATTAGTTAACAGCGTTGAGGACTTAGATAAAAGAATTAAAACTGAATTTGCGAATGCAGATTTATCAAATAAAGAGTATGAACTAGTATTATTACAAAGAGAACTTGTATCAAATGCTGGTCAATATGCTTTAAAACGTTTTTGTAGTGAAAGTGAAGAAAATCAAGCAACACTTTCATGGTTGATGAATGATTTAGATACATTGAAGCTTTATATTCTTGGTGGAAAGCCAGAAGGTGGTAGTTACTATAGTTCTTTAAATGTATTATCAAAATTATATACTAAATATCAAAATGATTTTGAAGTAAAAGAAGTATCAAAATATGGAACAGTAAAGGGTGACCTATATAAGAAAATGGCAATTACACTTTCACTTACACATTCAGCTCGTGTAGCTTTATGGATGCAACCAAGTGAACCATTAAATCAATCAGATGCAGTTACACGTTATGCAATTTTCAAGAAAATGTATGATGAAGGAAACTTTGTAGTTACTGATAGTATAGATATTACAAAATGGTTTGAATCTTATAATGTAGAAGAAATGCGTTTTGTTTTAAACAACATTATAGATGATGAAGAAATATTATGGTTAAATGAATATACACAATCTTTTATTGATGCACAACCAAACAAGGCATGGACATATTTAACACCACACCCTTATATGGCATATGTGTATCCTAATTATGGCAATCCAGTATTCCATGATCCAGATAGAAAAGATTATTGGGATAAAAAATTCAATGGAATATTTTCTAAATATGGAGTAACTTATAGCTCAGAGAATAAAAAAATTTATAAAGTTTGGATGAACTTTAGAAATGAATTTGGAACTGGAGCTGTTTGTGGTGGTATTTCAAAAACGGGTTCAAATATTCGTACATCTCATGGTATACCTGCAGCAGTTATAGGTCAACCAGGACACGCAGCTATTATATATTATGGTCAAGATAACAATGGAAATGGATATTGGAATCTAGATAATGATGTAAGCGGATGGACTTTATCTGAAAAAGGTGAAAGATTATTATTAGGTTGGGGTAATGCTAATACTAATTATGCTAGAGGATCTTATCAAGTTGTATATATGGCATTAGCTCAAGAAGCATTAAACGATTATGAAAATTTCGAAAAATGTGAAGAAACTGTAATGCTTGCTAAATCATATGAAGGTGATTTAGTAAAACAAGAAGAGATTTACAGAAGAGCATTAGAAATACAACCAATAAATCTTGATGCATGGTTAGGATTAATTAATGTGTATAATACAAGTACAACTAAAACAGAAGATGAATATTTTGAGTTGGCTAGAGAAGTTGGAGAAAACTTAAAATATTTCCCATTACCAATGCAACAATTAACAAATTTAATAAAACCTAAATTAACAAGTGTAGAAAATTCTTATAGATTTACATTATTACAAACAAGAATATTAACTGAAGGAACAAAAGTACCTAACAATACAGCAGATAATTATTATGTTTATCAGCCATCTTTAACAAGAACAGAAGCTAATTTCTTATTAGGAAAATTAGATAAAACAATAGCTACATTCTCATTTGATGGTGAGGATGCAGATAAAATTGTATTATCAAGTCGTTTTGATGGAAATGGTGTTCGTTGGGATTATAGTTTAGATGGAAAACAAACATGGCATGAAGTAGCATTTTCAGCAGAAGAAGAACATAAATGGCAACTAACTGAGGAAGAAATAAAGAGTATTAATGCAGAAGATGATATTTATATTCATATTGTTGGTGTAAATTACAATGAAGAGAATTTATATAAAATAGATATTACAGAAACAAATGCTCCAATATTATATAACAATGATTTAGAAAATAAAGTAATGGGGACAACAAATATAATGGAATGGCGTTTTAGTGAAAATGATCCATGGACATCATATGCAACAGAGGAACCAGATTTAACAGGAGATAAAACTATACAAGTAAGAGTGGCTCCTTCAGGAACAGGATTAGCAAGTGATGTTACAACTTTAGAATTTACTCAAGATGAAATAAATCCTAAGAAAAAATATATAAAAATAGCTCATTTATCAATAGAAAATGTTTCTTCAGAAGCAACTTCAAATCAAGGAAATGCATCATTTGCTATTGATGGAAATTATTATACTAGATGGCACTCAGCATGGAATGGAAGTGATACTCAAAAGTACATTACTATTAAATTAGATAAACCAGTTATATTATCTGCTATGGATTATTTCCCAGCTGCAGGTGGAAATGGTAAAATATTACAAGCTCAAATTTTAGGAAGTATGGATGGAGAAAACTTTACTGAAATAAAAAATGTAACATGGGCAAATAATGATACAACTAAAACTATTGATTTTGAAGAACCTGTTCAAGTTCAATACATTAAAATAGTAGGAGCAAGAACTTCTTCAGGCGGTGGAGGAAACTTTATAGCTGCTAGAATGTTTAACTTCTATGAAGATACAACGATAAAAATAGTTGCTGATTTCTCATTTGATGGAACTAATGGTGGAAAGATAATTTTAGCGGATGAATATAAAAATTCAAATTGGGAATATAGTATAGATGGTGGAAACACATGGAAAGCAGGAAATTTATCAGAACATCAATTATCAGAAGAAGAACTAAATCAAATTAGTGAAGAAAATAAGATAAAAATAAGATTTAATGAAAATGAAGTATATACAATAAATATAAAAACTGGAACAGTGCCTACAATTAATGCATATTTAAATGATTTAGAAAATAGATTAATTGGATTAGATAATAAAGATATTCTTGAATGGAAATTAGAAAATGATAATAATTGGACAGATTATAGTGAGGAAGAACCAGTGGTAGTAGGAGACAGAAAATTATTAGTTAGAGCAAAAGCCAAAGGTTTATATACAGCAAGTGATATTATAGAATATCAATTCACTCAAGATACTGATACAGAAACTCAAAAGTATGTACCAATAAAACATTTATCAATTGAGAGTTATTCAACTGAATCCGCAGATAGTGCAAGACCATTTTATGCACTAAATGCAATTGACGGAAATATTAATACATTATGGCATACAGACTTTAGATATTCAGTTTTAGAACAAGAAGGTAATCCATTTATAAATATAAAATTAGATGAACCAAGATATATGTCAGCATTAGAATTTGTTCAAACAAAATATAAAGAAAATGATCCAGACTTTATTAAAAATGCAATAGTATATATAAGTGAAGATGGTGAAAATTGGATTGAAGCTGGAAGAATTGAAGAATGTCCACAAGATAATGAATTAAGAAAGATTACATTTAACGAAAGTATCTATGGTCAATATGTAAAATTAGAAGTAGAAACTTATGGTATATTTGCATCTGTAGCTATGGTAAATTTATATGAAGATATAACTAAAAGAGAAGAAATAGTAGTGCCAACTGCTGAAATAGAATATAGTACTACAGAAATGACAAATCAAGATGTAGTAGCAACAGTAGTAAATCCAAGTACTGAAATTACAATAACAAATAATGATGGAAAAGACACATATACATTTACTGAAAATGGAGAATTTACATTTGAATTTGTTGACAATAAAGGAACTAAAGGAACGATTAAGGCTGTAGTTAATTGGATCGATAAAGTTGCACCAATTGGTTCAGTACAATATGATATTACAGAAATGACAAATCAAAATGTAACAGCTACTTTAATGACTAGCGAAGATGTTATAGTTTTGAATAATGACGGAAAAGACACATATACATTTACTGAAAATGGACAATTTGAATTTGTTTTCAGAGATGAAGCTGGAAATGAAGCTAAAACAATAGCTGTAGTAGATTGGATAGATAAAGAAGCTCCAGAAGCAACAATATCTTATGATATAACAGAAGATACTATTCAGGATGTAGTAGCAACAATAGAATGTGATGAAGAAATTACAATAATAAATAATGATGGAGAAAACACATATACATTTACTAAAAATGGAGAATTCGAATTTATATATACAGATAAATTAGGAAATGAAGGAAGAGTAACAGCAAAAGTAGATTGGATAGATAGAGAAGCTCCAATTGGAAAAGTAAACTATGATATAACTGAAATTACAGGAAATGATGTAGTAGCTACATTAGAAGCTAATGAAGAAATTACAGTAACAAATAATAATGGAAAAAATACGTATGTATTTACAGAAAATGGAGAATTTGAGTTTACTTTTATAGACAAAGCAGGAAATGAAGGTAAAGCAATAGCAAAAGTAGATTGGATAGATAAAGAATTACCAGAAATAACAGTTATATATAATATAGAAAATATAACAAATCAAGATGTAACAGCTAAAATAGAAAGCAGTAAAGAAATTACAATAACAAATAACGATGGAGAAGATGAATACACATTTACCGAAAATGGAGAGTTTACATTTGAATATGTTACTAAAGCTGGAAAATATGGAGAAGTAACAGTAAAAGTAGATTGGATAGATAAAGAAGCTCCAATAGCTAGAGTATCATATGATATAACAGAAGAAACTACTGAAAATGTAGTAGCAACTGTAGAAGCTAATGAAGAAATTATAATAACAAATAATGATGGAAAAGATACATATATTTTTACTGAAAATGGAGAGTTTGAGTTTACATTTAGAGATGAAGCAGGAAATGAAGGTAGAGTTGTAGCTAAAGTTGATTGGATTATTGAAAAAGAACCTGAACCAAGTGATAACCCAACACCAAGTCCAAGTGATAACCCAACACCAAGTCCAAGTGATAACCCAACACCAAGTCCAAGCGATAACCCAACACCAAGTCCAAGTGATAACCCAACACCAAGTCCAAGCGATAACCCAACACCAAGTCCAAGTGATAATCCAACACCAAGTCCAAGCGATAACCCAACACCAAGTCCAAGTGATAATCCAACACCAAGTCCAAGCGATAAACCAACATCAACTCCAGATAATAAACCAAATACAAGTACACAACCAAGTCAAGATAATAATTCAAATAATAGTGGAAATAAAACAACAGGAACTAATTCAAATATTGTTAAAGGTGAAGAAAAAACAACAGAAACTCAAACAAAGACTACTACATCTAATAGTGATTTACCTTATACAGGTTATGAAGATATAAGTGTAGCATTCAGAAGAATTTTCTTAACAATATCAATATTAGCATTATTAGTAATAGCAGTATATAGTTTCTATAAAATGAAAAAATAATAATTAAAAAGAGATCCAAAAAGTAGGATCTCTTTTTTTATATTTTGTTTGTTATGATTTTTATATTGTGATAGAATGTATTCGAAAATAAAATAACATGAGGTGATTATATGAAAAAATTAAATGTTATCGCAGTATATTCCAAAGATGAGAAAAAAATACTTATGTGTAAAAGATTAAAAGAACCATATAAGGGAAAGTTTAATTTAGTTGGCGGTAAATTAGAAAATAGCGAAAATGAATATGATGCAGCGTATAGAGAATTAAACGAAGAAACAGGAATTACAAAAAATGATATAAAATTAGTTCATGTAATGAATTTTCAATATAATTTAACTGATATGGAACTAGAGTTTTTTGCGGGGAAACTAAATAGAGATCTTAATGTAGTTGAGGAAATTAATAAATTATATTGGCTGGATAGTGATGAGGATTTTTATGATAATGACAAATTTGCTGGTGAGGGAAATATTGGAGTTATGATAAAACAAGTTGAATTACATAAGGATAAGATTTTTTAAGTATTTTTATATAGCTATGCAAGAATAAATAAGTACTTGAAAAATCAATATAAGTGTGATAGAATTTCTTTCAGTATAAAGTACTGAAAATAAACTTAAATATTAAGTTTAAGTATAAATAGGAGGTCAAAATAATATGAAAGATTATTTAGAAATTGAAGACGTAAAAGCTTTAGAAATCTTAGATTCTAGAGGAAATCCAACTGTTCAAGTTGAAGTTATGGCTGGAGGATATAGCGGTGTAGCTATGGTTCCATCAGGAGCTTCTACAGGAAGTTTTGAAGCAGTTGAATTACGTGATGGAGACAAATCAAGATATTTAGGAAAAGGTGTTTTAAAAGCAGTTGAAAATGTTAACACAATAATTAGAGAAAACATCGTTGGAATGAATGTATATGATCAAGTACAATTAGATAAAGCTTTAATCGAATTAGATGGAACAGAAAATAAAGGAAAATTAGGAGCTAATGCTACATTAGGTGTTTCTTTAGCAGTAGCCAGAGTTGCAGCAGCTTCATTAGGAATGGAATTATATCAATATATTGGAGGAACAAATGCTAAAACATTACCAACTCCAATGATGAACATAATGAATGGTGGTAAACATGCTGATTCTACATTAAGTGTACAAGAATTTATGATTATGCCAGTTGGAGCAAAAACATTCTCAGAATGTTTAAGAATGTGTTGTGAAATTTACCATAACTTAAAGAAAGTTTTAAAAGCAAAAGGTTTAGCTACAGGTGTTGGAGATGAAGGTGGATTCGCTCCAGATGTTAAAGATGAAGATGAAGCTTTATCTTTAATAGTAGAAGCTATAGAAAAAGCTGGATATAAACCAGGTGAAGAAGTTTGCTTAGCATTAGACGTTGCTGCTACAGAAATGTATGATGAAGCAAAAAAAATCGGAGAAGAAGGAAAATATCATTTCTGGAAAATTGGAGTTACAAAAACTTGTGATGAAATGATAGAATTCTACAAAGATTTAGTTAATAGATATCCAATTATCTCAATTGAAGATGGTTTATCAGAAGAAGATTGGGATGGATGGAAAAAATTAACTGATGCTTTAGGAGATAAAATCCAATTAGTTGGTGATGATTTATTTGTTACAAATATCAAAAGATTACAAAAAGGAATTGATTTAGGTGTTTCTAACAGTATATTAATTAAATTAAATCAAATTGGAACATTAACAGAAACATTAGATGCTATAGAATTAGCTAAGAAAAATGGTATGACAGCTGTTGTATCACATAGAAGTGGTGAAACAGAAGATACTACTTTAGCTGATGTTGCTGTAGCTACAAATGCTGGACAATTAAAAACTGGTGCTCCTTGCAGAACTGATAGAGTTGCTAAATACAACAGATTATTAAATGTTGAAGATCAATTAGGTGACGTTGCTATCTATGCAGGAAGAAAAGGTTTAAATAGATAATATTTATAAATTGTTAAAAGATACTCTAGCTTAGAGTATCTTTTTTATGTGCAATTACAGTATAACAATAAAAATGTAGATATTAAAATTTTGCTCTTCGCAATTACCTTAATAAAAAACTTTGTTTTTATAAGGTCAATTGCTCAAATTCGCACTTCAGTTGTAATGTAGTTAATTGAATTATTAATTCAATTAACTACTGATACTGTAACAGGCATAGCCTTAACAGTATCAGCAACTTTCGTTTGAGCGCTAGTGCAATTTTACTAATTATATAATATTCGTATATTTTTTTATGTAGTTGCTTAAAACAGATTTTTATAATTTTAATGTTTAGCTTTTTAGTAACTATTTAGAACAAATGACTATTTAATAATATTAGTAAAACTTGACGTAATGGCGATTTGTATATAAAATATTAAGGTAGAAATGTGGTGATTAATATGAAATACGGATATAGAAAACTACAAAAAGAAGATTTAAAAGAAACAGTAGAATTAGTAAAAAGAACTTTTAATGAGTTTGAGGCTCCTTGTTATAATGATATGGGAGTGGATAGCTTTTATAAGTTTGCAAATTATGAGAATTTAAAAAATGAAATAGAAAATCATAACATAAATATGTTAGTAGCAACAGACTATAAAAAGATTATTGGAATGATAGCAATAAAAAATAATTCACATATTGCTATGCTTTTTGTGGACAAAAATTATCATAATCAAGGAATTGGAAAAAATTTAATTAGAGAAGCTAAAAGTGAATATAATTTAAATAATGAAGATTTAACAGTAAATGCATCTCCATATGCAATTGAATTCTATAAAAAAATAGGATTTGAAAAAATTGAAGATGAAAAAGAAGTTGATGGAATTAAATTTATACCTATGAAGCTTGAAAAATATAGATTAAACAATGCTAAAGGTGAATTAGAATTAGTATTTCCAACAGAAGAATATAAAGAAAAAGTTATGGATTATTTAAAAGAACATTTAGATAATGGAGAGAAAGTATTAAATGGAGCTGGAGGATTAGAAAGAGTTGATAGTTTTGAAGAATGGCTTAAAAAAATAAAAAATGATACAGATAAAGAGAAAGTTCCAGAAGGAAGAGTACCAGCTTGGTTATATTTGGCTATTAGAAAAACTGATAAAAAAATGGTAGGTGTAGTTCAAGTTAGACTTTTAAATGAAAAACTTTGGAAAACTTTTGGAAATATAGGTGATGGTGTAAGACCAACAGAAAGAAAAAAAGGATATGTTACTGAAATTATAAGATTAGCGCTTATCAAAGCTAAAGAAATTGGATTAAACAGAGTACTTATGTCTTGTGATAAAACTAATATAGGATCAAAGAAAAGTATTATTAATAATGGCGGAGTACTTGAAAATGAATATGTAGATGAAGATGGAAATGTTGAAGAAAGGTATTGGATTAGCTTAAAGAAAAGAAGTGCGGTTTGGGATAAAAAAAGATTTGATAATATTAAAGAAGTTGAAGAAAAAACTATTACAGTTAATGAAAATGATTTTACAGGAGATATACATTTAAATGTATTTACTAAAATGACAGGTGAACGTTTAACTTCAACAGGAAAGCCTTTTCAAGCTGAAGGATATAGTTGGCTTGAATTTTATGATTATAATTCAAAATTTAGACTTACAGCTATATATGATGATAAAGGAAAGATAGTTGAATGGTATTTTGATTTATCAAGAGAAATTGGTAAAATGAATGGATATCCTTATCATGAAGATTGGTATTTAGATGTAGTTTTAACACCAGAGGGAGATGTCATTCTTTTAGATGAGGATGAATTTGATGAAGCTTATAAGAAGTTTGAAATGACAGAAGATGAGTATATAGAAGGAAAGCAATTAGTAAAAGAATTAATTGATAGATTACAAGGAAAAGAAGAGAAAGTAGGAGAATTTACTGATAAATATTTAGAAAGATTACAGAAGGAAGGAGTTAATTTTTAAATTTTATGATATAAAAAAGATTTAAAAACATACAATATGATGGAAATTTGGAATATACTAGATGAAAATGGAAACAAAACAGGAAAAACAATGATAAGAGGAGTTGATAAATTGCCAGATGGGTTTTATCATGAATCTGTTGCTGTTTGGATTATTAATTCAGAAAATAGATTACTTATTCAAAAACGTGCATCAACAAAAAAACGTTATCCTAATATGTGGGCAATGACTACAGGTGCAATGAATGCTAATGAAAATCGAAATCAAGCAATTATAAGAGAAATTAAAGAAGAATTAGGAATTGATATTGAAGAAAACGAACTAATTTATACAGGAATGCAAAAGGGAAATACTGCTTTTATAAATAGTTTTATAGTAAAAAAAGATATAGATTTAAGTGAAATTACTTTGCAAAAAGAAGAAGTATCAAAAGCAGAATGGGATTCATATGAAGAGGTAGAAGAAAAATATAATAATGCCGAGTTTGTACCACATTGGTGGGAATATATAAAAAATGATATTAAGAAGTATTTTAATTAAGGAAAAGATATGAAAATAAGTGATTTAAATAAGGAATATGATAAATTACAATTAAAATATGGTAGTCCAGAACTTGATTCTATTTATAATGGAGGGCTAGAAAAAGAACCTGATATTTGCTTTGTTTTTATGAATCCTACAGGTAGAAATTTAGCTAGCCAAAAATCATGGAAAGGTAGAAAATCGCCATGGCTTAGTACAAAAAATATTTGGAAAATGTTTTTTTTAGTAGGGTTAATAGATAAAAAAATCTATGATGAAATTATGAGTAGAAAGCCTAAAGAATGGGATTATAGCTTTGCAGATGATGTGTATGAAAATGTGGAAAAACATAAAATTTTTATAACTAATTTGGGAAAGTGTACGCAGATTGATGCAAGACCATTAAGTGATGAAGTTTTAGGAAAATATTTGAACTTATTGGAAAAAGAAATTGAAATTATTAAACCTAAAGTAATTGTTACATTAGGAAATCAAGTTAGTTCAATAGTTTTGAATCAAAAGATATCTGTTTCACAATGTAGAAAAAAATATTTTGATAAAGAAATAAGTGGAGAAAAATATAAGGTTTTTCCAATTTTTTATCCTGTAGGCAACGGTATTTTTAATATGGATAAATCAATAGAAGATATTAAATGGATTATGGAGAATATATGTTAAGACTGGAAAATATAAAAATTAGAGAAGAACTTAATAATGAAGAAGTAGTAAAAATAGCATGCAAAAAGAATAATATTCGCTTAGAGGATGTTTTAGAATTTTACATATTTAAGATATCTATTGATGCTAGAAATAAAGAAGATATTTTTTATAATTACACGATTGATGTAGAAGTGAAAGATGAGAAAAAGTATTCTAAAATAAAAAAAGTAGAAAAACAAGTTAACCAAATTGAAATTATTAAGAAAAGAAAGAGTGAAAAAAGACCTGTAGTTATAGGAGCAGGACCTGCGGGATTATTTTGTGGATTGTTTCTTGCAGAATATGGCTTAAATCCAATTATAATTGAACAAGGAAAAACAGTAGAGGAAAGACAAAAAGATGTTGAAGCTTTTATAAATACTGGAAAACTAAATACAAAATCTAATATTCAATTTGGAGAAGGTGGTGCAGGTACTTTTTCTGACGGAAAACTTACTTCTGGAATACATGATCCATTATGCAAAATAGTACTTAATAGATTTGTGGATTTTGGAGCACCTGAGCAAATTAAATATATTAATAAGCCACATATAGGAACTGATAATTTGGTTAAAATTGTTTCAAATATTAGAAATTATATTATCAGTAAAGGTGGAGAATTTTTATTTAATGAGAAAGTAATTGATTTTGAAATAAAAGATAAGAAATTAACAAAAATTATTAGTGACAATAGAGAAATAGAAACAGATACAGCTGTTTTGGCTATTGGACATAGTGCTAGAGACACTTTTGAAAAATTATATGAAAAAGATGTTTATATGGAAAAGAAAAATTTTTCTGTTGGTGTAAGAATTGAACATAAACAGGAGATGATAAATAATTCACAATATGGAAATAAATCAGAATTAAACTTACCACCTGCTGAATATAAATTAGCATATCATGATGAATTAACTGGTAGATCATGTTATACTTTTTGTATGTGTCCTGGCGGATTTGTTATGGCATCTTCAAGTGAGGAGAATACTATAGTTACAAATGGAATGAGTAAATTTGCTAGAAATGAGAAAAATGCAAATAGTGCGGTTTTAGTAAATGTGAATCCAGAAGACTTTAAAGGCGAGTCACCTTTAGAGGGAATGTATTTTCAAAAAGAATTAGAAAAAAAGGCTTTTAAGTTAGGTGGTAGCAATTATTATGCCCCAATACAAAGAGTGGAAGATTTTTTTGAAAATAAGAAAACAGATAATTTAGGAGAAATTAGCCCAACATATAAGCCAGGAGTGACATATTCTAATTTAAATGATATATTACCAGAGTTTGTAGCAGATACTTTAAAAAATGGAATCAAATATTTTGATACTAAAATAAAAGGTTTTGCAAATAAAGATGCAATCTTAACAGGGGTAGAAACTAGAAGTTCATCACCTGTAAAAATTGTTAGAAATGATGATTTTATGGCAAAGGATGTATATGGATTATATCCTTGTGGAGAAGGTCCAGGATATGCTGGTGGTATAATGTCATCAGCAGTTGATGGTATAAAATGTGCTATAAAAATAATAGAACATGAATAATTAAATTTTTTGATAATTTAAAAATTAAAGGAGGAAGAAAAATGAAAATAAGTAATTATATTTGGAGAGACAGAAAAAGACCTATATTTGGTTTACCTTTATCTTTTACAGTATATACTCTATTAGAGGACAAACTTTTAATTGATACAGGAATATTATCTACTAACCAAGAAGAAATAAAATTATATAGAATAATGGATTTAACATTAAAACGTTCGTTATTACAAAGAATATTTGGAGTTGGTTCTATACATATTTGTTCTGCTGATAAAACTACTCCTGAGTTTGAAATAAGAGATATTAAGAAACCCTTTGAAATAAAAGAAAAATTGTCAGCTATAGTTGAAGAGCAAAGAGATAAGAAAAGAGTTACAGGAAAAGAATTTTTAGTAGGTGATGATGACGATGATATGCACTAAAAGTTGTAAAAAAGGAGAGTAAGTATTGTTATCAATTAATGAAATAAAAAGAAGATTACCAAAAGAGTTTATAGATGAATTATATGAAGTATATACACCTGTTACTGTAGATAAGATTTTAACAGGTATGACAGATGATAGATATACTACTTTAAGAGTAAATACTTTAAAATATGATATTTATAGTTTAATGAATATGTTTAAAGAGAAAAATATAAAGTTTGAAAGAGTACCTTGGTTTAAGGATGCCTTAATAGTTAAAAATGCTAAAGAAAAAGATATTCAAAAATTGGATATTTATGAAAAAGGGTGTATATATTTTCAAAGTTTATCTAGTATGGTACCACCATTGGTTCTAAATTCTAAACCAGGAGAATCTGTTTTAGATATGACTGCTGCCCCAGGAAGTAAGACTACAGAGCTTGCAATGTTAATGGAAAATAAGGGCGAAATTTTAGCTAATGAATTAGATAAAATTAGATGCGAAAGATTAAAATTTAATGTTCAAACACAGGGAGCGGGCATAGTTAAAGTTATTAATCAAAGAGGAGAAAAACTTGGAGATGAATATGAAAATAAATTTGATAAAGTACTATTAGATACACCATGTAGTGGAGAGGGAAGATTTATAGCAACTAGTCCTCAAACATATAGAGGCTGGTCAGTAAAAACAGTAAATACATTGACTAAATTACAGAAAAAACTTTTGATGAGTGGCTATAAAGCGTTAAAAACAGGTGGAAAATTAGTTTATTCTACTTGTACGATTAACCGAGATGAAAATGAGTTTATAGTAGACTGGGCTTTAAAAAATTTAAATATAAAATTATTAAACATTGAATTAGAGATTAAAGATTCAATAAAAGGAAATACTGAAGGAATAGATAAAAATATTGAAAAAACAATAAAAATCTTACCTTCTAAAGTTATGGAAGGTTTTTTCGTAGCAAAGTTTAGAAAAATATAAAAAGGGAATACTAATAATATTATTTATAGAAAGAAGTGTTGTTGTTGAAAAATATAAATGATGTTATTAGTGTAGAAAAAAGCTATGGAAAACATGCTAACTTAAAATTAACAGAATTTAAAAAAGAGTATAAAGTGAAGACAGAAGGTCTTTCAGCACTCGAAATAGAAAATAATATAAGTAAATATGGAAAAAATGAAATAAAACAAAACAAACCTAAGAGATGGTACAATTATTTTACAGAAAGTTTATTTAGTCCATTTAATAGTATTTTATTAGGTATTGTTTTGATTTTATTTTATACAGATGTATATTTACCTAAAACTCCTAGTTATGCTAATATTTTAATTATTGCAATATTAGTTGTAGTAAGTACATTACTTGAATTTACAGAGGAATATAAATCAAATAAAGCTGCTTTGAAACTTAAAGAATTAGTTCAAACAACAGTAGCGGTTATTAGAGAAAATCAAAAAATAGATATTCCAATAAGAGATGTTACTATTGGTGATATAGTATGTTTATCAGCTGGAAGCATGATTCCTGCTGATATTAGGATTGTTGAGGCAAAAGATTTATATATTAATCAATCTTCATTAACAGGAGAATCAGATTCTGTAAAAAAAGAAGTAGATATTGATATAGAAAAAATAGAAAGTATATTAGACCTTGAAAATATATGTTTTATGGGTACAAACGTTGTTTCTGGTAGTGCAAAAGGAATTGTTATAAAAGTAGGTGATGATACTTATTTTGGAAAAATTGCTAAGGGAATAAGTCAAACTAAGCCTAAAACAGCTTTTCAAAAAGGAATAGAGAATATAAGTAAATTGTTAATAAAATTTATGGTTATTGTTATTCCAATTGTTTTTTTATTTAGTAGCACAAAATATGATTTGATTACTGCTTTTACTTTTGCTGTTGCTATTTCTATAACTATAACGCCGTTGTTATTGCCGGTTATTTTATCATCATGTTTATCAAAAGGTGCTGTTAGAATGGCTAAAAAGAAAACAATTGTAAAAAAACTTGATGCTATACAAAATTTTGGAGCAATGAATATTTTATGTACAGATAAAACAGGAACATTAACAGAAGATAAAATTGTTTTAGAAAAATATTTAGATGCGAATGGTAAACAAAGCGAGAAAATTTTAAAGCATGCTTTTTTAAATTCAAATTTTCAAACAGGATTAAAAGGAAATATAGATGAGGCTGTTATTAAAAGAGCCTCTGAAAGTGGATTAAATAAACTAAATTCAATATACAAGAAAATTGATGAGATTCCATTTGATTTTACTAGAAGAAAATTGTCTGTTATTGTTGAAGATAATAATGGTAAAAAACAAATGGTAACTAAAGGAGCTATTGAAGAAATTTTAGCTATTTGTACTTGGGTAGATTTTGATGGTACTGTTATTAATATGACAGATTCAATAAGGAAAAATGTTTTAGAAATTAGTAAAAATTTGAACAAAGATGGATTAAGAGTAGTTGGAATATGTCAAAAAAATAATATTGCTCAAAAAAGTAATTTTAATGTTTCAGATGAAAAAGAAATGGTTTTCTTAGGATTTATAGGATTTTTAGATCCACCTAAAGAATCTGCAAAAGCTTCGATAGATAGATTGAATGAAGCTGGAATAAGAGTAATTGTTCTTACTGGAGATAATAGTGAAGTTACAAAGTGTGTGTGTAAAAAAGTTGGAATAAATACAAATAAAATTATCGAAGGGTCTAAAATTGATAAATTAGCTGATATTGGAGTTGCTAGATTATTAAAGAAAAATAATATATTTACTAAACTTTCACCTATACAAAAAGCTAGAATTGTTAGAATTTTAAAAGAAAATGGAAATATCGTAGGATATATGGGGGATGGTATAAATGATAGTCCATCACTTTCAAATTCCGATGTTGGGGTTTCAGTAGATACTGCTGTTGATATTGCAAAAGAATCAGCAGATATTATTTTACTAGAAAAAGATTTAAATGTTTTATTAGATGGTGTAGATGAAGGTAGAAGAACTTTTACTAATTTGCTTAAATATATAAAATTGGCAACAAGTTTTAATTTTGGTGAAGTTTTGTCTGTAATAATTGCAAGCGTTGCATTGCCTTTTTTACCAGAGACGCCGATTCAATTATTGGTAGAGGGGTTGTTATATGATTTTGGACAAATGACTTTACCTTTAGATAATGTTGACCAAGAGAACTTAAAAGAGCCTAAAAAATTTGATATAAAAAGTTTAAAAAATTTTATGTTTTTTATGGGACCATTAAGCTCAGCTTTTGATATATTGGTTTTTATAGCAATGTGGTTTGTTTTAGGAGTAAGACAAGCTGCTATGTTTCAAACTATATGGTTTACTTATAGTATAGTTTCTAATTTGGCTGGAATGCATATTATAAGGACTCAAAAAATACCTTTTTTACAAAGTAATGCTCATATTGCAGTATATATATCTTCTATTGCATTACCATTCATAGGAATATTAATTCCTTTTACAAGATTTGGAGATATTTTGGGATTTGTTCCTTTAGCTATGGAATATATTGTGCTTATAATAACAGTTACTATTTTATATTGTATTATTGCAATGTTTGCTAAAAAAGTATATATTAAAAAATATGGAGAATGGATTTAAAAATAAAGGAGAAAAATATGAAGATTTTAATTGGAACAAAGAATCCTGGTAAAATTGCTGGAGCAAAAGAAGCTTTTTTACATTATTTTAAAGATGTAGAAGTTGAAGGTGTTGATGTTAGTTCAGATGTTTCAGATGAACCAGTAAATGATGAAGTTTATCAAGGAGCAAAAAATAGAGTTAATAATTTAATAAAATATGCAAAAGAAAATAATATTGAAGCTGAATATTTTTTAGGTGTAGAATCAGGAATATTTGATAAATTAGGTAATTGGTCAATTATTCAAATGGCGTGTATTAAAGATAAAAATGGAGTAGAGTCATGGGGAAATAGTAGCGGATTTCCTGTTCCTAAAAGATATGTAGATAGAATCATTAATGAAAACCTAGGTGTTGTAATGGATGAAATATTTAGTGCGAATCAAATTGGAAAAGGAAAAGGCGGAGTAGGAATGCTAACTAAAGGTGTGCTTACTAGAATTGATATGACACAACAGGCGCTAATTATGGCTTTAACAATGTTTATAAATGGTGATACTTGGAAGTAATTTCAATTGACATAAAATGGCAATAATGATACAATTATGTTGACTTTCTTATATAAAATTTTTTTAGTTTAAAGAAGAGGAGAAAATATTATGGCTTGGGTTAAAGAGAAAGAAACATGTCCTGTGTGTCACGGAGAAGGAACTATAGAAGACTCTGAGTATATTGACGGAGAATATCGAGGAACTGTAGATGTGCAATGTTATCGATGCAATGGAACTGGTGAAGTAGAGAAACAAACTTGGCTTGATCGTTCACTGGGAGGCGGAAGGATCTAAGTATTTTGAAAAGTAACCTATAAGAAAGTCAAATATAAAACCCGATTGTAAGTTTTCTTACTTTCGGGTTTCTCCTTTTATTTTTTATCATTATTATTACGTGGAATGTTATAAGTTATTGCACCTTCGTTTTCGAAAAAGAATTTTGCATCTGTTGAGTTATATTTGATAGGTCCATCATCATCTGACATTGTTGTATCAAATTTTGGCTTCCCAAGGATACTTCCTAAAATATCATTACCGCTATCTGAACTGTCTGTAGTAGCAGAATCATAATATTTAGAGAAGTTAAATTGTTTTGGATTATGTTTTTCTTTATATTTAGCTTCTAAGAAATCAAGTTTTCCTTTACCAACTAACATTTTACCTTTTAAGTCTCTAGTTTTATATATAATGGCTTTAAATTTTTGAGATTGTACTTTACCAGCTTTGAAGTTTAGTTTGTAAGCCCAACTGATATCTTTATATGTTTTTGAATATTCTGGTGCTGCAATTGGATTACCATTTTTATCTTTTCCACTAGTATCATAATCCATCTTAAATTGCCATTCACGTTTATCACCAAATTCTTTTTCCCACCATTCATTATCTTCAGGAGTATTATTACCAAATACGATTTTAGTAGTACAGTTAGCAAGTATTGTTTGTCTATAACTTTGACTATTAGTTAATTCTGAATTTGTTCCAAATTGTGATAAGTTTTGAGCAGAGATTATCAGACCAACACGATATTTTCTAAACAAAGTGAAGAAATCTTCGGTTGCTTTACATACATAAGGTGGAAATTCATCTATATATAAAAAGTGTGGTATTCTAGTTTTTTCGATTCCTGGTCTAGAGATAATAGAGTGTTGCATAAGTAATAATGTAAATAGTCCAAATGCTTTGTTAACAGCAGCACCTAAGTCACCACGTCTTGTACAGATAAGTGTTATTTCACCTTTTGCTAAGGCATTATCAAAATTTATGTTATTTGTTCTATTACATAAGATATTTCTAACTCCAGGGAAACGAAGAAGATTTTCAAGTTGAGAACTAGCTGCTTGAAGAGCTTTTCGAGTATCTTCAAATCCCATTGAATCTGCATAGAAATTATTTTTAAAATACGTTAATAATATATGATATTTTTCTGCTAATTCTGGAATAGCTTTCATTTTTTCACAGAATTTTTCTACTAAGTCAAAATTGTTAAGCATCATAAGTAAGTCTTCTAAGTTAGGTAATAATCCATTATGTGTTTTTGGATATATTTCTTTTAATAATAGTGATAGGTTTTCAATTGCTTGTGTTGTAATGTTTTGGAAGAAAGCTTGTTGTACTGTAACTTGATTTGTTTCATACATTCTTTTTAAAACTGCAGAAATAGCAATTGAAGTTTTAATCGGATCTTCAAAAACAAATGGATTTAATCCGATTGAAGACATATCATTTGGATCAACTATATTATAAGGCATAGAGTAGTTATCTAAAACTTCTCTTATATGACTTATTGATTCATAATCAGGTGCTACATAAGTTAAACCTAAAGTTTTGTATATATTATTTTTTCCTGATGTAGCATATATTAATTTTTTTAGGTATGTATTAAATATTTTTTCTTTTCCAGGTTTAATTTCTAGCATGTCAAGTGTGAAGTGTGCATTTAAATATTCATTAGAGAAAGGTTCTTTTATTGATGCAAGACCAGTTTTTAGAGCTGTGAAACCTAACTCTTTAGATGCTTCTTGAAAGAAAAATTTCTTTTCAATATCGCGAGCAATCATTGGCTCAAATGCCATTGTTGTTTTACCAGATCCAGATACACCACATATAAAAGTAGCTTCAAATCTTCTTGATTCTGGAGTTTTTATTGTAGTTCCTTTTTCACCATCTTTACATATAAACATTTCACAAGTATAAGGACCAGCTTGATCAGATTCAGGTTCTAAAGAAATTCCATTATAATCAGCTACTGAATCACGAATATCTTTTGTGTCTGCAAATCCTGTGTACATTTTTTTAAATACTGGCATTATAGTAACAATAGGTAGATACCAAGCTAATGCTGTGAATGCTGGTTTTATAACATCTAGAAATTCTCCAACTAATCCAGAATAATTTGGAAGAGAGAATAAGAATACCCATAAAAATTGATTTGCCCATTGTACTAACATTGATATTGCTATGATGTATAGTGATATATAGTAAAGAACAAATAATGAGAATTTTTTAGCATCATCTGTAGCAAATTTCGAACCTGCTCCAAACAAAAATGCAAATATAGGACAAAGTAATGCAAAAGTATATGCAAAAGGTCCCCAATATGAAACTGATATACCAGATAGTCCTAAAAATAACATTTCAACTATTCTATCTACACAAATGTATATTGTAAATAGAGTTAATATATACGTAAAGAATGTATTTCTATCGGTTTTCAGTATTTTTAAAAATTTATCTATATATTTCCAAATAAAATTACTAATTGATTTTAACAAAATGTTTCACCACTTTCACAAAAATTTACACCTTTATTATCCTACAAAAACGCTAAAAATACAATACTTTTTGTAAAAAAATGTGGCAAAATAAATAATAAAATCTACATATATAATATAAATTTAAAATACTTGAAGTAAAAGGGTAATATAAATATAATATAGATATTAGTTAAGAGAGGATTTTTTATGCAGAAAATCGAAGAAAAAAAGTATAGTAGAAAAAGTGAAACTTTTTTGCAGGGAATATTAATATTAATGTTTTCGCAGATTGTAATAAAGATAATGGGATTGGTGCAAACATTATATTTGACTAATAGAAAAGGATTTGGTGATAGAGGAAATGCTATATATATGGGAAGCTACCAAGTATATGCTTTACTTTTATCACTTTCATCTATAGGAATCCCAACAGCAATTTCAAAATTGATTTCAGAGAAAATCGCTGTTGGCGATAATAGTGCAGCTCATAAAATATTTAAGGTATCTGTATTAACTTTTGGAATATTAGGAATGATTGGAACGATTTTATTATTTTTTGGAGCAGAACTTATTTCAACTTATTGGATTGAAATTCCTGAGTCTAAAAATAGCTTAATGATTTTATCACCAGCAATATTTTTTGTTGCAATATCTTCAGTTTTTAGAGGATATTTTAATGGTATGCAACAGATGAGAGCAACTGCAAATTCACAGTCTTTAGAGCAGTTATTAAAAACAATTTTTACAATTGTATTAGTGGAGATTGCAGCTTTTTATACAATGAATAATACTATATATATGGCTGCAATGGCTACAGTTGCAACATGTATGTCTATATTATTTAGTTTTATTTATTTATATAAGTACTATATTAATGAAAGAAAAAATATTTCTGTAGTTAACATAGGAGAGAAAAGAAAATATTCTGTCCGAAGTATTATTAAAATGATATTATGGCTTTCAATACCAATATCTTTAACAGCAATTTTAACGTCAGTAATAAAATTAGTAGATTCATTTACAGTGGTGAGAATATTAAAGCCAATTTTAGGAGAAGAAATTGCTAAAGCAAAATATGGTATATTGAGTGCTAAAGCGGATATACTAGCAACATTACCACTTTCGTTGAATGTTGCATTTACAACAGCATTAGTTCCAGCAATTTCTGCTGCTCATGCAAAAGGAGATAATAAAACTATAAATAAAAGAATTTCACTTTCGTTATTATTGTGTTTAATTATAGGATTGCCATGTACAGTGCGGAATGTTTGTATATTCAAAAGAAATATTAATGCTTTTGTTTCCTTATGCTTCAGAGGGTGCTAATTTATTAGCAATATCATCACTAACAATAATATTTGCAATATTAACACAAACTATTAATAGTATTTTGCAAGGGTACGGAAATGCCAGAACTCCTGTGATTGCATTAGTTTTTGGAGTAATAGTTAAAATATTTGCTAATATATTCTTAATGCCTATAGAAGGAATATATGAAAATGGTGCAGCAATAGGAAGTGTATTATGCCATATTACTTCTTTTATATTTGTATATGTAGTTTTGCTCAAAACTACTGATTTTAAGTTTTCGATTTTACGATTATCAATAAGACCAATTTTAGCAACAATAATTATGATTTTTTCTTCATATGGTATTTATAAGTTATTAATTTCTGTAATTTCTATAAAAATTTCTACAATAATTGCAATTTTTGTTGCAGTTGTTATGTTTGGTTTTAGTGTTCTGTTTTTAAGAATATTTTCAAGAGAAGAGATACAGATGTTACCCAACGGCGACAAGGTTTACAAGACTTTGCAAAAAATCAAATTATGCGATTAAAAGTTCGTAAAAAATTTATCAAATAGTAATTATTTTAGGGAAAATTGTAAAAAAAATAAAAAAAAAGAAGGATTTTAAATTACTTTGGCGAATAAATATAATGTAGATTAACAAATCTACATAAATACTAAAATCTATTAGGAGGTAAAAAGATGAACAAAGCTGAATTAATCGCAGCAGTAGCTGCACAAACAGGAGACACAAAAAAAGGTGCTGAAGCAACAATTAATGCTTTCGTTAACACAGTTATGGAATCATTAGCAAAAGGAGATAAAGTTCAATTAGTTGGATTCGGTTCTTTTGAAGTAAGAAAAAGAGCAGCTAGAAAAGGAAGAAACCCACAAACTAAAGAAGAAATTAAAATACCTGCATCAAAAGCTCCAGTATTCAAAGCTGGTAAAGCATTAAAAGATTTAGTTAATAAAAAATAATCAGTTTAGTTTTAATAAAAAATAAATGATTATATGAATTCATATAAAGGCATAGTTTCTATGCCTTTTTTCTTTTGGAGTATAAAATAAAGATGGCGGTGTCTCAAACTTTGAGACACCGCCGGTGCAGTGCTTGCAATTACACTTTATGCGAAATCGCGGGTGTAGTTGCGAACCAGATAGGGGCGAATCGCCTGGTAAATCTTCTGCAGAAGCTCGGGGTCGCTGTCGCGAATCTCAATGTGGCCGTACTTGTGGAAGTCGGCAGACATAGATTTCTTGCCCCGTGCAATGCGCCTTTCTTCCTGCTTGTCGCGGAAGGTTGCATTGTAGAACAGGTGGCTTGCGCCGTGGATGAGCCCCATGACCGTGGTCAGGTCAGACTGATTAATCAAACCTTTGATCCGAAAAACAGTCTTTTTTTTGCACATATTAGTGCACCTCCTTAATGTATTGCTGAACACGTATGCGTTCAACTACTTCTATTATAACATTTTTAGGATGTTTTTTCAACTTTAATGGTTCGACACATATTACTAATAATCTTATGTTACAAAATATTTTGAAAAATAGCTAAAAATAGTTGAAAATATAATTAAAAGATGTTAAAATAGTGTATTATTGAATAAAGACTATGAAAAGGACAAGATAAATAAAGAATGTCTAACAGAGAGCTGATAGCTTTGGTGAAATATCAGTAAGAACTATTTATTTATTATCACCTTGGAGTTGTATATCTGAAATCTAAGTAAGATGTATCGTTTCATTTGCGTTAAAAATGTTAGAGTGAATTTTATAATATATAAAATTAATTTAGGTGGTAACGCGGAGCATTTCGTCCTATTTATGGATGAAATGCTTTTTTGTTATATAAAATTTAAATATAAGAAAGGAGTACAGAATTGGAAGAAATATTGAAAAGACTTGATGATTTAAAAATAAGTTATGAACTAGTTGAGCATGAGCCTGTGTATAATATGGAAGAAATGGATGCTTTGGGTGGAGAAATTTTTGAAGGTGCAGCTATTTGTAAAAATTTATTTTTAAGAGATCAAAAAGGAAAAAGGCATTTTCTAATTACAATGAAAGAAGAAAAACAAGCAAATCTTGCAGATATTGCAAAAGCGTGTCTTACGAGTAAATTAAGTTTTGCATCAGAAGAAAGATTAAAAAAATATCTAAATTTAATACCAGGTGCTGTTACTCCTCTTGGTGTTATAAATGATGAAACAAGGACTGTTGAAGTAATTTTAGATAAAGATTTATTTAAAGAAGAAAAAATTGGTGTTCATCCAGGAGTAAATACTGCAACAGTTATTATCTCACCAAATGATTTAGAAAAATATATTAGAGAAAATGGAAATAAATTAAAAATATCTGTTTTATAAAAAAATTAGGAGGAAAGAAAAATGAGTGAAGAAAAATTTGATTATGGAACTACGCTTAATTTGCCAAAAACTGATTTTCAAATGAGAGCGGGTTTACCTGAAAAAGAACCTAAAATATTAGAAGAGGTTTTTGAAGGAAAAAAGATTTATGAAAAAATGTTAGAAAAAAATAAAGGACATGAACCCTTTGTATTACATGATGGACCACCTTATGCAAATGGTGAAATACATATAGGACATGCACTTAATAAAGTTTTAAAAGATACAATAGTTAGATATAAAAGTTTAAAAGGATATTGGACACCATTTATTCCAGGATATGATACACATGGTATGCCAACAGAAAAAAAGGCTATTCAATTGTTAGGATTAAATAGAAATGAAATACCAGTAACTAAATTTAGAGATACTTGTAAAAATTTTACTGCTGAATATAAAGATAAACAAACAGAAGGATTTAAAAGATTAGGTGTTTTAGGTGATTGGGAAAACCCTTATATAACATATCAACCACAAATGGAAGCAAAACAAGTTGGTGTTTTTGCTGATATGTATAAAAAAGGATATATATATAAAGGTCTAAAACCAGTTTATTGGTGTACTGACTGTGAAACAGCTTTAGCTGAAGCTGAAATAGAATATAAAAATGTAAATTCAAATACAGCATATGTTAAATTCCCAGTAAGAGATGCAAAAGGAAAATTTGAAGAAGAAAATACTTTTGTTGTTATATGGACTACTACACCTTGGACATTACCTGGAAATACAGGTATAACAATAGGATCAGAGTTTGATTATAGTTTTGTAAAAGTTGATGAAGAAATTTTAATAATGGCTACAGCTTTGGTCGAAGAAGTTATGAAAGTTGCTGGAATTACAGAATATACAATTGAAAAAGAGATGAAAGGTGCAGATTTAGAAGGAGTTATATGTAAACATCCATTTTTTGATAGAGATTCAAAAGTAGTTTTAGGAAGCCCTGATACAGTTGATGTAGTATTAGATAGTGGTACAGGAGCTGTACATACTGCACCAAGCTATGGTAAAGAAGATTATCTTTGTGGATTAAAAAATGATTTAGATATAATTGTTTGTGTTGATGGAAAAGGTCATCAAACAGAAGAAGCTGGACCATTTGCAGGAATGTTTTATGCTAAATCTGATAAAGAAATTATAAAATGGTTAGATGAAAATGGATTACTTTTAGCTTCACAAGAAGTTAATCACTCATATCCACATTGTTGGAGATGTAAACATCCAGTTATATTTAGAGCTACAAGTCAATGGTTTGCTTCTGTTGACGGATTTAGAAAAGAAACATTAGATGCTATAAAAACTGTTAAATGGTATCCTGCTTGGGGAGAAGAAAGAATTTCTAAAATGGTTGAAGATAGAAATGATTGGTGTATTTCTCGTCAACGTACATGGGGGGTCCCAATACCAGTATTTTATTGTGCAGACTGTGAAAAAGAATATATAACAGAAGATAGTTTAGAAAAAGTTCAAAATATTTTTAAAGAAAAAGGTTCAAATGTTTGGTTTGATTTATCTGAAAAAGAATTAATGCCAGAAGGTGCAAAATGTTCTTGTGGATGTACAGAATTTAAGAAAGAAACAGATATAATGGATGTTTGGTTTGATTCAGGATCAACTCATGAATCAGTTTTAGCTGAACGTGGACTTCCAGAAGCTAATTTATATTTAGAAGGAAGTGATCAATATAGAGGATGGTTCCAATCATCATTACTTACATCTGTTGCTACAAAAGGAAAAGCTCCATATAAAGAAGTTGTAACTCATGGTTATACAATAGATGATCAAGGAAGAAAGATGTCTAAATCTATAGGAAATACAATAGCACCTCAAGAAATTATAAAAGAATCTGGTGCTGATGTATTAAGACTTTGGGTGTTAGCTTCAGATTATAAATCAGATGTTGCTGTATCTAAGGGTATAATAAAACAAGTTACAGAAGTATATAGAAAAATACGTAATACAGCTAGATATATATTAGGAAATACTTATGATTTTCCAGTTAATCTGCCTGTAGATTATAAAGATTTATTAGAAATAGACAAATGGGCTTTACTAAAATTAAATAAGTTAATTAAAGATTGTACAGAAGCATATGACAAATATGAATTCCATAATGCTTATCAAGCAATAAACCAATTCTGTGTTGTAGATATGAGTACATTCTATTTAGATATAATAAAAGATAGATTATATACTTCAAAAGCGGATTCTTTAGAAAGAAGATCTGCACAAACAGCTATGTATGAAATACTAGATAGTTTAGTTAAAATATTAGCACCTATGACATGTTTTACAGCAGAAGAAATATGGAATGCAATGCCACATAGAGAAAATGAAAATGTAGAAAGTGTAATGCTTACAGATTATCCTAAATATAAGCCAGAATATGAAAATAAAGAGTTAGAAGAAAGATGGAATAAAATTATAGCTTTAAAAGAAGAAGTTTCTAAAAAGTTAGAAGAAGCTAGAATGGAAAAAGTTATAGGTCATTCATTAAATGCAAAAGTTACTTTATATACAAGTGATGATAAATATGATCAATTAGTTAAAGACGCAGAACTTTTAGCAACAGTATTTATTGTTTCAAAAGTAGAAGTTGAAAATAATAAAAGAGAAGACGATATGGAAATTGGTATAAAAGTTGAAGCTGCTGATGGAGAAAAATGTGAAAGATGCTGGATGTACTCTGATACAGTTGGAAGAAATCACACACATCCTACTCTATGTAAGAGATGTATTGACAATTTAGAATAAAAAGTGTATAAATATATTTGTAATTTTATGAAACATGTGTTAAAATTGTAATGCTAATTAGGAATAGCAAAAAGTTTGGAGGAAATAATAATGGAAATGTTAATGAATATATTATCAATAGTATATGTACTATGTTGTATAATTATAATTGTTATGGTTCTTTTACAAAAAAGTGAACAAGGTGGAGCTTCAGAAAGCATAATGGGTTCTTCTGGAAGTAATTTCTATGAAAAAAATAAAGGAAGAACTAGAGAAGGAAAATTAAAAAATTCTACAATATTCTTCTCTGTTGTATTTGTAATTTTAACTGTAGCACTTACAGTATTAAATATGGCGTAGTTTTAGTTAGTATGTTTTGGGGGCGATATATCTTTTTTATATCGCCCTTTTCGTTTATAATTGTGATAATATTCATCATTCTACGTTGTTACACTTCAAATTATATTCTTGCGGAGTACAGACGTACACCTCAGAATATAATTTTTGTGTGCCTAGTAGAATAATAAATCTTATCACAATTGGATATGTAAGTTAAACAGAATTAAATTTATTGATTCGAAGAAAGGAACTTATGGAAGATAAAGAAATAATTATTGGAAAATTTAATGCTCATGAAAAAGGGTTTGGTTTTGTTGAGCCTGAAGGTGAAGAAAAACAGCCTGATATTTTTATTCCGGCTAAAAGCATAAATGGAGCTTTGAATGAAGATGTTGTTGAAGTAGAGATTGTAGATAGAACTGGAAGAAGTAAAGAAGGAAAAATAGTTAAAATCGTAAGAAGAGGAAAAGATACTTTAGTTGGAACTTTTCAAAATTCTAAAAATTTTGGTTTTGTTGTTCCAGATGATAAAAGATTTGGAAGTGATATTTTTATTTCAAAAAAGCATTTTGGGAAAGCTAGAAATAATCATAAGGTAGTTGTTAAAATTACTAAGTATCCTGAAAATGGACGTAAAGCAGAAGGTGAAGTTATTGAAGTAATTGGAAATATAAATCAAGCTGGTGTTGATATGATGAGCATTATTAAAGAATATAAGTTGCCAGCTAGATTTCCAGAAGATGTTGTAGAAGAAGCAAAAGCTTTTGGTGATAAAATAGATGTTTCTGATATGAAAAACAGGGTTGATTTGCGTGAAAAAATAATTTTTACAATTGATGGAGAAGATGCAAAAGACTTAGATGATGCTATAATGATAGAAAAAACTGATGATGGAGAGCATTATATTTTAGATGTTCATATTGCTGATGTAAGTCACTATGTAAAAGATAGATCAAAACTTGATAGAGAAGCACGAATTAGAGGAACAAGCGTGTATATGCTTGATAGAGTTATTCCTATGCTTCCAAGAGAACTTTCTAATGGTTTATGTAGTTTAAATGCTGGTGAGGATAGATATACTTTATCAGTTCAGATGGAAATTGATAAAGCAGGAAATGTTGTTGCATCTGATATTTATAAAGGTGTTATTAGAGTTACAGAAAGAATGAGCTACAATGATGTACAAAAAATACTTGATGGTAGTGATGAAAAAGTTTTAAAGAAATATAATAAGTATATAGACAAGTTTAAATTAATGGAAGAGTTGGCAGTTATATTAAAGGCGAAAAGAATGAAAAATGGATATTTAAATTTAGATATTCCAGAAAGTAAAATTGTTTTAGATAACATTACTGGAAAGTGTATTGATGTAAAGCAATATGAGACTAATTTTTCAAATGAAATTATAGAACAATTTATGCTTACTGCTAATGAAATTGTTGCAGAAAGATTTTATTGGTTAGAAGTACCTTTTATATATAGAGTTCATGAAGAACCAGATATTGATAAAATAAAAGAATTAAACAAGATGCTATTTAATTTTGGATATAAGATTCATATAAGTCAAGATAAAGTGTATCCTTCTAGTTTTTCAAAAATTTTAGAAGATGTAAAAGGTAAACCAGAAGAGAAAGTCGTTTCTAACTTAATTTTAAGAACATTAAAAGTAGCTAAATATGAAAGTGAAAATTTAGGACATTTTGGAATAGCAGGAAAATATTATTGTCATTTTACATCACCAATTAGAAGATATCCTGATTTATTTATTCATAGAGTTATATCAGAGTATTTTACAAGTAATGAAAAGCAAAAACAAAGATTTTTAGAGAAAGCACCTAAATATGCAAAAAATTCATCTGAAAGAGAAAAAGTTGCACAAAAAGCTGAAAGAGAAGCTGAAAGTATGAAAAAAGCTGAGTTTATGGAAGATAAAATTGGTAATGTATATGATGGAATAATATCATCTGTTACAGGTTTTGGAATTTTTGTAGAATTAGAAAATACAGTTGAAGGACTTATAAGATTTGAAAATTTAGGTGACGAATATTTTATATATAATGAAGCTAATAAGACATTAATAGGAGAAAAAACTAATATAGTATATAAATTAGGAGATAAAGTAAAAATAAAAGTTATTTCAGCTAGTAAAGATGCTAGAGAAATAGATTTTGCTATTGAAAAAGAAGATGAAGAAAAAAATTCTTAAAAAACTTTATATTTCAAAATTTTTATAATATAATATCAATGAATTATTTTAGAAAAAATATGTATTTTAAAATGTTAGAAAAAATTTTCTGACAAAGGAGGAATATATGGAAAATAAAAGTGGAAAAGCTTCAAGTGGTAAAGGAAGAAGAGTTGCAGATAGCAGTAAAAAAAATAGTTCTACAAATAGAACTAAAAAATCTATTGCTTCACAAACTGATAAAGTTCCTTATTATGGTAGAGGTGCAAAAAAGGCTACAAATACTTCTACTACATCAGAAGCGACTAAAATGTATAAATTTAGTGAAGAAGATTTAAAAAAAGCAAATAATGGAAGAGAAGAAAATAGAATACATAAAAACGGAATAAGTAAAAAAAGTAAGAAAAAATCAAAAAAGAAAACTAAAAGCTTAGCATGGAAAATTATACAAAAAATTATTATAGTTTTAGTTATTTTGGGAATTCTTGCAGGGCTTATTGTTGGTGGAATATTAGCTGGAATCTTTTTAGGATTTTTTGGTGATGACTTTAAAATGACTAAAAAGGATTTAACAATTGAGTTTATAAATTCAGAACTTTATGATGCTGATGGAAATTTAATAGGCGTACTAAATGGCAAAGAAAAAAGAAAATTGGTTAGTTTAGAAGATGTGCCAAAGTATTTGCCTAAGGCATATATTGCTATAGAAGATGAGAGATTTTATGAACATACTGGTGTTGATATAAAAAGAACAGGAGCTGCCACAGTTACATATTTATTACATAGAGGAAATTCTTCATTTGGTGGTAGTACAATTACACAACAATTAGTTAAAAATCTTACTAATGATAAAGAAGATTCAGCTTTAAGAAAAGTAAAAGAAATGGCAAGAGCTATTCAAATAGAAAAAGAGATTTCTAAAGATAATATTTTAGAGTTGTATTTAAATATTATTTTCGTAGGTGGAAATAATATTAATGGTGTTGGCTTAGGGGCAGAATATTATTTTAATAAAAATGTGGCAGATTTAACTATTGCAGAATCAGCATTTTTAGCAGGAATTAACCATACACCAAATTCTTATAATCCATTTTCAGGGACAGAAGCTCAAATTCAAGCAAACAAAGAACGTGGAGCCAAAAGAACAAAAGTTGTATTAAATAAAATGAAAGAGCTTGGTTATATTAATCAAGATGAATTTAATACAGCTGTTGAAGAAGTAAATGCAGGATTACCATATCAGCAAGGAAGCATGACTTCAGGTGTTGTATATAGTGACCATACAGAAGCTGCAATTGATGAAATTGTAGAACAACTTATGGAAGAAAAAGAAATAGATAGAAATGCAGCTGAAATACTGGTATATGGTGGAGGATACAAAATATATACCACACAAGTAGCTAATGTTCAAAACACTATGGAAGCTGTAATGACAGATGATAAATTCATAATGTCAGGAAGAGAATACAAGGAAGATGGAACATTATTAAATGAACAATCACAAGCAGCAATGGTAGTTATAGAACCATCTACTGGTGAAGTAGTAGGATGTGTTGGTAGACTAGGTCCTAAAAATTCAAATGGAGATTTAAATAGAGCAGTGCAAACACAAAGACAAGTTGGTTCAGCAATGAAACCATTAGCTGTTGTGGGTCCAGCTGTTCAAGAAGGATTAATTTCACCAGCATCAGTATATGAAGATAAGCAAACAACAGAGTTTACAGGTTCTGCATGGCCAAAGAATTATTATAATGGTTTCAAAGGAAAACAGACAGTAAGAGAGTGTATAGAAATTTCTGGAAATGTAATACCGGTAAGAATATTAAGAGATTTAGGAGTACCTACTTCAATCCAATATTTAGAGAAAATGGGACTAAAAGGTGTTACTGAATCTGCAGGATTATCATTAGCGCTTGGTTCAAAAGAATTTTCAGTATTACAAATGGCTGCAGCTTATGCAACTATAGCAAATGATGGAGAATATATTGAACCAACATTTTATAAAAGAGTAGTTGATTCAGAAGGAAATGAAGTTTTAAAACCAAAGCAAGAAAGAAATAGAGTATTTGGTGTTTCTGAAGATTATTTAATAAAAAGTATTGTAATGCAACCAGTTGTTGGAGCTAGTGGAACTGCTACATATTGTAAAGTACCAGGAATAGATACAGCTTGTAAAACTGGAACAACAGATTCTGATAATGATAGATGGCTTTGTGGATTTACACCTTATTATGCAGCTGCATGTTGGTATGGATATGATATAGGTGAACAAATTATATTTACAAAAGCAACACCATCAAACCCATCAGGAGGTATATGGGATGCTGTTATGACTCCTATACATCAAGGTTTAGCAAATAAAACTTTTGAAAAACCAAGTAATATAGTTTCAGCTACTATTTGTAAAGATTCAGGTTTATTACCTTCTGAAAGTTGCACAAATTTGGTTACAGATTTCTTTCTAGAAGGAAGAGTTCCAAAAGATCATTGTGGAACTCCAGATTCAAATATAGAATATGCTATATGTGAGGATTCAGGGTTAATAGCAATAGATGGGGCATGTCCAAGAGTTATTTACAAAAAATTTGCTACTGTGGAAGAAATTCCTCAAGGTGTGTGTGAAATTCATAAATTACCAGAAGCATCTCCAAGTCCATCAGAGTCGATTGAACCATCGCCATCAGTAACAGTTACTCCAAGTTTAAGTCCAAGTATAACTCCATCACCAACTAATACTACAACACCGTCGCCAACTAATACATCTACTTCAAGCCCAACTGTACCAGTAAGTCCAGACCCAACGCCACCAGAACCACCATCTGGTACTGGACCAGAGAACCCTTAAAATTTAGAGAGGAGAATTTAATGGAATTAAAATTATATAATACTTTATCAAAACAAAAAGAAGTATTTAAACCAATTAATGATGATAAGGTAAGAATGTATTCTTGTGGACCAACTGTGTACTATTATGCACACATTGGAAATTTAAGAACATACTTATTTATGGATAATTTAAGAAGAGTTCTTAAATATAATGGTTATAATTTACTTCATGCTATGAATATTACAGATGTTGGTCATTTAGTGTCTGATGCTGATGAAGGCGAAGATAAAATGGCTGTAGCTGCAAAAAGAGAAAATAAAGACCCATATGAGATTGCTGAATTTTATACAAATAGATTTATGGAAGACTTGAAAAAATTAAATATAGGAAAACCAGAAATTATTTGTAAGGCAACAGAACATATAAAAGAAATGGAAGAGTATGTTTTACAAATTATAAAAAATGGATATACATATGAAACAGAAAATACAATATATTTTGATACATCAAAATTAGATAAATATGGATTATTATCTAATATAAAAGTAGAAGAACAAAAAGCTGGAGCTAGAGTAGATTTTGATAAGGAAAAGAAGAATGTTACAGATTTTGCTTTATGGATTAAAGCTCCTGAAAATCATATTATGAAATGGGATACATTTTGGGGAAAATGCTATCCAGGCTGGCATATCGAATGTTCAGCTATGGGAAGAAAATATTTAGGTAATCATTTTGATATTCATACTGGTGGAATTGATCATATTCCTATTCATCACGAAAATGAGATTGCACAAAGTAAAGGTTGCACAGGAAAAATTCCTGCAAATTTTTGGATGCATTCTGAATTTTTACTTATTGATGGTGGAAAAATGTCAAAGAGTTTAAATAATGTTTATACAATTAGTGATTTAGAAGCTAAAGGTTTTTCTGCTATGGATTATAGAATGTTTAATTTTACATCTCATTATAGAAATAAGTTAAATTTCACATGGGATTCATTAGAGTCAGCTAAAATTGCTTTAAATAGACTAAAAGAAGGATACCAAAAACACGAAGAAGGAACAAAACAAGTTTCTAATGAAAAACTAGAAGAGTATAAAAATAAATTTAACGAAGCAATTAATGATGATTTAAATATGCCTCTTGCTATGAGTGTAGTGTGGGAAGTTATTAAAGAAAACGATAAATCTAAACAATATGCAGAACTTTTAAGAAAATTTGATGAAGTTTTAGGTTTGAAGATTGATGAAAAAAATGAAATAGATTTACCAGAAGAAGTTAAAGAACTTGTAGAAGAGAGAAAATTAGCTCGAGAAAATAAGGATTGGGCAAAATCCGATGAATTAAGAGATAGAATAGTTCAAATGGGATATTTTGTTAAAGATACTAAGAATGGAATGGAGATAACTAAATAGGAAGGAAAATATAAAATGAGGTTTGTAACTAAAGAAACAGAAAATGAATATACAGAATTTTTAGAAAAACATGATCGTTGTAATTTTCAACAATCTCTTGAATGGGGAAAAGTAAAAACTGCTTGGATTAAAGAAGTTGTTTTAGCAGAAGATGAGAATGGAAAAATTATTGGTTCAATATGTGTGTTAATTAGAAAAGTACCTATTTTCGGAAATATGATGTATTCATCTCGTGGACCTGTTTGCGATATTCATGATAAAAAAGTATTAGATCAACTTACTGAAGGTGTAAAAGAGTTAGCAAAAAAATATAAGGCTTTTGTTTTTAGAATGGAGCCAGATATTAAAAAAGATGATAATGAATTTAGAAAAATAGTTGAAGAAATTGGATACAAAGTAAAAGATGATGCTAAAGATTTTAAAGATGAGATACAACCTCGTTTTGTATTTAGATTAGATATAAAAGACAAAACAGAAGATGAGATATTAGCTGGTTTTCATCAAAAAACTAGATATAATATTCGTTTAGCTACTAAAAAAGGCGTTGTAGTTAAAGAAGGGACTAGAGAAGATTTAAAAGATTTTCATAAAATAATGGTGGAAACTGGTAGTAGAGATGGTTTTATAATAAGGCCACTAGAATATTTTGAAAAGATGTATGATGAACTAGCACCTAAACATATGAAGCTTTTGATGGCATACTATGAGGATAAGCCAATTTCAGGTATAATTCCAATAATGTATGGAAATAAGACTTGGTATTTATATGGCGCTAGTAGTAATAGTCATAGAAATTTAATGCCAAATTATTTACTTCAATGGGAAATGATTAAACAAGCTATTGCAAATAAACATGATATGTATGATTTTAGAGGTGTATCAGGAGTAGTTGATGAATCACACCCTCAATACGGATTATACAGATTTAAAAAAGGATTTGGAGCTGAATTTACTGAATTTATAGGTGAAGTATACTTGCCTTTTAAACCATTAGTTTATAAAACATATAAATTTGCTGAAAAAACGTTTAGAACATTAAGAGATTGGAAAAGAAGAATTAATGAAGGTAAAAAGTAAAGGAGCTTTTAAAGGTGAAAGTATTAGAAATAAATTCTAAAGATTTAGACTCTAATGTTACTAAAATAAAACAAAGAGCAGGTGAATCGAAAATAATAGCTGTTCTTAAAGGTAATGCATATGGACTGGGATTTGAAGAGTTTGCTAAATTCATGAAAGCTAGAGGTATTACTGATTTTGCCGTATCATCAGTTAGTGAAGCACTTTTTCTTAGTAGATTGAAGTTAGATGTTGCAATTTTATGTATGGAAGCTACTTCTATAAAAAAAGATTTAGAAATAATGCTTGAAAATAATATTGTAATGACAATTGGAACACCAGAAAGTGCTAAATTTTTAAATGAAATGGCTAAAAGAAAAAATATGAAGGCACATGTTCATTTAAAAGTAGATACAGGATTTTCTAGATATGGTTTTTGGTATACTGAAAAAGAAAAAATTTTGGATACAATAAAAAATAATACTTCTTTATATTTTGATGGAGTTTTTTCACATTTTTCTTGTGCATATTTTAAAAATAAAGATTATACTAAAGTGCAATTTGAAAGATTTATGGAAGTAAAAGAATATTTAGAAGAAAATGATGTGAAAATTCCTTTATATCATATAGCAAATTCATCAGCTTTTTTGAAATATCCTGAAATGTATTTAGATGCAGTAAGATTAGGTTCAGCTTTTTTGGGTAGAATATCTGTAAATAATACTATTGGGTTAAAAAGAATTGGTATGTTAAAATCACATGTAGTTGAATTAAAGAATGTTAAAAAAGGAATGCCAATAGGCTATTCAAATTCTGAAGTGGCTAAAAAAGATATGAAAATAGCAATTATTCCAGTAGGTTATGCTGATGGATATAATGTAGAAATTGGAAATGATACCTTTAAATTTATGGATAGACTTAGGATATTTAAGAATGCTTTTTCAAATTTGTTTAAGAATGATAGATTATATGTGCAAATTAAAGATACGAAATATAATGTAATTGGTAGAGTAGGAATGAATCATATATCTGTTGATGTTACAGATAGTAATGTAAATGTAGAAGATGTTGTAGCAATAGAGATAAGTCCTATATTAGTTAATAGTAATATAAGAAGGGAATATATATAATGGAAAAAGCAAAGAGAATGAGTTTTTTTAGAAGATTAAAAATGGCAATTTTTCAACTCGAAAATTATATAGAATTTATTAATGAAAGATTATATAAAGCAATTGGATTTTGTGTAAAAATGACGATGATATGTGCTATTGTAATAGTTATTTCTAATATTGTATTTATATATAATAAATATGGTTCTCCAGCAAAATATGTAGATAATATGGTTCCAGAATTTACTTATGAAAAAAGTGAATTAGTTATAAACGAAGAAGATGCAAAATCTTCTGATGAAAAGAAATTTATGACGAGTATGATAAAAAAATTAAAACCAAGTTTAGTTACTATTTTAGGAGATACTTCATATAGCAAAGCTCAGATGATTACAGATATAAATACAAATGAGAGACAAGTTGTAATAGTTGCAGCTATAGCCGTATTTTTAGAGTCTTTATTTGAAATATTTGTATTTTGGTTAACAGTAGCAATTATGACATCAATTATAGGATGGCTAGTATTAATTTTTTCTAGATTGAAGATGAGATATTCTAAGTTATTTGCACTTTCAATTTATGCATCTACATTGACTACTATTATTTCAGTTATATATATATTACTAAATTCTTTTTTTGGAGTATATATAGAAGTGTTTGATTATTTATCAATGCTTATAGCGTATATATATATTACTGCAGTTATATATATGATAAAATCAGATTTAATTAAACAACAAGTTGAATTAATTAGAATTGCAACAGTACAAGCAAAAGTAAAAGAACAATTAAAAGAAGAAGATAATAAAGATACAGAAGAAAAAGATAATAAAGACAAAGAAAAAAAGGAAAAAGAAAAGAAAAGCGATGATGAAGTTTTAAATGATGAACCTGATGGCTCAGAAATATAGATGGATGAAAGGATAGAAAAATGAGTAAGCAAAATAATAAAAAGAAAAAAGATGATAAAGTCATATTAATAGTATCAATTATTCTTATTATAGCAATTGCTATATTTGGTATTTTCTTTATCAAAGGTCAAAAAGATAAAGAAAAGGAAATTACTTATGATAAGTTATATCAAGATATTATAGCAAAAAAAGTTGAAAAAATAGAAATGACAATAGGTGGTTCATCAGTAACTGTAAAGTATATAGGTGAAGATGAAGAAAAAACAACACATGTTAATTCACTTCAACCATTTATGGAATTTGTAAATAGCCAGTTGTTAGAGAATCCAGAAATGAAGGTTGATTTAAAAACTCCAAATCAATTTCTAGCTTTTTTTGAAAATATATTAAGCTTTTTACCAACGATTCTTTTAGTTGTTTTAATGTTTATGATTTTTCAGATGCAAGGTCTTGGTGAAAAAGGTAAAGTATATGGAGAAAATGAAGATAATAGTACAAATGTTAAATTTGCTGATGTTGCAGGTTTAGATGAAGAAAAAAATGAGCTTATCGAAATAGTTGATTTTTTAAAAAATCCTAAGAAATTTCAAAATATGGGAGCTAAAATTCCTAAAGGTATTTTATTATACGGAAAACCAGGTACAGGAAAAACTTTAATAGCTAAAGCTATTGCAGGAGAAGCTAATGTTCCATTTATTTCAATGAGTGGATCTGAGTTTATTGAAATGTTTGCAGGTTTAGGAGCGTCAAGAGTTAGAAAATTATTTGAAAAAGCTAAAAAAATAGCTCCATGTATTGTTTTTATAGATGAAATAGATGCAATAGGTTCTAGAAGAACAAGTAATAGTGGTGCAGAGTCTGAAAATAATCAGACATTAAACCAATTATTAGTTGAGATGGATGGATTTGAGAGTAGTGAAACAATTATTGTTTTAGCTGCTACTAACCGACCAGAAATGCTTGATAAAGCGTTGTTAAGACCAGGTAGATTTGATAGACAAGTTACAATTCCTGCTCCAGACTTATTAGGAAGAGAAGAAATTTTAAAACTTTATACTAAAGATAAAAAGATTTCAAAAGATATAGATTTAAAAGAGCTTGCTGGAGATACAGCTGGATTTACAGGTGCAGAGCTTTCAAATTTATTAAATGAAGCTGCTATTATTGCTACAAGAAATAATCACAAAGTTATAGAAAAAGAAGATATAGAAACTGCTGTAAAGAAAATAACTGTTGGACTAGAAAAACATAATAGGGTTGTGTCTGAAAAAGATAAAAAACTTACAGCGTATCATGAAGCGGGACATGCTGTTGTTAGTAAATTTTTAGAAACACAGGATAATGTTAAAGAAATTTCAATTATTCCTAGAGGTTTAACCGGTGGTTATACAATGTATAAAACTAATGAGGACAAATATTATGTTTCTAAAACAGAGCTAGAAGAAAAAATGATTGCACTATTAGGTGGTAGAGCTGCTGAGAAGATTGCTTTAAATGATATATCTACGGGAGCAAGTAATGACATAGAAGTTGCAACAGGAATTGCAAGAGATATGATTACTGTATATGGTATGAGTAATTCACTTGGACCAATTTCTTTAAAAGTTGATGAACCTTATGAATTACAAATATTTGGTGAAGATATTACAGATGAAGTTGGAAATCAAGTAAAAGAATTAGTGGATGTTGCATATGTTAATGCTCAAAAAATTCTTATAGATCATATTGAAATTTTACACAAAGTAGCACATGAACTATTAGAAAAAGAAACAATTTCAGAACAAGAATTTGATAGTTTTTTTGTAGAATAAGTAATACAAAAGAGGTAAAATATGAATAAAAAAGATAAAAAGAAATCTACTAGAGGAACAATTATATTAATTGTTATTATTGCTATTTGCATTATAGTTGGAGTAAAAATAATTATACATGATTTTATAAAAATGAATAAAGCAGCTAAATATAGCGATAAAATTTTAAAAATTTATTTGAATTCAAGTAGCAAATAGCGGAGGTATAGATGAGTAGAAGAAAAAGTTCTAAACAATTGAAAAATATGATAATTGCAATGATAGTATTAATTGTTTTAATATTAATAGCTTTTTTGGTGTTTATATTTAATGTAGATGTTAATAAAAATGGTTCAGGACTTAAAGATTTTGTATCATCAAATAAAAATAATAAAGAAGAAGCTGTTATTGATGGTGTAATTGCACCAGACGAACTAGTAGGTGCTGAATATGAGTCTGTTTCATATGATAGAGAAAATACTTTTGAAGTAGTAACAATAAATGAAAAAGTTTATTTTAATGTTTTAGATGAAGAAAGATTTAATAGTAAATATTCAAATTCAAAATTAGAAGAGAATTCTAAAAAAGAAGTTGCTACACATGATTATAAAGTTAATGAAGTATATGTACAGATATGTGCTGGAAGAGAATATTTATTAGTTACTATGGAAGATGGAAATATAGGAATTATGGATATTGAAGAGGCTGTAAATGAAAATGTGTTTAGAATAAAAAAAGAGCTAATAACTTTAAATAAACCAGTTTCAAGAATATATTCAACATATAGAACTTTTAATGATGAGGTTCAAGAGTCAACAGTTTTAGTTTCATCAAATGGTCAGATGTATGATTTACAAAAATTTGTCGAATAAAAATGTTCGAAAAGGCTTGCAATTATTGAATAAACAATGTATAATATGTAAAGCAAAATAAGTTACAGAAGAGTGGAAACAAATTCCACTCTTTTGTATTATAAAGATTTGGAGGAAAAATTGGCTGAAAAAAATATAGAACAAAAAGTATATGAATTAATAGAAAAAACGATTATTGAACTTGGATATGAATTATATGATGTTGAATATATTAAAGAAGGAAAAGAATATCATTTATGTATTTATATAGATAAAAAAGATAGCATCGATATTAATGATTGTGAAAAAGTAAATAACCAAATAGAGCCAATTTTAGATGAAGCAGATTTAATAAAAGAGCAATACTTTTTAGAAGTTTCATCATCTGGTTTAGAAAAGAAACTTAGAAAATTAGAACATTATAAAAAACAGATTGGAAATAAAATTGAAGTTAAACTATTTGCTAAAATTGAAAATAAAAAAGTTATTGAAGGAATATTAAAAATAGTTGAAGAGAATAGCATAACAGTTGAAGAAAATAATCAAGAAATTAAAATTAGTCTAGACCAAATTGCAAGTAGCAAAACAATATATGAATGGAATGATTAAGTTTGATGTATATAGAAGAAAGGAATGTGATAGGAAAATGAAAGCAATTGATATGAAAGAATTAATTATTGCTATGAAAGAATTAGAAGATGAAAGAGGTATAAAAAAGGAATATCTTATAGAATCTTTAGAAATGGCGTTAGTTACAGCATATAAAAAGAACTTTGATTCAGCAGATAATGTTAAGGTAGTTATAGATAGAGAAACAGGAGAAACTCATGTTTATTCTAGTAAAACAGTTGTAGAAGCAGCTAAAGATGAATGCTTTGAAATTTCATTACAAGATGCTAAAAAGAAAAGCAAAAAATATGAAATTGGTGATATTGTAGATGTTGAAATTGTTCCAAAAAATTTCGGAAGAATAGCAGCTCAAACAGCAAAACAAGTTGTTGTACAAAAAATTAGAGAAGCTGAAAGAGAAATAATATATACAGAATTTAATGATAAAAAAGGTGAAATCGTTACAGGAATTATTCAAAAAAATGATGGAAATACAATTGTACTAGATTTAGGAAAACTAGAAGGAGTTATGCCATTAAAAGAACAAATTCCTACTGAAACTTATAATGTTAATGATAAAATTAGAGGATATGTTTTAGAAGTTGAAAAAGGTATAAAGGGAAATCCACAAGTAATTGTTTCTAGAAGTCATCCAGATTTTGTTAGAAGATTATTTGAATTTGAAATTCCTGAAATATATGAAGGCTTAATAGAAATTAAAAATATATCAAGAGACGCTGGTTCAAGAAGTAAAGTTGCTGTTTATTCAACTAACGAAAATATTGATCCTGTTGGTTCTTGTGTTGGACAAAAAGGTGTAAGAATTCAAAATATTATAAATGAGTTACATGGTGAAAAAATAGATGTTATTGAATGGGATGAAGATCCAGCAGTATTTATAGCTGCAGCTTTACTTCCAGCTCAAGTTTTAGCTGTTGATATTAAAGAAGAAGAAAAATTTGCACAAGTAATTGTTCCAGATGACCAATTGTCATTAGCTATAGGAAAATCTGGACAAAATGCTAGACTAGCAGCAAGATTAACAAATTGGAAAGTTGATATCAAGAGTGAATCACAATTTAGAAAAATGTTAGAAGAAGCTCAAAACCAAGCAGAGGAAACAGTGGAAGAAGTAGCTGAAGAAGTAGAAAACGAAGAAGAATAAGGAGTGAAATTCTTTGAAAAAGATACCTGAAAGAACCTGTACAGGTTGTGGAATATCAAAACCTAAAAATGAATTATTAAGAATAGTTAAAGATAAAGAAAATAATATTACTATAGATTTAACAGGTAAAAAAAATGGTAGAGGTGCATATATATGTACTGATGAAAATTGTTTAAAAAAATTAATTAAGTCTAATAGATTATCAAAAGTATTTGAATGTAGTATTAGTGAAGAATTTTATGAAGATTTGAGGGATGTAATTGCAAAATTACCAAAACAAGGTTAATGGATTGCTTGGTTTAGCATCAAGAGCAGGCAAAATTATTTGCGGTTCAGATGCTGTTAAAGAAGCAATTTTAAGAAAGAAAGTTTATATAGTTATTCTGGCCGAAGATTCGTCTTTAAATACTAGAGAAAAATTTTTAAAACTTTCTGAAGAAAATAAAATAAAAGTTTTCATTTATGGAAAGATTGATGAAAACAGTAAAATAATTGGAAAGAAAAATAAAGCTGTAATTGCTTTAAAAGATAAAAACTTTTCAGAGGCAATTTGCCGGAATAATTAGTGGGGGTGATACTATTGGACAAAATTAAAGTACATGAATTAGCAAAAAAAATGAATGTAAATAGTAAAGAAGTGATAGAAAAAGCAGAGGAACTTGGAATTAAAGTAAAAAGCCATTTAAGTACTATCACGAATGAGGAGGCGGAAAAAATTACAAAATCAATGGGGAAAGAAGAAAAGAAAAAGAATGAACCAAAAAAAGAAATAGTGTCAGATCAACCTGTTATTATGAGAAGAACAGTTATTATTAATGAGGAAGAAGAAAAAAAGGTTGAACCAAAAGTTAAAACTAAAAAGAACGAAGTTGGTTTTATAGAAAAAAATAGAAACAAAGACTATAACATAGTATATAGAAATAAACAAGCTAAACCAATGTCTGTTGCTGAATTATTTGGAATTCCTTCAAAAGAAGAACCAAAGCAAGAAGAAATTAAAGAAGAAGTGAAAGTAGAACAAAAAGAGGAAGTAAAAATAGAACCAGAAGTTAAGGAAGAAAATAATATTAAATCAGAAAATGTTGTTATAGAAAAGAAAACAGAAAGAAATCAACAGACTAATAGACCACCAAGAAACAATAATTTTAACAGAAATAATGATGGTGGATTTAATAGAAACAACAACTATAATAGAAATAACAATGAAGGATTTAATAGAAATAATTCTAATCGAAACAATAATAATTGGTCTAATAATAGAAATAACTTTAACAATCAAAACAATAATGGTGGATTTAATAGAAACAATAATTATAATAGAAATAATAACAATGGGTATAATAATAACAGAAAACTAGATGAAAAAGGTATAGACAAGAAGATTAATAATATTATGGCTGTCGATATAGTTGAAAAAGAGAATGTTATAGAATATTCAAACAGAGCTATAGATAAACAAAAAAGCAATCGTCAATTTGAAGAACAAAAAACTAAAAAACAAGCTAAGAAAAAAGGTAGAAATGAAGAATTTAGTTCTGGAAAATTAAGAAGCTTAAAACAAGAAAGTAAATTATCAAACGTAGATATGCTTGATTACTATGATTTAAGCACTCAAAGAGGTAGAAGAAGCGAGAAAAAGGGTAAACAAGAAAATAGAAATAAGCAAAAAATATTTAAATTGACAGAAATAACAATTCCATCAGTTATAACAGTTAAAGATTTAGCTACAGAAATGAAAATTACTAGTGGAGACTTAATTACAAAACTTTTAAATTTAGGTGTAATGGCCACAATAAATAAAGAAATAGATTTTGATATTGCTTATTTAGCTGCATCTGAATTCGGAATTACAGCTAAAAAGAAAGACATTAAGACAGATGAAGAGATTTTATTTGATGATAGTGAAGATAGAGAAGAAGATTTAATAAGCAGACCACCAGTTGTAGTTGTTATGGGACACGTTGATCATGGAAAAACTTCATTACTAGATGCAATAAGAAAAACTAATGTTATTGAAGGTGAAGCTGGAGGAATTACACAACATATTGGTGCATATAAAGTAAATATTAATAATAGAGAAATTACATTTTTAGATACACCAGGGCATGAAGCTTTTACTAGTATGAGAGCTAGAGGTGCTCAAATTACTGATATTGCAATACTTGTTGTTGCAGCAAATGATGGAGTTATGCCACAAACTGTTGAAGCTATAAACCATGCTAAAGCTGCTGAAATACCAATTATAGTTGCAGTAAATAAAATGGATTTACCTGGAGCAAATGTTGAAAAAATAAAAGAAGAATTAACAGAACATGAATTAGTTCCTGAAGAATGGGGAGGAGAAACAATATTTGTTCCTATCTCTGCTAAAAAAGGTGAAGGAATTGATACATTATTAGAAATGGTTTTATTACAAGCAGATATGCTTGAATTAAAAGTAAATCCTAAAAAGCAATCAAAAGGTGTTGTTATTGAAGCTAAACTTGATAAAGCTAGAGGACCAGTTACAACAATGCTTGTACAAAGAGGGCAATTAGATATAGGAGATACTATCATAGTAGGTTCATCTATAGGTAGAATTAGAACTATGACAAATGATAAAGGTAAAAAAGTAAAATTTGCTGGACCTTCTACACCAGTGGAAATTACAGGTTTAGCTACTGTTCCAAATGCAGGTGATACTTTCTATGAAGTTAAAGATGAAAAAACAGCTAAACATTTAATAGAGAAGAGAAAAACTCAAGAAAGAGAAAAAGGATTAAATGAATCTTCAATGGTTACATTAGATGATTTATTTAGTAAGATTGAACAAGGAAAATTAAAACAATTGAATTTAATTGTAAAAGCTGATGTTCAAGGTTCTGTTGAAGCTGTAAAACAATCTTTAGAAAAATTATCAAATGAGGAAGTTAGAGTAAAAGTTATTCACTGTGCTGCTGGGGGAATTACAGAATCAGATGTAACTTTAGCTAAAGTTTCAAATGCGATTATTATAGGATTTAATGTTAGACCAGAACCGATTGCTAAAATGGAAGCTGAAAAAGAAGGCGTAGAAATAAAACAATATTCAGTAATATATAATGCTATAGAAGATGTTGAAGCTGCTATGAAAGGTATGCTTGATCCAGAATTTAAAGAGGTTGTTATCGGTAATGCTGAGGTTAGACAAGTGTTTAAAGTTTCAAATGTTGGAACAATTGCAGGATGCTATGTTACTGATGGTAAAATTGCTAGAAATTCTGTAGTTAGAGTTATTAGAGATAATGTTGTTCTTCATGAAGGTAAACTTCTTTCATTAAAGAGATTTAAAGATGATGTGAAAGAAGTTGCGTATGGATATGAGTGTGGTGTTCAAGTTGAAGAATACAATGACATACAAGAAGGCGATATTATTGAAGCGCACATTATGGAAGAAATCAAACGCTAGATTGATTGTAAGCGTTGAAAAAATATTACTCATTTTGCGTTGTTACAAAGATAATTAAATTACTGCGACGTACAATCGTACGCCTCGTAATGTTAATTATCTTTGTGCCTAGCAAAATGGGCAATCTTTTTCCAACCTGATGACATAGAAGAGAGGAATGTATAAATTTTTTAAAAGCTGCTGACGGAAGGTTGAAAAAGAAAATAATAAATAAAAAAGTAGGGGGTGGTATTATGCCTAAAAATAGTAATAGAATGAATAAAGTTGATGAAGAATTAAAAAGGGAGATTGGTATAGTTATTTCTCAAGAATTGAAGGATCCTCAAATTACAGGATTGATTAGTGTAACTAAGGTTGATACTACTCCTGATTTAAGATTTGCTAGAGTATATGTTAGTATGATAAATGCTAAAAGTAATAAGGGAAATTTAGCAAGATTAAAAAAATGTTCTGGTTTTATTAGAACAATGATTGCTAAGAGAGTTAATCTTAGAATAACTCCTGAATTAGTGTTTTTATTTGATGAATCTATAGAATATGGTTCTAGAATAGATGCTATTTTAGAAAGTATAACAAAAGATATGAAAAAAGATTAAAGAGAGGATTAATATATGACTTTAGATGATATAAAAAGTGCGATTGATAATTCGAATAGTATAGTTATTTTTGCGCATGAGAATCCTGATGGTGATGCTATAGGAAGTAGTTTAGCTTTTTATATAGCATTAAAAAATATTGGAAAAAATGTTGAAGTAATTGTACCTAATTTTCCAGATACATATAAATTTTTACCATGTTCAAATGAAGCTAAATTAGAGACTAGTTTAGATAAATATGATTTGGCAATAGCTTTAGATTGTGGAGATATAAAAAGATTAGATGATCCTAAAAATGTTTTTGAAAAATGCGAAACTAGAGTTAATATTGATCATCATACTTCTAATGGAATGTTTGGAGATTTAAATTTTGTAAATCCTGTTTCACCTGCTTGTGCACAAATAATTACAACTATGTTTAAATATTTTAAATATGATATTACTATAGATGTTGCAACATGTTTAATTGCAGGAATTATAACTGATACAGGTGGTTTTAGATATGAAGGTGTAACATCAGAAACTTTTGAAATAGCTTCTGAATTTTTAAGCATGGGTGTTAAAATTTCAAAGATATATAAAGAATCTTTAAGTAATATTTCAAAAGGAAAGTTTGAGGCTAGAAAGCTTACAGCAGATAGACTTGAATTCCTTGAAGATAGTAAAATAGCATATACGTATATGACGAAAAAAGATATGGATAGTTTGGGTATTAATAAAAATGATTTAGAAGGAATTGTTGAAAATGGAAGAGATATTCAAGGTGTAGAAATTTCTATATTTCTATATGAAACAGAGAAAGGCTTTAAAGCATCACTTCGTTCAAATAATTATGTAAATGTTTCCGATATTTGCTTATTATTTAATGGAGGAGGACATATTAAAGCTGCTGGATGTACTTTACCATATTCATTAGAGGAGTCTAAAGAAAGAATTCTTACTCAATCTAAGAGATTTTTAAAATAAAATAAAGCGACATTAGTATAATGTCGTTTTTTTAACAAATATACTAAAGGAGAATTTATGAAAAGTTATTTAATAAAAGATACTACTAAAGAAGAAAGAGCTGAAATGGTAAAAAAAGCTCTATTTGTAACTTCTGCAGGTGACTCACTTCCATCAGATGAGGCAATAAAAATAATGAAACAATACATAGATGGTGAAAAAGAATTAGAAGAAGTACAAAATGAAATTATCAATAGAAAGGTTAATAAATAGTATGGATATGCCAATAAGTGAAAGAATAGTGGATTCAAAAAAGGATCCATATTTATGGATAAAAGAACGTTATAATTCTCAAACTGGAGAATATGAATATTATGATGAAGTTCTTAAAAATTTATTTGGAATAGAAGATCCAGAAGAATTAAAAATAAAAGAAGCTGAAGTATGTATGGCAAAATTAATTAATATAGAATCTGTATTTTCAACTAAATTCGATAAAGATTACTTTAAAGCGATACATAGACATATTTTTGAAAATGTTTTTGATTGGGCTGGACAATATAGAACAGTACCAATGATAAAAATAGAAGAAGTAGAAATTCCAGGACAAAGTTTAATATATCCTCCGGCTGAAGAAATAGATAGACTTTTAGATAAAAGAATATCTGATTTAAATAATGTAGATTGGACAAAATTTAAAAATAGACAAGATTTAGCTTTGGAATTTGCTCGAAAAATAGCGGCAATTTGGAAGGTTCATCCTTTTAGAGATGGTAATACAAGAACAACACTTTGTTATGCTGATATGTATGCAAGAATTAAAGGATTTCCTTTTGATATGGGAATGTTGGTTCAGAATTTATATAGACCAACAGATGATAAAGGACGAGCTGTAGGATATTCGATTAGAGATAAATTTATGACAGCTTCTATAGATTATGGTTATGAAAATCCTGAATATCTTGCTCAAGCATTTGATCATGCTATTGTAAAAGGAAAATTGCCATGTTTAAGAGTAGAAAAAGATGGAGAGGATAGATAGCCATAAAATATGGATGGAATTATTTTAATTAATAAGGAAAAAGGAATTACTTCTTTTGGTGTTGTATCAAAAGTAAGAAAGATTTTTAATATAAAAAAAGTTGGACATTGTGGAACTTTAGATCCAGAAGCAACGGGGGTTTTACCAATAATGATAGGACAAGCTACTAAAATTTCTAAATATTTAGTAGAACATGATAAAGAGTATATAGCTACATTAAAATTAGGTATTAAGACTGATTCTGCTGATGGAGAAGGGAATATTATAGAAGAATCTAAATTTGAATTGAATCAAAATAAAGAGAAATTTTATATCTCAAAAATAAATGAATTGCTTGGAAAGAGCAAACAAGTTCCTCCAATGTATTCTGCAATTAAAGTAAATGGAAAAAAGCTATATGAATATGCACGAGAAGGAAAAGAAGTAGTAAGAGAAGCACGAGAAATAGAGATATATGATATAGAAATAATAAAATTTGATTATGAAAAAAATGAAATAAAATTTAAGGTACAATGTTCTAAAGGTACATATATAAGAACATTATGTGAAAGTATTGCTGAAAAAATAGGTACTATAGGATATATGAAAGAATTAATACGAACAAAGTTAGATACGTTTTCTATAGACCAAAGTATTATAATTACTGAATTAGAGCAAAGTGAGGATAAATTAAAATATATTATTAGTATTGAGAAATTGTTTGAAAAATGTTCGGAAATTAAATTAGATGATAGAAAAAAAGAATTGTTTTTAAATGGTGTAAATCTTACTTTTAATGTAGAAGATGGTGTATATAAAGTATATAATAACGAACAATTTTTAGGACTAGGAATAGTGAAAAAATGTTTGCTTAAAAGAGATGTTGTCATATAGCATATTTGATGACATCTTGATTTTTATATATTTATGTAAGCGTTGAAATATAAAGAAAAAATTAAGTTGTAAAAATGCGAACATTTTTTCGAAAAAACTATTGACAAAAGAGAAGAAAAAATATAAAATACTACCAAACAGAAGTTCTAAAAAATATCAGGGAGGTAGTAAAATGAAAAATGAAATTATAACATATAGTGTGAATAAAACAACAAACGGAGAATTATATATTTCGGTTCAAAATGGAGAGGTTTCAGTTCGTGCGCCTTGGTATATTACACAAGATAAGATACAAAAAGCTGTTATGGCTAAAAGAAATTGGATAATGAAAAAACTTGAAGAATATAAAGAG
>Ga0209064_1001111_pt1 | contig 47771 bp, 48 predicted proteins | sample Inofromicrocosms_FD_187498 | JGI IMG/M metagenome (GOLD analysis project Ga0209064, IMG submission 187498) | Mouse cecum microbial communities from Vienna, Austria - Inoculum for glucosamine and mucus D2O microcosms (SPAdes) (version 2) | ecosystem: Host-associated > Mammals > Digestive system >...
TATATGATTGTTTCTGAACAACTCAATTATATCAAAACCAGACGGTTTCATGCTATTTTTATGCCAGTTATTATTGAATTTTCAAGGTGCATAGGCATTTATTCAAGTGCGAAGTTTGAGTTATAAATAAAAAATATTAAAAAAATAAAAATTTTTTCAAAAAAGGGGTTAAGTAATAGAAAAACCCACCGATATATAATACAAGTAAAACAAATTACTTCAAAACATAGTGATTGCGGAGCGGATGGGAAGCGTACGGTCTTGGATGCGATGTAATTACACCCCAAAATAGTCGCATGGATGCGACACTAAATTCAAGGAGGAATAAATTATGGTAGTACAACACAATATGAGAGCGATGAACTCTAACAGAATGCTCGGCTTAACAGGTCAGACACAGAACAAGACAACAGAGAAGTTATCTTCCGGTTATAGAATCAACCGTGCAGCTGATGATGCAGCAGGCTTATCTATTTCCGAATCCATGAGACGTCAGATCAGAGGTCTTACACAGGCTTCCAGAAACGCTCAGGATGGTGTTTCTTTCGCACAGACAGCTGAAGGTGCATTAGCAGAAGTTCAGGATATGTTACAGAGAATGAACGAGTTATTGGTTCAGGCTGCTAACGGAACAAACAGTGGTACACAGATTGGTTACATCAACGATGAGATTGATAACCTGAAATCTGAAATCGACAGAATCGGTAGCGATACAACATTCAACGGACAGAAACTTTTCGCTTCTTCCAATGCAAGAGCAATCTTCGTTGGTGCTGAAAGTAAGGATGCTGATATCACAATCAGTGTTCATGACTTGTCCGCTTCTGCATTAAAGATCTCTAGCGTAGGAACAGCTTCTACAAACTCTGCTTCTAAAGATTCTATCAATGCTGTTAAGAGCGCTTTGGAGACTATCTCTTCTTGGAGATCCGAGCTTGGTGCTAAACAGAACCGTTTAGAGCACAGCATTAACAACCTGGATAACATTGTTGAGAACACCACAGCAGCTGAGTCTCGTATCCGTGATACAGACATGGCTACAACGATGGTTCAGTACAGCAATGCTCAGATTCTTGCTCAGGCAGGTCAGGCAATGCTTGCACAGTCCAATCAGGCTAACCAGGGCGTATTATCCTTACTTCAGTAAGAGAGAGTTTAAACGCAAAACTACCAGGAGGGTTGGAATTATTCCAGCCCTCTTTTTTCTTGTATTTTAAAATTGTTTCAATATATTGAAAATGTAAAAGACGATATGACGAGGGAAAAACTATGAGAAAAGTATTATATCTGCAATGGGATTGCTTTGGGGAAGAATATATATGTGAAAGTTTAAAAAAAGCCGGATTGATTGTGGAAATGTATCCGATTCCCTATGGCAAAGTGAGCATGCGTCATGATGAAGCGTTTGAAAATAAGCTGGAAAGTCATCTGTCAGGAGGGGAATATGAATTTGTTTTTTCTTTCAATTTTTTTCCCGCAGTGGCTCTTGTCTGCCATAAAGCAAATCATAAGTATGTTTCCTGGACCTATGACAGCCCTTTTATGTTTGTATATTCTACGACCATTGCCCTGAAGACAAACCTTGCCTTTATATTTGACAAAGCGACGGTGGATGAGCTTTGGAAGAAAGGGATTGACACAGTGCATTATCTTCCCATGGCAGCGCCTGTTGCTTATTATGATTCCCTTTACAGCAGTTTTAATGTCCGCAAAAAATATCAATCGGACATTTCTTTTGTGGGATCTTTGTATACAGAAGACCGGCAGAACCAGATGAAGCGTTTGAAGGGGATTACTCAGGAAACGGAAAAATACCTGGAGATGCTTATAGGCTTGCAGCTACAGTCTTATGCAATGCCCATTTTTGAAAAGTTTTTGAATCCGGCGGTTATTGCCGATTTGCAGAGGGTGTGTCCCATTCCGCTGGGAGAGGATGAGATGCAGTCGGATGCATGGATGTACGCCAATTATTTTCTGGCAAGGCAGACAACCGCCATAGAGCGTACAATGCTTCTTGAAGCAATCGGTAATGAGCATCAGCTTAAATTGTATACACCGGAGCCGACGCCGCAGTTTCCCAATGTGGACAACAGAGGACCGGTAGACTATTGTAATGAGATGCCCTATGTATTTAAAAACTCCAAAATTAATCTGAATATTACTTTAAAGAGCATTTATTCGGGAATTCCCCTTCGGGCCTTTGATATCATGGGCTGTAAGGGCTTTCTGATTTCGGACTTTCAGGCGGATTTTGGAGGAATTTTTATTCCTGATGAGGATTATGTTTTTTATACGACGCCGGAAGACTTGTACGGAAAGATTGCATACTATCTGGAACATGAGGACAAGAGGGAACAGATTGCATTAAGAGGATATGAAAAGGTTAAAGCAGAGCATACTTATGATCATAGAGTTGCGCAAATTCTGCAAATGCTGTAGCGCAAAAAATCCAGTGAATAAGGTTGAAAGAAAATCTTTCAACCTTGATTTGAGGGTCAAATGAACATGCAAGCATGTTCGCTTGCCTCATGGAGACAAAAATGGAAAAAGGTGGTTGGTTTAAAGAACGGTTGCGGCATGCTGTGCATTTATGATGTCAATGCGCGCAGGCGCTCCATGGAAGGGGCAAAATCTCCGCACTTTTTATAGTATTGAATCGCTTTATCCTTATATCCGCTGCATTCATAAATAACGCCCAGATTATGCCATGCACGGAAGGAATTGGCGCCTACCACTTCAGCGGTATCAAAGGTAGTGGCTTTGTGAAATTGAACTACCGCATCTTCGAAAAAGCCGTTATTCAAATAAATCAAACCCATCAAAAACACGAAATCAGCTCTGTTTCCGAAGGTATCATATATGCCTTCCAAGTCCAGGGCTTTTTTGAATTGCTTGAGGTTTAAAAGAGTGTAGCCGTAGGAGACTACCATGGTATTTACGTAATCCAGTCTGGGATCTACGTCTTCTGCTAATCCCAAATCATAATAATAATGCGCCTCTTTAAAGTCTTCAATCATGTAATAGCTTTGCCCTAATTGAAATAAGAGATAGGGGTCATGGGGGTTTTTTTGAAGTTCCTCTTTTAAAAGTCCGATATTGCGTTTCGATTTGGCCATAAGCTCCTCGGGGCTTCCGGAGTAGGAAAAATGGTCGGCCTTTATATCCAGCATAAAGCAGGGATGCCCCAATTCCGGGGAAAGAGGTTCAAGCTGCTCATGAATGGGACGCTCGAAATGAAAATACCTGCGGTTATACAGTCTGTATACTTTGGCGTTTGAATCATACCGGTTGGCTCCGGTGCCACAGGCGCACAATAAGGAAAAGCCGCCGATAGCTTTTTCGTGTTTTGAGATCCGGTTTTGTAAATCCTGTTCGTTCCATGAAGTAATAAACTCGTCGCTGTCGATACAGAGAATCCAATCATTTGCGGCATGCTCTGCGGCAAAGTTTCTGGCTGCAGAAAAATCATTGATCCATGGGAATTCATAAACGCTTTCCGTATATGCTTTACACATTTCAATGGTATCATCCTTTGAGCCGGTGTCGACCACCAGAATTTCATGACCGCCATGTTGGGCATGGGGCGTTAAACGTTCTAAACATTGCTTTAGAAGACTGCTTTCGTCCTTGGTAATAATACAGATGGAAATGGAATGATTTTCTGCCATGAGCTGCCTGTTCCTTTCGGTTTCCTTCTGCCGGAGTCAAATCCGCTTTATAGAGTCTTGCTCATAACGGGGGCTCCGGCAATGACGGGTATTTCGTTACCTTTTGTGAGGTCATTTGTGCTATAATGATTATAGCAGTTTTTAAAAAGAGTGTCGATAGCGGAAAGCTTAGATAAAAAAGCAAAGATAGATAAAAGGGAGAACATAAAATGGATGAAAAAACGATTGTGGCAAATGCCGGAGAACAGAGCGAATTAATAAGCGTTATCATTCCTACCTACAATCGTGTGGGTTTATTGGAACGTTCTGTTAAAAGTGTATTGTCCCAGACTTATACAAATCTGGAGCTTTTGATTATTGATGATTGTTCGAATGATGCCACGGGAGAGTTTGTAAAAGGGCTTTCGGATAAGCGGATTCGTTATTACAGGAATGAACAGAACATAGGTCCTGCTGCATCCAAAAACAAGGGAGCGGCTTTGGCCGGAGGAGAACTTCTGGCATTTCAGGATGATGATGACGAGTGGCTGCCCAATAAGCTTATGCGTCTGATGGAAGTCTGGAAAAAAGAAGGAAGTGCGGATGTGGGAATGATTTACCATGAGATGCAGGAACAGGGAACATCTGAATTTATTCCTTCAAGAGATATTCCCACGGAGTGGAAATCACAGGAGATATTCCGGTATATGCTCTTATATCCACTGATAGGTGGGGCGGCGTCTCTGATCAGAAAATCCTGTCTGGATGAATTGGGCGGATTTAATGAAAAACTGGAAAGTATTGAAGATTATGAGTTCTATTTGAGAATGGCAAAGAAATATCGGATTTTGTTTGTGGGCGAACCTTTGATGATTATTTATGATACTCCGGGAAGCGTTAATAAGAGGTTCAAAAGCAAAATAAATACGGAACTGTATGTTTTGGATACTATGTATGATTCCCTGTGCCGGTATGATATTCTGCAGAAAAAGGTAAATTTAATCAGACAGCAGGCGGAAAACTATGACTGTGAGGATTATTTTTATGAACAGGCGCTGCAGTTGTGCGAACGGCTTATAGAGGAAGCGTACCGGAACGGGGCAGAGGAGAATGCAGGCAATAACCATAAAGAAAAGGATGCTGCCCATTATCTTGACAAAGGAAGGCGTATCAGAGAATGCATAAGTAATGCTGCCAGGGAAATGGGCCGCGACGGAGGCGGAGACAGGGCGGAATATTACCAGAATGCGGCAGGACAGATTCAAAGAGTGGCAGAAGGGTTAGCCAGACTGCAGGAAAATCTGAAAAAGAATCCGGCGGCGCTGTCAAAGAACAAAATGGACGTTGTTGCGGCTCTTTCGGATATTATAAAGAGTCTGGGAGATTATACCGATTTAGCGCTTCATCCAGTACCACAGAAACAAAGAATGGATGAGCTTTTGGAAAAACTGACGGAAGGAAGGGACTCCAACGGGGGCATAAAGGCTGTTCTGGATGATGCATTAAAAGAAGCAAAAAAATTACTCTCCCAGATCGGGAAAGCGAAATGCCTTTGTACGGTATGCGGGAAGGAAGTGCGCTTTTTGCCGCCGTCTCCTTATAAAAGAGTTATGCGGGAGCATTATGGCTATAAAGGAGAGAGCGTGGAGTTTCTTTTTGAAGGAGAAGAGGACCGCTGTCCTGTCTGCGGAGCGCCGGAAAATATCAGGTTTTTGCTGGGCTTTTTGGAAGATGTACAGCCTGAAAGCGACGAGAAGTTGAAAATATGCTGTATAGAAGCCTCGGATGATAAAGAAACGGGTATGCAGGAATGGATCAGAAAGTATGCATCCATTAAGGAGTATATGGAATATATTCCGCCAAAGGACATAGAGGCTGCAGAAGGAAAAATAGATGTAATAGTGTGTATTGATGTACTTGAATGGGCGGCGGATGATACCAAAATACCGGAGAAAATCCGGGAACTGCTGGGAGAAGGCGGAGTGTGTATCGTCATGACGCAGGCTCTTTTAAAAGAAGCTTTTGCCGATGCTTCTGAGGGAATTGCGGACAGGAGCTTTGGGGAAACGGATGATGAAGCCGATGGCGCTGCCGGTTTAAAACTGTTCGGACTGGAAGGAGCCAGAAGGATTTACGGGGAGAGCGATTTAACGGCAAAGTTTGAAGAAGCGGGCTTTAGCGTCGGAATCGTGGATCAAAACTGGTTTGGCAGAGATTATTATGACCAGTGCGGATTTGGAGAGAAGGCAAAAATGTTTATGCTGACCAAGGAATTGCAGAGGGATATATAAATGATAATCAGCGAACGGATTTTTGAATTGCTGGAGGAAAAGAAAATTTCCCAGAAGGAATTTTCAAAACAGACGGGAATTTCCCAGAGTACGATCAGCGATTGGAAAAGAAAGAAGACAAATCCGGCATCGGATAAAATTATGCTGATATGCCAGGCGTTGAAGGTAACGCCTTATGAATTGCTGTCCGGCACGAAAAGCGGCGGCTGTGAACCGGATTATGTTTTGATTGGAAAAGGAACGGACGAGCATACATTGATAGAGCAGTACCGTTCCTTAAAGCAAATGGATAAGGGGAGAATTCTTGGGTATCTGCAAGTGCTGCAGGAATGTGAAAACGGAAGCGCAGGAGAGAGCGAGGCTGACTGTTAAAAGTCATGCTTTAAAACAAGAGCTTTTCAAAACATAATTGCGAATCCGTCAATCATTGCGAATCTGTCAAATCCGTATTGACAAGCAATAAATCCGGGGTTATAATACGTATATACGAAATTACAATGCTTATACGTATGGGATATTATTAAATTTACCTAAAAAAACTATTTTCTCCCCTAATTCCTATATACTTCTGCCTTCAAATCCTATATAATAAATTTGCCCCAATCTGTTTAATGGGCATTGCACAAGGATATTGGAGGAAAATAGTATGACAGCATTGGCAAAATCAAAAATTCTAAAAAAAGAAATATTAAATCAGTACAAGAGCATTAGACAGTTCGCATTGGAAATGGGAATTCCTTACAGTACATTGGTTACTGCTCTTGATCGTGGAATTGAAGGCATGGCGTATGGAACCGTCATCAGAATATGTGATAAATTAAATTTAAACCCTGTGACATTCAAAGCATTAGAGGATACAACTGTTTCCGAACAGCTTCTGGAGAATCAGGTTATGTCCTATTATGTAAAATTAAATCAGGAAGGTAAGGATAAGATTCTTGGCTTAATGGAGGACTTTATTTCCATTAAGAAGTATCGGTTAAAATAATGCATTATGATTACTTGGTTGTAGGCGCAGGTATTTTCGGGGCGGTTTTTGCTTATGAGATGAAGAAAAAAGGCAGAAGCTGTCTCGTAATTGATAAAAGGGGCCACATCGCCGGCAACATTTATACAGAAGCTGTAAATGATATTCAGGTACACAAATATGGTGCGCATATTTTTCACACATCGGATAAAGAGGTATGGGATTATGTGCAGCAGTTTGCTTGTTTTAATCACTACATTAATTCTCCTGTGGCGGTTTATAAGGACGAATTGTACAATCTTCCCTTTAATATGAATACGTTCTCTAAAATGTGGGGGATTCGTACGCCGGAACAGGCAAAAAAAATAATTGCTTCTCAGATTGCAGAGGCGGGAATCACAGAGCCGGGAAATTTGGAGGAGCAGGCTATTTCCCTTGTGGGATATGATGTGTATGAAAAGCTGATAAAGGGATACACAAGAAAGCAATGGGGGCGGGACTGCAAAGAACTGCCGGCGTTTATTATTAAACGGCTGCCCCTTCGTTTTGTATACAACAATAACTATTTTAATGATCCTTACCAAGGAATTCCAAAGGGCGGTTACACGCAGATTGTAGAGAAAATGTTAGAAGGCATTCCGGTGCTGCTTGATACGGAATACAAGGATTTTATAAAGGAATCAGGCGGAGATACCTTTGGAAAGATTCTTTATACGGGAATGATTGACGCCTATTACGATTATTGTTTTGGTGCGCTAGAATACAGATCTCTCCGTTTTGAAGAAGAGGTTTTGCCAAATTGTGACAATTATCAGGGCAATGCCGTGGTTAATTACACGGAATGGGAGATTCCCTATACACGGATTATCGAACACAAGCATTTTGAGTTCGGAAAAGGAGCGGGAACGGTTGTTACACGGGAGTATCCCGCATCGTGGCAAAAGGGAGACGAGCCTTATTATCCGGTTAACAACGAGGAAAATAATGCTCTTTATCAAAAATATAAAGAGCTGGCAGAAAAGGAATCCCGTGTCATATTTGGCGGCAGGCTGGGACAGTATCAGTATTTTGATATGGATAAGGTAATTCGCTGTGCGCTGGATATGTCAAAAAAGGAATTGGCAGCATTATGATGAAACAATTAAAACACACAGAGCTCCTGATTGAGGTGGGCGTCTGTGTGTTCTTTAATTTTTGCGTTTTGCATGTTTATTAATTTGCACATCTGTACATTCCGATAGGTTTTACGTATGGATTACATACATTTTTGAAATTTTCTCTTGCAAAAACCAAATCGTCTGCTATAATAGTTTGAGAATCAAAATATTTGAATTGTAAATGATATGAAACTCAAATTATGGAGGTTGAAAGATGAATTGGGATGACGCAATTAAGGAGCTGGATGCCCGAAGGGAAAAGGCCTTACTTGGCGGCGGAGCGGCAAAAATTGAAAAACAGCATAAGAGCGGTAAGCTGACAGCCAGGGAAAGAATTGAGATTCTTTTGGATAAAGACACATTTGTGGAAGTGGATAACTTCATCGAATCCCGCATTGATGATTTTGACCTGGATAAAAGGCGTGTGCCCGGAGACGGTGTGGTAACGGGATACGGTAAGATTGACGGAAGGCAGGTGTTTGTTGCCAGCGAGGATTTTACGGTTATCGGCGGGACTTTAGGAGAGTATCATTCTTTTAAGATTACAAGGATTCAGGATATGGCCATGGAGATGAAAGCGCCCCTGATCTGCATTAATGACAGCGGCGGAGCCAGAATTGAAGAAGGCATTTCTTCTCTGAGCGGCTATTCGGGGATGTTTTTGCGGCATACGCAGGCGTCGGGAATGATTCCTCAGATTGCGGTTATTTTAGGACCCTGCTCCGGTGGGGCATGTTATGCTCCCGCTATCTGTGATTTTATTTTTATGGTAAAGGAAACATCTAAAATGTTTATTACTGGTCCTAATGTGGTAAAGACGGTAATCAATGAAGAAGTAACGGTGGAAGAGCTGGGCGGAGCCATGGTTCACGGGGTTAAATCAGGCGTTTCTCATTTTACCTATGACGATGAGCGGGAATGCCTCATGGGGGTACGAAAGCTGCTGTGCTATCTGCCGGGGAATTGGGAAGAAAAACCGCCGGTTATAAAGATAAGCGGGGAAGAAAGCAAAAACGGCATTCAAAGAATGCTTGGAAGATTAAATAAAAATGCAGGGAATGCAGCGAAAGCCTGCACAAAGCTTCAAAAAATCGTGCCGGATAATTCCCGTCACGCCTATGACGTCCATGAGGTTTTGGAGTGTATTGTGGATAAAAATTCCTTCTTTGAGGTACAAAAGGACTTTGCGCCTAATGCGGTAATCGGTTTTGGCAGAATGGAAGGAAAAAGCGTAGGCTTTGTCTGCAACCAGCCGGCAGTGATGGGCGGCTCCATTGACTATCATGCTTCAGATAAAATGGCGCGTTTTATCCGTTTTTGCGACTGCTTTAATATTCCTTTGATTACGCTGGTGGATGTGCCCGCGTTTTTGCCGGGAACCAAACAGGAGCATAACGGTATTATCCGCCACGGGGCAAAGGTTTTGTACGCTTATTCAGAGGCGACGGTTCCGAAGATTACACTGATCATGCGGAAGGCTTACGGAGGCGCGTATATCGCGATGAACTCTAAGGAAATGGGCGCGGATCTGGTATTTGCGTGGCCCATCGCGGAGATTGCGGTAATGGGAGCCGACGGAGCGGTTAACATCGCCTTTAAGCGGAAAATCAAGGAGTCTTATGACCCTGCAGCGGCAAAGGAGAGCTATAAAAAGGAATATGAAAAACGCTTTTTAAACCCATATGTGGCGGCGGCCAGAGGATATGTAAATGAAGTGATCAAGCCGGAAGAGACGAGGGATAAGCTGCTGAAAGCCTTAAACGGACTGAAAAGCAAGAAAGTAAAAAATCCCCAAAAGAAGCATGGTAATATTCCTTTATAGAAATATTAAGTATATATCAGATAAGTAAACGATTTTCGTTATACGCCAAAAGCCTATTGAAAAATAGGCTTTTCTATTTTATAATGCAACCATGCCTGCTCCACTAAGATGTACTTTAAGACACGGCGGAGATAAAGCGCCGGGCGGATATGGTATTTCGTAATAAATTTGCAAAAGGACATTGCAGGGAATCGGAAAAACAGAAAACGGCATATTAGAAAAAAAAATAAAACATCATAATCAAACAATAAGTAAAAAGTGAGTAAAAAATCAAACAGAAACTAGAGGAAAAGAATATGGTAACAGAAAAGAAAATTCTGGCGGTCATTCCTGCCAGAAGCGGTTCTAAAAGCGTGAAAAATAAAAATATCAGAATGATTAACGGAAAACCCATGCTGGCTTATTCCATTGAACATGCCAAGGCCAGTCGGTATATCAACCGGATCATTGTGACTACGGACAGCGAAGAGTACGCCGCAATTGCCAGAGAATACGGAGCGGAAACTCCATTTATCAGGCCGGCGGAATATGCTACGGATACGGCCCTCGATATTGATGTTTTCCGCCATGCGTTATCATGGCTTCGGGATCATGAAGATTATGAGCCGGATATTGTCGTGCAGCTGCGCCCTACGGATCCTTTCCGGGATGCGGAGGATATTGATAAGATGATTGAGCTGATGCTAGAGGATGAAACGGTGGATGCGGTCAGAAGCATTAAGGAAAACGAAGTCGTACCTCATAAAATGTGGTATTTGGGAGAGGACGGACTGATTGAGCCCATTCTGAAAGATATCCCGGAGGCTTATAATATGCCGAGGCAGGAGCTTCCTAAGACCTATTATCAGAATGGAAATGTGGATTTGCTGCGTCCGTCCAACATTTGGAATTACAATTCCATGACAGGAAAGAAAATAAAAGGCTATGTCATGAAAGAAATGTATGATGTGGATTCGGAAAAGGACTTTGACCGGGTGGCGGAGTTTATGCAGATTAAAGAGGGCGGCAGGCAGTTTGTTTTTGACATTGACGGCGTGATTGCGCTAAAAAGAGAAGACTTGGATTATGGACAGGCGCTGCCGAATGAAAGGATGATTTCCATAGTCAACAGGCTCTATGATATGGGAAACCATATTGTACTTTTTACGGCAAGAGGGTATGTGACCGGGATTGACTGGAAGGTAACAACGGAGCGGCAGATGAAAGAGTGGGGGGTAAAATACCATGAACTGAAAATGGGAAAACCCAACGCAGATTTCTATATTGATGATAAGTTTCTGGACATGAATTTTCTGTATAAAGAATTTGGCGATTGATAAGCCGGAATGCCGGCTTTTGGTTACGGTGCAGAAAAAGCAGACGAAAGATAAAGAAGAATGGGAAACCGGAAGAGTATGCTTTGAATGGGGGCAGAAAGAAAAACGGTAAAAAATAAGGAAATGAGAAAAATATCATCTCATTTCCTTATTTGATTTTGTTCCCTGAGCTTTGGTTGTAATAAGAATGATCAGCAATAGCTGTTAAAAAGCATTCCGCTGTATGCGCTTGTGATGTAAGGCGAAGCGTAATTTCTGCCGGGGTTTTTGTAAGCCACAATGGTTTTTTCCACATAGGACATAGGATTTAGGGATACCTGGCTGGATTTGCGAAACAGCGCTTTGGTAAAATCCTTAATCCGGTCAAAATCTTTTTCGACATTTCCGGCTAAAACCGATTGCTGCAATAAATCTTCATTGATTTCGATAGCTCCGCTTTCGTTGATGTTCATGCCGATATCGGATAGCGGTTCTGCAAAGCCTCCTACAAGATGCCACATCTCGCTTACTAACTGGTTGCTTTTCGGGTGATTTTGCGTATACTCCATTGCCGAACGGAGAAAATGATTATAACCGCCCGCTAACTGGCGCAGGTTTGCGGTTAAGCTCTCTATGTCGGTTTTCATGCCCACATTAACGGGAGTGCCGTCTTCCGGGGTAAGGCCCTGTAAAGTAATACGGTAATTTTTCTCTACCGTAAAAGTGTTGGAGGGTTCCGAATGAGGAACGCCGTCAATGGAAAATTCTGCATTGGAGGGAACGCGGGTTGTGGCGCCGATTCCCAAATATTCAACTATGCCTGAGGTTTTGCTTGTTTCGCCGTCGGAAATATGGAAAACATGTTCTTCGCCGGATGAAAGACCGCTTTTTTGAGAGGTCAGCTTCAGGCTGGAATTGTCTTCGTCATCCTTTATGATCTCTGCTTTAAGTCCGATATTTGCATTATTGATCAGCCGGGTAAGGCGATTCTGAATATCCAGATTGGTATCCGTATCCCGGACTTCAAATTGAAATTCGTAGTTTAAATCGTTAATATTTAAATCAAAAGAGTAGGTTTCGGGCTTTAAATCCACCGACGAATCGGAAGGAATAAAATGCCCCATATTTACCTGCGGGGAAGCCAGAGAATGAACCTCCAAAGAAAGAGTAGGCGCATCTGCGGCAGCTTCCCTGCTTCCGATATAGGAAACGGACGCAATGGAATCGTCGCTGGAAAAGGCTTCTTTCTTTTTGAGAAGAGCGGCTTCATCCAGACCGCCTAAAGAGGCTATTGTGTTCTGGAGCTGTCTTGCATCTTCCTTTAAATCAATGGCAAAAATCTTTGATTCATTGCTGTTGTTAGGAAGATACAGGGGAGACTCTTTATTGAGTTTGACAATTGAATTGTAAATATTGCGCAGTTCGCTTTTCTTATGAGTATCAAAAGATGTTGAACCCTTTGACGCATATGAAGTAAGATAGTGATTGTATACACTGAGTGCGAGTATATCAGCCATATTGCCCCCTCCTTTCTTCCTTGAATGAATATAGACAGTATGACAAATCCGTTGTCCTGTCCGGGCATAATAACCTACTTTCTTACATCTATAATAGCACTCGTAAAAGTCAAATGCAAGAATTTAATATCAGAAAAATGCCATATTTTGCAAAGAAAAAACTTATAGAAAATAGAAATGATATTTGGAACAGAAGAGCAATAATATTGTCAAAATGTTCTGAAAAACCCTGTGAAATTTTAGAAACTTTTTATTGACGGACGGACATCCTTATGATATATTAAGCAAATGAAGAGATTTAGCTCTTTTTTTTGTGCAAAAAAATGAAAAGGGCGGCCTTCAAATATAGAATGAACAGGACGAATAGCACGCGGAGGTGGAAAAGAGATGCGTACAAAAATTACTTTAGCATGTACAGAGTGCAAAAATCGTAACTATAACTTAACAAAGGATAAAAAGACACATCCCGACAGGATGGAGACAAAGAAATACTGCAGATTCTGTAAAACTCATACATTACACAAAGAAACCAAGTAAATTCGATTGAAACGAGGAAGTGAAAATATGGGAGAAACAAGCAGCAACAAAAAACAATCTAAGCTGGGCAGCTTTTTTAACGGCTTAAGCGCTGAGTTTAAAAAGGTTATCTGGCCCGATAAAACAACTTTGTTAAAGCAGACGGTTACAGTAACGGTTGCTTCTGTTGTTTTAGGTCTTTTGATTGCTTTAATCGATACAATCGTTCAATATGGTGTAAACTTCTTGACAATGTAAGGATGAGGAAAAGAGCATGGCAGAAGCAAATTGGTATGTAGTCCATACCTATTCCGGGTATGAGAACAAAGTAAAAGCCAATATTGAAAAGACCATCGAAAACAGGCATCTGGAAGAGGAAATTCTGGAAGTCAGGGTTCCCATGCAGGATGTGGTGGAAGTGAAAAACGGAGCCAAGAAAACGGTTTCCAAGAAGCTGTTTCCGGGCTATGTTTTAATCAATATGGTTATGAATGATGACACCTGGTATGTCGTGAGAAATACTCGTGGTGTAACCGGATTTGTGGGACCGGGAAGCAAACCGGTGCCTCTTTCCGAAGCGGAGATGAAGCCTTTGGGAATCAAGGTTGAAAATATTTCCGTTGATTTTAAAGAAGGAGATTCAATCGCAGTTGTTGCCGGCGTTTGGAAGGATACGGTGGGAATTGTCCAGAGAATGGACTTTGGCAAACAGACCGCCACCATCAATGTGGAAATGTTCGGCAGAGAGACTCCTGTGGAAATCAGTTTTGCAGAAGTCCGCAAAATGTAAATTGTACAGCCTGTTTGGCGTATGATTCCGGTTTGTATGTTCGGGTTGCATTTTTGTGCAATTTGGAATATAGTAACAAGTGACGTTCATAGAAGAATCCCGTCTGGTATATTACATGAATCAATGGTCAGATTTTCGCCGGATGATTCCTACGTGGATGAAGATAATCTGATTCATGGATAATGCAGATTATCAGGAAGGGTTTGGGTATGAGCTGTGGGAGGGTTTCTTCGACCCGCCACTACCACAATTTATTAGGAGGTGCCACAAATGGCAAAGAAAGTAGAAGGATACATTAAGTTACAGATCCCTGCTGGTAAAGCTACACCAGCACCACCGGTTGGTCCTGCATTAGGTCAGCATGGTGTAAACATCGTTGAATTTACAAAGCAGTTCAACGCAAAGACAGCTGATCAGGGAGATATGATCATCCCTGTAGTTATCACAGTTTATGCAGACAGAAGTTTCAGTTTTGTTACCAAAACTCCCCCTGCTGCAGTTCTTTTAAAGAAAGCCTGCAACATTAAATCGGGTTCCGCAACACCTAACAAGACCAAGGTTGCAACGATTTCCAAAGCAGATCTTCAGAAGATTGCAGAGACAAAGATGCCTGATTTGAATGCGGGAAGCTTAGAAGCGGCAATCAGCATGATCGCAGGTACTGCGAGAAGTATGGGAATCGCAGTTGAAGAGTAACGGTTAATACGTGGGAGGAGCTGTTAGCTCCGCCACTACCACAAGGAGGGAATACAAAATGAAACATGGTAAAAAATATAGTGATGCGGCAAAAGCAATTGACCGTATGACACAGTATGAGCCTACAGAAGCAATTGCATTGGCGAAAAAAGCAGCTGTGGCAAAATTTGATGAGACAATTGAAGTGCATATCAGAACAGGCTGCGACGGACGTCATGCAGACCAGCAGATTCGTGGAGCAGTTGTACTTCCTAACGGAACCGGTAAGACAGTTAAGGTTCTGGTATTCGCAAAAGGCGATAAGCTCAATGAGGCTGAAGCGGCAGGAGCTGATTTTGTCGGCGGCGAAGAGCTGATTCCGAAGATTCAGAATGACGGCTGGCTTGATTTTGACGTAGTTGTTGCTACACCTGATATGATGGGTGTTGTAGGACGTCTGGGTAAGGTTCTGGGACCGAAAGGTTTGATGCCCAACCCCAAAGCAGGTACTGTTACAATGGATGTTACAAAGGCTGTCAATGATATTAAGGCAGGTAAAATCGAGTATAGGCTTGACAAGTCCAATATCATTCATGCACCTGTAGGAAAAGCTTCTTTCACGGAAGAGCAGTTAAAAGAAAACTTTGACGCTTTGATGGAAGCGATTGTAAAGGCAAAACCCAGCACTTTAAAGGGACAGTATTTAAGAAGCATTTCTCTGGCTCCTACCATGGGCCCCGGAGTAAAAGTAAGCACTGCAAAGTTCTAATTTGATATGGTATAATAGGGTACGGCAATGGTCGTGCCCTTTTTATATGTATAGGGTTGATAAACCGGCAATTTTGTAACAAGTGTTATTTTACGTTGGACAGCAGGTATATTTGCCGGGAATACTGGTAAAAGCTGTATAAAATGTCCGGCCTTGGATACGGGAGCAAAAGGATGCGGGAGGAGCTATGAACAGAAGGAAACGCAGAAAACGACAATTAGCATATTTTTTGATAACTCTGATGATTGTAACAGGCGTGGGAGCTGCGGCTCTGTATTTGATTTCAAAAGCTTCGGGAGGAGCAGTGAAACCGGTACCTTCGGAAAAGCTGCAGGCGGAAAGCGGGGAGCAGGCGCTGAATGCGGAACGGGGCGGGAGCGTTGAGCTTCCGGAAACGTCTGAACTGATTAAGCCGGAAGATAAAGAGAAAGAATCGGAAGAAAGTAATGTGTCGGAGCCAATTACGAAAATCAAACCCGTAACTATGGCCTTTGGCGGAGACGTATGTTTTCATGACGAATATGCCAATATGTATTCCCTGAAAAACAGGGGCGGCAAAATGGATAGTTCCCTTTCTGCAGATTTGCTGGGGGAAATGCGGCAGGCTGATATTCTCATGGTCAATAATGAATTTTCTTATTCCCTGCGGGGAGAACCGCTGCCGGAAAAGGCCTTTACCTTTAGAAGCCGTCCTGAAAATGTGGAGCTTCTCCATGAAATGGGCGTGGATATTGTTTCCCTTGCCAATAATCATGTATACGATTGGGGCGAGGATGCCCTTTTTGACACTCTTGATACCTTAAAAAATGCGGGAATTCCCTATATAGGAGCGGGAAGGAATCTGGATGAGGCAAAGGAACCTTACTATTTTGAAATAAACGGAAGAACCATCGCCTACGTTTCCGCAACTCAGGTGGAGAGAAATGATAACCCGGATACCAAAGGCGCCACAGAGGTAACGGCTGGAACCTTCCGCTGTTTTTCCGAAGAGGAATTCGGGAGACTTTTGGAGGTTGTAAAAGAAGCGGATGCAAAGGCGGATATAACGGTGGTATATATTCACTGGGGAACGGAAAACACGGATGAACTGCATTGGGCCCAGGAATGGCAGGCGCCGGAGCTTGTGAAGGCGGGAGCCGATCTGATCGTGGGGGATCATCCCCATTGTCTTCAGGGAATTGATTTTATTGAGGGCGTGCCCGTTTTCTATAGTATCGGAAATTTTTGGTTTAATTCCAAAAGTCTTGATACGGGTCTTTTAAAGGTGGTATTGGATGAAGCGGGCGGTCTGACCTGCCAGTTTCTGCCTGCGCTTCAGCATGAATGTAGGACGGATATGGCGTCGGGGGCGGAAAAGCAGAGGATTCTTCAGTATCTGCAATGCATTTCCCCGGATGTGACCATAGATGAGAACGGATTTATTAAGGATGCGCCTTACGGCGGACCGCCTATTGATTATGATGCGGTGCAAAGGGTGCCTAAGAAAAGGGAAGAGCCGGTGCAGGAAGGCACAGGAACAGAGGCGGGAGATTCTGCATCCGAAGGGGTAACGACAGAATGAGCAGGAACTGTCGCAAGAGAAGTGTCAGGCAGTGAAACCGCAGAGTGTTTAAAGTGATAGGAGTGCCCGAAATAATGAGAATGGGTATAGAATCTAAAATAGGGCAAAAATAGATTCTAAAATAAATTCTAAAATAGATTCCCAAATAGATTCTAAAGTATTGACAGCATAGATTTTCTGTGTTAAGTTAGTTAAGGTCTTACGAGACTTTGCCGAAGACAGCAGGTGCCCGTTTTCAGGGCGTAAGCGAATCGCCTGCCGAGGAAAGAAAGAGTATGTTTATGACTTTTTGCCTTCCGGTCTTCCGGGAGGCTTTTTATATTTATGGCGCAAGCCGTGAAAACATAAATACTCCTATCGGCAACAAAATCTATAAGGAGGTAAATGTGAAATGGCAAAGGTTGAATTAAAACAGCCAATCGTGGAAGAAATTTCCGGTTATCTGAAAGAAGCGCAGTCTGTTGTGTTAGTTGATTACCGCGGACTTACCGTTGAGCAGGACACACAGCTTCGTAAAGCTATGCGTGAAGCCGGCGTGGTATACAAGGTATACAAAAACACAATGATGAACTTTGCGTTCAAGGGTACAGATTATGAAGCACTGGTGCCTTATCTGGAAGGACCCAGCGCAGTTGCGATCGCAAAAGACGATGCAACGGCACCGGCAAGAATCCTTGGCAAATATGCAAAGAATATTGAAGCGTTGGAAATCAAAGGCGGCGTAGTGGAAGGTATTGCATATGACGCTAAGGGAATCAGCGCAATCGCAAGCATTCCCGGCAGAGAAGAACTGCTCTCCAAATTGCTTGGAAGTCTCCAGTCTCCTATTACGAACCTGGCCCGCGTATTGAACCAGGTAGCGGAAAAGGGTGGCGCAGGAGAAGCGGCGCCGGCTGAGGAAGTAAAGGCGGAAGAAGCTCCCGCAGAGGAAGCAAAAGCGGAAGAAGCAGCAGAAGCTCCTGCAGAGACTCCCGCAGAATAAGTGCAAAAAATGTTGAAAAATAAAATTAAACGGAGGAAATGAAAATGGCAAAATTAACAACAGCAGAATTTATTGATGCTATTAAAGAGTTAACAGTTTTAGAATTAAATGATTTAGTTAAAGCTTGTGAAGAAGAGTTCGGCGTATCCGCAGCAGCAGGCGTTGTAGTTGCAGCAGCAGGCGGCGCAGCAGACGGCGGTGCAGAAGAGAAGACCGAGTTTGATGTTGAATTAACAGAGGTTGGTCCTAACAAGGTTAAAGTTATCAAGGTTGTACGTGAAGCAACAGGCCTTGGCTTAAAAGAAGCGAAAGACGTAGTTGACGGAGCTCCTAAGGTAATCAAGGAAGCTGCATCCAAAGAAGAAGCAGACGATATCAAGGCTAAATTAGAAGCAGAAGGCGCTAAAGTTACTCTTAAGTAATCAAAGTGACAAAAAGTCTTTTATATTCGGAATGAACAAAAGAGCTGTCAGGGACTTTGAAGAGCAAGGTCCAGCGGCTCTTTTTCATTTTTTTAGAATATTTTTATTGACTTGTGATTTGTCTTGTAGTAGAATGGATGATGCACTATTGTGGTGTGTTAGGCTTATTTGTGCAGGAGATTGCATCAGTGCGGCCGATTAATTGAAAGAACGGGGTGAAATGTCAATGGAAAAGAACAGAATACGTCCAATCGCATCCGGTAAAGACGTACGTATGAGCTATCAGAGACAAGAAGAAGTTTTGGAGATGCCGAATCTGATCGAGGTTCAGAAAAATTCCTATAACTGGTTCCTGAAAGAGGGATTGAAAGAAGTATTTGACGATATTTCTCCGATTACCGACTACAGCGGACACTTGAGTCTGGAGTTTGTGGATTTTGAATTATGCGAGGATGACGTAAAGTATTCTATTGAAAAATGCAAAGAGAGAGATGCAACTTACGCAGCGCCACTGAAGGTAAAAGTACGTCTCTACAACAAAGAGAAGGATGAAATCAGCGAGCATGAGATTTTCATGGGCGATCTTCCTTTGATGACAGAGACAGGCACATTTGTAATTAATGGTGCGGAGCGTGTTATCGTAAGCCAGTTAGTGCGTTCCCCGGGTATTTATTACGGAATCGGCCATGACAAAATCGGTAAAGAGCTGTATTCCTGTACGGTTATCCCCAATCGTGGTGCATGGTTGGAGTATGAGACAGATTCCAATGACGTTTTCAGCGTTCGTGTAGACAGGACAAGAAAGGTGCCCATTACTGTATTTATCCGTGCTCTGGGTATCGGCACAAATGAAGAAATCAGAGAATTATTCGGAGACGAGCCAAAGATCGAAGCCAGCTTTGCAAAGGATCCTTCCATTACGGAAAAGAACCCCAGCGGAAGCTATGAAGACGGTCTTTTAGAGTTGTACAAAAAAATCCGTCCCGGCGAGCCGTTAAGCGTGGACAGCGCCGAAAGCCTGATTACGGCCATGTTTTTTGACCCCAGAAGATATGACCTTGCCAAGGTGGGACGTTATAAATTTAACAAAAAGCTGATGCTTAGGAACCGTATCAGAAATCATGAGCTTGGCGAGGACGTTATGGATCCTTATACAGGCGAGTTGATTGCCGCTGCGGGAACCGTGGTTACGGTAGAGTTAGCGGATCAGATTCAGAATGCGGCTGTTCCGTATGTTTATATACAGACAGAGGAAAAGAATGAGAAAGTATTGTCCAACATGATGGTAGACATTACTCATTTTGTTGACTGCAATCCCAAGGAACTGGGCGTAACGGAACTGGTTTATTTCCCTGTGTTGCAGCAGATTCTGGAGGAGTACGGCGAGAAGGCGGATGAGCTTGCCGGCGCTATTAAGAGAAATATCCATGATCTGATTCCCAAGCATGTTACAAAGGAGGATATCATTGCTTCCATTAACTATAACATGCATCTGGAATACGGCATCGGCAATGACGATGATATTGACCATTTGGGCAACAGACGTATCCGTGCGGTAGGCGAGCTTTTGCAGAACCAGTACAGGGTAGGTCTGACCAGACTGGAAAGAGTTGTCCGTGAGAGAATGACGACTCATGATGCAGAGGAGGTATCTCCTCAGGTATTGATCAATATTAAGCCTGTGCAGGCTGCGGTTAAGGAATTCTTCGGTTCCTCCCAGCTGTCACAGTTTATGGACCAGAACAATCCTTTGGGCGAGCTGACCCACAAGAGACGTTTGTCTGCATTGGGACCGGGCGGTTTATCCAGGGACAGAGCCGGATTCGAGGTTCGTGACGTACATTATTCCCACTATGGAAGAATGTGTCCTATTGAGACTCCCGAGGGTCCGAATATCGGTTTGATCAACTCCCTTGCTTCCTATGCAAGGATTAATGAATACGGCTTCGTAGAGGCTCCTTACCGTAAAATTGATAAGACGGATGCGGAGAATCCTGTTGTAACAAACGAAGTTGTGTATATGACGGCGGACGAAGAGGACAATTACCATGTTGCCCAGGCTTCCGAGCCTTTGGATGCGGAAGGCCACTTTAAGAGAAACTGGGTTTCCGGCCGTTATCTGGATGAGACCCAGGAATATCCCAAGGCTTTGTTTGATTACATGGATGTATCCCCTAAGATGATTTTTTCCGTTGCAACGGCCTTGATTCCCTTTTTGCAGAATGACGACGCTAACCGTGCCCTGATGGGCTCCAACATGCAGCGTCAGGCGGTTCCCCTCCTGTTTACGGAGGCTCCTGTAGTAGGAACCGGTATTGAGACAAAGGCTGCCGTTGACTCCGGCGTCTGTGTTGTGGCAAAGAAAGCGGGAACCATCGATTATGTTTCTTCCAAGATTATACGTATGACTTATGATGACGGGGAGAGGGATGAATACCGTCTGACCAAGTTCTCAAGGAGCAACCAGTCCAACTGCTACAATCAGAAGCCCATTGTATTTAAGGGAAATCACGTTGCGGCAGGCCAGGTTATTGCAGACGGACCTTCTACCAGTGAAGGCGAGCTCGCTTTAGGCAAAAACCCTCTTATCGGATTTATGACCTGGGAAGGTTACAACTACGAGGATGCGGTTTTATTAAGTGAAAGATTAGTTCAGGATGATGTTTACACATCCGTTCATATTGAAGAATACGAGGCTGAGGCCCGTGATACCAAGCTGGGACCGGAAGAAATCACAAGAGACGTTCCCGGTGTGGGCGACGACGCTTTAAAGGATTTGGATGAAAGAGGTATTATCCGAATCGGCGCTGAGGTTCGCGCAGGAGATATTCTGGTGGGTAAGGTAACTCCCAAGGGAGAGACGGAACTGACCGCAGAGGAAAGACTGCTCCGTGCTATTTTCGGCGAGAAAGCCCGTGAAGTAAGGGATACTTCTTTAAAGGTTCCCCACGGCGAATACGGTATTGTAGTGGATGCCAAGGTATTCACAAGAGAGAATGGAGACGAGTTATCTCCGGGTGTTAACCAGGCAGTCCGTATCTATATTGCCCAGAAGAGAAAGATTTCCGTAGGCGATAAGATGGCAGGCCGTCACGGTAACAAGGGTGTTGTTTCCAGAGTGCTTCCGGTTGAGGATATGCCTTATCTGCCCAACGGACGTCCTTTGGATATCGTGTTGAATCCCCTGGGTGTGCCTTCCCGTATGAATATCGGACAGGTACTTGAGATTCATCTTTCCCTGGCTGCAAAAGCCCTTGGCTTTAATGTTGCCACTCCGGTATTTGACGGAGCAAAGGAAAATGACATTATGGACACCTTAGACCTTGCTAACGATTATGTAAATTTAAGCTGGGAAGAATTTGAGAAAAAACACGGCGATGAATTATTGCCGGAGGTATTGCAGTATTTATCCGATAACAGAGACCACAGAGAGCTTTGGAAGGGAGTGCCCATTTCCAGAAACGGAAAAGTAAGGCTTAGAGACGGACGTACAGGCGAGTATTTTGATTCGCCCGTTACCATCGGACATATGCATTACTTAAAACTCCATCATCTGGTTGATGATAAGATTCATGCCCGTTCCACAGGTCCTTACTCCTTAGTAACCCAGCAGCCTTTAGGCGGAAAAGCGCAGTTCGGCGGACAGCGTTTCGGAGAAATGGAGGTTTGGGCGTTAGAGGCTTACGGTGCGGCTTACACCCTTCAGGAAATCCTGACCGTAAAATCCGATGACGTTATCGGACGTGTTAAGACTTATGAGGCAATCATTAAAGGCGATAATATTCCTGAACCGGGAATTCCGGAATCCTTCAAGGTAATGCTTAAGGAGCTGCAGTCCTTAGGTCTGGATGTAAAAGTCTTAAATGAAGAACAGCAGGAAATTGAAATTATGGAGACCATCGACTACGGCGATAACGATTTACGCCGGGAGCTTGAAAATGAATCCAGAAACTATAATTACGAAAACGAATCCTTTGAATCCATGGGTTACCAGAAACAGGAGTTTGACGATGACGCTGAAGAACTGGTAAGTGTGGAAGAAGACATTGAATTGGAAGAGGATTTTGACGAATCTGAGTTTGCGGAATCTTTTGACGAGTAAGGATAAGTAAACGTAATTGGAAGGAGTGCCATTCATGCCAGAAATGAATAATGAAGTTTATCAGCCCATGACTTTCGATGCCATTAAAATCGGTTTAGCATCTCCCGAGAAAATCAGGGAATGGTCCAGAGGCGAGGTTACAAAACCTGAAACAATCAACTACAGAACCTTAAAGCCGGAAAAAGACGGTCTGTTCTGTGAAAGAATTTTCGGACCCAGCAAGGACTGGGAGTGTCATTGTGGTAAATATAAGAAGATCAGATATAAAGGCGTTATCTGCGACCGCTGTGGCGTTGAGGTTACCAAGTCAAATGTCCGCAGGGAGCGTATGGGGCATATTGAGCTTGCGGCTCCCGTTTCCCATATCTGGTATTTTAAAGGAATTCCCAGCCGTATGGGACTGATTCTGGATTTGTCTCCCAGAGTGCTGGAAAAGGTATTATACTTTGCGAACTATATTGTTTTAGATCCCGGTAATTCAGGATTGGAATATAAGCAGGTATTGACGGAAAGAGAGTATCAGGATGCAAGAGAAAACCAGGAGGCATCCTTCCGTGTGGGAATGGGCGCTGAGGCCATTAAAGAGCTGCTTCAGGCAATTGATCTAGAGAAAGAATCGGTGGAATTGAAGGAAGAACTGAAAAATTCCACAGGTCAGAAGAGAGCTCGTATCATCAAGAGACTGGAGGTTGTTGAGGCCTTCAGGGAGTCTGATAATAAGCCTGAATGGATGATCATGGATGCGATTCCGGTCATTCCTCCGGATTTACGTCCTATGGTGCAGCTTGACGGCGGACGTTTTGCAACCAGCGACCTGAATGACTTGTACCGTCGTATTATTAACAGAAATAACCGTTTGAACAGACTTCTTGAACTGGGGGCGCCGGATATTATCGTGCGCAACGAGAAACGTATGCTTCAGGAGGCGGTGGATGCCTTGATCGACAACGGCCGCCGTGGACGTCCCGTTACGGGACCCGGAAACAGGGCGTTAAAGTCCTTATCCGATATGTTAAAGGGGAAATCCGGACGTTTCCGTCAGAACCTTCTTGGTAAGCGTGTAGACTATTCAGGACGTTCCGTTATCGTAGTAGGACCGGAATTAAAGATTTATCAGTGCGGTCTTCCCAAGGAAATGGCAATCGAGCTCTTTAAGCCCTTTGTTATGAAGGAGCTGGTGGCAAGAGGCATTTCCCAGAATATCAAAAATGCTAAGAAATTGGTAGAGAAACTGGATTCCCAGGTATGGGATGTACTGGAAGAGGTTATTAAGGAGCATCCGGTTATGTTAAACCGTGCGCCTACTTTGCACAGGCTGGGTATTCAGGCTTTTGAGCCCATTCTGGTAGAAGGTAAGGCTATTAAGCTGCATCCTTTGGTATGTACGGCTTTTAATGCCGATTTTGACGGCGACCAGATGGCGGTTCATCTTCCTTTAACAGTGGAAGCGCAGGCGGAATGCAGATTCCTTCTGCTGTCTCCCAACAACCTGTTAAAGCCTTCCGACGGAGGTCCCGTAGCGGTTCCTTCACAGGATATGGTTCTGGGTATTTATTATCTGACCCAGGAGAGAGAAAATGCAGAAGGCTCCGGAAAGCATTTTAAAAATGTTAACGAAGCGATTCTGGCCTATGAAAATGGAGCGGTTACCCTGCATTCCCGTATTAAAGTAAGAGTGACCAAAACGGACGCAGAGGGAAATGAAGTAAGCGGAACCGTGGAATCCACTCTGGGAAGATTTATCTTTAATGAAATCATCCCCCAGGATTTAGGCTTTGTAGACAGAAGTCAGCGGGAAAACTTCCTGTTGCCGGAAATTGATTTCCATGTAGGAAAGAAGGGCTTAAAACAGATTCTGGAAAAGGTTATTAATACCCATGGAGCAACCAGAACGGCGGAAGTGCTGGATGATATCAAATCCATCGGTTACAAATATTCTACCAAAGCGGCTATGACCGTATCTATTTCCGATATGACCGTGCCGGAGAAAAAACCTGAAATGCTTGCTGCGGCTCAGGATACCGTTGATATGATTACCAAAAACTTCAACCGCGGTCTTATTACAGAGGAAGAGCGTTACAGAGCGGTTGTGGAAACATGGAATGAAACGGATAAAGAACTGACAGATGTATTGTTGAAGGGTCTGGATAAATATAACAACATCTTTATGATGGCGGATTCCGGCGCCCGTGGTTCCAACCAGCAGATCAAACAGCTGGCAGGTATGCGTGGTCTGATGGCCGACACCACAGGACGTACCATCGAGCTGCCTATTAAATCCAACTTCCGTGAAGGTCTTGACGTTTTGGAATATTTCATGTCCGCCCACGGAGCGCGTAAAGGTCTTTCCGATACAGCCCTTCGTACAGCCGATTCCGGTTACCTGACCAGACGTATGGTTGACGTATCACAGGAATTGATCATCCGTGAGGTTGACTGCTGCGAAGGTAAGGACGATATTCCGGGAATGGTTGTAAAGGCGTTCATGGACGGAAAAGAAACGATTGAAGGCTTAAAGGACAGAATTACAGGAAGATATTCCTGTGAGGATATTAAAGATAAAGACGGCAATCTGATTGTTAAGAGAAACCATATGATCACGCCTAAGCGCGCCTCCCAGATTTTGAGTGTGGGCGTGGATGAAAAAGGCGGACCGGTTGAAGCCGTTAAAATCCGTACAATCTTAAGCTGCCGCTGCCATAACGGCATCTGTTCTAAGTGCTATGGCGCAAACATGGCTACAGGAGAATCCGTTCAGGTGGGAGAAGCAGTAGGTATTATTGCGGCACAGTCTATCGGCGAGCCCGGTACACAGCTTACCATGCGTACCTTCCATACCGGCGGTGTTGCCGGCGATGATATTACACAGGGTCTTCCCCGTGTAGAGGAGCTTTTTGAGGCGCGTAAGCCGAAAGGACTTGCAATCATTGCAGAGTTTGGCGGCGTGGCGACTATCAAGGATTCCAAGAAAAAGCGCGAGGTCGTTGTTACTAATGAGGAAACCGGAGAAAGCAAGACGTATCTGATTCCTTACGGCTCCCGTATTAAGATTATGGACGGGGCAACCTTAGAGGCCGGCGATGAGCTGACAGAGGGTAGTGTAAATCCCCATGATTTACTTCGTATTAAAGGCATCAGAGCGGTTCAGGATTATATGATCCGTGAGGTTCAGAGGGTGTACCGTTTACAGGGTGTTGATATTTCCGATAAGCACGTTGAAGTTATTGTTCGTCAGATGTTGAAGAAGGTTCGCATTGAAAATGCAGGAGATACGGAATATCTGCCGGGAACTCTGGTAGACGTATTGGACTTTGAAGATATGAATGCAGAGCTGACGGCAGAGGGTAAGGAACCGGCAGAAGGAAAGCAGGTTATGTTAGGTATTACGAAGGCAGCTCTTGCAACAAATTCCTTCTTATCCGCAGCATCTTTCCAGGAGACTACAAAAGTCTTGACAGAGGCTGCAATTAAAGGAAAAGTAGACCCCTTGATCGGTCTGAAGGAAAATGTTATTATCGGTAAGCTGATTCCTGCGGGAACGGGTATGAAGAGATACCGCAACGTCCTGTTAGATTCCGATATGAAGTTAAACGATACTATTTCTTTTGATGAAGCTATGGAAATAGAGGAAGATGTGGAGGAGCTTCAGGAGGAAGAAACTATGGAAGAGGACGCAGAAGGCGTAACCTTATATCCCAATGGAGCAGACGACAGCTTTGAAAAAGAACAGTTAGAAGTAATTGAATAAGAAGGAACTTTAAAGGTTCCGTAAAAACACGCCGCAATACTTGGCCGGGAAAGGAAAGCCTTTTAACGGACAGGAGTATGGCGGCGTGGCTTTTTATTTTGATTCTCAGACGCTGGTCTCTTTATTGATTTTTGCCGTGATTTTCGGAAATTTCCAGGATTTTCCGTGATTTATAAAATTTATCTATTGACAACTAAAAACTCAGTCTATATACTAAACTAGTGTGCGTGTGAATGCATGTTTCTTTTTGTGTGTGAATTTTGTATTTACCGCAGAAACAGTATATAAACGCATTACAGTAAAACATGAATTCAGAAGAAACGAGGTGAAAAAGAATGCCAACATTTAACCAGTTAGTTAGAAAAGGACGTCAGACATCTGTAAAGAAATCTACAGCTCCCGCATTACAGAAGGGTTATAACTCCCTGCAGAAAAGAGCTACGGATACACCCTCTCCCCAGAAAAGAGGTGTTTGTACAGCTGTTAAGACTGCTACACCTAAAAAACCTAACTCAGCTCTCAGAAAGATCGCCAGAGTTCGTCTTTCCAACGGAATCGAAGTAACAAGCTACATTCCCGGAGAAGGCCACAACTTACAGGAGCATAGCGTTGTTTTGATTAGAGGCGGCCGTGTTAAGGACTTACCCGGTACCAGATATCATATCATCAGAGGTACTTTGGATACAGCCGGCGTTGCCAACAGAAAACAGGCTCGTTCCAAATATGGCGCTAAGAGACCGAAAGCAGGCAAATAATAGCGTGATGATCACGAACCTGCGTACCACAATTTAAAACTAATTAGTGTTGGGATTCTAAATTTCACAGATTTGTGGATATAAATGGAAATACCGCACGAACACATTAGTGGTTTATATGTGAGTACCTATGATTTAATGATTATTAAGGAGGGAAGAACCGTGCCACGTAAAGGACATATTCAGAAAAGAGACGTGTTAGCAGATCCTTTATACAATGACAAAGTGGTTACCAAGCTTATCAATAACATCATGTTAGACGGTAAGAAGGGCGTAGCCCAGAAAATTGTATACGGAGCATTTGCACGCGTAGAAGAGAAGGCAGGCAAGCCTGCACTTGAAGTATTTGAAGAGGCAATGAATAACGTGATGCCCGTATTGGAAGTAAAAGCAAGACGTATCGGTGGTGCTACCTATCAGGTGCCCATCGAAGTAAGGGCTGACAGACGTCAGGCTTTAGGCCTCCGCTGGTTAACCGCTTATTCTCGTAAGAGAAACGAGAAGACCATGCAGGAGCGACTTGCTAACGAAATTCTGGATGCAGCAGCAAATACCGGCGCTGCAGTAAAGAAAAAAGAAGAAGTACACAAAATGGCAGAAGCAAACAAAGCATTTGCTCATTACAGATTCTAATAGGAGGACAAAACCTTGGCTGGAAGAGAATATCCACTTGAGAGAACCAGAAATATCGGTATTATGGCTCATATTGATGCAGGTAAGACTACATTGACAGAGCGTATCCTGTATTATACTGGTGTTAACTACAAGATTGGCGATACTCATGAAGGTACTGCTACCATGGACTGGATGGAACAGGAGCAGGAAAGAGGTATCACAATCACATCAGCCGCTACGACTTGTCACTGGACATTGGAAGAGAACTGTAAACCGAAACCGGGCGCATTAGAGCACCGTATCAATATTATCGATACCCCAGGCCACGTTGACTTTACAGTAGAAGTAGAGCGTTCTCTTCGTGTACTTGACGGTGCCGTAGGTGTTTTCTGTGCAAAGGGCGGTGTTGAGCCGCAGTCAGAAAACGTATGGCGTCAGGCTGACACTTATAACGTACCTCGTATGGCTTTCATTAATAAGATGGACATTCTGGGTGCAAATTTCTATGGTGCAGTTGATCAGATCAGAACAAGACTTGGTAAAAATGCAATTGTTTTGCAGATACCGATCGGTAAGGAAGATGATTTCCAGGGAATCATTGACTTATTTGAGATGAAAGCATATATCTACAATGACGACAAGGGAGATGATATTTCCATTACGGATATCCCTGACGACATGAAGGATGATGCTGAATTATATCATGGAGAGTTAGTAGAGAAAATCTGCGAACTGGATGATGATTTAATGATGATGTATCTGGAAGGAGAAGAGCCTTCTATAGACGAAATGAAGGCAGTACTGAGAAAGGCTACATGCGAGTGTACGGCCGTTCCCGTATGCTGCGGTTCCGCTTATAGAAACAAAGGCGTTCAGAAGCTTTTAGATGCAGTTTTAGAGTTTATGCCCGCTCCTATCGACATCCCCGCTATTAAGGGTGTTGACCTGGACGGCAATGAAATTGAAAGACATTCTTCTGATGAAGAGCCTTTCTCAGCTTTGGCATTTAAGATCATGGCTGACCCCTTCGTAGGTAAGCTGGCATTCTTCCGTGTTTATTCCGGAACGATCAATTCCGGTTCCTACGTATTAAATGCAACGAAAGACAAAAAAGAGCGTGTTGGACGTATCCTTCAGATGCATGCCAATAAGAGAGCGGAGTTAGATAAGGTTTACTCCGGAGATATTGCCGCTGCGGTAGGTTTCAAATTTACGACTACAGGCGATACCATCTGTGATGAACAGCATCCCGTAATCTTAGAGTCCATGGAATTCCCTGAGCCCGTTATCGAGCTGGCTATCGAGCCTAAGACAAAAGCAGGACAGGGCAAGATGGGCGAGGCTTTGGCAAAGCTTGCTGAAGAAGATCCTACATTCCGTGCTCATACTGATCAGGAGACAGGTCAGACAATCATCGCCGGAATGGGCGAGCTGCACTTAGAGATCATCGTTGACCGTCTGCTTCGTGAATTTAAGGTAGAAGCAAATGTCGGCGCTCCTCAGGTAGCTTATAAAGAGACCTTTACAAAACCTGTTGATCAAGAATACAAATATGCTAAGCAGTCCGGTGGACGTGGACAGTACGGACACTGTAAAGTTAAATTCGAGCCTATGGATCCTAACGGAGAGGAAACATTCAAATTCAGTTCTTCCGTAGTAGGCGGTGCGATTCCGAAGGAATACATCCCTGCAGTAGGCGAAGGTATCGAAGAAGCTGCTCAGGCAGGTATCCTTGGAGGATTCCCTGTACTCGGTGTTTCAGCTAACGTATACGATGGTTCTTACCATGAAGTCGATTCTTCCGAAATGGCATTCCATATTGCCGGTTCCATGGCATTCAAGGAAGCTATGAAGAAAGCGGGTCCGGTTTTATTAGAGCCTATCATGAGAGTTGAAGTAACAATGCCTGAAGAGTATATGGGAGACGTTATTGGCGATATTAACGCACGCCGCGGACGTATCGAGGGTATGGATGATATCGGCGGCGGCAAGATGGTAAAAGGCTTTGTACCCCTTGCTGAAATGTTCGGTTACTCCACAGACCTTCGTTCCAAGACCCAGGGACGTGGTAACTACTCCATGTTCTTTGATAAATACGAGCAGGTTCCCAAGTCAGTACAGGAAAAAGTATTGGCTGCAAAAACGAAATAATGCTTGAAAATCTGGGTATTATTTAATATAATCAAAGATAGCCGAGCAAAATTGGAAAATTTGAACAAATTAATTTAAGATTATTTAAAGGAGGACTTTTGAAATGGCTAAAGCTAAATTCGAAAGAAGCAAACCACATTGTAACATTGGTACCATTGGACACGTTGACCATGGTAAAACAACCTTAACAGCTGCAATCACTAAAGTACTTTCCGAAAGAGTTGCTGGTAATGCAGCAGTTGATTTCGCAAATATTGATAAAGCTCCGGAAGAAAGAGAGCGTGGTATCACAATTTCTACAGCTCACGTTGAGTACGAGACAGACAAGAGACATTATGCTCACGTTGACTGCCCCGGCCATGCTGACTATGTAAAAAACATGATTACCGGTGCTGCTCAGATGGACGGCGCTATCTTAGTAGTAGCTGCTACTGACGGTGTTATGGCTCAGACAAAAGAGCACATCTTACTTTCCCGTCAGGTAGGCGTACCTTATATCGTAGTATTCATGAACAAATGCGATATGGTAGACGATCCTGAATTATTAGAGTTAGTTGAGATGGAAATCACAGAGCAGCTTGAAGAGTATGAATTCGAAGGATGCCCTATCATCCAGGGTTCCGCTTTAAAAGCTCTTGAAGATCCTAAGGGAGAATGGGGCGACAAGATCATGGAATTAATGTCCACAGTTGACGATTATATTCCGGATCCTCAGCGTGATACAGACAAACCTTTCTTAATGCCTATCGAGGACGTATTCTCTATTACAGGTCGTGGTACTGTTGCTACCGGTAGAGTAGAGCGTGGTGTTCTTCATATGTCTGATGAAGTTGAAATCATCGGTGTTAAGGAAGAGACACAGAAGACTGTTGTTACTGGTATCGAGATGTTCCGTAAGCTGTTAGACGAGGCTCAGGCCGGCGATAACATCGGTGCATTACTTCGTGGTATCCAGAGAACAGACATCGAAAGAGGTCAGGTTCTTGCAAAACCCGGCACAGTAACATGCCATAAGAAATTTACAGCTCAGGTTTACGTTTTAACAAAAGATGAAGGTGGACGTCATACTCCTTTCTTCAACAACTACAGACCTCAGTTCTATTTCAGAACAACCGATATTACCGGTGTTTGCGAATTACCTGCAGGTACAGAAATGTGCATGCCTGGCGATAACGTAGAGATGACGATCGAATTGATTCATCCTATCGCTATGGAGCAGGGTCTTACATTTGCTATTCGTGAGGGCGGTAGAACTGTTGGTTCTGGTCGTGTGGCTACTATCATCGAGTAATTATATTTATTCAGTAAAATCAAGGCTTTCGGGGATTTCTCCGAAAGCCTTTTTACGTTGTGAAACAATTCAAAAATGTTCTGTGGTTCTAATATGGTTCTAAAAAATTTGTTCATCAGGAAATTATATCAAAAATATCTTCTAATAGTTTTCCATCGGAATATTAAATGAGTTCATTAAACTATCTATCCATATGTTGTATTCATCACTATCAATTTTTTCGGTTTCCAATTCTTTGTTCAATTCGTTCCAACGAGATACAAGGGATGCAATCTGTGGACTTTCTATGTTAATAGATGCCACTAAGCGTCGGGTAGCTGTGTTGACAGAAGTGGAACATTCTACAGGAATACCTGCTCTTATCAATTCCATGATTACCTTTAAAATATCTGAATATGTGTTAATGCTCAACTCTTCGTTGGGTTTAATCGTATATCCAAAAAATAATTCCTCTTTAATACCAATAATAGAACAGAATTTTTGTATTACTTCCATAGGCGGTTCACTATAACCGTTTTCATAATTAGAATAAGTCGGAACAGACAGTTCCAATTTCGCAGCCATTTCTTTTTGGGACATATCAGCTCCCATACGGAAGGACTTCAAACGTTTGTCTACATGTAAATAATGCGCTATTCGCATATTCTTACCTCACATTGGATTTTTAATTATTATACCACAATTTTAATGAAAATAAATAGAAATATTCAAATTTTAATATTTTTGCTTGACATATCGAAAAATAAATATTGTTATAAAAATACAAGAAATTAAATATTTCTATTAAAATTCAAATTGCAAGGAGGGTTAAATGAAGTCAAATTACATGATGAGTGCGGAAGATGTGGCTAATGAGTTGGGAATTTCCAAAGGACACGCTTATAAGGTCATTCGCCAGCTTAATGAGGAATTGGAGAGATCCGGCTTCATTATTGTGGCGGGGAAAGTTCCCAGAGCATTTTGGGAAAAGAAGTTCTACGGTTATCAAACAGTGCAGACAGCATAAGGAGGGAAAACGGATGCCGGCATATAAGGATGAAAAAAGGAATACTTGGTTAAGCCTGTTCTACTATGAGGATTGGCAGGGTAACAAGAAGAAAAAGCAAAAACGTGGGTTTAAAACAAAGAAAGAAGCATTGGAGTGGGAAAATAATTTCAAATTATCCGCTAATGCCAATATGGATATGGCGTTGGGAGCATTTGTTGAGATTTATTTTCGTGATAAGGAAGGCGAGCTGAAAGAGCGTTCAATCAAGAATAAAAGATACATGATAGAAGCTCATATTCTTCCGTATTTTGAAAATAAGAAAATGAATGAGATTACTCCGTCAGATATTATCCAGTGGCAGAACACAATGAGGGAAAAAGGATATGCGCAGACATATCTTCGCATGGTGCAAAATCAAATCACTGCATTATTTACTCATGCAAGCAGTATTTACAATTTGTCGAACAATCCATGCAAGAGAGTGAAAAAGATGGGAAAGCCGGATGCTGATAAACTGGACTTTTGGACAAAAGAGGAATACGACAAATTTATTGATACAATTGAGGCTGGAAGTCGCTATTACGTGATTTTAGAAATTCTGTTTTGGACGGGAATTAGGGAAGGAGAACTACTTGCCTTAACAAAATCGGACGTAGATTTTCAGAACAACCGCATGAGCATCACAAAGACCTATTATCGGACGGAGCGGCGTGATGTAATTACAGTGCCAAAAACGGAACAATCTGTGCGAGTAATTGAATTGCCGGAGTTCTTGACACAGGAAATAAAAGAATATGTAGATAAGTTATATAAGCTGCCGGATGATGAACGTATCTTTCCTATTGTTGCAGAAGCATTGCAGCATAAATTGAAGCGTCAAGCGGAAAAGGCAGGAGTGAAAAGGATACGAGTCCATGATATTCGTCACAGCAGTGTAGCGTATCTCATCAATCAGGGCGTACAACCGTTGAGTATCAAAGAACGGTTAGGGCATAAGGATATAAAAATCACATTGAACACGTATGGGCATTTGTATCCTAACCAACAAAGGCAAGTGGCGGATATGTTGAACCAACAAAAAATAAGTCCTAACAGCGGCAACTGTCAGGACTTATGATAACTGGAAAACCTCTGTTATCAGTAATCACGATACAAGTATAGCAGAGGTTTCTTCCAACGACAATGATTTTTTGAAAATGGAGGGCATGATGGAAGAAACAAAAAATGGGTTACAGATGATAAAAATGTCGGAGATACAGTCGCAGGAAGTTTCTTGGTTGTGGTATCCGTTTATCCCCTATGGAAAGCTGACAATCATTCAAGGCGATCCGGGTGATGGAAAAACAACGCTTGTGCTGAATATAGCGGCATGGCTATCAAAGGGAGAGGGATTAGACAGTGAGATGAAATTGTCTGAGCCAGTGAATGTAATTTATCAGAGTGCGGAAGATGGTTTGGCAGATACAGTTAAACCAAGATTGGAGCTGGCAGGGGCAGACTGTGAGAGGATATTGGTTATTGATGAAAAGGAAAAATCTTTATCTATGGTTGATGAACGATTGGAAAAGGCGATTGTGCAGACGAAAGCAAGAATGTTAATTTAGATCCGATACAGGCATACCTTGGCGGCGGTATGGATATGAACAGAGCAAATGAAGCAAGGGATATGACAAAGAAATTGGGAGCGTTAGCAGAGAAACATCAGTGTGCAATCGTTCTTATCGGTCACATGAATAAAGCAGCAGGAAATAAGGCTGCGTATCGGGGCATGGGTTCGATTGATTTCTTTGCAGTAGCAAGAAGCGTATTATTGGTCGGCAGGGTTGAAGGAGAACCAAATATTAGAGCAGTAGTGCAAATTAAAAATAACCTTGCTGCATTCGGACACCCGAAAGCATTTGCATTGTCGGAGGACGGTTTTCAATGGCTTGGGGATTATGAGATTACGGCTGATGAAGTCTTAGGCGGCATTGTCCCAAAAGCAAATAAAATGGAACAGGCGAAGCGATTGCTTAGGGAACTGGCTTTGACTACTGATGCAATTCAGAGCAATGAGATTTTTGATATGGCGGACGAGCAGGGAATTTCAAAGAGGACATTGGAAAATGCAAAAAGGGAGTTTGGCATTCGGGCGAAGAAAATAAACAATTCTTGGTATTGGGAATTGGACAAGGTAAAGCCGGAATAAAAGGAAGAACGCAACAATGCAGACTATAAAGATTTTGCGGAGATGGATATTGCAAGGTTGCAAAATATATAGACGTTGCATTGTTGCGGACTTGATTGAGATGTGCTTTCGCATAGATGAAATGAGTAGATGAACAGGCTAAACTATTTGCCAGCGTAAGCGTGGCAATGCCCCCGGCAGGGCGCAAAGGCACTTTTGATAGAGCGTAGCCTGTCGAAAGTGCTTTTGCGTTACTTTCGCAGAAAGTAACAAAGGCTGTGCCTGTCGGCACAAAATATGACAAGTAAAGAAGATAGGAAGGGTGAGATTAGTGGAGAGGACAATTAGCGGCATGATGGGAAAAGGTTCTGTCAGTCATAATACGAGAACTTTCAGTGCAAAGAATGTGGATAAGGAGAGAACCAAATATAATGTGGAGTTCTGTCATTTGGATATTAAAAAGGTATATCACGAATTATTTGATGATGCGTTGGAGCGTTACAATGCAAAGCAGAAACGGAGTGACCGGAAAATTGACAATTATTATGAGAAGATAAGGCAGAGCAAGCAGGAGAAGTTATTTCATGAAGTTATTCTTCAGATTGGAAATAAAGATGATACGAATGCGAAAAGCGAAGAAGGGCAGCTTGCAAAGGAAATATTGATAGAGTTTATGGAAGATTTTCAGAAAAGAAATCCGAATCTATATGTGTTTTCGGCGCATCTGCATATGGATGAGGAAACGCCACACGTTCATATTGATTTTGTTCCTTTTATCCGTAACAGCAAGCGTGGACTTGATACGAGAGTATCACTGAAAGGCGCACTGGCAGAGCAGGGATTTAAAGGCGGCACAAGAAGCGCAACGGAGTGGAATCAATGGATGGAGTCAGAAAAACAGGAACTTTCAAAGGTTGCGGAAAGATATGGTGTACGGTGGAAACAGTTAGGAACGCATAATAAGCATTTATCCGTGTTGGATTTTTAAAAACAGGAGAGGGCAAAAGAAGTTGAAAAATTAGAAAAGGCAGTATCCAGCAGTAAAGCGGAACTATCCCACATTATTTATCAGCAAGTCTTGGCTGAAAATGAAATGGAGAAGATAAAGCTGGAAAATGAAGCAGTCAGGCAGGAAACAACGGAACTTTCCGCAACCAATGATTTATTAAGGGAACAGGCAGACGGATTGATAGAGAACAGAGAAAAGCTGATGTCTGATAATAAAGCATTGGAACAGCGACAGAAAAAGTTGCAGCAGGATATTGAGAAAATGGCTGATTCTAAAGTGACATTGGAACGTAACATACATGCCTATGATGAAGATGCAAAATGGCAGTTGCCAGAGCCAACTGCATTAATGAGCGCAAAGACTTATCGGGAAAAGAACGCTATGCCGCTTGTGGAAAGGCTGAAAGAAATTATAAAAAGCCTTACGATAAAATGTGTCAATCTGATGGAGCAGATTAAGCAGTTAAAGGCAAAAGTCACAAAACAGGCAGAGGATATTGATTTCTATAAAAGTAAGGTACATCAGCAGTATGTAAAATTAGAACAGTTGCAGGATAAAGCGGATGATTTTGAGCGCATGAAACAATATGTCGGGGTAGACAAAATTGATATTATTGTGACAAATGCAAGGGAATTGGAACGAATCGCACAGAGTGAAAAACAGCAGAACAGAGCGTATGGAATGGGCAGATAAGAAAGGGCGGATTGATATGTTGGATAATGGAAATTGGAGCGAACAGTATTCTATGGAAAATTTTATAGGTTGTGAATACAACATGGATAACGGTTATGTGGAAGTTTATTATTCTGACGGCAATATTTTGCAGTTGAAATGTGAAGAAATAGAAGCTAATCTGCGTACTACAGAACAATCGCTTGCGAAGCTGCATAAGTTGTTGGATAGCAAGCCGATTGAGTATGTTGCAATGGCGTTGTCGGGAGAGCTACAAGTCTATTGTGACATAGAGGCAGATATGGTAAAGGGTATGTTTGGCACAATTGTTCAAGGATATTTGAAGCAGGGATACAGTAAAACTATGGCAGAAGCGTTGGCAAGAGAATTTTTTAGATATGAAAGTTGAGGGATAATGTGACAGATACAGAGAAAAAAGTAATGGTGAGGCTATGCACGAAGATTTTGACAGAAACAGAACTTTACGAAATGGATATGGAAGTAAGGAATTTAGTGGATTGGGTATGCGTTTCGGAGCAGATGAAAGAGAATAACAATAAAATCCGCAGCCTGACAGGGGAATATAAGCAGATAGAGTCGGAATGTCGGGAGGGCATCGGGGAAAAGCTAGAACGTATGAAAAAACTGTATGAGGAGCGTAATAGTTTGTATGAGAAGCAGAATGAGTTAAAGGGGCAGAGAGAGAAGTTGGAACGGAATTTTATCTGGTAGAAGGTGAGGGAGGGAATGGTATTTCTATGTCCTTTCGTAAGATGCTAATCTCTATATAAGGAATAGGTAATTTTTTAGACGTTGTAGATAAGAGACAGTATTTTTTCTTTTTATTGAAAATCATATAGACATGGTGCTAGCACCATGTAGTGAGGGAGGATTAATGGTGACATAATATTTAGAAACGATGTTTAAAGTTGATGGTTGCGGTACGTTGAATGTGGTATCTAAAAAAATATCACTAATAGCGATAAAATATCTTGACTTTTTCTGCTTATGTGTTATACTGATAGTACTTTAACAAATAGGTATATCCATCCAGAAGATGTAACGTGAGCGAATTGCTTGGAAGGGAAACCTTAAATTTAAACCGGGGAGCGAGTATCATGCGTGTTCCATATGGTATGTGCGCATTGTCACATCACATACTGCAGTATGGTATATAGCGTTCTCAAAGCGTGTGGATGGAACACGCTTTAATGATTGATTAGTTTGTGATTTGAAAAAAGACCTTGATTCGAATTCCTTTCTTGGATGGCGTCTTTGATTATAAAGATGAGAAAGGGGGCGAAACTATGAAAAGGTTTTGCGGAAAAGTTAAAGTATTTTTCAAATCCGGCATTGAAACGGTGGTGGCATTCTGTAGAAATAACAAGAAATCAATCGTAAGATTGGTTGGCAAATTTGTTATCTATGTTTGCAAAACCATTATTGAGTTGATTTTAGATAACTTGTTTTAGTGCCAACTAATCTATTTTTTATGCATAGATAGAGAAGGGAAGATCTATGGTTGGAGAAGCACTTAGATTATTACGGATTTTTAATGGATATAAATCTGCTGAATTAGCTGAGAAACTTGGAATTTCTCAAAGCTATGTTTCGGAGATAGAAAATAATAAGAAACAGCCGACAATGGATATATTAGATAAGTATGCCAGTGTATTTGAAATGAAAAAATCAACATTATTATTATTTGCAGAAGCTTTGGAAAATGATGTTGAAGTACAAAATGATAAAAAACAGAAAGTGGCATTAGCGGGAATGAAATTATTGAAAATACTTGAAAGAGTTGGAAAGTTTGAAGATGAATAAATGTTATCCAATAGAGAACAGCCCATTGTATCGGTTGAGGAATAGAAGAAAGCTAGCGGAATTTTTAAATCTGCCTAAAAACTATTTTAAGGAAAAACATACCTATTGTTATAATGAATTTTCAAGACCGAAACCCAATGGAGATGGAGAAAGACATTTTACTGTACCGCCAGAAGATTTAAAGGGTATACAAAGACATATTTGTAAACTATTTAAACGAATTATAACGCCAGAATGGGTAATGTCAGGTAAAAAATCATGTAGTTATATTACAAATGCAGAGGTGCATTTAGAACATAGATTTGTGAAAACAATGGATATATCAAAATTTTATGATTCAGCGCAGCGAAGCAGAATCTATCAAATGTTTTCACAAACTTTTAATATGGCGTCTGATATTGCATGGATTATGACTGAGTTAGTAACATATAATGGAACATTGCCAACAGGAAGCCCATCTAGCCAACTAATTATATACTGGACATACTGTGGTATGTTTCAGAGAATAAATGAATTAGCAGAAGAATATAATTGCTATTTTTCGCTTTACGTAGATGATATGACATTTTCTTCTGATTTTCCGATTAAAGCCATCTTGAGAGATGGGGTCTCCGATGTATTAAGAAAGAACGGATTATTGGCAAAAAGTAAAAAGGATCATTATTATCAGGTAAACGATTTTAAGGTTGTTACCGGAGTTGGAATAAAGCAGGGGAAAAAGCTTGTGCTTAATAGTAAGCGTAAACAAATAATAGAGTTATATGCAAAATGTAAAAAAAGCAGTAATATATATCAAATTGAAAAGCTTAACGGAACCTTATGCTCGCTAAGACAAATAGAACCAGATATCTTTCCGGAAATATATAGGTACGTCCATAGCTATGAGCAGGAGCTAAAGAAATTATCAAGAGACAGATTTTATAGGTCTAAAAGGGAAAAAGGCAGGTATCTTTCTAAGCACATACATAATGTTGGCATTAATACAGAACAAGGATTTGATTAATTGAAAAGAAGGTAAACGATGTTAGATTGCATTATTGAACGTACAAACAGATATATTGATGATATGCCGAAAAAAGAGCGTAAAAAATATGGTCAGTTTTTTACAAGTAAAGAGACAGCACGTTTTATGGCTGGACTATATACTATTCCTGAAAATTTGTTCAAGATTCGCATTTTAGATGCAGGGGCAGGTTCGGGCATATTGGCGTGTGCGCTTTTAGAACGATTAGAACAGATGAATTCTATTCAGACGATAGAGTTAACCTGCTATGAAAATGATGACAACATTTTGGAATTGTTAAAAGAGAACTTGCATACTTGTCAGGTAAACTCTAAAAAAGACATACAAATTCATGTTGTCACAGATAATTATATTACAAGTCAGTATTTGGACTTCAATCATATGTTGGGCGGCAATTTCGATCCTAAGAAATATGATTTTGTTATTGGCAATCCTCCATATATGAAGATACCTAAAGATGCACCGGAAGCAACAGCTATGCCAGACGTATGTTATGGCGCCCCCAATTTATATTTTATTTTTGCAGCAATGGGATTGTTTAATCTTGATAGTGAAGGGGAGATGGTGTATATTATCCCTCGTTCATGGACTTCTGGGGCTTATTTTAAGCGATTTAGACAGTATTTTTTAACAGAAGGGAAATTAGAACATATTCATTTATTTGTAAGCAGAAATAAGGTGTTTGATAAAGAAGATGTCTTGCAGGAAACAATCATTATAAAAGTAAAAAGGACAAACCAAACGCCAGAAGAGGTTACGATCACTTCTTCACAATCAAACAGTGATTTTGCTGATCTAACTTCGCTGACAGTGCCATATAGCCTGGTAGTTTCGGGAGATGATTATTATGTTTATTTAGTAACAGATGAAAAAGAAGTTTCCGTGTTGAAACGATTACATAGATTTGATAAAACATTACCGGATATTGGACTAAAAATGAAAACGGGATTGACAGTTGATTTTCGCAATCGCGAGATACTTCGTGATGATGCAGAGGAAGGGGCAATTCCACTCTTTTATTCGCAGCATATTAAACAAGGAGAGGTGCAGTTTCCTATTCAAAAAGAACACGAGTATGTGGTAACAGATCAAAAGGGACTGATGCAGGAAAATCGGAATTATTTATTTGTTAAGCGTTTTACTGCAAAAGAAGAAAGGCGCAGACTGCAGTGTGGGGTATATTTATCAAAGAAATATCCTCAGTATAAGAAAATCAGCACACAGAATAAGATAAATTTTGTAGATGGATTGATAACGGAAATGTCAGAATGTCTTGTGTATGGATTATATGTAATTTTTAATTCTACACTTTACGATGAATATTATAGGATTCTAAATGGTTCAACGCAGGTAAATTCAACAGAAATAAACGCAATGCCTGTGCCTGATTTAGAAAGCATACAGGAAATGGGCAGGACACTAATGAAAAGCAAGGATATGTCAGAAAGTAATTGCAATATGATATTGGAGGGATATTGTGGATAAAATTAATGAGGCAAGAGAACTTCTGAAAATGCTTGGAATGCCGAAAACGCAGCAGGCAGATATTTGCTGTTATGTGCTGTTGGCAATGGCAGGGATAAAGCCGGATACATTATGGAAAGATGCTGGAAATGAGTGGATTCGTATCCATGATATTATCCAATTTGCGAATACATATTATGGATCAACTTATGCGGAAAACAGCAGGGAAACTTTTCGTAAACAGGCATTACATCATTTTCGCAATGCCGCACTTGTAGAGGATAATGGAAAAGCCACAAACAGTCCTAATTACAGGTACAGGCTTACAGAAGAAACATTGCAGATGGTAAGGACATTTCAAACATCAGAATGGCAAAAGTCTGTAAGTCGATTTTTGGAATATCATGAAAAACTGGTAGACATGTATGCTTCAAAAAAGAAAATGACAATGATGCCGGTGCACATCAATGGAGCAGATTTTCAATTTTCTATAGGCAGACACAATGAACTGCAAAAGGCTATTATTGAGGAATTTGCGCCACGATTTGCGCCCAATTCAGAATGTTTGTATGTTGGTGATACCATAGAGAAAGATTTGGTAAAGAATGTTGATAAGTTAAAAGAATTGGGATTTGAAATAACTTTGCATGACAAGATGCCGGATGTGGTTTTGTACAGAGAAGATAAAGACTGGATATATTTTGTTGAATCAGTGACTTCCGTAGGTCCGATGGACGCTAAAAGAATATTGGAAATAACTGAAATGACAAAGAGTGTAGCGGCAGGGAAAATCTTTGTGACAGCATTTCTTGATTTTAAGACTTATAAGAGATTTTCAGAAAATTTGGCATGGGAAACGGAAGTCTGGATTGCGGAGATGCCGGAGCATATGATACATTTGAATGGGGATAAGTTTTTAGGACCGAGATAGAAATTATATAGAAATATGTTGGATGTTTAGAGTTTAATAGGTTAAGAGGAGAAGAACGTGAAAGAAGATAAAATACCAAAGGTTTTTATATCCTATTCTTGGAGCAGCGATGATATAACTATGCCATTAGCTGAGCGCTTGGTGTCACATGGGGTAGATGTTGTTTTGGATAAATGGGATTTAAAGGAAGGGCAAGATAAATATGCTTTTATGGAGCAGTGCGTCAATAACCCAGAAGTTGACAAAGTTCTTATAGTCTGTGATCAAAAGTATGCAGATAAAGCTAATAATAGAAAAGGGGGAGTAGGTGATGAAACAGCTATTATTTCAACTGAAATATATGGAAAAGTAAATCAAGAAAAATTTATTCCTATTATTGCGGAGTGTGATGAGGAAGGAAATCCGTATGTTCCTGTCTATATTAAATCAAGGATTTATGTTGATTTATCAAATGCGGAACAGTATGAAGCAGAATATGAAAAATTATTACGGAATATATATGAAAAACCATTATTTAAAAAACCTAAATTGGGATCAAAACCGGAGTGGCTAGAGGAAGATAGTGTAAACCTTTTCCCTTTGCAGGATTTAGTTCGGCAGTTAAAAGGAAGTAGCGATGTTAGAAAACAGAATCTAATAATCAGACGATTTATTGATCAGTATATTGAAATATTAAAATCCTATTACGATAAAGACTTAAATGCTGGACAACAAGTATATGAAACATGGATGAAGACAAAAAATGTTCGAGATTACTTTTTAGACTTTTTGGATGCTCTTTTAGAAACTGATTGTGATATGGGAAGGTTATTGTGCGAAATATTTGAAAGATTTTACAATACGCTTACTTGTGTTAAGACTTTTAATGACAAAGCAAATTCTTATGGCGACATAGAGTGCGATGTTTTCAAAACGCTTATTTGGGAACTGTTTATCTGTACAGTAACATTTTTAAGACATTTTGAAGATTATGAAACATTGAATAAAGTATTAAGTAATACATATTTTTTGATTGATTCAGGATTTGGCGGTTCTTTTAAACCAACAAATTATGCAAGATTTAGACACTACAGCAGACCTATAGAGGAATATTACAAACCGGAATCAGAGAAAAAAGATTTATTTACTTTGATGGGAAATACATTATGCTGTGAAAGAGAAAAATATCCAATATATACAAAGGAAACATTAGCCCAGGCAGACTTATTCCTTTATCAAGTATTTAATGCCTTTGATTTGGTAAGTGAGAGTACATCATATAGAGATAGTTGTTGGTTTCCGACGTGTTATGTTTATGCTGGAGAAAGAATGTATGAGTGGGAAAAGATGAAATCTCGAAAATATTGTGAAAAAATGTATGTTTTGTTTGGAGTTGAAAATGTTGAAAAACTTAAAAACGTAATATCAAAATGTACTTATGAACGAGATATGCATTATAGAGGAAGTTTTGATGCTGCATTAGCTATTTTGAATTATATAAAAATTGAGGACATAGGAAGTATAAATTGAGGGTAATTCTGAAAATGCTATAATTATTTTGTGGTTCTATTTTGGTTCTAAAAAATTTGAAAGTCTCAAATAATACGGTCGAAATAGGAGAATATAAAGACAAAATCCAATGAAATATATGAAAAAGTATTGTGATTATGTTCCCTACGAATCGTGAGGGTGGCAGGACTGTTGGATCTGGTAGGGTTGCAACAATCATTGAGTAATCTTGTAATTAGAGCCAAATAATAAAAATAAGCACCGCAATCCTTTGAGAAATCAAGGGGTTGCGGTTTCTTAATGTCTAAAAATAATAGCGAACAAAAGGAAAAGCCACTTGCCGGAATTTCATTGAAAATGGCTTGTGGCTCTAAAATGGCTCTATTTTTATTCGCTGTCACTCTGATTTTTCTTAAATTGCCGTTCCAAATGTTCATTTCGGAGTTTCATTCTTGTAGCATTGTCTATATCCTCATACACTTTCTTTGTCACTGGCAAGGTGGAGTAATCAGCAATTTTCTGTTTTTTCCAAATATCAAACATATCCTTTGGCGTAAAGTAGGATTCAAAACTTTCCCGGCTCTCATTCAGTGAAGCAAGGAATTGACACACATCCGCATTATATAAGTGTCCTTTTTCATTTCCATAGAATTTAATATTGGCATACCAACGGTTATCTTCGGTTTCTATGTCATTGAAAAATTTATCGTTAATTTCCAGTTCATAGCGCAATTCTTTTAATTCGTTCAACTCCAATAGAAAACTGATAATATCGCCCATAGACGATAAAGAAAATTCATTGTCTGAAATGCCAAAAAGCCAATCCAAAGAAACGTGATATTGCTTTGCTATGGCATAGAGTACCTCGTTGGACGGAGATACCGTTCCATTCTCATAACTGGATAGGGTGGATTGCTTTATGCCTAGCTTTTTGCAAAATTCACTTTGGTTCAAACCTAGATTTTTGCGAAGTTGTTTTATTCGTTCTGCTATCTGAATTGTATTATCCATGCCGTTACCTCTTTTCTTTTTCGCTTTCTTATAGTATAGCACTTTCAATAAATATTGACAACAATAATAAATATGAAAGATACAGATAAAAATTATTGACATAAATGATAGAGGGTGCTAGAATATCATTAATACTAATAAATAGTGAAATAAATGATAAGGAGAGGTTGCATGAACGGACAGAACTACTTATTGACTGCCGGAGAAGTTGCGGAAACATTGGGTGTTTCCAAAGGACACGCTTACAAACTGATAAGAGAATTAAATGAAGAATTACAGAGCAAAGGCTATCTTATTGTTGCCGGGAAAGTGCCAAAGGCATTTTGGGAAACAAAGTTTTATGGTTACAATCAGCCGAACCAAATCGCATGAAAGGGGGATAAGGAATGTCTGCTTCAAGAGATGAAAAAACCGGGAAATGGACTGCTCAATGCTATTACGAAAATTGGAAAGGGGAGAAGAAGCACAAAAAGAAGCGTGGTTTTGCCACGAAAAAAGAAGCGTTGGAATGGGAAAGAGAATTTCTGAAAAGTACATCTGCCAATATGGATATGATGTTAGGCGCATTTGTTGATGTGTATTTCCGGGATAAGGCAGGAGAACTAAAGGAGCGCACGATAAAAAATAAGCGTTACATGATAGAAGCCCATGTATTACCGTATTTTGAGAATAAGCAAATGAACGAAATAAGCCCCGCTGATATTATCCAGTGGCAGAACGCTATCAGAGCAAAAGGGTATTCGCAGACTTATTTGCGTATGGTGCAAAATCAGATTACTGCATGGGGCGGCATGGCGTACAGTGGAAACAGCTAGGAACACATAATAAGCATTTGTCCGTACTCGATTTTGAGAAGCAGGAGCGGCAGAAAGAGGTTGCGGAACTGGAACCGACAATCTCCGGCAGTAAAGAAGAATTATCTTCTATTCTTCATCAGCAGATAGTGGCAGGGCAGGAAACGGAGCAGATACGGAAAGAGGGCGAAGCGAACCGGCAGGAAGTATCAGAACTTTCCGTTACAAATCTTCTTTTGAAAGAGCAGATGGAAACACTGGCAGGAGATAAAGCAAAGCTGTTATCCGAAAATGAAGAGTTGGAGAAACAGCAGAAAAAGTTACAGCAGGAAATAAATAAAATGGTACAGTCAAAGGAAGTCATGGAGAGAAATATACACGCCTATGATGAAGATGTGAAATGGCAGTTGGCAGAACCGGGGGCATTGATGAGCGCAAAGAATTATCGGGATAAAAAAGCACTTCCGCTTGTAGAGAAATTGAAAGAGGTCGTTAAAAATTTAACTATCAAATGCGTACAGCTTACGGAGCAAGGCAAGAAGCTGACCGCCAAAGTGGACGGGCAACAAAAACAGATTAGCCGCTTGACTGACAAGGTTATGGAGCAGAGCGACACCATAGACCGATTGCAGGAAAAAGCGTCTGATTTGGGGCGTTTGGAGCGTCATTTAGGCAGGGAACAGGTGCAGTCGATAGTGGAACGGTCAAAGGCGTTAGAACAGGCAGAACGGTCAAATAAACGCCCGAAACGTGCCTTTGAAATTAGCCGATAGGAAAGTGAGGATTGATTGGATATGACGGATATGGAAAAGAAAGTTATGGTACGGCTGTGCGCTAAAATCGTGGCAGATACAGACCTTTACGAAACGGACAAAGAAGCGCAAAATCTGATAGACTGGGTATGTTTGTCGGAGCAGATAAAAGTAAATAATAATACAATCCGCAATCTGACCGGGGAATATAAGAAGATAGAGCCGGATTGCCGGGAGGGAGTACGGGCGCAGTTGGAGCGCATGAAAGAACTCTGCAAAGAGCGCAATAATCTTTATGAGAAGCAGAACGATTTGAAAGGGCAGAAACAGAAGATTGAGAAGTTGTTGGAACGATAAGAAATTTGGGGTATGGCAATTGCTATGTCCTAAATCTTATGGTTGCAAGAGAGGGAACAAAGCAGTATAATTGAAAAAATTTATATTTGAAGGGAGAAATAATATGGGTAAAGATATAGTGCCATTTTGGGAGAAGGCATATCAGGAATATGATACAGTTGCATTTTCCATTGAACCTAATGCAACTGTGACTGAATTTGAGCATTTGATTAACAACCAGTCAAAAGTATTAGATGTAGGGTGTGGAGAAGGGCAAAATGCCATATATTTAGCCAGACAAGGACATTTTGTTGATGCATTTGATTTATCTGAACATGGGATTGCAAAACTAAAACATAGATGTGAATTATCTAATGCACAAGTAAACGCATTTGTAGCAGATTTAACTACATACCAGTTTGAACAGAATTATGATATGATTGTCTGTTTTGGAACATTGCATTTTGTGGTTAAGAATGAGTGGAAAAGATTTATAAATAATGCGAAAAAGTATACCAATATAGGTGGCGTTCATATTATTCAAATATTTACAGATACTGTACCTGCATCTGAGGATATTGCTCCGTTTGCGATTGGCTTGGCAAAAGATGAAGAAATTAAAGAATTGTATACAGATTGGGAGATATTGCAGTTTAAATCTTATGTATTTGAAGATGAGCATCCAAACGTACCGAAACATTTGCACGCATCAAATAAAATTGTTGCTAGGAGAATAAACTGACAATCCCGATTTATATGAATAGGGTTCTTATCATATTTTCCTTTAGATGTATAAAAGACATGGTGCTAGCACCATGTAATAAGGGTAGATAAGGAAAAAACGGTCTTTTGTCACTGGCTCTATTTTGGCTCTAAAATTTTTCAGAACAATAAAAATGTAGTGTTAAATCAGATAATATGATGAATAATAAGCAGGAAAACACAGTAAAAACATTTAGATTTCATTTCCGAGAGCTCGTGAGGGTGGCAGGACTGTTGGATCTGGTAGGGTTGCAACAATCAGTGAACAGATAAAGACACGTCTTGACCCGATTCCGGAATTTCATCTTAGTTTTTATAGAACGGAAGATGATAAGACATTAATTTTGCTAAACATTCGGCAGGGGGAGGAAACTCCATATTATTATTTGGCAGATGGTGTAATGGAGGCATATGTCCGTCTGGGGAATGAGAGTGTGAAAGCAGATGCAACAGAATTAAAGCGATTGGTGCTGCGTGGAAAGAATTCATCCTATGATGCGTTGGGTACAACCTACAGTGTATCGGATTATGCGTTCAGCAAATTACGTGAGCGGTATAAAGCATGGACAGGAGAAAGCTTGGAAGATAAAGAGCTGGTGTCATTTGGTTTAGTAGATGATAAGGGCAAACTTACAAATGCCGGAGCATTGCTGGCAGATGATTCGCCTATTAGATGGTCAAGGGTTTTCTGCACAAGATGGAATGGATTGGATAAGGGTGGCGGCATTATGGATGCTTTTGATGATGCAGAATATTCAGGAAGTTTAATCAGTCTTTTGAATGAAGGAGCTGCATTTATCAAAAGAAATATGAAAACAATGTGGAAAAAGACAGCCAATTCGAGGATTGATATGCCGGAATATTGTGAACGGAGTTATTTTGAAGCATTAGTTAATGCATTGGTGCATCGAGATTATTTGGTAAATGGCAGTGAAGTCCATATAGATATGTTTGATGATCGTATGGTGATATACTCGCCTGGAGGAATGCCGGACGGAACCTTGGTACAGGAACGGGTTATAGATGCAATTCCTTCGACAAGGCGCAATCCTGTTCTGGCAGATGTGTTTCAGCGGTTAGGATATATGGAGCGTAAGGGCAGTGGACTGACGAAGATAATAAATGCGTACAAGAATGCAAATAATTATGATGAAAGTAAAGAGCCGCAGTTTATCTCATCAAGAGTGGAATTTACAGTTATATTGAAAAATTTGAATTATGGGGAAAACAGAGATAATAAAAGTGAAATAAATGATGTTTCACAAGCAGCTGAACAGTATGTCCAACGCACAGAAGAAGTATTTCTGAATGCTTTGCGTAATAATCCGTATATTTCAAGAAAGGAATTATCAAAGCTGTTAATGATTTCAGAAGATGGCGTGAAATATCAGCTGAAAAAAATGAAAAGTAAAGGATTGATCGAGCATATAGGTGCTTCACGGGGAGGCTATTGGGAAGTAAAATGATTTTGGCTAT
>Ga0209064_1001115_pt1 | contig 47552 bp, 42 predicted proteins | sample Inofromicrocosms_FD_187498 | JGI IMG/M metagenome (GOLD analysis project Ga0209064, IMG submission 187498) | Mouse cecum microbial communities from Vienna, Austria - Inoculum for glucosamine and mucus D2O microcosms (SPAdes) (version 2) | ecosystem: Host-associated > Mammals > Digestive system >...
GCATTCCGTGGGAAAATGTGCAGCTTGAAAAGCAAAAATCCATTTGCGAAGCAAATTTTGCATGGATTTTTGCCTGTTGCTGGAACGGAGTGAACAGTAACAAAGTCTCTTTTGTGGGCATGGATAAGTAATAAAAGAAGATAGACTTTATCGCCCAATTATGCTATACTTAAACCATAAAAAGGAGGTGTTTTATTATGGGTGAAAAGACAGATTATGATATTCTTTATAGAGAGTATTTAGAAAGACGCCGGATATATCAGGCAGACGACCCTAAAAAAGCTTTAAAGGAAAGTCTGGAAGATATGAAACTTCGATTGGAGGCATATGGAAACGGAAGTATTCCGGATTTTGAAAAAAAGGAAATTTTATCAGCGGAAGAACTTCCGCATTTAGGGGAATGATTCACCGTTGGAATATACGCTTTCAATCATTCCGATTGAGAATAAGCAGTGAATAGGTTATGGACAGTATAAAAGGATTGGTTTTTCCAGTCCTTTTTGTTTTGTGAAAATAAAAATTTGATGTAACCGAACTCATGAAAATATGCCATTCTTGGAGTGGTAAAATTCTGAAAAGTGGCTTAAAATAAGGGTTTTCTTAATGGGACCATATTTTGTGATAAGGCATTGTATAGGGATGTACAGTGTCTTAAGGTATTTGTGAGTTTTGTGGTACTGCCTTTATAACTGAAAAAGCAATTAATAATTATAATATATATATTACAAATAATAATAATTTTGCTGGTGCAAATATCAATATTATTGGTGGTGATATAGACAAGCGCCCGCGTCCGTTTTTGGTGAGAAAGACCGGTGCGCCCACAGATACGTCACGGAGTACATCGCTGTAATTCCTCAAATCAGAGATTGGTTTGATATTTGGCATAATCACATTCTCCTTTTCTGCCCTTAGTATACCCTGATTTGATGTAAAATTGAACAGCATATTTTACAACGATATAATAAACCTTCACTCCACATAACGGTATACTGCTACTCCGCATAACAGAAGCTATCTCTCCACAAAATAGTACAGTCAATATCCACAATTGACTCAGCAAAGATGGCAGAGAAAAATTGGAATGATACAAAGTTTAACAGAATAGTTTTACATAGACAGGAGAATATCAACTTTTATAGTTGATGCCCTCTTGTGTATGTAAACACATATAAAATTTGGGGAAGGAAGTAATTTCATTGAACTAATTATTATTTTACATATTCAATACAAAAAACTTTATCTTCTGTCCTAATAAAAGTTGTTGTTACGCCATCTTCATTAAAGCTTACGTAATGTGTTTCATTATAAATATCAATATATTTACCTAACAGTTTTGGGTTTTGTGATGAACAAGCAGATAACCCTAATAGAATTGAATTACCTATATTCCATTAAACTTTAAAGCAATTTTATTAATACCAATTTGTCTCTTGACCCAAACATATGTTTGTATTATAATAATCTCTATACACACAAATTTTATGATATGGAGGTTATTTAAAATGGCAGAGCACGAGAAACTTGATAAGGATTATTTATTTAAAACAGCTATAAGGATGATTGGTGAGGCAGAAGGTTTTAACAGCATTCAAATGAACCGCTCCCTCAATATCCTTACAACTGTCTTTGAAGGTGTAGACTTTGTTTCTTCAAAGAACATGTTATCCGTAGAACGGTGCAAGGATTCCATCATCATCAAAAACTTTGAAGGCTGTAAGAAAATGTCCGGTATAAAGGATGATTCAATCAAACAGTACTTGTTTAGCATTTCTTCATTCATGAATTTTTGCCAAAAGGAATTAGTATGCATAACTACAGATGATATCCGCAGATATCTTTTATATTATGAGAAATCTGTATGCAAGACTACTGCTGACAATTGCCGAAGGAATCTCAATGTATTTTTCCAGTTTATGGAGGATGAGGAATATATTAAAAAGAACCCTGTAAAGAAAATACCCAAAATTAAAGACGGTGTAAAGTATAAGCGTTGGTATACTGATTTAGAAATTGAATCCATGCGAGATGCCTGTACAAATAGACGCGAAACTGCCTTGATAGATTTATTAATTTCTACTGGTTTGCGCGTGTCTGAAATAGGGAATATATTAGTATCTGAAATTGACTGGGAAGGAAGGACAGTGCTTATACATGGAAAAGGCGATAAGGATAGAATTGTTCCCTTTTCTGTAAGGTGTAAAAAACATTTGCAAGAATACCTTATGGAAAGAGGATTTTATTTAAGCCCGTTTCTTTTTTGTTCGTATAAAAGTCCACATAATAAACTTGGTAAAAATTCTATCAATAAAATTGTTAAAAATGTTGGGGCAAGAGTTGGACTGTCCAATATCACTGTACATTGCTTCAGGCGTTGGCTTGCTACTGATTTAAACAAAAAGAGGGTAGACCCTTCTGTTATTCAGGAGATTTTAGGGCATAGTTCATTTGAAATAACACAAAAGCATTATCTTGAAAAATCAACAAACAAAATATGCTATTTACATAATATATATGCTTCATAATTAATAGTTTATAGGCTACCATAAATATATTTCAAAATGGTAGCCCTCTTTTTACGATATTTTCTAAATTTCATTAATAAATGCACTATTTCCGCTGCTTCTTATAAATGGAATAGGCGGGAGTCGAACCCGCGTCCAAAGACCCATTCCCTGTCCTTCTACTATCATAGTCAATTATATTTCATTCCCTCCTATACCGGGAAATTGACAGCCCGATATATTCAGTAGCTTCATATTACGCCCATAAACTCAAAGCTTTGCTTATGTCGTTTCCTACATAGTCGATGCCCGTATCCTCACGTGTAGGTGCGCCAGGGCGGACAGCTGCCATTAGGCAGCGTATGCTAAATTATCTTCAGCGTTTATATTTAGATTTGCGATTTGACGCATCGCCTGCGGATAGCTTCTCCAGCTGCAAGGCCCCTGTCGAAACCTTTACTATCCCTTATTTGTGAGGCACAATTTTTTGCCCCACTACATTTTTATTATATTATACTTTTTAAAATATTTCAAGCCAGTTTTCAGACATCACAAAAGAGAATCACAAAAGAGGTTCTATCCCTCCCTTAACGTGTTCTTACGGTCTGAATCGTTACGCTACACCCTCATTTTTATCTTCAGTTCCTTCTCCGCTTCCCTCCTTTGGTCCTTCCTTGCTATATCCTGTCTCTTATCATACATTTTCTTACCCTTGGCCAAGCCTATTTCTACCTTTGCGTTCCCATCTTTAAAATAAACCTGCAAAGGCACAAGAGTATATCCCTTCTCCGCAATCTTCCCCATCAGCTTGTTAATCTCCTGTTTATGCAAAAGGAGCTTTTTCACCCGGAGCGGGTCTTTGTTGAATATATTCCCCTTTTCATACGGGCTCACATGCATCCCGTAGACAAAAACTTCCCCGTTCTCTATGCGGATAAAGGCTTCTTTGATGCTGCATTTCCCCATCCTCATGGACTTTACCTCTGTTCCGTGCAGCACAATGCCTGCTTCATGCTTTTCTTCTATGAAATAATCATGATATGCTTTTTTGTTGTTGGCAACTAACTTCATCGGTTCACCACTCATCGCCATCATCCCCCATGTCATCTTCTACAAAATCCACCGTACGGTTAAACTGATCCGTCTTTGCCACAATGATGGCTATTCTCTGGCCCAGTTTATATTTCTTTCCCGTATCCCGTCCTACCATCTCATAATTTGCTTCGTCATAATAAAAGTAATCACCTTCCAAATCGGAAACATGTATCAGCCCTTCCACCGTATTAGGCAGTTCCACATAAATCCCCCAGCCTGTAATGCCTGAGACCACACCTTCAAAACGTTCCCCGATATGCTCTTCCATATATTCCGTCTTTTTCAGCTTATTCGTCTCCCGCTCCGCCGTTTCCGCGCGCCGCTCCATCTTGGATGACTGGTCTGCCACCTGAGGTAAAATCGCCGCATAATGCAAAATGCGTTCTTCCCTTAACCGTTCCCTCAGATGCTCCTTGATAATCCTGTGAATCTGCAAATCCGGATATCTCCGGATGGGAGATGTGAAGTGGCAGTAATACGAACAGGCAAGGCCAAAATGACCCGTACAATCTATGGAATATCTGGCCTGCTTCATACTCCGCAGCGCCAGACGGCTGATTAAAGCTTCTTCCGGCGTGCCTTCCACTTTCCCTAACAATTTTTGTATTTCTTTTGGATGGACTTCTTCCTTTGCGGTTTTGATGCCCAATCCAAAATTGCTGATAAATATTCCCAACTGGTTAATTTTATCCGGGTCCGGATTATCATGGGTCCTGTATACAAAAGGAATTTCCAGCCAGTAAAAATGCTGGGCCACCGTTTCATTAGCCAGCAGCATGAAATCTTCAATTATTTTAGTTGCAGTATTCCTTTCATAAGGCTTGATATCAAGAGGTTTCCCCTCTTTGTCCAGAATAATCTTCGTTTCCGGAAAATCAAAATCAATAGCGCCCCTCTTTTTTCTTTTTGCCCTTAAAATCTTTGATAAGGCTTCCATCTCCTCGAACATAGGCACAAACACTTCATACTTTGTTCTCTCTTCCTGATCCTTATCTTCCAGAATCTTCTTTACGCTGGTATAGGTCATCCTCCTGTCCACACGAATCACCGATTCCACAATCCGGTAATCCTTTACCTCGCCATCAGGGCTTACCTTCATCAGACAGCTTAACGCCAGCCTGTCCACCCCTTCGTTTAAGGAGCAAATTCCATTGGACAGCCTGTGGGGCAGCATGGGAATCACCCGATCCACCAGATATACGCTGGTGCCACGTTTCAAAGCTTCCCTATCCAGGGCGGAGTTCTCCTGCACATAATTGGTCACATCAGCAATGTGGACACCCAGCAGGAAATCCTCCCCTTCCCTGGAAAGGCTTACCGCATCATCCAAATCTTTGGCATCTTCCCCATCAATGGTTACCATCATCATATCCCGCAAATCCTCACGGCCCAACATATCCGCTTCGGACACTTCCAGCTTAATCCGGTTGGCCTGCTTCATCACCTTCTCGCTAAATTCCATAGGAATATCGAACCCCTTTACTATAGAAAGGATATCCACGCCCGGGTCATTCACATGGCCTAAGATTTCCGTCACTTTGCCTTCCGGGCTTTTCCTCTCATCCCCATAACTTGTCAGATCTACCACTACCTTATGGCCATCCATCGCCCCTTTGGACCACTCGATAGGAATAAAAATATCCGTAGCCAATTTCATATTATCCGGAACCACAAACCCAAAGTTCTTACCTTTCTGGAAAGTTCCTACTACCTGCGTTGTTCCCCTGCTTAAAATGCGGATTACCTCCGCTTCCTGCCTCTTCCCGCTCTTTTCCTCCAGCAGCCTTACCTGGACGGTATCATTATGAAAGGCTCCGTTCACATATTCTTCGGGGATGAATAAATCGGTTTCCATCCCCTCTATTTCCACAAAGCCAAAACCTCTGGCGTTACTGATAAAAATCCCTTTCAGCATGTTTTTGCCCGGTTTTACATATTTCCCTCTTTCCGTGATATCTATCTTCCCCTCACGCAAAAGTTCGTCCAACAGTTCATGAAAATCCTCCCTGTCTTCTTTCGATACCTGAAGGAAGGCCGCCATCTCTTTTTCCTTCATAGGAATATAAATTTCATCCTGAAGCAATTCACATATAATTTTTTTCCGTTTTTCCTGTAATTGTTTATCCATATTTTCCCCATTTCTGCGCAGCTTCCATATTCTGCGCTACGAACCACCCGTTACATGCAAAAAGCGCCCTTGATGTTTGCAAGAGCGCTTTTGTATTCCTTCCTTAGAAAACGTTCAGGTTTAAAACAATTGCTAAAGCAATGAAACCAACTGCCAGAAACTTGGTGATTTTCACTAAAGCACCTTCCATGGAACGGCCTTTGTTCTTTCCCCAATAACTCTCCGCCGCGCCGCTGATTGCCCCTAAACCTGCTGATTTCCCTTCCTGCATCAATACCAATATAACTAACGCTATGCAAATTATGATAAATACTATCAGTAATATTGTCCTCAAAGCCTGCATTTTTTACACCTCCTAGTACATGTAAATCTTAGTCTACCACAGTTGTGAGCGGTTTTCAAGTGTTTTGGTGAAATTTAGCAATCTCTTCTAACTGAGAATAACAATTTTCAAAAAAATACTGGTATCCGGCACAAAAATAATTATCCTTTTCCCCTTCCCGGCTCCTGTAACATCCTCCCCTGCAAAGGGCAAACCACCTACATTCCCGGCATTCTTTGGAGTGATTCCTGGACCGGTCGATAAATCCAATCTCTTCTCTCTTCTTCTGGATATCCGCCATGGAGTCCTTATTTAAATTCCCCAGGCAGAATTCATCCAGCACATAAAAATCACAGGTATATACGCTCCCATCCGCTTCCACCACATTCTGAATCCCGCATATTCCCCGCTGTTCACAGGACTCCGGCTGATATCCGGCCAAAATACCGATATAATTTTCAAACTGGCGGATAAAAGGCTGTCTGTTCCTTTTCCAATCCTTATACCACAGCCGGAACAGTTCCGTCAAAAATCGTCCGTAAGCTTCGGGTAAAAGGGAATATCTTTCCTGCCCCCTCTTTTCCCCCAAAGGGTCCAGGCAAGTGATAAACTGCAGATAATTCCATCCTTTTCTTTGGTAATCTTTATAGATTTCACGGATGTTCTCCGCCACATCTTTATGTACTACCGTTAATATATTGTATTCCACCTGATATTTATCGAACATTGCCGCCGTTTCCAGGATGCGCCGATAAGTTCCCTGCCCCTGGTGGTTATGGCGGTATTCATTGTGGATTTCTTCCAGCCCATCCACGGAAAGCCCTACCAGAAAATGATTATCGTGCAAAAAACGGCACCACTCTTCATCTATCCCATACCCGTTGGTCTGCAGGGCAAAGTCCAGCCGTACCCCCGGTTTTTTATATTGCTTTGCAAAAGAAATAATGTGCCTGAAAAAATCCAGCCCGCACAGGGTGGGCTCGCCGCCCTGAAATGCTACTGTACAGCTGTTTTTTGCATATAAAATTCCTTTTCGCAGCACATTTTCTGCCGTTTCTATCGACATCAGGCCATAGGATGCCTGTTTTCTTTTCTCCGTCTCATCGCAATAAAAGCAATATTCGCACTCCATGTTGCACATGCCGGATGCCGGTTTGATTAATAAATTTACCATCTTTTTCTTCCTATCGTATTTATTTTAAACCACTTCCACCTGACACATCTTCATAGTCAGAAGCGCCGCCCCATGGCTTTCCGGCGTCACCCCGGCACAGCAGGCGGCATCCACCTTGATCTTTGTCTCCGGTAATTTGGTTTTCAAAAGCAATGCATTCGTCACAACGCATATGTCGGTACATAGCCCCACTAATTCAATTTCTATCTCTTCCCCTTTGCTTTCTTCCAGCAGCCTTTGTGCCAGTTCTTCTGAGCCGAAGGTCGGTTTATCGATTACTAATGCCTGGGGCATTGCCTGCGCCACTTCTTTGCGGATTTCCCATCCCATTGTGCCTTTTATACAATGTTTTACGGGAAGATATCTGCCCTCCCAGGTTTCCAGGTAATCTTCCCCATGGGTATCCCTGGTGGCATAAATACAGTCCGCAGGATAGTTCCCGATTTTCTTTACTACCTTATCCACAATCCCAACGGCTTCTGCCGTTCCCAGCGCACCATCAATAAAATCATTCTGCATGTCTATGACTACTAATACTTTTTTCATGTTCTTTCGTCTCCTGTAGCACTAAAGGTGTTCCCGGCCTTTCACCGCTAAAAATCAGATAGGAAAAGTCCAGGGGCACATTTGTTATGTTTTCCTTATGCTACAGTATAACTTTGATTCTTACCGGCGTCAATAGATGCCGTCTCAAACTCACGGAAATCATGGAAATGAATTTTACGGGCAGCATAACTGGCGGCGTGTTTTCCGGCGGAATCTCGGGCAAACCGGATTCGGCCGGAAAACACGCCGCCAGCCAAATACCTTACATCTTATTAAACGGCTCCTTATAAGCCCCTACTTCCCCCAGTTCCTCTTCAATACGCAGCAGCTGGTTATACTTGGCTATCCTGTCCGAGCGGCACGGCGCCCCCGTTTTTATCTGGCCGGCATTTACTGCCACGGCCAAATCCGCAATAAAGGTATCCTCCGTTTCCCCTGACCTATGGGAAATTACCGCCCGGTAGCCGTTCTTATGGGCCATTTCTATGGCTTCCATGGCTTCTGACACCGTACCGATCTGGTTTACTTTCACCAGAATCGCATTGGCCACTTCCAGCTTAATTCCTGCATCCAGACGCTTTGTATTGGTTACGAACAAGTCATCCCCCACCAGCTGTATCTTATTCCCCAGCCGTTTCGTCATTTCCTTCCAGCCGTCCCAGTCATCCTCAGCAAGGCCGTCCTCGATGGAGAGTACAGGGAACTTCTCAATAAGTTCCTCATAGTAGGAAATCATTTCCGCCGTATCCCTCACCACTTCGCTCCCTGTCAGCTTGCTCTCCCCAGGGAAATGGTACATTCCCGTTTTTTCATTATACAATTCGCTGCTGGCCACATCCAATGCGATTTTAATATCCTGTCCCGGAATATATTTGCTCGTTTCAATGGCTTCCACAATCAATGACAGTACTGCTGCCGCATCGGGCAAATCCGGCGCAAACCCGCCTTCATCCCCCACTCCGGTAGACAGCCCCCTGTCATTTAATATCTTTTTCAGGTTATGATAAATTTCCGCACAAATCCGCAGCCCATCCGCAAAGCTTTCCGCCTGCACGGGCATAATCATAAATTCCTGGAAATCCACCGTATTGGCCGCGTGTTTCCCTCCATTTAAAATATTCATCATGGGAACGGGCAGCAGTCTGGTATGGGCACCGCCCAAATAGCGGTATAACGGCATTTCCAATGCTTCCGCCGCTGCCCTGGCGCATGCCATGGAGACGCCCAGTGTAGCGTTTGCCCCTACATTTCCCTTATTGTCCGTACCGTCTGTCTCTATTAGTATCCGGTCTATCAGCCCCTGCTCCAAGACATTTTTCCCTACCAATGCATCTTTCAGCTTGGTATTGATATTTTTTACCGCATTTTTGACACCCAGGCCGAAATACCTGGTTTCTCCATCCCTTAATTCCACCGCTTCGAACCGCCCGGTACTTGCTCCCGAGGGCACTGCTGCACGCCCTATGATGCTTCCTTCCACAATCACTTCCGCTTCCACCGTAGGATTCCCCCTGGAATCCAGTATTTCCCTGCCGCGGACATCCGTAATCTTTAAATACAAATTCATCCTTCTCCTCATTTCTGCGCTGCTTTCTATTCTATTAAGATGTAAACGTTTGACTTCCGGGCCTGCGGATGCAGCGCTGCACAAACCCGGAAATTTTAATCAGACATACCATCATGTCCGAACCATCCTATTTTTACATTTATATTTATTTCCTTATTTTTTAAATTCATTCGATATTATGAAATCTAAGTAAAATAATCAGAAAAACAGTTCCCTGTGCGCCGCATAGCAGCTTGCTTCCGCAAAAAGAGTTGGCCAGACGGCCAACTCCAAATAATGCTTCTATTTATTCCATTTTATTCCAATTGCATAGCCCCTCACTTCACCACCTTCTGCACCACAATCCCGCAGCCGGTGAAATAGATAAAGGTGCCGTCTTCTCTTCATTGATACGCGGTTTCCTTTTCCAGCCAGTCAGGAATCCGATCCGCAATCAGCCTGGCATTGGTTGAACCGCGGTAAACAGAACTGTCTGCTTCCCCGTTTTTATACTGAATCTCCACCTCGTAATCATTGGAAAACGTTCCCGACCGTTTCCACCATGTATTCATCCTGGAAGGATACATGGCATTTACCAGTTCTTTTATCTGTTCTTCTTCGGTAAATACCTTTGTCACCGATAAATCCTCCCGATCCACAGACAGCTGCGCTTCCGCGTCCCCCATCTCATTCCTTCTTTCCTCATACAGCCTTTGTTCCTCCTCCATATGGCGGTTTGTCACCGTAATGCTGGCGATTTGTTCTATATCCACATAGTTTTCTGTACCAATCCCCTTTTCCTCCAGATATTTCCGCAAATTCGTATTGGAAGGATACACATCAAATGACGTATTGTCGATATAATAAGAATTGTTCATCCATCTTACCTTCCATTCTATATCTATCACCCCGCATTTGAACTCATCCCTGAAATCGGTATAACTCATATTTTCCATATCCTTCTTCCACAATTCCCGAATCGTTTGGACTTCCTCCGGCGATAAATTGACTACACGGAAACCATTGGTATAAATAACTTCCTCCACTTCCTGCCCTGCCATCCGCTCATAAGCCGTATCGTCATACGCCTGATATATCGTCTTCTTATATTCTTCGCTTCCGGTTATCCTATCTAACAATTCATCTTCCTCGATGCTTACCGGAAAGCTTCTCCATACCACTTTCCCGCTTTTCATCCGGTATGCCACATCCACCCAAATATAAGCAGAATTTCCGTCTTCGCCTTCCACCGCTTTCCTTGCGGACAGTTCACAAATCGCTTCGATATCCGTCACCCCTGGTTTGGACAGGGCATATTCCTCTATACTAACACGCTGTAGATTCTCATCCATGTAGGATTGCCCGTTATAAGCATTGGGAAGTAAAAATACCGCATCCTGCAATTTTTCCGGGGATGGTATCCAGGCATCATAGCCTGTCAGATCAAAAATGAAAATACTTGCAATTGCTGCCACGCAGCCCCCTGAAATCAAAATCTGGTATTTTTTGCGGAAAGCTGCTTTAATATCCGCTTCATAAATGACCTCAATCACACAATTGCCCACTATCACCGCCAGCCCTGCACCGAAGATAACAAAGGCTGCGCCAGACACTACAATACTGTTCACAGCCAAAGCCACTCCCAAGGCGAAAGGAATGGTAAGCAGCAGTTTAATGGGAGCTTTTGTCTTATCAAAAGCCATCGCTTTTCCTGCCGCTTCTGCCGGCCTTTTCCTATAGCAATAATACGCGATGCAGGTAAAAATTACCGCCAGCATAAAACCCGCCAGCACATAAGGAAATGCATCCCCAAAGCCAGAACCTATCTTTTCTCCCATATAACTTATCGTAAACGCTGCCTTGCCAAAATAGTAGATGGGAGATGAATATACGGCAGTGTCGGCGGAATAGGTGGAATAATAGGAAAAAAATCTCATCTCCAGAGTTTCCAACAACAGTTTAATGGCCAGTTCATACCCCAGGAAAATCACCGTAGCAAATATGGTGATAATGAGGTTTCCGGTCATCATGACGGCCACTGTGGCCAGTGCAAAAATACCCAGATAAAACGCCAGATGCATCAGAGCCGCAATCGCAGCCTGCCCCAGGATCGTTCCGTTCATACCACCGCTTACCCCTGCCACCAGCACGGCCAACAGCAGATTCACCAGATAAGGGATAAAGTATATCAGCACGCCGTTCGTAAAAATGACTGCAAATCTGCGGGATTTTTTTACCGGAACGCTATGATACATATCCACTTTTTTCCTGCTGTACAGATAAGAGAATCCTTGTATAGCGCAGACAATGGCCATGCATGCCACCAAAATTGCGGTTATGCCATTGCCCACCTCCAGCCACTCCCCGACTTCTTCCGTAAGCCTCAGCTTAGCCGCCTCTCCGGTCAGATTATCCATATGGTTATGCTCTATTTTCCTCCCCATCAGCATGGCCATGCTTACCGGGTAATAAAGGAACCAAAGCAGGCCCGATACAATCCAAATCCATATCCTCCGTTTATTGTTCTCTTTCAGACTAGCCCAAAATGAGTTTCTTGATGTCATATCCAACCACCTCCGTTTCACTGATAAATATTTCTTCCAAAGAAAGAGGCAGTGCCTCAAAAAATATAGTGTCCACCGTAGCGAAATGGCCTACGATTTCTTCCCTAGTTCCCCTTATTGTCAAAGTGTACAAAGAACCCCTCTCTTCCTTTTTGATAATTTCAATCCCATTCATGCCCTTTTGCATATCTTCTTTTGTGGAAAAAACGCACTGCACCTTCTGGATATTGCATTTCATATCCTCCAGGTCTCTGGAAAGGAGCACGCCCCCTTTATGCAAAAGCCCCACATGGTCGCAAATATCTTCCAACTCCCTTAAGTTGTGTGAGGCGATAATAGGCGTAAGCCCCCGCCCCTCCATTTCCTTGGCAAAAATACTTTTTATCCCCTGGCGCATTACCGGGTCTAAGCCATCGAAGGTTTCATCGCACAAAAGGTATCTCGTTCCCGAGCAAATACCGCATAAAAGAGCCAGCTGTTTTTTCATCCCCTTGGAAAACGTATTGATTTTCCGTTTTTTATCCAAGCCAAAGCTGTCCAGATACCGATAGTAATCATCTTTCCTGAATTCTTCGTATACTGTGGAAAAATATTTTTCCATCTCCGCCGCATTGCTATTTGCAAAAAAATAGGGTTCATCCGATATGAAAAATATTTTTTTCTTGGCCTCCACATTGTCGAATACCGGAAGTCCATCCACCGTTATGCTTCCCTCATCTGCCTTTAAAACCCCTGCCACCATCCTAAGCACCGTGCTTTTCCCTGCCCCGTTTGTGCCGATAAGGCCGAATACCGTGTCTTCTTTCATATTTACGCTGACCCGGTCCACTGCCAATATGTCTGCAAAGGATTTACTGATATTTTTTATTTCAATCATCCTCTTATCCCTTCCTTTCTGTTACGGTAGGCTCTCCCTCCGCGCTGTAACTGTTCCGCTGTTTTTGGGGATTCATCCTCAATAGTCATTCTTCCATACCTTGAAGACATTCTATAAAATCCGCTTTTTTCATGCCCAGTTCCAGCCCTTCTTTATAAAGGAAAATCATTCTATTTTTCAATTCTTCTTTCCTTTCGTCTAAAAGGTTTTTATTATCCGAAATAAAATTTCCTCTGCCTTTCACTGTATAAATATATCCTTGCCGTTCCAGTTCCGCATACGCCTTCTGAATCGTATTGGGATTGATGGAAAGTTCCACCGCCAGGCTTCTCACCGATGGCATCTGTTCATCTTTTTGTATGACTCCTTTTAATATGAGCAGTTTAAATTTCTCCACGATCTGCTCATAGATAGGCCTGGTGTCTTTATAGTCCAGAATTATCATAGGCACTCCTTTCTTTCAGTTTATAGTATATACTGTACTATCACAACTAATACACATAATATACATTGTTTCAACGGATATGTCAATTGCTTTCCAAAATATTTTTAAAATATGCGGAAGCTGCGGCTGAAGACTTTGGAACAGATTTAGAAATCCGTATAGACCCTATAAATTGGGGATGACGCAGTTCAGCCCAGGATTTTGCAATACAATATCCTGGGCTGAACCGTTACATTATTTTCTATAGATTTGTTTTTATTTCTTTACCAGCAGGGATTTCCCTGTCATTTCCTTCGGCTGCTCCATTCCCATGATTTCAATCATAGTAGGGATGATATCTGCCAGGCAGCCGCCTTCCCTTAAGGTATAATCCGTATCATAATTTACAAGAATGAACGGTACCGGATTGGTAGTATGGGCTGTGAAAGGCTCCCCGGTTTCATAGTCCACCAGCTGCTCCGCATTTCCGTGGTCGGCACAGATAAACATCGTTCCGTCCACCTCTTTAACCGCTTCCACTGCCTTGCCTACACATTCATCTACCGCTTCCACTGCTTTAATCGCAGCTGCTTCCACTCCGGTATGCCCAACCATATCCGGGTTTGCAAAATTAATGATAATCACATCATATTTGCCGGATTTAATAGCCTCTACCAATTTATCGCATACCTCGTATGCGCTCATCTGCGGCTTCAAATCATAAGTTGCCACATCTTTCGGAGAGTTCACTAAAATCCTGTCTTCCCCTTCGTTGGGCTCTTCCACACCGCCATTAAAGAAGAATGTAACATGGGCATATTTTTCCGTCTCTGCAATCCTTGCCTGGGTCATATGGTTTGCGGCCAGCCATTCGCCAAAAGTATTCTCCACAGTAATCTTATGGAAAGCCACTTCTTTATTGGGAATGGTAGGGTCATAATCGGAGAAGCAGACATAAGTCAAATCCAGCCTTTTCCCCCTGTCAAAAGCGGTGAATTCGTCATTACAGAAGCATCTCGTAATTTCCCTTGCCCTGTCAGGCCTGAAATTGAAGAAAATTACCGAATCTTTATCCTGAATCGTAGCCACCGGCGCTCCATCTTTCACCACCACCGTAGGTTTTACAAATTCATCCGTTTCCCCTCTTTCATAGGACTCCCCAATGGCAGCCGGCCCCCCTGCTGCGGTCAGCCCTTCCCCCTTCGTCAAGGCATCATAGGCCAGTTTTACCCTGTCATAATTGTTATCCCTGTCCATCGCATAGTAGCGGCCCATAACGGATGCCACTTCGCCTACGCCGATTTCTTTCATCTTCGCTTCCAGTTCCTCTACATAGCCTTTTCCGCTTTCCGGAGGAGTATCCCTCCCATCCAGGAAACAGTGCGCATATACTTTGGACAGGCCGTTTCTTTTGGCCAATTCCAAAATACCATAAATATGTGTGTTATGGCTGTGTACACCGCCATCGGACACCAGCCCAAACATATGAAGGGCGGAATTATTGGCTTTACAATTGTTCACCGCATCCATTAATGCCGGATTTTCAAAAAAAGTTCCGTCCTGAATCTCTTTAGTAATCCTCGTCAGTTCCTGATATACAATACGTCCGGCGCCCATGTTCAGATGCCCTACTTCAGAATTCCCCATCTGGCCTTCCGGAAGCCCTACAGCCATTCCGCTGGCATTTCCCGCTACAAAAGGATATTCCTTCATCAAGCCATCCATAACCGGTGTTGCCGCTTCCGCCACCGCATTGCCGTCTTTTCTCTCATTCAGGCCATAGCCGTCCAGAATCATTAATACTGTTGGTTTCTTGCTCATTTTCCTCTTCTCCTTTTTCACATTTTGCTATCTAAATATAGTTCCCATGAAATACTTCATGATTTCGATGAAGAAACTTTCAAAAATGCATGGATAAAACATTTGAACCCGTTTGTAATTATACCCATTTTTCCCTCTCTTGTAAAGAAAATTTCGTAGCATCTGCGGCAGGTTGGTAACAGTTCAGCCCATGCGAATGTGTAGATGCAACAAAGAATCCAGCCTTTTTGCCGCAGGCAAAATTCGAAATGGCCGGATTCCGTAACAGGGAAGCCGCAAGGCTGAACTGTTACGCAGGTTGGCGCAGCAGGATCATAAACCAGCCGCTGCTGCTGCGTAATTTCCAATTTAGGAAAAACCAATGAAAGTAACGGTTGTAATATTTCCAAAAAAGAGATAAAATAGGCATATTATTCGCAATGGAGGATTATTATGATATTATTACTTTCCAAAATCTTCATTAAAGACAGGGAAAACACCTCTTCCCCCCAAGTGCGCAAGGCCTATGGCATGCTTTGCGGCGGCATGGGAATCGCTTTGAATATACTGCTTTTTGCCGGAAAATTCCTTGCGGGTTTTCTTAGCAATTCCATCGCCATAACGGCAGATGCTTTCAACAATTTATCCGATGCGGGCTCTTCCCTCATCACCTTAGTGGGCTTCCAGATGGCCGGGCAAAAGCCGGACCCCCACCACCCCTTCGGCCATGGGCGGATTGAATATTTGTCCGGGCTGTTTGTATCCGTGGCCATCCTTATCATGGCCATTGAACTCATTCAATCCTCTGTGGATAAAATCCTTCATCCACAGCCCGTTGTATTCAACTCACTTACTATCATTATCCTTCTTGTATCTATCGCGGTCAAGATTTATATGGCTTACTACAATAAAAATATCGGCAAAAAAATCGACAGCGCTGCCATGAGGGCCACAGCCACCGACAGCTTAAGCGATACCCTCGCTACCACCGTTGTGCTGGCAGCTTCCCTCACCGCCCATTTTACAGGGCTTAAAATCGATGGCTACTGCGGCATCCTGGTGGGCCTGTTTATTTTCTACGCCGGATATTCCGCCGCCAAAGATACCATTAGCCCTCTGCTGGGCCAGCCCCCTGAGCCGAACTTTGTGAAAAACGTGGAAACTATTGTAATGAGTTACGAACATGTACAGGGCATCCACGATATGGTAGTCCATGACTATGGCCCCGGCCGGGTCATGATTTCCCTTCATGCGGAAGTTCCTGCAGACGGAAGCCTTCTCATATTACATGATATGATTGACAATATTGAACATAGGCTTCATAACGAGCTTCATTGTGAAGCCGTCATACATATGGACCCGGTCATCACCGATGACGAACAGACAAACCACTTGAAAAAGCTGCTGGCAGATTTGCTCCATAACAATTATCCAGAAATCCGCTTTCACGATTTCCGTATGGTCAAAGGGCCTACCCATACGAATATTATTTTTGATATCGTAGTTCCCTTCGACTATAAAGAGCGGGATGATGTAATCACGGACTTTTTGCAAAAAGAAATCCACCGTATTGACAGTTCGTATTTTGCCGTTATCCAGGTGGACAAAGCATATACGGGCAATGCCCTGTAAATGATATAATAAAAAAGCAATTGACATTATGCCCTCAATCGCTTATAATAGTTATTGTATTATTGAACTAATACAATAAGGAGGCTTTGGTTATGGATACACACACGAAGAAAATGATTGCACCTGTTATTATTGTTTCACTTTTAATCCTTTATTATATAGGTTTTTTCATTCTCTGCATATGTATCCCGATGCCTTCTGCGCTAAGGATTCTGTTTGGGCTTATGCCGCTCCTGCTTGCCGGGGTGAGCATTTATGTCCTAATAGAGAGAATTAAAGAGATAAGGAGTGGTGAGGAAGATGATCTTAGTAAATACTGATTACATTTCAGGTAAAAATCTGGAAATGCTCGGACTTGTCAAAGGGAGCACCATACAGTCCAAAAATATCGGAAAGGATATCACCCAGGGCTTCAAGACCCTTGTGGGCGGAGAGTTAGGCGCTTATACGGAAATGATGAATGATGCCAGGGCTTTAGCCACCAAGAGAATGGTTGCTGAAGCGGAATCTTTGGGTGCAGACGCTGTTGTTAATGTGCGTTACGCTTCCGCTGCCGTTATGCAGGGCGCCGCAGAAGTTATGGCCTATGGTACAGCTGTTAAGTTTGTATAGGAAGTGGCATTGAGTTTATCAAGTAGGGAAGATTCCCCCTACTCGCCGCGCAGGGCGCACGTTGCGTAAGCAACAATTTCATCTGTGCGCCCCTGCGCATAAAAAAGAATTGGCCCAGCGGCCAATTCCAAAGAATGCTTCGCATTCTTTCCTGGCGACTTACAACACTGTGGCGTAATTTCCTATATATATAAAAAAGAGTTGACCCAACGGCCAACTCTTTTTTATCAGCTCCCAAAGGGACTCGAACCCTTGACCTACGCATTACGAATGCGTCGCTCTACCAACTGAGCCATGGAAGCACTCACCAAAAATTATTATAAAGGCAATTCTCTTTTTTTGCAAGATAAATTTTTAATTTTTTTATCAATTTTTTTATTAAATTTTTTAGTCTTTCTATCTTCTTTTTTCCATATCTGTCAAATGCACATCCATCTGAGGATAGGGAATCCCAATGCCGGCTTCGTCCAGGGCATATTTTACATTCTCCGTCAAGCGCCATTTGCCCGTCCAGAAATCATCCGTGGCAAGCCAACAGCGAATGCCCAAGTTAACAGAACTTTCCCCCAGTTCATCCACATAGACAAAATATTCCTCTTCCTTCAAAACAGCCTTTTCATCCTCCAAAACCTTTTGAAGAACCTCTTTCGCAAGGCGGATATCCGCATCATAGGATATTCCCACCCTGATATCCAATCTTCTCCGCTCACAGGCCGTTACATTGGTCAGGCTGGAATTGGCCAGTGTACCGTTAGGAAGCACAATCACCCTGTTATCAGGAGTTGTCAGTTTTGTATAAAATAATTCGATGGAAGACACCGTTCCCTCATTATTATTGGTATCCTCTTTGATATAATCCCCCACTTTAAAAGGCTTTAACAGGAGGATTAACACCCCTCCCACAAAGTTGGATAAGCTGCCCTGAATGGCAAGGCCGATGGCCACACCGGCCAATCCAAGCAGTGCCAGTATACTTGCCGCATCCAATCCGAAACCTGAAGCTATGGTGATGAGTAGCACGGCATAAAGGGAAGCCTTTAAGAAAGAGTCAATGAACTGCATTACCCCTTTATCCGCATTCCCTTTCGCCAAAGACTTTTTCACCAGCCCGCGGATGACTTTAATCAGCTGTATTCCCAAAAACAGCACGAGGGCGGACAGGACGATTCTTGTTCCCAGATTCCATGCTTTTTCCGGCAATTCCTGCAAGAACTTCTCTACCATCCCTCTGTCGATTTCCTCTTCCGGCAAAAGTGCTGCCAACATCATCCAATCCACCCTCTTTCTCCCTTATAGCCTTATTGCATACATTACAGGTATCTGTGCTTCCCCTATATCCTGACTTTACCCCGATTACTCAGCCTTACTTGGATTTCTTCCTTCCCTTTCCCCCCGCCGCTTTTTTCGTTTTTCCTGCCGATGCCTTTGTCTGCGCTGCTCTGCCCCGTGACGCTGCTCCGTTTCCTTTCGTTTTCTTTTCTCTAACCGTTTCTGCCTTTTTTTCCGCTTCTTCCTTTTCTTTTGTTTCTGGCTTTTCTTTTACTTCTGTTCCTTCTTTCGCCCCGGTCTCTTCTTTTGCTTCCACCTTTTCTTTCGTCTCTTTCTTACCCTTTGCTTTCTTCTCCTGTGCCGCCTTCTGTTCCGCTACCACTTTCTCTTCTTCCAGCTTGGCCAGTTCTGCTTCTTTCAGCATCTGTTCCGCACGCTTTTTCGCCTCCTCTGCCTCCTGCAGGGCGCGTTTGGCTTCTTCCTGCTTGGCAAGGCGTTCATTTTCCAGCCTTTCTATTTTTGCCAGGCGCTCCTTTTCTAAGGCCTCTTCCCGCTCCCTTTTTTCTTTTTCCGCTTTCTTTCTGGCAATTTCCTTTTTCTCCGCTTCCGTATAAGGAGTATATCCAAAAATGCTTAAAGATAACGGTGCGCTAACCATACGTATGGAGTCTTCTCTGCCATCATAAGCCACTTCTTCGGAATTTATTTCTTTCCCGTTTACATCGCCGCTTCCCCCGAATTCTGCCGCATCCGTATTGAAAATTTCTTTATATTTGCCCTCATATGGAACACCAATGGTAAACTCCCGGCGTACATTGGCAAAATTGGCCACTATTACAAAGGTTTCCTCCGCTTTTTCCGCCTTACGCATATAAGCGAGCATACAGTCATTGGAAGAAATACAGTTAATCCATTCAAACCCTTCCCATGAGGTATCGTACTGATACAATGCCGGCGAAGATGTATAAAGGCGGTTCAAGGCTTTTACCAAATTTTGTACCCCTTTATGGCTGTCATAAGCCGTAAGCCCCCATTCCACTTCCCGTTCCTCATTCCATTCATCGAATTCGGCAATATCCTGGCCCATAAACAGCAGCTTTTTCCCGGGATGGGTCATCATATAGGCATATGTGAGCCTCAGGTTGGCAAATTTATCCTTTATTTCCCCCGGCATCTTGCCGATTAAAGTTCCCTTCCCATGCACCACTTCATCGTGGGAAAATACAAGCATAAACTGCTCGCTATAAGCATATATCATGCTAAAGGTAAGTTCGTTATGGTGATGGGCGCGGAAATAAGGGTCACAGGAAATATATCCCAGAAAATCGTTCATCCATCCCATATTCCATTTAACATTAAATCCAAGCCCATTATCTTCCACATCCCCCGTCACCTTGGGCCATGCGGTAGATTCCTCCGCAATCATCAAGACGCCGTCATCCCGCCTTTTCACAATGGAATTCAAATGCTTTAAGAACTCTACGGCTTCCAGGTTTTCGTGGCCTCCATAAATATTTGCCACCCATTCCCCGTCATTTTTCCCATAATCCAGATAAAGCATGGAAGCCACAGCATCCATCCGGATACCGTCCGCATGATACTTCTCAATCCAGTAAAGTGCATTGGCTATAAGATAATTGGATACCTGAGGCCGTCCATAATTATAAATCAGTGTTCCCCAATGGGGATGGCTCCCCTTCCTGGGATCTTGATGTTCATAAAGGCATGTCCCATCGAAATTGGACAATCCATAAGTATCTCTGGGAAAATGTGCCGGAACCCAGTCCAAAATCACTCCAATCCCGGCTTTGTGCATTTCATTCATAAAATACATAAAGTCCTCATTGGTGCCGTATCTCGCCGTGGGCGCATAATATCCAATCACCTGGTATCCCCAGGAACCGTCAAAAGGATGCTCCATCACCGGCATCAACTCAATATGGGTATACCCCATTTCTTTCACATACTCAATCACCAGAGGCGCCAGTTCCCTGTAATTCAAATAACTGCCGTCCTCTCCCCTTTTAAAGGAACCCAGATACAATTCATAGATGCTAATCGGCTTATCGCTGCCTTGCTTTTCTTTCCTCTTATCCATCCATTCCTTGTCTTCCCATTTTACTTTGCTTCCGGCTCTTCCTGCCCCTTCCCTTATCACAGAAGCAGTTTCCGGACGAAGCTGCTGGCCAAAAGCATATGGGTCGGCCTTCAGATACGTCAGCCCGCCTTTTACCTTGATTTCATATTTATAATTCTGCCCGGCCTTTGCCCCAGGCACAAAGATTTCAAAAATCCCGGAGCTGCCCAGCTTCCTCATCTGGTGAATGCGCCCATCCCAGTCATTAAAATCCCCTACGGTACTGACCCGTAAAGCATTGGGCGCCCAAACCGCAAAATATACCCCTTTCACTCCATCGATAGTCATCGGGTGTGCCCCTAATTTTTCATAAATAGTATAGTGAATACCTGCTGCAAATTTGTCCATATCGCTTTCGTCTATCTGGGGCTGGAAATTATAGGCATCCTTCACCTTCTTTAAACTGCCGTCTTCATATTCTGCAATATACTCATAGGAAAACGGCGTCTTTCCCGGAACGAGTACAGCGAAAAAGCCTTCTTCATCCGCCATTTCCATCTCATAGTTTTTCTTGTCCTTTTTATTCTGCAAAATAACACTTTTCGCCCCCGGCAGATATGTCTGTACCAAGGTATTGTTCCCTACCGCATGAGCTCCCAATATACTGTGGGGGTTCTCCGATTCCGAATAAATAATCTCCTCAATCTCCGGCCATTTCATTAATTTATACAGTTTGTTATTCATATATGTTTATTCCTTTCTTTTGGTTTACAGCATTATATTTGATGAATAAAAAGCCCGCTCCTCAGTTTCGGTTCAAACCATGTGGACTTAGGCGGCATAAGCCTCCTCGCATCCGCTACGGCAAATAATTCTTCAATGGAAGTGGGGAACATGGAAAATGCAACGGCGGCATCCATATGTACTCTTCGTTCCAGTTCCTCCTGTCCCCGGATTCCTCCTACAAAGTCAATCCTTTTGTCTGTCTTCGGATCCTGAATCCCCAGAACCGGGGCTAACAGCCTATCCTGAAGCACCGACACATCCAACCCCTTCTCCGGATAGATGTCATATTTTTTTTCCTGGTCCAGGCAGGTATCCCCCTGGCTTCCCTGGTACATATGCCCCTGTTCTATCGCTTCCAGACGATACCAGCCATCCTTAAGGCACATCCCAAAACGCCCCTTTTTATCCGGCCGGTAAGGCTCCCTTCCCATCTTTTCAACAAGAAAGCTGCCGGAAATGCATTTCAGAAATTCTTCCTCCCGCATCCCATTCAAATCTTTTACCACCCGGTTATAGTCCATAATCATAAGCTGGTCATCCGGAAACAGCACGGAAAGAAAATAATTGAATTCTTCCTTGCCCGTATAGCCCGGATTGGCGGCCCTGCGTTTTAGTGATACATTGACCGCCGAAGCACATCTGTGATGCCCATCGGCAATATAAATATTTCCAACTTCGCGGAAGGCGTTCCTTATTCTGGCTATTGCTCCGGCTTCTTCTATTTTCCATACCCGATGAATCACCCCATCGACCGCCTGAAAATCATAAAGTGCCTTTCCTTCCATTGCCCTTCCCGTCTCTTTACCAAGCACCGGATGTGCCCGGTAAGCCAGAAAAATAGGGCCGGTCTGTGCCTGACAGCAATCCACATGGCGGATACGGTCCAGTTCCTTATCCTCCCTCGTATTTTCATGCTTCTTAATCACCTGGTGCAAATAATCATCCACCGAAGCACAGGCTACAATCCCCGCCTGGGATCTGCCGTTCATAACAAGTTCATATACATAATAACATTCTGCCGTCTCTTGAAGAAATTCCCCCTTCCCCACCATTTCCCACAATAGCTCGTGAGCTTTTTTATAAACCTCATCCGCATAAATATCTACATCATCGGGCAATAGCGTTTCCGCCCTGTCAATCCTGAGAAAAGACAATGGTTCTCTCTCCACTTCCCGTTTTGCCTCTTCCCTGCTATACACATCATAGGGGAGTGCCGCTATCCTTTGCTCCAATCCTTTTCCCGGACGGATTGCCCTAAAAGGTTTTATGTCTGCCATATATTTTATCCTTCCACCATTTTTTCTACTTTATATTCTAACAAATTAAACTATACAACACAAGCAACAAGTGGTAAAATAAGACACAAAACTTAACAGGAGGAATTTGAAATGACAGATGAAAATAGAAAAATATGGGAAAGAATCAGTTCTTATGCCGAAGAAGTTTTAAAGGATATTGACCCTCAGAAAACCCAGGTATCCGTACAGTTGGATGCCCTAAGGCCTGTGATGGAGGAAATTGCCAAAGAAAAGGGGATGAGCCTGGAGGATATCTTCATCCTCTATATGGATCTGGCCAGCGAGGCTGCCGTAGAGGCAGAGGCAAAGTTTCAGGCGGAATTAGGGGAAGAAGGCCAGGGCTTCTCCAGCCGGGCAAATTCTTTATAACATCCGGGATCAAACAACGGGCCAGTCAGCCGACAAATATCCTCACAAGTCCGGCTGACTGGCCCGTCGTCCGTAAGAAAAACCGCGCGGCGCATGCATTTATTCTTCTGCCGCTTCCCCGCTTTCCAACAGTTCTTTCACCAGTTCAAAAGTATCCATCTCCAGCCATTGGTACTGAATCCCTACAATGAAATAGATGTTCCCATCCTTTTCCCCAAGATAAAACTGACAGTCAGTCCTTTCGCCATCCGAAAGGCAGGAGAACTTGGCCAAGGTGGTTTCCCCAATGCATGTTTCACCATAATATGATATTTCCAGCCCTTCTACTTCTTCCAGGCCTTCCGTTATCGCGGTTTCAAAAAATTCATCCTCAATCAGCCAGTTCCAGGCATCATCAAATTCCCCGTCTTCCCCCGACAGCAAACACGCGGCAGCAATGCCACAGCCGGCCCCGTCACAGTCTCCGCCCGGCGCATAAACGACAACTTCCTCATCGGAATAACTCTTATCCCTTTCCCAGTTTTCCGGAAAGGTAAAATCAATTCCCGGCAATACCGATGCCTCTTCCTGCGCCTTGCTTGCTACATAGTCCTCTAGTTTTTCTTCCGCCTCGTCACTATCCCAGGGAATATCTACCTCATAAAATGTTTCCAGTTCCTTTAGTATTTCCGGCGTTTCACTGGTAGCCTTACTGCTGTCTATTTCCACTTCCATGAAAAAAAGCAGTCCCGGCTCCAATTCTTTCATATAATAGGTGATATAAGATATCCGGTACTCCTCCTCATCCTGAGGCTTCCAATACTGCACTATTGTTGATGCCGCAGCATTCTTTCCAATCTTGTGGACACCGGAAATCTCCAGATCATTCCGCGTATAGTAATCTTCATCCTGTCCGCCATAAATATGCTCGATATAACTTTCCAATTTCTCCCCTATCGATGCATCTTCCCTTGGGAAAGTGATACCTGGATCCACATCCGCATAAAAAGAAATCCCCTGGGTGTCGGAATTGACGGTGCCCGGATAGTCTCCATTGATGCGGATTTCGTTCCCCATGGGAACATATACCGTAACCGATTTGCGCTTTATCCTCCCGCTTTCCGCATCTTCGTCCATGTAAGCGGTAAGGGTAATTTCAAAGAGATAATCAAATCCCTGATAGCCCTCACTCCCCTCCCCGCCCAGTACCGGATTGGTATCCTTAGTTTTCCTTTTAACGCTTTCCTCATCGTCCTGATGTTCTTCGCCTTGATGTCCGCCTTCTTGATATTCATCGCCTTGGGGTTTCTCCCCCGGGGCTTCCTCTTCCATAAGCCCGTCACCCGAATATACGCTCCCGCCCGACGCTTCCTGGGCCATTTTATCCCTGGACGCCATTGCGGCCTGCCTGGTTTGCTCCATCAGCCCGCATCCGGTGAATGCCATACACCACAACAGGCATCCTATAATGCCCAGAACCTTTACCTTTCTCCTCATTTTTTCCCCATTTCTGTGCTGCTTTTGCGGTTTCTGCAACAAACCGGCCCATCTTTCCCTGCCGGTTATTTCACTACCCTCACACGGAAAACTCCCGCGATGGACTGCAGCCTGCCAATCATTTCATCGGTAGCCGGACTTTCCAAGTCCATCATCGTATAGGCCACTTCGCCTTTCGATTTGTTCATCATATCAGTAATGTTTACACCCTCATCGCCGAAGCAAGCCGTGAATTTTGTAATCATGTTCGCTTTGTTCCTGTGGAAAATAGCAATTCTTCCTGCCTGGGTACAGATTCCCATATCACATTTCGGATAATTCACGCTATTGAGGATATTTCCATTTTCCAGGTAATTCATCATCTGCTTTACGGCCATTTTCGCACAATTGTCTTCCGACTCCTCGGTGGAGGCCCCTAAATGGGGAATGACGATACAGCCTTCCTTACCGGCAATAGTAGTGTTCGGGAAATCTGTAACATACTTCCTGATCTTCCCTTTCCCAATCCCATCCAGTACAGCCTTCTCATCTACAAGTAAATCCCTGGCGAAGTTAAGTAAAATCACACCGTCCTTCATTTTTCCAATAGCCGCTTCATCCACCATGCCTTTTGTGCTGTCTAAAAGAGGCACATGTATGGTAATGATATCACAGCTTTCGTAAATCTCATCCACACTCAAAGCATGCTTCACATCACGGCTCAAATTCCATGCAGCATCCACCGAAACATAAGGGTCGTATCCGTATACTTCCATCCCCATATGTTTGGCCACATTTGCCACTTTTACGCCGATAGCGCCTAAGCCGATAATACCAAGCCGCTTATCCTGCACTTCTGTGCCGGCAAAATTTTTCTTTTCTTTTTCCGCCGCTTTGGCGATATTTTCATCCTCTTTATGTTCATTTACCCAGTTGATGCCTCCAACGATATCACGGCAGGCCAGCAGCATCCCTGCAATCACCAGTTCTTTTACCCCATTGGCATTTGCCCCCGGTGTATTAAAAACGACAATTCCTTTTTCCGCACATTTATCCAGGGGAATATTATTGACCCCGGCACCGGCCCTGGCTACCGCTAAAAGTTTTTCCGGCAATTCCATATCGTGCATGGCCGCACTGCGGACCAGTATGCCGTCCGCTTCATTGACATCCCCTGTCTTCTCATAATCTTTGGTAAATTTTTCCAATCCGACATCCGCAATCGGGTTTAAGCAATGATATTTAAACATTTCCATCCTCCATCAAGCATTTTCCGCTTCAAATTTTTCCATAAACTCCACCAGCTTTTCCACCCCCTCTATAGGCATAGCGTTGTAAATGCTGGCCCGCATGCCGCCTACACTCCTATGTCCTTTCAGGTTTTCAAAGCCTGCCGCCTTTGCTTCCTTTACAAATTTGGCATCCAATTCCTCATTCCCTGTTACAAAAGGAACATTCATCAAAGAACGGTCTTCTTTCCTCACCGTTCCCCGGAAAAGTTTGCTTCTGTCGAGGAAATTATATAGAATTTCAGCCTTTCTTTCATTGTATTCTTTGATTGCATCAAGGCCGCCCTGTTTCTTCAGCCATTTGAATACTTTACCGCAAATATAGATACCATAAGCCGGAGGCGTATTATAGAGGGAATCCGCATCCGCGTGGGTTTTATATTTTAACATGGTAGGGGTTCCTAAGAGCACTTCATCGGTAATCAAGTCTTCCCTGATAATAACAATCACCACACCGGCAGGGCCTACATTTTTCTGCACGCCGCCATAAATCACCCCGTATTTGGTCACATCCACCGGCTCTGATAAAAAGCAGGAGGAAACATCCGCCACTAACGTATGCCCTTTCGTATTGGGCAAGGCCTTGAACTTGGTTCCGTAAATCGTATTATTTTCGCAGATATAAACATAGTCCGCATCCTCAGGGATATCCAAATCGGAACAGTCCGGAATATAAGAAAAAGTTTCATCCGCTGAAGATGCCACTTCTACCGCCTCACCGTAAATCTTCGCTTCCTGATAGGCCTTTTTTGCCCACTGCCCGGTTACGATATAAGCCGCCTTCTTATTTTTCATCAAATTCATCGGTATCATGGCGAACTGCTGGCTCGCCCCGCCTTGCAAAAACAATACCTTATAATTATCAGGAATATTCATAAGTTCCCTTAAGTCCGCTTCCGCTTCCTTGATAATAGTATCGTATGCCTTGGAGCGGTGGCTCATCTCCATGACAGACATTCCCGTTCCCCGGTAATCCAGCATTTCATCTGCTGCTTCTTTCAATACTTCCTCTGGCAGCACCGCCGGGCCTGCCGAAAAATTATATACTCTGGACACTTCTCTCTCCTCCTCTTCCTGTTCCGTTATTGTAACAATATTTTATTTTACATTCATCCCGTTTCTTCGTCAACCGCTTTTACGCATCATCAGTAAAACATCACTACCGGAGTCCCGATTTCTGCCATATCATACAGCCTGTTCATGGCCTCGTAAGGTGTATTGATACATCCGTGGGAACCACCGGTTTTGTAAATTTCCCCGCCATACTCGCTGCGCCAGGCCGCATCGTGAATTCCGATATTCCCTTTGACCGGCATCCAGAAATTCACATGGGATTCATATCCCTGCCCCCGCAAAATCCTGTTTCGCGCCTTGCCGTAAACATAATTCACACCTTCCGGCGTCCCCCATCTGCGCCCGGTATTTCCGGTCACAATAGGCGTTTCCAATTCCAGCTTTCCATCCAGATAATAATACATCATCTGCTTAGCCATATCCACCTCGATATATGTGCTGCCGATGTCATCCCTTCCCTGTTCCCACCCCATCTGGATATACTGTGGCGTATGGATTTCCTCCGACTTCCTGGCAAATGCCAGTTTTAGGTATTCCTTTTCCGCTTTGCTGTCCATCCGGTTTCCGTAGGTGCCCCCTTCAATCACCACCGTTTCTCCCCTGGTGGCATTAAAGTGCCGGACGGCTCCTACCGTATCAAATTCCGCCGCCAATTCGTCAATAAATGCTTCTATCTTCTCATTATCCTGCATTATATTGCCGGCTTCATCATAAAGGAATTCCCCCTTTTCGTCCACCGCCATCCAGTCACAGACAATGGAAGCATCGATGGGAACCAATTCTTCCCCAAATGCATACACGATACGGCAATCCTGGAACTGACTGATTTTTTCCCACAAAGCCAGTTCCTTGTTCATGGCATCCGTATAAGGAAGATCCTCATAACAGCCGCTTTCCTCCAAATCAAACGTTGTTTCTAGGAAAAGCAGCTTCTCGGCAATCCTTTCCTTCGCTTTTTCTTCGTTGAGGACATGCTTCCTTTCGTCCACCAATGCATATCCGGCATCGGTCTTTTGGATAGAAACGGTTCTTTCCTCCGGCTTCTTCCCCCTAAAGGCCGGCATGGACTGCAAAACTTCCCAAAGCAGCTCCTCATCATAGGAAACCACCGGCTGCAGGCTCCGTTCCTTTGCCGCAAACAGATTTTCAATCCAAAGGTAGGAGTTCTGCCTGCCCAGATAGGATTGAAGGGCCTCCTTAAAGTCAAAGGTATAGTCCACATCCTCCGGCTCTATCCGAAAGGCATTCCCTTCCCCGTCATATATGGTCAAGCCGGCATAAGAACAACGCTTCAGCAATTCTTCATTTACTTCCTCCACCGTTTTCCCCGTACAATAAATACCGTTCATCCATGTTCCGTAGCTGAACCCATTTTTATAATATTCCGCAAGGCCCAGATAGGATACTGCAAGGAAGAGGAACGCTGCTAAGAGGAAAAGGCCGATTCTTCTTACTGTTTTCTTTCTCATTCTATCTTATTTCTTCTCTAAGTCCGTTTCATCAAATGCTTCACTGATGGCCTCCCCTGCAGGCACCATGGGAAATACTTTGTCATCTTCCGGTATCACGCATTCGATAAGCACAGGCGCCTTCATGGCAATCGCTTTTTCTATCGCCGGCCCTACTTCTTCTTTTTTCGTTACCTTGATTGCCTCGCAGCCTAAACCTTGTGCCACCAGACAAAAATCTACCTTATCATTCAAAACCGTCTGTGAATACCTTTGCCCATAGAATAAAGTCTGCCACTGGCGTACCATCCCCAGCACATGGTTATTGATGACAATCTGAATAATGGGAATATTGTAACGGCTGGCTGTAGCCAGTTCGTTCATGTTCATCCTGAAACAGCCGTCTCCGGCGATGTTGACGCATATTTTCTCCGGTTTTCCCATCTTTGCGCCAATGCATGCGCCCAGGCCATATCCCATCGTTCCCAAACCGCCGGAACTGATGAATGTACGCGGTTTTGAATATTTATAATATTGGGCTGCCCACATCTGATGCTGCCCTACATCGGTAGTCACAATGGCTTCACCGCCTGTTACCCTATCCAGTTCTTCAATCACATAGGGGCAGGATAACGCATTCTTATTATAGTTTAACGGATATTTTTCCTTCAAATCCTGTATGTGCCCAATCCAATCTTTATGCTCCATCTGAGGCAGCAGACGGTTGATTTCCGTCAGCACTTCCTTTAAATCTCCCACCACAAAGGCCTCTGTCCGGATATTTTTATTGATTTCTGCCGCATCGATATCAATCTGAATCACTTTGGCATGGCTGGCAAACCTGGCAGCATTTCCCACTACCCGGTCGGAAAACCTGGCGCCCAATGCCACTAAAAGGTCGCACTCACTAACGCCCAGATTGGAGGTCTTCGTTCCATGCATGCCAATCATTCCCGTATATAAAGCATCGTGGCCGTCAAAAGCCCCTTTCCCCATCAGAGTATCGCACACAGGGGCATCCAGCTTTTTGGCAAATTCCGTCACTTCTTTGGCCGCTTCCGAAATTACGGCGCCGCCGCCTACGTAAATATACGGTTTTTTTGCTTTCTGCATCAATTCCAGCACTTTTTCGATGTCCTGCCCAGAATACTGTTTATCCTGGGAGGCATCCTTCGCAAGGGAATCCGCCGCTCCCGGCTCATACTCACAAAGGTTTGCCGTTACATCCTTCGTAATATCCACCAGCACCGGGCCTGGACGTCCGCTTCCTGCTATTTTAAATGCCTTCCGCAAAGTATCCGCCAATATATTCACATCTTTTACAATATAGCCATGCTTGGTAATGGGCATAGTCACGCCCGCAATATCCACTTCCTGGAAGGAGTCTTTTCCCAGTAAAGGGAGATTCACATTACAGGTAATGGCCACCATCGGTACGGAATCCATATAAGCCGTAGCAATTCCTGTAACCAGATTCGTTGCCCCCGGTCCGCTGGTAGCAAGGCATACCCCTACCTTTCCTGTGGCCCTGGCATAACCATCCGCCGCATGGGCCGCCCCTTGTTCATGGGAGGTTAAAATATGGTTTATTTCGTCTCTATGTTTATATAACGCATCATATACATTTAATATAGTTCCTCCCGGATAGCCGAAAACGGTATCCACACCCTGTTCCTTTAAGCATTCCATTACTATTTCCGCGCCGGTAAGCTGCATCGTTATACCCTCCATTCCAACCCTGTGTCCATTTGCTCAATCCTCTGTTTACTTACGGGGCACTTCCAAAATCGCCCCCTTATTGCCGCTGGTCACTAACTCTCTGTAGCGTGACAAATAACCGGTAGTTACCTTCGGCTCCCTGGGCTGCCATTTTTCACGTCTCGCTTCCAGTTCTTCCTCCGATACTTTCATTTCAATGGTATTCTCCGGGATATTGATGCTGATAATATCACCTTCTTCTACCAAGGCAATCGGACCGCCCACCGCTGCTTCCGGGGATACATGCCCGATGGATGCCCCGCGGGAAGCGCCGGAAAAACGTCCGTCTGTAATCAATGCCACACTGGCGCCCAGCCCCATTCCGGCGATAGCTGAGGTGGGATTTAACATTTCCCTCATCCCCGGTCCGCCTTTCGGGCCTTCGTAACGGATAACCACTACATCCCCCGCTACGATTTTCCCGCCTTTGATGGCATCTATTGCATCCTCTTCACAATCAAATACCCTTGCCGGCCCTTCATGCACCATCATTTCAGGCACTACTGCCGAACGCTTTACCACGCAGGAATCCGGTGCCAGGTTGCCTTTTAACACCGCAATACCTCCTGTTTCACTGTAAGGGTTTTCCAATGGACGGATTACTTCCGGATTCCTGTTGATACAGCCTTTTATATTTTCCCCTACGGTCTTTCCTGTCACCGTCATTAAATCGGTGTAGAGCAGGCCCTTTTTATTCAATTCGTTCATAACCGCATAGATGCCGCCCGCTTCGTTTAAGTCTTCCATATAGGTAGGGCCTGCAGGAGCCAGATGGCAAAGGTTCGGCGTCTCTGCCGAAAGCTTATTCGCCACTTCCAAATCCAGTTCCACCCCTGCTTCATGGGCGATGGCCGGGAGATGCAGCATAGAATTGGTGGAGCATCCCAGTGCCATGTCCATCCGGAGGGCATTTAGGAAAGCTTTCTCGCTCATAATATCACGGGGCTTGATATCCCTTTCCACCAGTTCCATAATTTTCATGCCCGCATGCTTTGCCAGACGAATTCTTTCTGAATATACCGCCGGAATCGTTCCGTTTCCTTTCAGCCCCATTCCCAACGCTTCTGTCAGGCAATTCATAGAATTGGCCGTGTACATGCCGGAACAGGAACCGCAGGTAGGACATACTTTCTCTTCAAATTCACACAGTTCTTCCATGGACATAGTACCCGCCGCAACACTTCCTACTGCTTCGAACATGGAGGAAAGGCTTCTCTTTTCCCCTTTCACATGCCCGGCCAGCATAGGGCCGCCGGAACAGAAAATGGTAGGGATATTCAGCCTGGCTGCCGCCATCAAAAGCCCCGGCACATTCTTGTCACAGTTGGGCACCATCACCAGACCGTCAAATCCATGGGCAAGCGCCATACACTCTGTGCTGTCGGCGATCAAATCCCTGGTTACCAGAGAATATTTCATCCCAATATGGCCCATAGCAATTCCGTCGCAAACCGCGATGGCAGGAAACACTACCGGCATCCCCCCCGCCATAGCCACCCCAAGCTTAACCGCCTCCACGATCTTATCCAGATTCATATGCCCCGGTACAATCTCATTATATGAACTTACAATACCAATCATCGGCCGTTTTCTTTCTTCCTCAGTATAGCCTAAAGCATTAAACAAACTTCTGTGCGGCGCCTGCTGGGTGCCTGTTTTCACGGAATCACTTCTCATTTTTCTCTCCATTTCTGCGCGGCCTTTGTATCCCGGCATTTCCGGGGCTTTTCATTTTTTTCTTTGTTACGATTTTTATCTCATCAAGTTTGCGGGCGTCGCGCATGCACAAACTTGCCAAGCTGCTATTTATACACGATATACTCCTCATTCTCATACACTGGCTTCCTTTGGCCCTCCAGCCAGTTCCATGGAATGGTATCGTAAGTCTGATAGAATTCCCAGCGGAATTTTCCCGTTTCCGGCATCGTCATCTCTTTATGGAGCAAAATTGTATCCGCCTCTTCTATATTCTGGTTTTCACACTCTATATCATAATAAAATTTTAGAAGGTACTGCTGGTAACAGTCAGTTACACAAAGGTTGCCCGCTTCTTCCAACCCTGCATTTTCCAGAGCATCCTTTGCATAATATTCTGTTATCCCGTATTCCCCATTATACCCCTTGGAAATCAATAATGCAAATGACAGCACAATACATGCCATAATCGCCATATTCGATATGGAGAAAATAATTCCCCGTTTCTCCTGCCCCTGGTTTTTTTCCTTCCCCATTTGGGCCATTCTCCCTTTTCCAGCCAGAAGAAGCTCTCCCGCCATTTGCCCTAAACAACATATGAGCATAGCCACCGGCACACCTATATAAGAGTAAACCCTGAAATAAGGCAATGCACACTGAATCAGCAAAATCACTGGCATGAGGAGCAGAGTCACCGCTGTCAGCAGCGGGAGGAAATAGCGGGCTCTATCCCCTTTTTTATATTCCTTCCACCCCCATAAGAGCACAAACACAATACCAATCCCGGTAACCGGCAGCAGGAAACTGCCTATTTTTGGGTAATACAAATTAAATAATGACACAAACCATTCAAACAGCCTGGGAAGATATCCCTGGCGATCCACACTCTGGATATAAGGTGTTGCCAGCATATATTCCATTCCTGTGCGCAATGACTGAAACGGCGCCGAGCAGATAATGCCTATATGCCCTTGCCCAAAAAACGCCCCTCCCTCCGCCTTGCTTAAGAGATTGGAGCCAATGGCCAGCCAAATCACCGCATATAACAGTACGGTATGGAAGGCCGCCGCAAGGCTGCTAATAATCAGGTTCACCAATGGTTTTATTTTTCCTAAGGAAAGAAGGAAAAGCCCTCCGGCAACGCAGACCGGAATCACCCAATATACACTGCTGGGCAGGATATACAGCCCGAAAGTAAGGGAAACGGAAAAAACACCATAGTATTTAAAATCCCTTTTCGTCTCCTTTTCTTCCTTCCAGCCAATTTTCTGTAACATGTAAACAGCCATCAGGAAACAGGATACCGCCAAGGTATAGCCTCTCCCCTGTACCGCCAGCTGGTTCACCAGGTTCATACAGGAATACAAAAGCACGCAGACCAAAGACCACCCGTAAGAAAAGCATTTTCTCCCTATCCGGTAAAGCAAAACCTGATTGAGCAAAGCCGCCAGATAAGACATTCCACGCAGGCCGATAACCGAATTGCCAAACAGGTTTAAGAAACCGGAAAGCACGGAATACCCCACATGATTATTGGGCAAAGGCCAATGGATCGCTGCATACACCGGCCCTTTGCTGATAAAATAATAATATGTATATAATTCATCATACCAAGGGGTCAAAGCAAACATCCGAATGCCATAATAAACCGCCATCCAAAGAAACCATAAGGCAAACAGCCCGTTTTCCCTGTCCTTTATGAATTTTCTATTTATGAAGTCTTTCCACAAGCAAATCACCCATCTTCGAACAGGACACTTTCTCACAGCCTTCCGACATAATGTCCACCGTCCTGTAGCCTTCTTTCAGTACTTCTTTCACGGCTGCTTCCACTGCATCCGCCTCTTTATCCAAGTCAAAAGTATATCTTAGCATCATCGCCGCCGAAAGAATGGTAGCTATCGGGTTGGCAATGTCTTTCCCTGCGATATCCGGGGCAGAACCATGGCTCGGTTCATATAAACCGAATTTCGTATCGTTCAAAGATGCGGAAGCTAACATCCCGATAGAACCGGTCACCATACTCGCCTCATCGGAAAGGATATCCCCGAACATATTTTCCGTCAAAATCACATCGAACTGTGCGGGATCTTTCACAAGCTGCATGGCACAGTTGTCCACCAGCATATGCTCCAACGTCACATCAGGATAATCCTTAGCCACTTCTTCCACTACCGCCCTCCAAAGCCTGGAAGAGTCCAGCACATTGGCTTTATCCACGCTGGTTACCTTTTTCTTTCTTTTCCTGGCGATATCAAAACCCTTGATGGCGATACGGCGAATTTCATTTTCATCATAGGTAAGGGTATCGACTGCCTTTCTTACCCCGTTCTCCTCCACCGTCTTCCTTTCCCCAAAGTACAGCCCGCCGGTGAGTTCCCTCATAATCAGCATATCAAAACCTTTGGCGCTGATTTCCTCCTTTAGAGGGCATGCACCTGCCAGTTCTTCATATAATACTGCCGGGCGCAAATTCGCAAAAAGATTGAGTGCCTTGCGAATCCCGAGAAGCCCTGCCTCCGGCCGCAGGTTCGGGGGAAGTTTATACCAGGGGGATGTAGTAGTGTCACCGCCAATCGAACCCATCAGCACCGCATCCGCGGCTTTTGCGTCCGCCACCGCCTCTTCTGTCAGCGGAACCCCATGTACATCGATGGAAGCCCCTCCCATCAGAATATCTTTATATTTTATTTCATGTGCGTAAATCTGGGCCACCTTATCCAGTACTTTTTTGGCCTCCCTTACGATTTCCGGCCCGATGCCATCGCCCGGAATACAGGTAATATTTAATTCCATAATGCTTCGCTCCTTCTGTTTAGCATAGTAAAGTATCAAAGACTACTTTCAACATAATATCGTATAATAAGTGAAAATTCAAGGGGATTAAAATAAAAAAGAATTGGCCCAGCGGCCAATTCCAAAGAATGCTTCGCATTCTTTCTTGGTGACTTACAACGCTGTGGCGTAATTTCCTATAATATAAAAAACAATGCCCAGTTATCCCAGACATTGTTTTATTTACTCGCTGCCACTCCATATAATTCTTCAGGCAAAAAATTTATTTCGTTTCCCCATCCGCTTTTTCCACTTCCGCTATCGCTGCTTTCCTCATCGGAATACGGCAGTTTTTATTATTCCCGAACTCTACAATAACTGTGTCGTCGGTGATGTCGATAATAACCCCATACATTCCGCTGCTTGTAAGAACATAGTCGCCTATCTCAAGTGCAGACAACATCGCTGTCATTTTTTTCTGCTCTTTTTTCTGCGGGCGGATCATCAGGAAGTAGAATACGCCGATAATCAATATAATCTCAATAATCATAATTGCGCCCATTCCTTCGCCGCCTGCTGCTGCACCTTCTGCCAAAAGTATACCCATTTGTAATTCCTCCTAAAATTTATCTTCACTTCAGCCCTGAAAAATAGCCTAATACATATCATACACAAAATCCGGCGATAAAACAAGTACTTTGTTGAGGATTTTACCAAATCACGGTAACAGTCCGGCCTTTCGGCTTCCTCAAATCACATCTGTTCCATCCCTGCCAGTTTTCTTTTTTTATATTCTGCAAAACGGCCTTCGTCCAGCGCATCCCTTATTTCCTCCATCATCGTATTATAGAAATAAAGGTTATGAAGCACGCAAAGCCGCATGCCCAGCATTTCCTTCGCTTTCAGCAAATGACGGATATAAGCCCGGGAATAACGCCTGCATGCAGGGCAGCCGCAGCCTTCTTCAATGGGGCGGCCATCCGTTTCGTATTTGGCATTGAAAAGATTTATTTTTCCATGGTTGGTATACAAATGCCCATGCCGTCCGTTACGGCTGGGATAAACGCAGTCAAAAAAGTCTACGCCCCTCTCCACGCCTTCCAGAATATTGGCCGGAGTTCCTACCCCCATGAGATACGTAGGTTTGTCCACCGGAAGATGGGGAATCGTTTCTTCCAGAATATAATACATTTCTTCGTGGCTTTCCCCTACAGCCAGCCCCCCGATAGCATAGCCGTCCAACTCCATCTCCGCGATTCTTTTGGCATGCTCTATACGGATATCCGGAAACACCGCGCCCTGATTAATGGCAAACAGCAGCTGATTTTTATTAATGGTATCTTCCAGCCCGTTCAGCCGTTTCATTTCATTTTTGCAGCGCAGCAGCCAGCGGGCCGTCCGGTCTACAGATGCCTGGACATACGCCCTGTCGGCGCGGCTGGAAGGGCATTCGTCAAAAGCCATGGCTATGGTGGAGGCCAGATTGGATTGAATCCTCATGCTCTCTTCAGGCCCCATGAAAATTTTCCTGCCGTCTACATGGGAATTGAAATAAACCCCTTCCTCCTTAATTTTCCGTAAGGAAGCCAAGGAAAACACCTGAAAGCCGCCGGAATCCGTCAAAATAGGTTTATCCCACGACATAAATTTATGGAGGCCGCCCATTTTTTTCACGATTTCATCCCCTGGCCTTACATGGAGATGATAGGTATTGGATAATTCCACCTGGGTTTTTATCCCTTCTAAGTCCTGGGTGGATACCGCGCCTTTAATCGCTGCTGCCGTACCCACATTCATAAACACCGGCGTCTGAATCGTGCCATGCACCGTGTGAAATTCCCCTCTTTTTGCTCTTCCTTCTTGTTTTAATAATTGATACATGTTTTACCTCATTTCTGCACGGCATTTCAGTTCTCAAAGTTATTTGAACAATTAATAATCTTTTTTAGCAATTGCTATTATAGCAAAAGGTTCCTTAGGTGTAAAGCCATATGATGCCCTGAATTATGCTTATTCCTAGAATAGTTACATTTCTGTTTACATATACTATTGCTAAAGCCGTCAGCCCTAAAGAGAGGGGCCGAATGAAGCTTTTGAACGGCAATTACAGTTAACAGGAGGTTTTTCGATGAATCGGCTGCAATCTTATATCATAGCCGGCATCCTTTTTGTCTTGGCAGCCGGAACGCTCTCCCACTTTTTATATGGATGGACGGGAAATAATTTTATCATTGGCCTTTTCACCCCGGTCAATGAATCCGTCTGGGAGCATATGAAACTAATATTTTTCCCAATGCTTTTTTATTCCATATTCGCCTCCGCAAAGCTGAAGGCCGACTATCCATACATTGCTTCTTCCTTATGCTTCAGCATTTTAATCGGCACATTATTAATACCTGTTCTTTTTTACGTTTATACCTATATTCTTGGAAAAAACTTTTTGGTCTTGGACATCATTATATTTGCCCTAAGTACTGCCCTTGCATTTTTTACTGCTTATAAGCTCACTATATCCTGCCGCTTCAGATTCCATTCTATTTTGCTATACTGTTTAACCGGTATTCTTCTTATCCTCTTTATGCTGTTTACTTATCAGCCTCCGGAAATGGAAATCTTTACCGGCTTCACCAATGCCATGGCCTTAACATAAAAAGTTTCCCTGACATTACCGAGCAGAAAAATTTTAATTATAAAAAAGTATCTGGATTTTTCATTTTTCCAAATACTTTTTCTTTTTCATTATTCATTTTCTTCTAACCATTTTTCATATTCATCCAACCTACGTATATATCCGCTAAACTCTGGCACAGTAAAATCTAACTCTTTGTATCTGATAGGAAAGATGATTCCTTTACTGATTAATTGCGCCCTTGTCGTTGATATTTGGTTTACATTCTTATGAAGATTCTTTGCGATATTAGATATAGTACATGGTAATTCACCACATTTAACCATAGCAAACACAAATTTTTTATCACTGTCAGCGCATCTTTCATACCTGACTTTAAAAAATCCAATATCTAATGTTTCAAAAAATTCATTAATACCCTCTTCGATATCGGATATATTTATTTCCTTTTCATTTGTATTTTTAAATACTATCTGACACATTTGCTGTATAAAAAACGGATACCCCTTGGTTAGTGTAATAATTTTTTCTATCGCTTTATCAGAATATGTTATACCAAACTTGTTAGCGGGTATTTCTATTGCCTTTTTTGACTGCTCATCTGTTAACGAGCCAATTTCTTTATACAAAAACAGTCTTTCCGAATATGATTTCTCATCTGATAACATTTTATATATCTTAGGCAATCCAGCCCCTATAATCATGACAGGATACCCCAATTGATTCGTACGGTGCAATGCAGCAATTAAAGAGCCTAATTCCTCTGATCTCATATATTGAATTTCATCAACAAAAAAACATACCGGCGTCTCCGTTTTGTATGCCGTTTCTCCAATTGTTACAAACACTTCAGTCAAACTTTGCGTCAAATTGATTGATTTATATAACTCTTTTTCCTGCAAAGACAATGAAAAAGCATTGTCATTTGGATCAAAAGAAATAACTAGTGCTTTTATTGCATCTAATGGCTTTTGTATTAGATGTTTAAATTTTTCCTTTGTACTTACTTTTCTTATGGAATTACTCTTAACTTTAAACGAAACAAGTTGTTTGATACAAAATGAAAAGTGTAAAGACGTTGTACCATATATTTTATGGAATGATTTTGTAAATAGTAAAGGAACACTTTCTCCAAAACTAAGCAAACATTACAATAGATACACTTGGGGTTCTAAAGTGTTTGTGGACTTTGGTATGTCAAATATTCAAACTGAATTGTCATTCCCTCATCCTGCTATATTATTATACAATTTTAATAATACTGCAATCGTGATTCCAACAACTACTGATGACAAAACAACTGCTTTTACCAGCGATATTGAAAATGCTATCATAAAGGTAAAGTCAGATGGCACCATATTCCCAAATGATTCTATTATAAATATTCATCAAATATGTTCTATACATAAAGAACGTATTATTTCTGATTTACGATGTAATGTTAAATCGTATATAATGCAGGATTCAGAAATAGACAGATTAAATTTCCAAGAACAATATAAAATATTTCAATATAACAGTAATTTACTTGATTGCATTAAGATGAAATTATTTTCTTTGTTTTATAATGAATTTTTATGTTCCATTTTTGAAAATGAGGCATATAATATAAATGAAAAGACAAATTATGAAAAACGTATAAAAGAATTAGAAAATGAGAATAATAAATTGAAAGAACATATTGACAATAATATGTCAGTATGATAAAGTAACATCCCATTTTCAACACTTGAAAGGATTAACAAAGCCGGAATTCCTTGGAAAATGAGGAAATTCCGGCTTTTTCTATGGCTAAAATTGTTGTATATTTTTTCTAACTCAAAAATTTTTTTATTATTCGGTTTAAATCCTTTGGCCTATAGTGCCGTCTGTCCAATGGCAGCATAGTCAGCCGGGTCAGCGCATCCAGGGCTTTGCTGCCTTTATATAGCGCCATATAGTCAATATCATGTATGTTTGTGACATTCATGTTCTTCAGGGTTGTCACCAGATGATCTGGCGTGACATGTGTTTTCTGGTCATCAAGCCGGGCTTCTAAAAGTCTGTATACAAGCAGTGCGGTATAACATATCAGAAAATGCGCTCTGATCCGTTCCGGCAGCCTATGGTTCACGGGGCGCCCGTCAAAGTTCGTTTTTATGATTCGAAAACATTCTTCAATCTGGTATCTTTTCTGTGATACCCCAAGGATGTCTTTTGCAGGATCCGCAAGGTTCGTCGCGACAGCATAGTAACCATCATATTTTTCTTCCTCCGCAATCTTACTTTCATCAAGCATATATTCCACAGCTGCCTTTTCACCGGATTTTGTTTTCGAGACGCGTTTCATGAAACGCCTTACATCATTCGGGCCTTTTTTGATTTCCTCCGGATCCTTCAGAGCCAGCAGTTTCTTTGCCCGATCGATCTGCCGGTCCCTGACAGCCCTCTGGTATTCCATCATTTTTCTGGAAAAAGTGATGATAACGCGCTGCTTTAAGACTCCTTTTGCCTTTCTCTGTACCGTCCGTCCATTTTTCAGAACAACATCTTCGTAAAGTCCCAGATCCAGCACCTTGTCGGCCATGATGACTTTATATGCGCAGTCTTTATAGAGCGTAAGGTTATCCGGATCATGCCGGTCAAAATTTTTCATTTCCTCAATCGTGACGGGCGAATCGTCTGAAAGGAGTTTGTAATCACAGTCATTAAAAACGGCTTTTTTCAGTGTACTGCTCAGTTTCTTGACGGACTGGGTGACAATGAACGCCCTGCCGCCCATGCTGTTGAACTTTCTGATATTGTAGGATCCAAGCCCCGCGTCGGCACAATAGATAAATTTTGAACCCGGAATCATTTTTAAGACTTCTTGTTCCAGAGGGAGAGCTGTCAGCTGTTCGCTGGTGTTTCCAGGATGCAGGCACATGGTGATGGGGATTCCTCTGCTGTCCATGAACAATCCCATTTCCACTATGGGATTTGGCCGGTGCTCCTTACTGACACCGTATTGGCGCAATCCGGTCATAACCTCTCCAGTGACTTCATCCACGATCTCATCATCCGCCTGCTCACATTCAAAGTAGAAGTTTGTGCAGTCATAATAAAGTACGGAGGAATCCCTTTTTACAATCGTGCCGCTCTGCCTGTAGAGCCATGCCAGATAATCATCGTAATGTTCTTCCAAAAGGTCCATAAACCGCAGGATATGCTGATAGCGAAAGTCCGGCTTTTCATAATAGGAATCCAGCTTGTCCAGCATGGCGTATTTAGAAAGCGGCTCCATGATTCTGGAATAAACAAGAAAACGATGGATGGTGCAGCAGTCAAATGTCAGTTTCCTTCCGGCGGCCTTTTCCTTGAAGAAATCCTTAAGCCGGAGACCGGCCATGAAGTACTGCAGGAAAAAGTATCCAATATTCAACTCCGTGGATGTGGAGGCCTCGTCATCTGTCTGTTCCACCCGTTCATTGTAATTAGTCGAAATGGTATATTCCACTTTGCCGACGCGATATTCCTCATTCATTTTCCGAATTTCTTCTTTCACATAGGAAAGGGGGTCGTCAGTTATTTTCAGAAGTTCGGAGTGTTTCCCGAACCGTTTGACGTTTCGGGTCGTGACCTTTTTGCCGTTTCGGATTCCAACCTGGGCATAATAGATAGGATCTTTACTATTTTTGTTATAAAAGAGTTTCATTGTATCACCACCATAGCAAGTAGGAATGTCACCATAATAATACAACATATACAACAAATTATCAAGCAAAATTTGACAAAAAAATACCGCATTTCTGCGGTTTGTAGAACTTTTATTCAATTACAAGTGTTGAAAACCCGATTCTACAAATGAAAACCCCATTTCATTGGGTTGTGTTTCACATTTAACACATAAATCTTAAAACATAAAATCGAAAACTTTCACATTTTTAGAAATGTGTTCAATATAAATAGAGAATATATAAATGTAACAACAAATAAATTCACATAGATAAACGGAGGAATAAAATTATGACAGATACAAGAAAATGCTATACTGTAAAAGGAATTGCTCAAAGGACTGGTATTTCCCCTCAACATATTCATAGGCTGACACAGAATAATACATTGAATTTTGAGGAAGGCGAGTTTGACAAAAAAGAAGGAAGTATTATAATTTATAGCGATACAGTTCTTGAGAAATTTATGAAGTACTCTCAGGAAAATCATAGAGGTAGGAAGAAAAAGGTAATTGACGAATAACCTATATTTATGGTATTATCTCTTTAATAAGTACAAGTTTCTCTTTTGTTCATAAAAATTTTACATTTTGTTCGTTGACTGTTCGTTTAAATTAGCGTATACTATGAACAAGAAATCTAAAGGATTTCCACATCTTCTTTTTTTTTATATGAAGGTGTTATATGTACCCCTACTTTGATGTAGGATATTTTTATAATCATAATAAGAAACGATAAAATTGAATACTTGGGTGCAACTCCTGATTTCTCCGCTGCGGAGAGTTTAAATATGAGCAGAATAAAAATAGTTGCATGAAAGGGATTTGGTTACATGTCAAATCCCTTTCTTATATATAAGGAGAAGCAATGTACACAGCAGAAGAACTACTAAATTTGCAAATGAAACCTCGTATAAATGACATTACTATAAAAGTATTAGCGGACTACTATGCTTTCTTTTTGAATCCATTTATTTATAAATATACTTTAAAAAGCAATCCATTAAAATCTTTTGAATTATGGTTCGATAAGGAAAATTTTTGTCACTTATTAGGTTTAGAAACTATAGCCAAAAATTCTGTCCCATTTAAAAAGTTACATAATTATAAAGGAATAGATGGTTGGCACAATATTTACGGAGAAAATGAAGATGATTTTATTTTAGATATTCCTCATTTAAAAACTTTAAATAAGAAAAATTTTAAAAGTATGAAGGCGAAATTTGTTTATTTTTATTTACTTCCAACTTTAATCCGTGATCCGTTATCTGTTATTTTTAAAAACGAAAATGTATCACCACCAACGAAAATAGATTGTGACATCATGTTTTATAGTAAAGCGAAAAATGATAACGCTATTATTCATTTAGGAATTAAACAAGATAATCAATTAGGTTATTATATTCCTAAGACATTTTTTATAGAAAAAGTTTCTTCTAAACAAGATGATATTTATTTAGCCAAACAAGAGGAAATCGAAATAGCAGTTTTAAATAGAACAATAATGTTATAATAAATTATTTTACATAGACACAGCACTTCTATCGCTTTTGATAAAAGTGCTGTTTGTGTGTAAAAATAAGCACAGACTAATAATCGAAAGGAGAAATATTATAATGAAAACATAACTATTTTAATTCACTTCCATATTTTACATCATATATCTGTATCGAAGTGATTTTAGACCCATCGGTAAAATATGTTATCCAAATCCAGGTATCTTCCTTATCAGGATTAGCAGGATCTTGTTCTGTTTCATCTGCGAAAAGAACCATATAGTTATCACCATTTTGATATTCATTATCAAAAGACTCTTCTATTTTTTCAGTGCTATCACCAACTGATATTGATTGAAATGTTTTTACTGTATTATTTACAACAGTTATACATCTAATCGTCCCATCATCATTAACAATAATATTGTCATTTTTGTCTTGAAAATTTTGCAAGTTATTCTCTACAATATTAAAACCATCTACACTAATGCTATCTTCTGTATCATAATAAGATAATGTAGTTGCACCTTTTTCGATCTCATACGGATTGTTCACACTAACTTCTTCAGACTTACTTTGAGAACAACCAGATAGCAAAAAAAGTAAAGCTATAAAAGGCAAGAAATGTTTTTTCATACAAATTTCCTTCCATATTGTTTATTTTGTTGAATTTGATAAAAAGTATATCACAATACTTTGACTATGGCAATCTCCACAATTGCCAAAATTGAACGTCTCTACAACGTTCATGGTGGTTCTCCACAAACCACAAAACGTAATCCTCCACAGATTACAAAATTTTATAGTATGATATTCAAACAACAATTAACAGATATATCAACAGTATTAAGCAATACAGGGAATACAACGAAATTACTTACTTCCTTTAACGCTTTAGATATTGCACAACAAAAGGTATTACTTTCTTCATCTCTATTATCTGAAAAACAGAAAGAACAATGTATTACGATGGCAACTTTATCTGCTGCAAATACTAAATATACAGCAGAACAACTTGCTAAAGCTACTGGAATCTCTACAGAAACATTGGCAAATTGGGAACTGATTGAATCAACAGATGCATTAACTATTTCCGAATTGTCTCAACGAGCCGCAAGTGATGCACAGGCAAAAGCCATATTGGATAAAATCATAGCACAAAATGCAGAAGCAGTCGCAAATGGTAAAATAATTGCTTCTAATACTGCTCTTACAGCAAGTGAGGGAGGCGCAACATTAGCAACTGGAGCATTTACAACAGCCATCAAAGCTAATATAAAGGCTATGATTACATGGATGACCACTACTCCACTTGGATGGTTAACCATGTTAGTCGGCGGTGTCTTTCTTGCAGTCAAGGCTTACGATGCCCTAACTGTATCTGTAAAAGAACAGAAAGAAAAAATGGAAGATTCCCTATCTGCATATAAAGATGCAAAAAGTGAATTATCTAATATTACTACAGAACTTGAAAATCAAGAACAGACAATGGATGATTTACTTGCAAAAGAAAAATTAACTTATGCGGAACAAGGACAATTAGAAGAACTTCAAGCAATAACAAGAGAACTTCGTATACAAAAAGATTTAGCTGAAAAAGAAGAAGGACGAACTCAAAAAGAAGTCGCAAAAGACGCTTCAGATTTATTTAATAAACAATTTGGCAAGTACGATATTTCAGAAGATGCAATAGGCGAATATCAAAACAATGCAAATATAACTGGTAATAACGCAATACTTATTTCTGACGAGAATGATATTTCTTCAATGATTGCTGGTTATAGACAGTTTAATGATTTATTAGATGAAGCATATGGATCTGAAAGTCAAGAAGATATAGATCATTTTAAATCATTAACAGAAGGTTTAAAAGATAGTATCTTTGAAACAGCACAGGAATTACAGGAACAGCAATCAAATATTGCTGATTACTATAATACCATCAAAGACATACCATATGATGATTTGACAACCGAACAAAAGGGAATTGTTGATTCATATAATTCAATTTCCGATGCTATAGAATTAATCTATCAGCAATTAGATTCACATACATGGAAATCTATGCAGATTGAAAGTGTATTAGATACAGATGGCGTTGAGAAAACCAAAGAAGAACTAATTGAGATGGTAAAAGCTGGGGAGTTTGACGAAAGTAATTTACAATCCTATCCAAAATTATCTGCGGCATTAGAACAGAATAAAGTTTCTGCTAGTGAATTACGAAATGAATTAGAAGCATTAGCTGAAGCTGAAGGTAATGTTAAAGGTGACACATTTAACGATAAATACCCCATTTCATTATCTATCACCGACACAATTGACCAGCTAAACACCCAACTCAAACCAGCATTTGATTCCTTACAGTCTGCATACCAGGATATCTTTACTGATGATGGATTTACTCTTGAAAATGTAGACACATCAATGTTAAGTTCTATCAAATCTACCATAGATGAACTAAATAATATGGAAGATGTAGATATCAATATTGACTACTCTTCTTTTGAAAATCTAGCAAAAGTATTAACAGATACATCTTCTGAATCTTGGCAAGTACAAGATGCGTTTGATGAATTCGCTACAACTATTGTTAATTCCTTGAATCCCGCTATTTCGCAATGTGACGGGGAAAGCTATAGACTTTTACAGACACTTTTGGAAAGCATGGGAATTGTTAATGCTGAAGAAGTAATGGTGTCTTCCCTTGGCTATACATATGAGGAATATATTGCCGCAAAAGAGGAAGCCGCAGATGCAGGTTTTGATTTGGCCAATGCAACGGAATCTGAAATTGACGCATTTGTGCGTGAAGCGCTGGAATCTGGCAATTGTGGTCAGGCACTTGCACTGTTGCAACTAAAAAAACTTCTTGTAAACAGTACATCAGTCAATACAGCTGCCGATATTCAGCAGATTATGAACTTAGCTTCTGCTGCTGGAATGGGAACTGAAGTATTGACTCAGCTTGCCAATGCAAAGAGCATCCTTGGTACAGTTGAAGCTGGTGGGTCAGTATCGCTTAATTCATATCAGAAAGCATTGGATGATGTACAATCAGCAAAACAGTCCATGCTTGACCGGAAGCCTGTTGAAGTTGATTTCGGAAATATAGGCGGCGGCAAGAAATCAGCAGGAAGTGCAGGCAAGGAAGCGGCGGACGCTTATCTTGAAGCCTTTGAAAAAGAACTGGCTGATTTAGATGATTTAAAATCCCGCGGTAAAATCACGGAAAAACAATACCTGGATGCACTCCGCAGACTCTACCTAAAATATTTTCGAGATAAAGAGAAATATTTAAAAGAATACGAGAAATACGAACATCAGTACCTTGATGGTGGATTACATGCCATCTGTTGCAGTAATGCAGCATAATGAAAAGTAACTATATCGGTTAAAGGCGTATGGGAACGTTAAGACCGAGGAAAGACTGGTTTTAGATAAAAATAGTATACATATTTTATAAATACATAAAATATTAAGAACATTATTTAATTTATCGGAAAGGAATTATATGGCAATAATTAAAAATCCAATACCTAATTTGACTATTAAAGAACTTAAAAAAATATATAAAAACAGGAAATCTAATCACCTTGAAGAATGTAACTGGAAAGATTTTATAAGAAAATATAAAACTAAAAAGTAAAAGTAGTTAAATATGACATATTGGTAACTGCTAATTGAATTTTTATACTTGTTGTGATATAATAAATTCCATTAATATACAAATAGGGGGAATCAATATGGCGGCAAACATTCAAAACAACAAAGGCCAAAAGGGAAAGCCGATAAACAATAGTAGCCAGTTAGGTACAACTCGTCCTGACGGTATATATAAGCATAGAACTGAAAAAGCGGTAAACAATCCCGTACCTGGTAAAGGTGGAAAGAATAGCAAGTAATGGATGCTTTAATCGAATTATTTTCTAATCCTAAACAAACTCAAATAGTTTTACAAAATGTTGCGAACTATGTTACATACATCTATCCAGGTATAATTTCTATATATTGGAATAATTTTTTAGAGGCAAAATCAACTAAAGATACGCAAGCTTTAATCGTAAAAAGTTTTTCGATTAGTTTTTTATATAATATTGCATTTAATACAATTTTTAGCGCTATAGATTTTTATATAAATATAATAGAATATAATATTTGGCTCATTACTGTTGCTATTCTATGTCCATACTGTTATAACAAACTTAAATTTTCTAAAATTTCAAATGTTATATGCGAATTTTTAGGAATACGAACTTGTATATCAGGTGTGCCATTTGAATTATTGAAGACAGAAGCAGAAAAATATACATGTTTAAAAATATATTTAACTGATAACGCCACTGTTTATGTTGGATATATGGAGCAATATGAATATGAAGAAAGTAAAGAAAGGTTTGTTATATTAACTGGATATAAAAAATACATTATAAGTAGTAATAAAGAAAAAATAGTTATTGATAATGAAGCAGATCGACATGCACAGAAGGTATTTATTAAATATAGCGAAATTAAGGTTATTGAAAAAATTGCAGAAGATGTCGCAACCAATACAATATATAAAAAAGATAAGATAAAGCTCACTTAGTATATAAGTAGGGCTTTATTTTATCCTATCTAAAACCAGAATCCGTAGAGACTGTAATATCCTATATGGCAACATATAAGATTCCGTTACTCCCCTCTTCTAACGAGGGTGAAGATCCAGTCCGAACTCACACAATAATCCCAAATAAAAGAAATGTGAGAATATGCCAGAAATGACATATCGCTATGTATGCATATACATAGTCAGTAGCCAGTCATGGCGAAAGTAACAGATTTGATGAAATCCCTCTACGAATCCGCTTTCCGCTACATCACAAAACAGATTGACAGGCGCATAGACGCAATCAATGCCGAAAAAGATGCAGCGGTGTCGGCACTTGAGGCGGAGCGTGATGCCAGGCTTGAAGCCATAGAGGCACAGAAGGAGCAGCTTGAAAATGAAATCGAAGGCATTGAGAAGGAAATAGAAGCCAAGGAAAAAGAAATCAAGGCGATGCAGGACACGAACGAGGAACGCAAACGCTCCCTTGACTTGCAGAAGGCAGAATACGAATTGCAGCGTATGCAGAACCAGAAGACCTCCCTTGTCTATAAGGACGGGCAGGTGTCCTATGAAGCCGACACGTCCGGCATCCGTGACGCAAAGCAGGAAGTGGAGGACGCAAAGCTTG